>Ga0194132_10002472_pt1 | contig 34516 bp, 28 predicted proteins | sample TA2KigOf80mmetaG_FD_148612 | JGI IMG/M metagenome (GOLD analysis project Ga0194132, IMG submission 148612) | Freshwater microbial communities from Lake Tanganyika, Tanzania - TA2015054 Kigoma Offshore 80m | ecosystem: Environmental > Aquatic > Freshwater > Lake | place: Tanzania: Lake... | reverse complement strand
GGTGACGCTGCTGAGCCCGAGCCTGGGGACCATCATCACCATCGTCGTCGTCACCTCGATCCCGGTCTATGGACGCATCGTGCGCATCCAGACGCTGTCGATGAAGGAGACCGAGTTCGTGCTGGCCGAGCGCGCGCTCGGCGCCGGCCCGTTCCGCATCCTCTTCTCGCACATCCTGCCGAACGTGATCGGCCCTCTCCTGATCCTCGCCAGCATGGAGATCCCCGTGGTGATCACCATCGAGGCCGGGCTTTCCTTCCTCGGCCTCGGCGTGCGCCCGCCGACGCCGACCTGGGGCTCGATCCTGCAGGAGGGCTACCAGTACATCCGCGACACGCCCTGGCTGGTGATCGCCGGCGGACTGCCGCTGATCCTGACCACGCTGGGCTTCACCTTCCTCGGCGAGGCGCTCCGCGACGCCTTCGATCCCAAGCTCAACCGCCCGTGAGCGAGCCGCTCCTCGCCATAAGCGACCTCAGCGTCGAGTTCGCGACACCGCGCGGCAAGGTCAAGGCGCTGCGCCGGGTCGACCTCTCGGTCAGGCCGGGGCGCATCGTCGGCATCGTCGGCGAAAGCGGCTGCGGCAAGTCGACCCTGGTCTCCGCCGTGATGGGGCTTCTCGCCGGCAATGCCAAGGTGACCACCGGCGCGATCGCCTTCGAGGGACGCCAGCTCCGCGACCTGACCGAGGAGCAGTGGCGCGACATCCGCGGCCGCCGGCTCGCCATGGTCTTCCAGGACCCGATGACCTCGCTCAACCCGGTCATGTCGATCGCGACCCAGATGATCGACATCCAGCATCGCGACCCGGGCACCCGCGCCGACAAGCTGAAGAAGGCGATCCACTGGCTCGGCAAGGTCGGGATCGCCGATCCCGAGCAGCGCATCGAGGACTACCCTCACCGCTTCTCAGGCGGCATGCGCCAGCGCATCTCGATCGCCATGGCCTTGCTGATGAACCCGTCGATCCTGATCGCGGACGAGCCGACCACAGCGCTCGACGTGACGCTGGAAGCGCAGATCATCCACCTGATCAAGCAGCTCCGGTCCGAGTTCGACGGCGCCATCCTGTTCGTCTCGCACAATCTCGGCCTGATCGCCGAGATCTGCGACGAGGTCGTGGTCATGTATGCGGGCGAGGTGGTCGAGCATGCGGATATCCGCCGCCTCTTCCACGCGCCCGCGCATCCCTATACCCAGCTGCTGCTGACCTGCGATCCGGCGCGCATCGACTCCGAGCAGCGGACCCTGCCGACGATCGGCGGCACCGTTCCGGACCTGGCGCATCTGCCGCAGGGCTGCATCTTCGCCGCGCGCTGCCCGAGCGCCTTCGACCGCTGCCGCATGCAAGCGCCGCCCACCTACACGATCGCCGAGCAGCATCACGTGCGCTGCTTCCTGCACGCCGATGGCTGAGCTGCTGACGATCCAGGGGCTGCGCGTGCGGTTCCGCACGGTGGGCTTCGTCCGCGCGCTGGTCGATAGAGACGCGGATCCCTATATCGACGCCGTCCTCGATGTCTCGCTCGCGCTTCGCGAAGGCGAGACGCTCGGCCTCGTCGGCGAGAGCGGCTCCGGCAAGACCACGCTGGCGCGCGCCGTCGTCGGCCTGGTGCCGGTGCATTCCGGCAGCATCCATCTCAATGGCCGCGAGCTGGTGGGCTTGCGCGAGTCCGAGTATCGCGGCATCCGCCGCCAGCTCGGCATGATGTTCCAGGACCCGGTCGCCTCCTTGAGCCCGCGCAAGACCGTGCGCGGGTTGCTGATCGAGCCTTTCCACATCCACCGCATCCGCGATGTCGATCTCGACAAGGAAGCGCGCCGCCTCCTCGGCATCGTCGGATTGCATGACGGCTTCCTCACGGCCTACGCGCACCAGCTCTCCGGCGGCCAGGCGCGGCGCGTCGGCGTCGCGCGCACGCTGTCGCTGAAGCCCAAGCTGATCCTCGCCGACGAGCCGACCGCCGGCCTCGACGTCTCGGTGCAGGGCGAGATCCTGAACCTGATGAACGAGCTGCAGAAGCAGTTCGGGCTCAGCTACCTGATCGTCACCCACAACCTGCCGGTGATCCGGCATGTCAGCGATCGGCTCGCGATCATGTATCTCGGCCGCCTGGTCGAGCAGGGCCCGACCCGCGCGGTCTTCGCCAGGCCGGCGCATCCCTACACCCAGGCGCTTGTCGCCGCGGTGCCGCAGCCCGACCCCGACAAGCGCCGGAGCGAGCTCGAGCTCAAGGGCGAGATCCCGAGCCTCCGCCGCCGCCCCTCCGGCTGCGAGTTCCACACGCGCTGCGTCCACGCACAGGATCGCTGCAGGGTCGAGGCCCCCTTGCCCACCCCGCTCCCCGGCGGACGCGAGGTGAGGTGTCACTTCCCGCTGGCCTGACGGGATCGCCGTGGAGAGAAAGCGCGAGCAGTCGAAGACTTCGCTGCGCGAGGCGATCCGGTCGCTGTGCGACTACGCCCACGGCCCGCTTCTGGAAGCGCGCAAGCTCCGCAGCGACGTCCGGACCCAGCTCAGCAGCGACGTCGCCATGGTCCGGATCGGCGCGGCATCGATGGCGGCGAGCGCGACGTCGTTCGTCGCCGCTCATGACGATGTGTTCCTGAAGGCTCTCCGGCGGCTGGCGGGCATGGTCCGCCTGACGATGGCTTCGGGCGCGTCAACGCCCCTCGACCCGGCGCTGCTGGAGAGCCTGCACGCGATCGACGCGGTCCTTCACGACAGCCAGATGGACTTCCCGGCTCCTGGAGCGCGCGAAGCCCGCTGGCGGAACCTCGACGAATAAGCGGGACGTGAAGCCGGTTGCCATCGCCCGCCGATTTGAGCTACGGCCTTGATCACCGAATGAGGAGAAGACGATGCAGGTTCTCGACCGCCTGAAGCAGGCCCAGGCCGAAATGACGGCCTGGCGGCGCGACATCCATGCGCATCCGGAGCTGGGCTTCGAGGAACAGCGCACCTCCGACATCGTCGCCGAGAAGCTGAAGGCCTTCGGCATCGAGGTCCATCGCGGCATCGGCAGGACCGGCGTCGTCGGCCGGCTCCAGGTCGGCAACTCGCCGCGCTCGATCGGGCTCCGCGCCGACATGGATGCGTTGCCGATCCAGGAAGCCAACACCTTCGCGCACAAGTCCCGCCACGCGGGTCGCATGCATGCCTGCGGCCATGACGGCCACACCACCATGCTGCTCGGCGCCGCGCAGTACCTGGCGCAGTCGAGGAATTTCGACGGCGTCGTCAACTTCATCTTCCAGCCGGCCGAGGAAGGCCTCGGCGGCGGAAAGGCGATGGTCGAGGACGGGCTGTTCGAGAAGTTCCCATGCGACTCGATCTTCGGCATGCACAACTGGCCGGGCTGTCCCGTGGGCAAGTTCGCCATCCGCCCCGGTGGCATGATGGCCGGCGGCGCCTTCTTCGATGTCGCCGTCACCGGCAAGGGCGGGCACGGCGCCAAGCCGGAGACGACCATCGACCCCGTGCTGGTGGCGAGCCACATCGTCACGGCACTGCAGTCGATCGTCTCGCGCAACGTCCGGCCCTCGGACACGGCCGTGCTCAGCATCACGCAGATCCATGGCGGCGATGCCTACAACGTGATCCCTCAGACCGCGGTCATCAAAGGCACGGCACGCGCCTTCTCGATGGACACGCTCAAGCTGCTCGAGACCAACATGCGGCGGATCGCCGAGAACGTCGCCGCCGGCTTCGGCGCGACCGCCTCGCTCGACTACCGCCTGATCTTTCTCCCAACCATCAACGATCCGAACGAGACGGCCTTCATCGCCGATACCGCGGCAGAGCTCGTCGGCGAGGAGAATGTCGACCGCGACGGCCCGCTGATCATGGCCTCGGAAGACTTCTCCTACATGCTCAACGTCCGCCCCGGCGCCTACATGATGATCGGCAATGGCGACGGCGAAGGCGGCTGCGCCGTGCACAACCCGGCCTACGACTTCAACGACAACATCCTGCCCTACGGCTCGAGCCTGTTCGTGCGCCTGGTCGAGCGCAAGCTGGAGCGCCTGCCGCGCTAAAGCTCGGGAACCCGGCCGTCGGCGACGACGTTTTCCAAGACGCCATGAAACCGACAGCCGCCATCCTTCTCGCCACCACGCTCCTGCTCGGCAGCGTCTCCGTCGCGGAGGCGCAGCGCGACCGCAACCGCGCGCCCGACGATTTCCCCGGCGACGTCAACGCGCCGTGGCCGGAGCGGCCGCTTGTCGTCTTTCCGCCTTATTCCGCACGCAATCCGCATACGGATTGGTGCTTTTCCTACAGGCCCGGCTACAACCCCTATGACAATACGTTCCAGGGCTATTGCGGCGAACGCGTCTATTGCCGGTCCCCATACGGTGGCTGAGGCATAGGGATACCGTCCGCAGGAACGGCCCCTCATCGCCCGTGTTTCTCCTGACACGTTCATTCCTCCATCGAGGAGCAGGAGCCATGACCCGTCTCGTCTCTCGTCTGTGTGCCGGCGGCCTCGCCGCGGCTCTCTTGATCGGCAGCGTCTCGGCTGCGCATGCGCAGCACCGCCATCGCCATCATCATGGCGGCAATGCCGCCGGCGCTGCCGCCGTCGGATTGCTGGGCGGCCTCGTGATCGGCGGCATCATCGCCAACAGCCAGCCCGCCTATGCGGGGCCGGCCCCGGTCTATGCCGTGCCCGCACGGAATCCGCATACGGATTGGTGCTACAGCAACACGCTTGGCTATAACCCCTACGACAATACCTCGCAGGGCTACTACGCCGGCGAACGCGTCTACTGCCGCTCGCCTTACGGCGGGTAGGGCCTAGAGCTTGTCCCTGGTTCTCGGATCGAGCGCCGCAGCAGCGAGATCCGAGAGCAGGGTCGAGAGCGCGAACAGCACAGTCGTCACCATCACCGCGCCGAGCACGATCGGATAGTTCCGGGCGTTGACCGACTCGAAGACGAGGCGGCCGACGCCCGGGCGGTTGAACACGATCTCGGCGAAGACCGCGCCCGACAAGAGGCGTCCCATGCCGACGCCGAGAAGCGCCACGGTCGGCAGGACAGCCAGCTTCAGCGCGTAGCGATAGATGATCTTCCGACGCGGGAGGCCGAAGGCGCGCGCCGTGCGGATATGGTTCTCGCCCATGATCTCGAGCATCGAGGCGCGCACCAGCCGCGCGAGGAAGCCGACCCAGCCGAGACCGATGGCGAAGGCCGGCAGCACGAGGTGCTTGGCCTGAGTCAGCGGGTCGCCGGGCGGGCCAGCACCGAGCGCCGGGAACCAGCGCAGCCAGACGGCGAAGACCAGCAGCAGATAGATCGCGACAACGAAGGACGGCACCGCGATCGCCGCGACCGAGAAGACACCGGTGATACGGTCGAGCCAGCTGCCGCGATAGACCGCGGAATAGCAGCCGAGCGGGATGCCGAGCAGCACCGCCCAGCCGAGGCCCGCGAGCGCGAGGACGACCGTGTAGGGCAGCTCGTTGAACACGATGCCGGCGACGCTGCGCCCGGTCCAGACATCCGCGCCCATGTCGCCCGTCAGCACGTTGCCGATGAAGCGGGCGAGCTGGATGACGATGGGCTGGTCGAGTCCCATGCGCGAGCGGAACTCCTCGACCATCGACGGCGTCGCCCGCGGCCCCAGCGCGATCGAGGCGGGATCGCCCGGCACGAGATGGATCATGATGAACAGGATCGTCATCGCGACCAGCACGATCGCCGCCATCAACCCCAGGCGCTTGAGGGCGTAGAGCAGCATCAGACGAGATCCCTCGCGATCTTCTGGTCCCAGGTCCTGCTGTCGATGCGGACGCCGTGATCGAAGACGTCGAGATCGGTCACCAGCCGGAAATGCGTGGCGTCGCCGGTGAGCGTGACGCCGGTGCGGATCTCCGCATTCCACTCCGGCCGTTCCATCTTGAAGGTGCAGGTGACGATGGATTCCGCCGAGAGCGGATCCTCATCCTTCACCCGGAAGATGTTGGCCTTCACCGTCTCCAGGATGGTGCCGCTATGCGCCATCTTGAGGCGGCCATCGTCGCGATGGATCGCGTATTCGGTGACGCCGGTGCCGATATCGGTCGTCAGCTTGCGCACGATCTCGGCCGGCCTCAGCGTCTCGACCGCGATCATCGGCGTGCCTTCGGGCTCCTGGAAGCCGGGAACCTTGGCATCCTCCGCCCGCGGCGCCCGCACCGGGAGCGTGAAGCGGCTCTCGCCCGTGGCGATCGACAGCGTCGCGCCGTCGGGCGACGGGAAGAGGATCGGCCAATAGGCGGTCGAGATCGACACGCGCAAACGATGGCCTTTGGGGAAGACATGGCCGACCTCGTTGAGCTGGAGGCGGACCTTGTAGGTCTTGCCGGGTTCGAGCGCGGTCGGGTGCTCATGGCTTTCGCGATGCGTGAGGTTGAGCACGCCATAGGTCACGCGCAGCACCGTGCCGTCCGGCCTGATGTCGGAGAGCCTGGCGATCAAATTGGCCCGCGGCTTGTCGGAGGAGAGCGTGAGCTCGGCGACCGGCGCGCCCAGGATTTCGAGCGGCTCGGCGAGCACGCCGGAATCGAAGACGAGCGAGCCGCCATCGTCCTGGCGCTGATCGGTCGGCAGCTCCGGCCCGACGCCGCCGAGGCCGAAGGGACACCATTCGCCGCTGGCGACGCCGACCGTCTCGGGCGAGCGGATCGAGAGGACGGGCCCCTTCCCTCCGCTCTCCGACAGCGTGTTCGGCAGCAGCGTATAGCCGCGGTCCTTGATGTTCGGCGAGGGCCACGACGGTTCGTTGACCCATCTGCCCGGCCGCGTGTCGTAGAAGGACTTCACCGGCACCGAGTCCTGCATCCAGGCCTTCACCATCGGCTCGGCCATGATGCCGGTGTCCTTGCCCTTCAGCCAATGATCCCACCAGCGGAGCTGCTCCTGCAGGTAGCCGATCATCGGACCGGGATAGGCGAAGTGCGGGCGGCCATGGCCCCAGGGACCGAGCAGCGCCTTCTTCGGGCACTTCAGGCCCTGCATCATGCGGAAGACGGCGTTGGAATAGCCGTCGACCCAGCCGCCGATCGCATAGACGGCGCATTGGATCGACGAATAGTCCTCGCAGATCGAGCCGTGCTTCCAGAAGGCGTCGCGGCGCTGATGCGTCATCCAGTCGCCGATCTGCGGATGCATCGCCTTGAGCCGATTGTCCCACATCGCCCGCCAGCGATCGCCGACGATCGCCGGATCCGGCGGCCGGGCGCGCTGGGCGAAGAATTGCTGGCCCCAGGAGAGCATATCGTTGAGCAGCGCGCCGCCCATGTAGTGCATGTCGTCGGCGTAGCGGTCGTCGGTGGAGACCACCGTGACGATCGCCTTCAGCTCCGGCGGGCGGAGCGAGGCGACCTGGAGGGAGTTGAAGCCGCCCCAGGAGCCGCCGAACTGCCCGACCTTGCCGGTGCACCAGGGCTGCCTGGCGATCCAGCCGATCACCTCGGCGCCGTCCTGCATCTCCTGCATCAGGTATTCGTCATGCATGATGCCGTCGGAGTCGCCGCCGCCGCGGCAGTCGACGCGGAGCGAGGCGTAGCCGTGGCCGGCGAGGTAGGGGTGGGTCTGGGCGTCGCGCCGCGCGGTGTAGTCGCGCTTTCGGTAGGGGATGTACTCCATCAGCGCCGGCACCGGGTTTTTCTCGGCGTCCTCGGGGATCCAGAGCTTGGCCGCGACCTGGTCGCCGTTTTTCAGCGGAATGAAGATATTCTCGACGACGCGTATCTTGTGCGGCAGCTTTTCGACGACCCGCATCGCTTTCCCCCGAGCCTTCCCCTGGCAGTGTGAAGCAAGGCCGTGGCCCTGCGCAATCCGATGAACGACGAGGCCCTCCGATGACGGTGATCGTGAAGTCCTTCCCGCGGAAGGTGCGGGAGATCGAGACCCTGTGGATCACGCTGGCCGACGGGGCCAGGCTTGCCGCCCGCGTCTGGCTGCCGGAGGACGCCGCGAAGGATCCTGTCCCGGCGATCCTGGAATATCTGCCTTATCGGCGCCGCGACGGAACGGCGGTCCGGGACTCCCTTATGCACCCCTATGTCGCCGGCCACGGCTATGCCTGCGTGCGCGTCGATCAGCGGGGCTCGGGCGACTCCGACGGCGTGCTGGTCGACGAGTACCTGAAGCAGGAGCTCGATGACGGCGTCGAGATCATCGCCTGGCTGGCCAAGCAGCCCTGGTGCTCGGGCAATGTCGGGATGATCGGCAATTCCTGGGGCGGCTTCAACGGGCTGCAGATCGCCGCCCTCCAGCCGCCGGCCTTGAAGGCGATCATCACCTCCTGCTCGACCGACGACCGCTACGCCGACGACGTGCACTACATGGGCGGCTGCGTCATCAACGACAATCTGCGCTGGGCCTCGACCATGTTCTCGCACAACGCGCGGCCGCCGGATCCGACGGTGGTCGGCGAGCGCTGGCGCGAGATGTGGATGGACCGGCTCGAGAACTCAGGCCTCTGGGTCAAGAACTGGCTCGAGCACCAGCGGCGCGACGAGTTCTGGAAGCACGGCTCGGTCTGCGAGGATTATTCCAAGATCAAATGCGCCGTCTATGCGGTCGGCGGCTGGATCGACGCCTACGCCAACGCGATCCCGCGGCTGATGGAGCATCTCACCTCGCCGAAGAAGGCGATGATCGGCCAGTGGGGCCACCGCTACCCGCATATGGCGCTGCCCGGGCCGCCGGTGGGCTTCCTCAAGGACGCCGTGCGCTGGTGGGACCATTGGCTGAAGGGCAAGGACACCGGCATCATGGCCGAGCCGATGATGCGCATCTGGATGCAGGATTCGGTTCCGCCCAGGACATTCTACAAGGAGATGCCGGGCCGCTGGATCGGCGAGCCTTCCTGGCCGCCGCCGAGCGCGACGCCGACGCGCTTCGGTTTTTCGGATGGCCGCCTAGCTAAAGGTTCGGCCGGGAGCGGCGTCGCAAAAATCCGCTCGCCGCAGACGATCGGCCAGACCATCGGCAAATGGTGCCCCTACGGCCTCTTCCCCGACATGCCGAGCGATCAGCGCGAGGAGGATGGCGGTTCGCTCGTCTTCGAAACCGCACCGCTCGAGCAGAATGTCGAGGTGCTGGGCGCGCCGGTGGTCGAGCTGGAGCTTTCCTCCGACAAGCCGCAGGCGCTGGTCGCCGTGCGTCTCTCAAACGTGCTGGCGATAGGCGCCGCGACGCGGGTCAGCTACGGGCTTCTCAACCTCACCCATCGCGACAGCCACGAGAACCCGACGCCGCTGGAGCCGGGCAAGACCTACAAGGTCCGCATCAAGCTCAACGACCTGGCGCAGGTGTTCCCGGCCGGGCATCGCATCCGGGTCGCGATCTCCACCACCTACTGGCCCCTCGCCTGGCCGTCGCCGGAAGCGGCGACGCTCACCGTGCACGGCGCCGGCAGCGCTCTGATCCTGCCGATCCGGGGATCGTCGCCGACGGACGCCAAGCTCGTGCCGCTGCCGCCGCATGAGCTGCCGGAGATCCTGAAGACGACGACGATCCGCCCCGGCAAGATCACGCAGACGCATACGCGCGACCGGCCGACCGGCGCGCTCCGCTACGTCTTCGAGAACGATGGCGGTACCTCGCTGATCGACGGCATCGGGCTGGAGAGCTCCAGCACGATGAAGGACGATTTCTCGATCGACCCGGTCGATCCCTTGAAGGCGCGCGCCGAGGTCACCTCGCATTCGCAGTTCAGGCGCAAGGACTGGAACATCGAGACCAAGTGCCGGACGGTGATGACCGCGACGCCGACGAGCTTCGATCTCGAAGCGACGCTCGACGCCTTCGAGGGTGGCACCCGTGTCTTCGCCAAGAACTGGAAGGTCTCGATCCCGCGCGACAACGTTTAGGCCACGACGAAGCCCCCTCCCTAACCCTCCTCCTGCTGCGCAGGGAAAGGGAATACGACGACGCGATGCTCTTCGAGTCCCCTCTCCCTGCGCAGCAGGAGGAGGGTTAGGGAGGGGGCTTCGTCTGCGCTCGACACGACCGTCCGGCATCGCCAAATTGCGCGCATGCAACCGCTCAGCCTGACTGAACTCCGGCAGATGCAGGGCCTGGCCCAGGAGGTCATGGCTTCGCGGCCGGAGCTGGTGAACGTCGACGCCAGCGTCGGCGAGCTGGCCTGGGTCTGGGGCAAGGACTACGACGCGCTCAGTCCGTTCTGGCGCCACCGGCTGTGGTTCATCGATGACCGGCTGGCGGCCTGGGGCTGGACGTACCTGCCCTATCGGGTCGCGCGCAGCGACGGGACGTTCCGCGAAGTCAAGACGGCTGGGCTGATCTGGCAGGTGCATCCCGACCGGCCGGAGATGCTGGGAGAGATCCTCGACTGGTACGACGAGGCGGCGGGGAATGTCGACCGGCTGCTGACGCTGCAATCCGCGGATGAGAAGGCGCAGGCCATCGCTGCCGAGCATGGCTACGCCTTCGATGCGGAAGCCGGTTCGGACAAAGGCTCCTGGGGCCAGTTCAATGCACGCGAACTGACGGAGGTGCCGGAGCCACTGCTGCCCAAGGGATTCCGGTTCCTGACGGCCGAGGAGGTTTCACCGGCGGACGCGGTCAAGGCGCATCGCGAGGCGTGGCATCCCTCCACCTTCACCGACATGGCGTTCGAGCGGGTCCGGCGGACCTGGCCGTATCGCGCCGATCTGCATGTGCTGGCCGCGGCACCGAATGGCACGCTCGCTTCGACCGCGATCATCTGGCTGGACGAGGCGACGCGAACCGCCGAGTTCGAGCCGGTCGGCACTCATCGGGACTATCGGCGGCGCGGACTGGGTGCGGCGCTACTGCTGCACGGCATGCGCCGGGCGAAAGCCGCAGGTGCGACGCGCATGCTGGTCGGCTGCCTCGGCGCGCCCGCGCACCCGGCCGCGCGCGGCCTGTACTACAGCATCGGCTTCCGTCCCTTCACGCGGGACGTGCCGCTGATCAGGTGCGCGAGATAGCGCCGGCCGGCTCGTTTCCGGCCGGCGCCATACGCCGCCCTACTTGACCTCGTCGACCTCGTAGAACTTCACGTTCCACTGCGCGCGCGCCAGGCGATATCCGGAGCGGTTTGCACGGTAGGCGATCGGGTTGACCTGGTTGTGGATCGGGAGCCACGCGGCGTAGTCCAGGATCTTCTTCTGGACATCGGCATAGAGCCCGTTGCGCTTGGCCGGATCCATCTCGCCGCCCGCCTGCTCGAGGAGCTTGTCGAGCGCCGGATCGGCGAGGCTGCCGAGGTTGAAGCGGAAGCGGCCGGGCTCGGGCAGGTTGCGGCTATGGAACATCACCTCGAGCAGGCTCGGATCGGCGGCGATCCAGCGCAGCGGATTGATCTCGTGCTGGCCGGCGAAGACAAGCTCGTCCCAGCGCGGGCCGGTGATGGTCTCGACCTTGAGGTCGAAGCCGATCTTCTTGAGATCCGCCTGCGCCGCGACGCCGACTTCCGGCAGCACCACGGCGAGCACCTGCCAGGTAACCGTGAGCGGCTGGCCGTCCTTCATGCGGATGCCGCCGGCACCCGCCTTCCAGCCGGCCTCCTCGAGAAGCGCTGCCGCTTTCTTCGGATCGAAGGGGTAGTACTTCTCGGCCTCCTTCCAGTAGCCGGTCGTCGTCGTTGACAGCGCGCTGTAGGCGGGCTCGATCAGGCCGAAATACATGTCGTCGGTCAGCGCCTTGCGATCGAAGCCATGCATGAAGGCCTGACGCACGCGAATGTCCTGCAAGGGGCCGCGCTTGGAGTTGAGCATCACGCCGAAGGGCAGACCCGACGACGGGGTCAGGATCGTCTTGTAGCGGCGGTCTTGTCCCAGCCGGCGCACGTCGAGGATCGGCGTGAAGTCAGTGGCGTCCGCCTCACCGCGCTCGAGCGCGGCGACGCGGGTCGAGGCGTCGGCGATCGAACGGTGGATGACGCGCGCGACCTTGCTCGGCCCCTTGTGCTTCGTGTAGCTCGGCGCCCAGTTATAGGCGTCGAAGCGATCCATGGTGACCTGCTTGCCGCGTTCCCAGTTGGTGAACTTGAACGGGCCGGTGCCGACCGGCGCGGCGGCGAAGCCGACATCGCCGAGGGATTTCACCGCCGCCGGCGATACCGGGGACAGCACACTTTCGCTCATCACCGCGATCGCCGGCGCGTAGGGCCGGGAGTAGCGGATGCGGATCTCGTAGGGGCCGACGATGTCGGCGCCGGCGTAAGGCCCGAGGATGTCGATCGCCGCGCGGCTGCCGAGCGCCGGCTCGCGGATGGAGTCGAAGGTGAACTTCACCGCCTCGGCATTGAACTTAGTGCCGTCATGGAAGGTCACGTCCTCGCGCAGCTTCATGGTAAGCGCGAGACCGTCGGCCGACAGCGACCAGCTGGTCGCGAGGCCTGGGAACAGGGCGTTGTTCTCGTCCGACCCGACGAGCTGGTCGAACACCTGATAGATCAGCTGGGTCTCATGGCGCGACTGCGTGACGCGCGGGTCCCAGGTGCGTGGATTGGCGTCGTCCTCGGCCCACACGATCGTCAGGCCGGCCGGCGTCTGTGCTGAGGCAAGGCTCGTAGAAAGCAGCAAGGCTGCCGCGAACATTGAAGCATGACGAAACCACATGGCTCTCTCCCACCGTGTTGCCATACCGCTAGTAGTTCCAAACGAGACTATGGCATCATTGACCGCGTGGCGACAGGGGACGTCGCCGACGGGGGCCGCCATTCATCAGCTGACCGGCTATGTCGATCGCTGGAGCGCGCGCGCGGGCGAACGCATCCGCTTCATGATCTCGAGCGCGGCAGACCGCGCCTATTCCTTGCGCTTCGTGCGCCATCTTTGTGCTGATCCCAATCCGGAAGGCCCCGGCTATCGCGAGATCGTGATGCCGACGCCGCTCGACGGGCAGCGCAAAGGTCTTTTTCACGCGGCACATCCCGGAAGCTACGGACGCATCGAAGCGCTGGCGCTCGACGGTGGCGGGCTCAGGCTCTCCGCGACGGTGTGGCCGACATTGCCGGCACGCGGCCGGCAGACCCTGATCGCCATCGACGTCTCCGGGGTCGCCGTCCGCTTCGAAGTCGGCCCGCATGGCGGCACGCAGCTTCGCCTCGGCGCCGAAACGATCGCTGTCGACGCGCCGATGCTGAACCGGCGCTGGTATGCGGTCGAGGCCGTGATCGACACGGCAGGCGGAACTCTGTCGGTCACTCAGAGACCGCTGCATCCGGTCGGCACCATCACCGACAGCGGGCTCGGCGCGGCGAAGGCAAAGCTCCCGAAGATCGCCGGCACCGCGCGCGTTCTCGTCGCTGCCGCGCTCGAAGGCGGCCAGATCATCGCGCACTACAACGGCAAGATCGAGCGGCCGCGCATCGCCACGCTCAACGATGTGACGATCGGTGAGTGGGACTTCACGCAAGGCATCACGACCCAACGCATCATCGATGTCGGGCCGCAGGCGGCGCATGGCCATCTGGTCAACCTGCCGAGCCGCGCCATGACCGGGTCGAACTGGACCGGCGCCGTGCACGACTGGAAGAGCGCGCCCGAGCAGTATGGCGCCATCCACTTCCATGCCGACGACATGGGCGATTGCGGCTGGCCCGAAGCCTTCACGCTCGACGTGCCGACGGACTGGCCGAGCGGCTTCTATGCCGCGCACATCAGGAACGATGCGGGCGAAGACTACATTCCCTTCTTCGTGCGTCCGGCCAAGGGCGCGCGCAAGGCCGATGTCGCCTTCCTGGTGCCGACCTTCAGCTACCAGGTCTATTCGAGCTATCAGCGGATCGAGCGCAGCCTGGAGATCCTGCCGCGGGCGCGGGCCTGGGGCGCGCTGCTGGAGACGCCCGGCCTCAATCCCGAATACGGCCTCTCCACCTACAACTACCATGCGGACGGATCGGGGGTGTCGATCACCTCGATGCTGCGCCCGCAGCTCGACACGCGCGTCCGCCAGATGAGCCTGGTCGATCCGGTGCCGACGGGCTCGGGCACCGGCCGCGTCAACTGCGACAGCTACGTCGTCGACTGGCTAGACCGCGCCGGCATCGTGCATGACGTGCTGACCGATCACGACCTGCACGAGGAAGGCGCCGCCGCGATCGAGCCCTATCGCGTCATCATCTGCGCGCAGCATCCCGAGTATCACTCGCTTCGCATGATCGAAGGCTTCGAGCGCTTCCTCGATCAGGGCGGTCGGCTGATGTATCTCGGCGGCAACGGCTTCTACTGGCGCGCCGAGCCGAGCGCCGAGACGCCGCATGCGCTGGAAGTGCGTCGCGCCGAAGGCGGCATCCGCGTCTGGGCGACGGAGCCGGGCGAGAGCTACAACCAGTTCGAAGGCGGTTATGGCGGCCTGCTCCGCCGCGTCGGCAAGGCCTCGCACAAGCTGGTCGGCATCGGCTTCTCGACCCAGGGCCGCCACCTGGGATTCCCCTACGCCTTCACCAAGGGCATCAAGAACCCACGCGTCAGTTTCATGTTGAAAGGCATCGAGGATGCGGCAACGCCCGGTGCCAAGTTCGGCGATAGCGGATTCATGGGCGGCGGCGCCGCCGGCTTCGAGCTCGACAGCACCGATGCCAGATACGGCACGCCGCCCAACGCGCTGGTGGTGGCGAAAGGCATCGTCATCCATGACGACTACGGCTGGGTCAACGAGGACATGCTGATCCACCGCCACCCGCGGCCGCGCGAGGACTGGTCCTGCGCCGACATGACTTTCTTCGAGACCGCCTCCGGCGGCGCCGTCTTCAGCGTCGGCTCGATGACCTATGTCGGCTCGCTGCCGCCGGAGAATTACGGCAATGTCTGCGCGAAGCTGACGACGAACGTGTTGCGCCGCTTCATGGACCCGGCGCCGTTCCGATGAGCCTCACCATGCCCTGGTTCGTCCGGCGCGTGCTCGGGATCGTTCCGACGCTGTTCCTGACCTGGACCATCGTCTTCGGCGTGCTCCAGCTCATCCCCGGCGACCCGGTCATGCTGGCGCTCGGCGGCACGCCGGCCAGCGACGAGGTCCTCGACAACGAGCGCCGACGTCTCGGCCTCGACCAGCCCGTCTACATCCAGTACCTCACCTTCCTCAAGAAGATGGCCATCGGCGATCTCGGCAACGGCTACTCCTCGAAGCAGCCGGTCAGCGAGATGATCGCGGCACGCGTGCGGCCGTCGCTCGAGCTCGCGCTCGGCGGGCTGCTCGTCGGCATCCTGCTCGGTGTGGCGCTCGGCATCGCCGCCGGCCTTCGGCCGCATGGCTGGATCGACACCATGACCATGTCGACGGCGCTGGTCGGCGTGTCGCTGCCCAGCTTCTGGATCGGCATGCTGCTGATCTACGTCTTCGGGCTTCAGCTCGAATGGGTGCCGATCCTCGGCGACGGAATCGACGCGCTGATCCTGCCCTCGATCACCATCGGCCTCTTCCTCGCCGGCGGGCTTGCGCGGCTGATCCGCAGCGCGCTCATCGAGACGATGACGCAGGACTACATCCGCACCGCGCATTCCAAGGGTCTCTCGGCCGTGCGCGTCGTCGCCAAGCACGCGATGCGCAACGCGATCATCCCGCCGATCACGCTGCTCGGCCTGCAATTCGCGGTGCTGATCGGCGGCGCCGTGGTGACCGAGCGCGTGTTCGCCCGTGCCGGCCTCGGCTCCATGCTGATCGACGCGGTGCTGACCAAGGACATTCCGCTGGTCCAGGGCCTCGTCGTTTACACGACCACCGCCTACATCGTGATCAACCTGCTGCTCGAGCTGCTCTACGGCATCGTCGATCCGCGCATCCGCTCGAGGCGCGCATGACCACGACGACACCCGCGGTCACCACCGCCATCCTGCCGCCGCGCCGCCTGATCGCACGCACCTTGGGCACCCCGGGCGCCGTCGCCGGCTCGATCATCCTCGTCCTCCTGGTGTTCGGTGCCCTCTTCGCTTCCCTGCTCTCTCCTTTCGACCCGAACGCGACGCGCGTCTGCCCGCGTCTCGCCGCACCGTCGCTCACCAATTTCTTCGGTTGCGATCTCTTCGGCCGCGACATCTTCAGTCGCATCCTCCACGGCGCCCAACTCTCCCTCGCCGTCGGCCTGCTCACCGTCGCGATCAGCCTGATCGCCGGAACCATCATCGGCATGGTGATCGCCTTCCTCGGCGGCCGCGTCGATCGCATCGGCGTGCGCATGCTCGATGTGATGCTGGGCTTCCCGGCGATCGTGCTCGCCATCCTGATCGTCGCCGTATTGGGCGTCGGCGCCTTCAATGCCGCGCTCGCCGTCGGCATCTCCGGCATCCCGCGCATCGCGCGCGTCATCCGCTCGGCGACGCTGACCCTGGTCGGACGCGAATATGTCGACTCCGCCCGCGCCGTCGGCGCCAGCCAGACGCGTATCCTCCGCCGGCATCTGCTGCCTAATTTGTGGCCGATCGTGATCGTGCTGGGCTCGCTCGACCTCGGCACCGCGATCCTCTCGACCGCGACGCTCTCCTTTCTCGGCCTCGGCGCCCAGCCCCCGACCGCCGAATGGGGCGCGATGCTGAGCGCGGGCCGCGAGTTCATGCGCTACGCGCCCTGGACCATGATCTTCCCCGGTCTCGCGCTTTTCCTCGCCGTGATGTCGGTGAACCTCGTCGGCGACCGGCTGAGCCACGTCCTCGACCCACGCGCGAGCGGACATGTCTGAGGCACCGCTTCTCGCCGTCGAGAATTTGAGCGTCGCCATGGGTGCGACGCCGGTACTCGAAGATGTCTCCTTCCAGATCGCGCCGGGCGAGACGCTGGGCCTGGTCGGCGAGTCCGGCTGCGGCAAGAGCGTGACCGCGCTCTCGGTCATGCGCCTCCTGCCCAACCCGCCGGGCAAGTTCCTCGGCGGGCGCATCCTCTTCGACGGCACCGACATGCTGTCGCTCGACATCGCGGCGCTGCGTGCGATCCGCGGCGACCGCATCGGCATGATCTTCCAGGAGCCGATGACCTCGCTGAACCCGGTCTACACGATCGGCGACCAGATCGGCGAAAGCCTCATCGTCCATCGCGGCATGAACGGCAGCGCCGCACGCACCGAGACCGCCAAGCTGCTCGACCTCGTCGGCATCCCGGCGGCGCGCAACCAGCTCGACCGCTACCCGCACGAGCTCTCGGGCGGCCAGCGCCAGCGCGTGATGATCGCGATCGCGCTCGCCTGCCGGCCGAAGCTGCTGATCGCCGACGAGCCGACCACCGCGCTCGACGTCACCGTGCAGGCGCAGATCCTCGACCTGATCGGCCGGCTTCGCGTCGAACTCGGCATGGCGGTCCTGCTGATCACGCATGACCTGGGCGTCGTCGCCGAATTCTGCGACCGCGTCGCGGTCATGTATGCCGGCCGCATCGTCGAGGAGGCACCATCGGCCGAGCTCTTCCGGAACCCACGTCACCGTTACACCGAGGCGCTGCTGCACACCATGCCGGCAGCGAACCCGCCCGGCCGCAAGCTGCCTTCGATCTCCGGCACCGTCCCCGCCCCCGCCGATCGCGGCGCCGGCTGCATCTTTGCAGCCCGCTGCCGCTTCGCCATCCCGCGCTGCTCGACCGACCTGCCGCCGCTGACCGAGCCGCCGCACCGGCTCCGCTGCTGGAATCCGGCATGAGCACGCTGCTCGAAGTCACAGACGTCGCGACATACTACGCAGCCCAGGGCGCCACGATCCGCGCCGTCGACGGCGTCAGCTTCACGCTGGCCGGAGGCGAGGTGCTCGGCATCGTGGGCGAGTCCGGCTGCGGCAAGTCCACGCTCGGCCGCACCGTCTTGCGGCTGGTGGAGCCGACCGCGGGCTCCATCCGCTTCCTGGGCGAGGACATCACCAAGCTCGACCGCCGCGCCATGGTCCGCCGCCGGCGCAACATGCAGGTGGTGTTCCAGGATCCTTTCGGCTCGCTCAACCCGCGCCATCGCGTCGGCGAGATCGTGGTCGAGCCGCTGGAGGTACATGGTATCGGCGATGCCCGTAGCCGCGAGGCACGCGTCTCCGAGCTTCTGGCGCTGGTCGGGCTCCCGCCCGACGCCGCCGGCCGCTACCCGCATGAATTCTCCGGCGGCCAGCGCCAGCGCATCGCCATCGCCCGCGCGCTGGTGCTGGAGCCGAAGCTGCTGATCGCGGACGAGCCGGTCTCGGCGCTCGACGTCTCGATCCAGTCGCAGATCATCAACCTGCTGGCCGAGCTACGCGTGCGCCTCGGCCTCGCGATGCTGTTCATCAGCCACGATCTCTCGGTGATCCGGCATGTGAGCGACCGCATCGCCGTCATGTATCTCGGCCGCATCGTCGAGATCGCCTCGACTTCCGAGATCTTCGACAGCCCCTCGCATCCCTATACCCAGGCGCTGCTCTCGGCCGTGCCGCACACCGACCCGGCGCGCCGCCGAGAGCGCATCCTGCTTTCCGGCGAGATGCCCGACCCGGCACATCCCCCGAGCGGCTGCGCGTTCCATACGCGCTGCCGCCACGCGATGCCACGCTGCTCGGGCGGGCGGCCGCTTCTCACCTCGCGGCCGACCCAGGCGGGTCCGCGCGAGGTCGCCTGCTATCTGTACTAGGGGCCTTTCCGCCCCGGCACCGCGGCGGCGACCCAGGCGAAACCCGCGAGCAGCATCACAGTCGTCACCACGAAGACCCAGGGAAGCCCGGCATAGGCGGCGATGACGCCGCCGGAGGCCGGCCCCAGCGAGTTGCCGAGAAAGTAGGCAGACGAGGTGACGCCGAAGGTCATGCCGCGCTCGGAGGCCGGCGTCACCTTGGCGATCAGCGCGTTGGTGATCGGAACGATGCTGCCGACGAAAAGGCCGAGCGAGAAGCGCTCGACGACGAAGCCCCAATAGGAGCCGGCGAAGGCCTGCGGCGCGGTGGCGAGCGCAGCCCCGGCGATCGCGATCATCAGTGCCGTCTTCTCGCCGAAGCGGTCGCCGGTGCGAGTCAGCAAAGGCACGGCGACGACACCGGCGAGGCCCGTCACCGAGAGCGCGACGCCGCCCAGGGTCGCTAGGTTCGGCTGGTCGCCCACGATGTTCTGCACATAGAGCGCGACGATCGGCTGCACCGCCTGGATCGCGAACTGGCTCAGGAAGAGCACGGTCACCAGCACCATCATGCCCGGAACCCCGGCGAGCTGGCGGAAGGCGGCGGAGACCGACGTCTTCGGCTTGTTCTCCGGCTTGGTGAAGGCCTCGGGCACGGTCCACCAGCAGAGGAGCGTGGCCGCGACCGACAGCGCGCCGCTGGCGAAGAACGGCAGGCGGTAGCTCTGGGTGAGGTCGGCCAGAGCTCCACCGAAGACCGGACCGAGCAGCGAGCCGATCAGCTGGCCGGAGCTCATCAGGCCCAGCGCATATCCCAGCTTCGAGCGTGGCACCTGGGTCGAGATCAGGATCACGGAGGCGGCGGAGAAGCCGGCGAAGGCGCCCATCAGCGTGCGCGCGCCGAGCAGATGCCAGACATTCTGCGCGAGGCCCATCAGCGCCGTGCAGATGGCGATGGCGAAGCAGGAGCGGAGCACCATCAGCTTGCGCCCGTGCCGGTCGGCCATGCGGCCCCACATCGGCGAGACCAGGGCCGCCATGAGCGAGGTGATCGCCGCCAGCGCGCCGGTCCACAGATAGAGCTGCCGGTCGTTGGCGACCCCGACCTCGGGCAGGAATAGCGGCAGGATCGGGCTGACGAAAGTGAAGGACAGGCTCATCACGAGCTGCACCGCCACCATCGCCATCAGGGTGCGTTGCCAGTGAGGTGAGCCGTCGTCGGCTTCCGCCGTTGGTTGCGTCATCTTCCGGGAGAATAGGCCGATCGGCGCTGCCCTGTACGCGCCAAATGCCGCACGGCTTAAGCGCCGGCCTTCCGCCTCAAGGACTGCTGGATGCCGCGGAGGTAGCCGATGGTGAAGATGTGGCCCTGGATGCCGTAGCCGGCCGGCATCTCGTCACCGTCCGTCGCCAGTAGAGGCGCGTGGTCGGGGCGGACGAAGCCGTCATAGCCGCGCCGCTCGAAGGCATCGACCAGGCCCGGCAGGTCGATGCGGCCTTCGTCGGGGAAGGTCTCCATGAAATCGGTCGGCCCGCCCTCGATGTTGCGGACATGGACGTAAGGCACGCGGTCGATGAACTTCTCGAACAGGGCCACGACATCGACGCCGAGCTCGCCGAAGCAGCCGGCGCAGAAGGTGACGGCGTTGCTCGGGCTGGAGGAGAGCGCCAGCAGCCGCTCGAAGCTCTCGACCCGGTCCATGATGCGCTCGAGCCCGCAGAGCGGCGACATCGGCGGGTCGTCAGGGTGCATGGCCATCTTCACCCCGACCGATTCCGCCACCGGGAGCACGGCCTCCAGGAAGCGCTCGAGATTTCGCCACATCTCGTCGCGCGGGATCGCGGCCTCGTCATGCGGCATGGTATCGGGGCCGATGTCGGCGAGCGCGAAACGGCTGGTCCGGGCTCCTCCCCGCGCCTTGGCGTCGAGGTCGGTGCGGATCACCATCGCGTCCTCGCTCACCTGCGGCATGAAGTTGTAGGCGACGACGCCGACGCCGAGACCGCCGAGAACGCGCAGGATGTGCTTGTATCGCTGGGTCTGCTCGCGCCACCCTTCCTTGCCGAGCACGATGCGGTCGATCGCGGGACCGGACTCGGCGATCGCCCAGGTCAGGCCGAAAGCGGCGTAGCGGTCGCGGATCGCGGTCAGCTCGTCCTCCGATTCCGGCAGATCGTCCATCGCGTAGTGCACGACATGGTCGACGCCGATCTGCTTCATCGTGCGGAGGTGGCGCTCGTTCCCGGTCGTGGCGACCATGGCGAATTTCGTTGAAGACAAGGCGATCCTCGGGTGGAGTTCGGAAGGGCTAGGGCTGGTACAGTAGCCAAAATCGGGGGCTTCGGAACGAGATGAAATCGCATTACCGGGTCGTGGTCATCGGCGGCGGCGTCGTCGGCTGCTCGGTCCTGTACCATCTGGCGAAACTCGGCTGGACCGACATTGCGCTGGTCGAGCGCAAGACCCTGACCTCGGGATCGAGCTGGCATGCCGCCGGCATCTTCCATGCCTTGAACGCCGACCCGAACATCGCCGCGCTCCAGGCCTACACGATCAAGCTGTTCAAGGAGATCCAGGAGGAGTCCGGACAGAATGTCGGGCTGCACATGACCGGCGGCATCAACGTCGCGAGCGCGCCCGAGCGCTGGGAGTGGCTGCAGGCGGCCTACCGCATCTTCCAGACCATGGGCATCGACACCGCCCGCCTGGTCGGCCGCGACGAGATCAAGGCGATGCATCCCTTGATGGATGTCTCGGACGTGCTCGGCGGCCTCTACGACGTGAGCGAAGGCCATGTCGACACCTACGGCACGACCTACGCCTATGCCGGTGCGGCCCGGAAGCGCGGGGCGACGATCATCGAAAACAACCGCGTGCTGGAGCTCAAGCAGAAGCCCGACGGCTGGGACGTGGTCACCGAGAAGGGCACGATCGGCTGCGAGCATGTCGTGAACTGCGGCGGCCTCTGGGCCAAGCAGGTGGGCTTGATGGCCGGGCTCGACCTCCCGGTCACGCCGATGGAGCACCACTACCTCGTCACCGAGACGATCCCCGAGATCGCGGCGAGGAAGGAGGAGCTGCCGCTCATCGTCGATCTCGAGGGCTTCACCTACACGCGCCAGGAGGGCAAAGGGCTGTTGGTCGGCCTCTACGAGCGCGACTTCAAGCACTGGCGCATGGAAGGCGCGCCCTGGGATTTCGGCATCGAGCTGAACCAGGAGGATATCGACCGCATCGCACCCGAGCTCGAGATCGGCTTCAAGCGCTTCCCGGCCCTGCAACAGGTCGGCATCAAGAAATGGGTCAACGGCTCCTTCACCTTCACCCCCGACGGCAACCCGCTGGTCGGGCGCGCGCCGGGCGTGCGCAACTACTGGACCGCCTGCGGCGTCATGGCGGGATTCCTCCAGGGCGGCGGCGTGGGCCTGAGCCTCGCCGAGATGATGATCCATGGCGAGCCGTCCACCGACATCTACGGCATGGATATCGCCCGATACGGCGGCTGGGCGGCGAACCGTGAGTATCTCAAGCAGACGACCGGCCAGTTCTACTCGCGCCGCTTCGTCATGACCTACCCGAATGAGCAGCTCTGGGCCGGCCGGCCGCTGCGCACCGCGCCCGCCTATGACGCGATGACCGCGAACGGCATGCGCTGGGGCGTGCTCTGGGGACTCGAGATCCCGCTCTATGTCGCGCCGTCGAAGGATTTCGAGGAGAAGCCGACGCTCAAGCGCTCGAACGCGCATGACATCGTCGGTGCCGAATGCCGGAAGACGCGCGAGACGATCGGGCTCCTCGATACCTCCGCCTTCTCGCGCTACGAGGTGACGGGGCCGAAGGCGCTCGCCTGGCTCGATCATGTCATGGCTTCCAAGCTGCCCGGCCCGGGCCGTTGTGCGCTGGCGCCGATGCTTGCCCCCTCGGGCAAGCTCCGCGGCGACCTCTCCATCTTCAACTGGGGCGACGGCACCTTCTGGATCATGGGGTCCTACTACCTCCGCGCCTGGCATATGCGGTGGTTCAAGGACAATCTCTCGGACGGCGTCAGCGTCCGCGACATCTCCGACGACTGGGTGGGATTCTCGCTCTCGGGCCCGCGCTCGCGCGAGCTTCTGGAAACCGTGGTGCAGAACGCCGATGTCTCGCACCAGGGCTTCCGTTTCCTCGCCTGCCGCGAGATCGACGTCGGCATGACCCGCGCCAAGGTCGGCCGCCTCTCGGTGAATGGCGAGCTGGGCTACGAGATCAACGTGCCCGCCTCCGAGCATCTGACGCTCTATCGCACGCTGAAGAAGGCAGGATCCGACTTCGGCATGGTCGAGATCGGCTTCAACGCGATGCTGAGCCTCCGCATCGAGAAGTCCTTCGGCCTGTGGAACCGAGAATTCACCCAGGCCTACACGCCGGGCGAGACCGGGATGGATCGATGGATCAACTTCGACAAGAAGGACTTCATCGGCCGCGACGCCGCGCTCAAGGAGCGCGAGAAAGGCGCCAGGCGCCAGCTGGTGACGCTGGAGGTCGCTGCAGACGACGCCGATACTTCGAGCTGGGAGCCGGTCTGGCGCGGCAACAAGATGGTGGGCTACATCACCTCCGGCGCTTATGGGCACACCATCGGCAAGAGCATCGGTATGGCGCTCGTGGAGCGCGCGCATGCGGCGGTGGGCACGGAGCTGACGACGCATGTCGTGGGGATCGAACGCAAGGCGAAGGTGGTGGCGCCGTCGCCGTATGATCCCACGGGATCGCGGATGAGGATTTAGGCTTCGCTTCGCGAAGGACTTCCGAGCTCGCTTGGTGCGGTCCACTCGCTAAGGCTGACGTGCGCAAGAGCGCATTTGCGCCTCAGCTCGAAGCCCGCGCTCGCCCCGAGCGGCGGAACGCTGCAGATCAATCGCGTAGCGATTGTATCGGGAGCGTTACGCCACCAAGCGAGGGACCGTGGTCGTCCGTCTTAGGGCAGCAAAGCATCCACGAACGGCGACCTCGACATCGCCACCGCGCCGCGCTCGGTAATCAACACCTGCTGCTCCAGCTTGATTCCCTGATGTCCACCGCGGACGCCGATATAGCTCTCGACGGACACCGTCATGTTCTCCTCGAAATGCCCGTCATAGCCCCAGGCCGGGAAGTCCTCGACATACGCTAGGCTGGGATAGGCGTCGACCAAACCGACGCCGTGCACCATCATCATGTAGCGGTTGGGGACGTATTCCTCCGGGACCGGCCAGCAGCGCTCGGAGAATTCGCGGAAGCCGAGTCCCGGCTTCAGCAGCGCCATGTTGTGCAGCACCTGCTCCTGGGCCAGCGCGTAGAGACGGCGCTGCTCGTCGGTCGGTGCGCGACCCGGACAGACATAGCTGCGGGATATGTCCGCGAGATACCCGCACGGACCGACCATGTCGGTGTCGAAGGAGACAAGCTCGCCCCCCTGGATCACGCGGTTGCCGCTTTCCTGGAACCAGGGATTGGTGCGCGGACCTGAGGACATCAGGCGGCACTCGATCCATTCGCCGTCATGGGCGATGTTGGTGTCGTGCAGCACCGCCCAGAGCTGGTTCTCGGTCAGGCCGGGCCGCAGCTCCTCGCGGATGCGGTCGATGGCGATGTCGCAGACATCCATGGAGAGGTGCAGCGCCGCGATCTCCTCGGACGATTTGATCGCGCCGGCCAGCTCGATCGCATCGCAGAGCTGGATGCCGCGCGCGGTCAGGCGCTCGGCGCCCATCGGCTCGCAGCGATCGACGGCGAGGCGGCGATTTTCGCCGCCATGGCTGGCGACCAGGCTCGCGACCTCCTCGGCCCAGAGTCCGGCCTTCTCGGCCGAGCGCGGGCCGGCGAGGAAGTAGAACCAGGGCGTGCTGGTCCTGACATCGCTCAGAGTCTCAAGCCCATCCGAGAGATGCTTACTGCTGGAGAACTCGAACAGCACGATCGGCCCGTCGGTGGCGATGAAGACGTAGCGGCCCGGCGCGTGCAGCGTCCATACCTGCATGTTCCGCGAGCCGGTGGCGTAGCGAATGTTGATCGGATCGGAGAGCAGCGCCCCGGCATAGTCGCGACGCGCGAGCTCGGCGCGAAATCGAGCGAGGCGATAGGCCCGGAGTTTCTGCTGGTCGATGGCCGCGAGGCGGGCGCCGATGTCGAGACCGAGCGGCCGGATGGCGGAGCTGCGTGCCTGGTTGTCAGCCATCGTCAGCTCCTCTTCTCAGGTCAGTGCCACGCGTCCGGTCGTGACTCTTTCTTCTTCGCCATATAGGCCTTTAACGCCTCGTCGATGCCGGGGTCGAGCGGTGGCGCCTCGTAAGTACGCAGCATCGCGCGCCATTTCTCGTTGGCGCGGCGCATGACGTCCTTGGATCCTGCGTCGCGCCACTGCTCGAAGGAGTTGTTGTCGGCGATCTCGGAGTCCCAGAACGCGGTCTCGTAGTTCCGCATCGTATGCGCACAGCCGAAGAAATGCTTGCCAGGACCGACCTCGCGGAAGGCATCCAGAGCCATTCCGTTGTCGTCGACTGGCAGGCCGGCGAGATAGGTGTGGAGCGCGCTGCAGAAATCGGCGTCGAGGATGAACTTCTCGTAGCCCATGGCGAGCCCGCCTTCGAGCCAGCCGGCCGAGTGCAGGATGAAATGCGCGCCGCACTGGATGGCCGCCTGCATGGAGACGGCGCTTTCCAGCATCGCCTGGCCGTCGGGGATCTTCGAGGTGGTGTAAGCGCCGGAGCAGCGGAGCGGCACGCCAAGCCGGCGCGTGAGCTGGCCGATGACCAGCGAGCCGAGTGCCGGCTCCGGCGTGCCGAAGGTCGGCGAGCCCGAACGCAGCGCCGTGGAGGAGAGGAAGTTGCCGAGGATCGCCGGCGAACCGGGCCGTTCGAGCTGGCAGAGCGCAACGCCGACCATGGCCTCGGCCATGGACTGCGCGATGGCGCCGGCGGTCGTCACCGGCCCCATGGCGCCGCCGAGGATGAAGGGCACCACGACCGTACACTGGTTGGCGCGCGCATAGGCACGCAGCGCCTTGCTCATCGCCGCATCGTAGACCAGGGGCGAGTTGACGTTGATGTTGCCCATGATGACGCAGTTGCGGTCGACGAAGTCGGCGCCGAAGACCAGGCGGGCCATCTCGATCGACTCTTCCGCCCGCTCCTCCGCCGTCACCGAACCCATGAAGGCCTTGTCCGAATAGCGGATATGCGAATAGACCATGTCGAGGTGACGCTTGTTCACCGGCAGGTCGACCGGCTCGCAGACCGTGCCGCCGGAGTGGTGCATCCAGGGCGAGGCATAGGCGAGCTTGACGAAGTTCTGGAAATGCTCGAGCGAGCCGTAGCGCCGGCCCTCGTCGATGTCGTAGACGAAGGGCGAGCCATATGCCGGCGAGAACACGACGTTGCTGCCGCCGACGAGGACCGAGCGCGCCGGATTGCGCGCATGGTGGACGAAGCTCTTCGGCGTCGAGCGCAGGATGATCTCGCGCACCAGCCCCTTGGGGAAGCGCACGAGGTCGCCTTTCACATCGGCGCCGGCCTTGCGCCAGAGCTCAAGCGACGGCGGATCGCCGCGGAACTCGAGCCCGATCTCCTGCAGCAGCGTATCCATCGCCGCCTCAATCCGAACGAGGCCTTCCTCGTTCATCAGATCGTAGGTCGGGATGGCACGCTTGATGCCGGGAATGATCTGAGGCGCGCTGGAAGCTGCGGAGCGCTGCGCCTGGCGCCCCTGACGCCCGCCTCCTCTGCGGCCCGTGCGCCCCCCCGCCGGTGCCTCGGTCTCCGACATCAGTCGAAGAGCGAGCGCCGGACCTGAACGAACTCCTCGACCGCCGCTACCAGCGTGTCGAAATCGGCATCGGTCAGCGGCAGGCAGAGCGCCAGCATGCCGCGCTTGGGCATGACATGGACGCCCTTCTCCAGCAGGTCGAAGAAGAACAGTTCGCGCAGCTTGGCATTGCCCTTGGCGGCATCCTGCGGCGTGCGGATCTCACCCCGCTGCATATGGACGGCCAGCATCGAGCCGATGCCGGTGAACTGCATGCCGACGCCGGCCTTGTCGCAGACGGCGTTCAGCCGCTTGCGCAGCCCCTCGCCGCGGGCGTTCAGCGTCGTCGCCGATTCCTTGGTGTAGACCTTGCCGAGACCGGCGATGCCGCAGGCCAAGGTCATCACGTTGTTGTTGTAGGTGCCGGAATGCGGCAGCGCATCCGACTTGCGCGGATCGAAGCGGTCGAGGAACTCGGCCTTGCCGCCGAAGGCGCCGGCAGGCAGCCCGCCGCCGATATACTTGCCGAGCGAGGTCAGGTCCGGGATCACGCCGGTGTGCTTCTGCAGGCCGCCGGAGGAGAGCCGCGAGGTCATGACCTCGTCCATGATCATGACGATGCCGTGCTTCTTCGTTTCCTCGCGCAGCATCTTCAGAAACTCGGCGCTCGCCGGGATGCAGCCGCCGCCGCCCAGCATCGGCTCGAAGATCACCGCGGCGATGCGATCCGCGTGCTTCGCCATCAGCGCCCGCGTGCCTTCGACGTCGTTATAGGTGCCGACCACGGTCTCGAAGGGCACGTTCAGCGGGTTGGTCGCTGCCGTGAAGGTGAGGAAGCCGCCATGGTAGCAGCCGTTGAAGCCCATCACCGCCGGCCGGCCGGTCGCGATGCGCGCGACCTGGACGTTGAACATGTTGGCTTCCGTGCCGGAATTGACGAAGCGCAGCCGCTCGATCGAGGGGAAGCGGTCGATGATGATCTCGGCGAGCTCGGCCTCCAGCGCGGTATGACCGCCGAGGTTCCAGCCGAGATTCATCCGGTCCTCGATCGCCTTGCGGATGCCCGGATGGCTGTGGCCGTAGATGCCGGCCGTCGCTTCCGAAATGAAGTCGACATAGCTGTGCCCGTCGGCATCGAACAGGCGGGCACCCTCGCCCCGCTCCCAGGCGATCGGGAAGGGATCGAAGAAGATGCCGGTCCGGGTGTTGCCGCCGGGAAGGCTGGAGAGCGCCTTCTGATGGACAGCCCGGCTCTTGGGATTGGCTTTGGCGTAGTTGGCCTTCGCCTCCTCCAGCGCCTCGGCGACATCCGTGTTGATCGAGCGGGCGGCAGTCATGGAACTCTCCGTTCGGAAGGACGAGACAGCCTAGCCGCCAGGCCGATGAGGGCAAGCCGGAAACGCAGCCGGCGGGATCAGACGAAGGTGAGGTAACGGGCGGGGTTGTCGACCAGGATCACCTCGATCTCCTCGTCCGAGTAGCCGCGATCCTTCATCAGCGGCAGCACGTTGACGAAGATGTGGCCATAGCCGTGGCCGCCGAAGGCGGTCAGGCGGGTGCGCGAGCAGATGTCGTGCGAGATCAGCACCTGCTTCAGGTAGCCGGCATCGATCAACGCGCGGATCAGCTGCAGGCGGCGGCCGTCATTCGGCCGGTCGATCTTCTTGTTCAGGCTGTAGAAGGTCTGCTCGGTGCCGAACAGATCGAACTCCATGCCGACGCCGGTCGCGGCCAGCTTCAGCAACCGCTCCTCGTCGAGGACCGTGCGGTCGAGATGGCTGATAATGGTGCGCGACATGTCGGCGCCCCACTTCTCGACCGTCTGCGCGATCTCCAGCGGCAGGTCCTCGTTGCGGCCGGGATGGATGTTCAGCGTCGCGCCGGTCTCCTTCTGCGCCATGACGGCGCCCTGCATCACGCGCTTCTCGTGATCGGTCCAGGGATACTGGCAGCCGATCTCGCCGATGATTCCGGCGCGCACATCGGTGCCCCAGGCCCCTTCGAAGACCTGCTGGGTGATCTCGCGGGCGAAATCCTCCGGCCTGCGCCGGCGCAGCTCGTCGGTCTGGTACTCGTCGACATAGTAGCCGCAGCCCATGACGACGTTGACGCCGGTCGCGAGCGAGATGTCCTGCAACCCCTTGGGATCGGGCTTGAAGCCGCCGCAGGTGAGCTCGACCAGCGACGTGCCGCCGACCTCCTTCATGTTGCCCATCTCGACGATGGCGATGTCCTTCATGTCCATGACGTACTGCATCTTATGCGGAATGCGGCCGTAGTCGATGGCGAAGCGGTTGGCGAGCGTGATCTCGGGATCGGGCTCGTTCGACTGCATCATGGTCGGCGTGCGGAGGTCGCAGAGCAGGTGCTCGTGCATCAGCGTCTTGCCGAGCTTGGCCGGGTCGAGCAGCCCGGTGACGGTCTGAACCTTGCCGCGAAGCGTGTTGCGATCCATCTCGACCAGCCCTCCCATGCCTCGATGAGGCAAAGATAGAAGCTTAATCCCGAGCGGAGCAATTGATAGGATCGCGCGACGAAAGAACGAATTCCCGGGGAAAACGCCAATGACCGCTGCCGCCAAGCCCGCCGGACGCAAGGTGATCATCACCTGCGCCGTCACCGGCTCGATCCATACGCCGACGATGACGCCCTATTTGCCGATCACCCCGGACCAGATCGCCGCCGACTCGATCGCCGCGGCCGAGGCCGGGGCCGCCATCGTGCACCTGCACGCCCGCAACCCTGACGGGAGCCCGACCCCGGATCCGAACGTGTTCATGCAGTTCCTGCCGCGGATCAAGCAGGCCTCGAACGTCGTGGTGAACATCACGACCGGCGGCAGCCTCGGCATGTCGATCGAGGACCGCCTCGCCGCCCCCTTGCGCGCCAGCCCCGAGGTCTGCTCGCTCAACATGGGCTCGATGAATTTCGGCCTCTTCCAGATCACCGAGAAGATCAAGACCTGGAAGCACGCCTGGGAGAAGCCCTATCTCGAGAAGACCAAGGACTCGATCGTCAGCAACACGTTCGGCCAGATCGAGCGCTTCCTGAAGGATCTCGGCGAAGGCCACGGCGTGCGCTTCGAGTGCGAGTGCTACGACGTCGGTCATCTCTACACGCTCGCCCACTTCCTCGACCGCGGCCTGATCAAGCCGCCGCTCTTCGTACAGACGATCTTCGGCATCCTCGGCGGCATCGGCCCGCATCCGGAAGACCTGCAGCACATGAAGCGGACGGCGGACCGCCTGTTCGGCGAATACCAGTGGTCGATCCTCGCCGCCGGCAAGCATCAGATGTCGCTCTGCACCATGGGCGCGATGATGGGCGGCAATGTCCGCGTCGGCATGGAGGACTCGATCTATGTCGGCAAGGGCGAACTCGCCAAGAGCAATGCCGACCAGGTGAAGAAGATCCGCCACATCCTGGAGACGCTCTCGCTCGAGATCGCCACACCCGACGAGGCGCGCCAGATCCTCCAGCTCAAGGGCGGCGACCGGGTGAAGTTCTAGGGACATAGAAGACAGGAACTTCACGGACCGGGTAGTCTAGCTAAGCGCCATACTCTTTACGGTCAACCGCCTCGAAGATGGGGCTCCAATGCAGTTGGCTCAGCGAAATACGTATATCGGTTTCGATTCAGCATGGACAGACAACCCAGCCGCGCCGGGAGCGATCTGTGCGGTCAGCGTCGAGAATGGTCGAATGGTGCGATTCAACCCGCCGCGGTTGGCATCCTTCGACCATGCTCTCTCATTTGTTCAGGGCATCCGAGCTGACAGCGTTTACACCCTCGTCGCCTTAGATCAGCCAACGATCGTCCCGAACCTTACGAGCATGCGGCCGGTAGAGCGGGTGGCTGCGTCGCTCGCCGGATGGCTTCGCTGCGGAGTGCAGCCTTCAAATCGAGGCAAGAAAGGCATGTTCTGCGATGCTTCGCCGATATGGCGCTTTCTGAGCGCGCTAGAAGCAATTGAGGATCCCGAGCAAGCTCGGCGGGCGACCACTGGTCATTATCTGATCGAGGTATTCCCGGCGCTCGCACTCGCGTCGCTCCATGCTGACATCTACGGCCTCGGGCAAGCGCCGAAGTACAATCCTAAGGACAGAAAAAATTCCGGCTGCAGGACTGGAAACAGGTGGCCGGCGCCACAGCATGGCACGCCCACGCCTTCGGTTGTGAGGAACTGGCGATATGGTTGCGTGACGCTGAAAAGATAGCTCAACCACGAAAGGCGGATCAGGACATGCTGGACTCCGCTCTTTGCTTATTGATTGGTCTCTATTGGCGGTTACGCCCTCGCGAGACCTCCCTACTGCTTGGGGATCTGAGCACTGGGTACATGGTTCTTCCAGCGAGCCGAGACGTACGTGAACGCCTGACTTCTCGCGTTAGGGAACACTCGGTGCCGATGGACGGAATCCGTCTGACCTAGAGGCGGACGTCCAACGGCGTATGATTGTCTTCGTAAACACTCAGCCCTGCGTCACCTTCATGCGCGGGTCGAGCACGTCGCGGAGCCCGTCGCCGAGCAGGTTTAGGCCGAGCACGGTGACCGAGATCGCGAGGCCCGGATAAAGGCAGATCCACGGCGCCTCGCGCAGATAGTCGCGGCCGTCGGAGATGATGTTACCCCAGGTCGGCGTCGGCGGCGGCGGGCCCATGCCTAGGAAGCTGAGCGCGGCTTCCGACAGCACCGCATAGGCGAAGACGAAGGTGAGCTGGACGACCAGCGGCCCCAGCGAGTTCGGCAGGATGTGACGGAGGATCATGCGCGTATGACCGGCGCCGAGGGCGCGGGCCGCCTGGACATAGTCCATCTCGCGCACGACCAGCACCGAGGCGCGCGTGATGCGCGCCGTTCTGGGTACATAGACGGCCGTGAGCGCGATCACGACGTTGACGGCCGATGGTCCGAGCGCGGCCGTGATGGCGACCGCAAGCATGACGCCGGGAAAGGCCATGAGCGCGTCCATGACGCGCATCAGGGGGTCGTCGAGACGGCGGAAGTAGCCTGAGATGAGCCCAAAGGCGGCGCCGATCACGCCGGTCAGCACCACGGTGGCGACGCCGATGCCGATCGAGATGCGCGAGCCGTAGACGACGCGGCTCCAGATGTCCCGGCCGAGATGGTCAGCGCCGAGCACATGCGCCGGCGACGGCGCCTGGAAGGCGTCGCGGATGCGCGTTCGTTCCGGATTATGCGTCGCCAGCACGTCGGCGAAGCCGGCCATCAGCAGCGCCGCCAGGCAGAAGACGAAGCCGATCACCGCCATGCGATGGCGCAGCAGCCGGTACCACGCGCTGTTCTTCCAGCGCCCGCGCCTGGGCGCGTCAGTCGTAGTGAATGCGTGGGTCAAGGTAGGCATAGAGCACGTCGACGGCGAGGTTGATCAGGACGAACATGGCGGCGGTGATCAGCAGCGCGCCCTGGATCACGGGATAATCGCGGGTGACGATCGAGGTCGCCATCAGGCGGCCCAGGCCGGGGATCGAGAACACGGTCTCGATCACCACCGAGCCCGAGAGCAGCAGGCTGAAGACGATGCCGATCACGGTCACGACCGGGATCATCACGTTCATGAAGGCGTGCTTGCCGACGACGATCCAGCGCGGCAGACCCTTGGCCTGGGCGGTGCGGACGAAATCCTGGCGCAGCACCTCGATCATCGAGGCGCGCGTGATGCGCGCGAGCAATCCCATCTGCAGGAGCGCCAGCGCGATCGAAGGCAGCACCAGGCTCTTGAACCAGAGGGCGGGGCTCTCGGCGATGGTGACGTAGCCGCCGGCCGGCAACCAGTCGACCATGACGGCGAAGCCGATGATCATGATGAGGCCGATCCAGAAGCTCGGCACCGAGACGCCGATCACCGCCACGGTCATGATCGTGTGATCGATCCAGCTGTCCTGCTTCAGCGCCGCGGCAACCCCGGCCACGATCCCGAAGACGAGCGTGATCAGGAAAGAGAGGAAGGCGAGCGCGATCGTCGAAGGCAGCCGTTCGACGATGGCGGTGACGACCGAGCGGCCGAGCGTGATCGACTGGCCGAGATCGCCCTGCAGCATGCCGGCATACCAGCGCAGCATCTGCACATGGAAGGGCTGGTCGAGCCCGAACTGCTCGCGGATACGCTGGACCTCGTCGGCCGGGGCCGCGGCGCCGGCCATGACCAGCGCGGGATCGCCCGGCACCATCTGCATGATGCAGAACGAGATGAAGCTGACGATGATCAGGACGATCAGCGTCGAGAGAAGCCGGCCAGCGAGGTACCGCCCCATTGGCCGGCCTCTCGACGTCTTACGCTACTCCAACCACGCGTCCCAGAAGCGGAGCGAGCCAGGATATGCCCGGAAGCCCGCGAGGTTGGAGACCGCCGCGTACTTCATGCCGAGATCGCCGAGCTTGACGAAATAGACCTCGTCATAGGTGCGCTGGGTGATCTCGTTCCAGGCGGCCTGCTTGACGGCCATGTCGCGCGTGCCGTCGAACTTGGCCCAGGCTGCTTCGAGCGCGGTGTCGCCCTTGCGCCGCGCCAGGTTCGCGGGACCGGTGGTGATCTGCTGGTACATGTAAGGGCCGAGGAAGGGCTGCGAGCCGAAGCCCGATGTCGTCATGTGCCAGGCTTCGTCCTTGTTGGAGATGCTGAACAGCGTGCCGAGGTCCATGGTGTTGACCTTGACGTTCATCCCGGCCTCTTTCAGCGCCTGCTGCACCACGACCGAGTAGCGGGTCATGAAGCCGAGATTGCCGACGTTGAAGACGATCTCCTCGCCCTTGTAGCCGGAGCCCTTCAGCAGCTCCTTCGCCTTGTTGATGTTGTTGATGTTGTAGAGCGCCTTGCCGGCGTCCGAGTACATCGCATGGCCCTTGTAGACCCAGGCATGCTGCACGACGTAGGGCGCGCCGGCCGCCGCCGCGCCCATCGCCTCCTCCATGTCGATCGCCGCCTGGATCGCCTGGCGGACCTTGATATCGGCGGTCGGTCCGAGCGAGTGGTTCAGATAGATCACGGGCATTTGGAAGGTCGGCATGTCGTAGAGCCTGACCTTCGGGTTCGACTTGAGCCGCTCGGCGGCCGGGCCGGGCACGTCCTCGACCAGATGCGCTTGGCCGGCCTCGAGCGCGGCGATGCGGGCCGAGGCCTCGGTCACGACGCGGAAGGTCACGGTGTCGATATGGACGGTCTTCGGTCCGCCATAGCCGGTCATCTTCTCGCCCGCGACGTCGCGCTTGACGAAGCCGTCGAAGCGTTTGATGCGGAAATGGCTGTCGGGAACCCACTCCACGAACTGGAACGGGCCGGTCGAGATGTTGCCGGTCTTGTTGACCTCTTTCGCCGCCTCTTCTTCCGGGATGACGGTGGCCGGCGAGGTCGGCGAGGCGAGCCGGTCGAGGAACGACGCGCTCGGCGTCTTCAGCTTGATGACGAATGTGTACTTGTCCGGCGCCTCGAACGAGGCGACCGGATCCATGGCGGCGCGGCCGGGGCTGATCTTGGCGTAGCGCTCCATCGACGCCTTGACGTCGGCGGAGGTCATCTCCTTGCCGTTGTGGAACTTCACGCCCTTGCGGAGCGGGAAGCTGTAGGTGAGTCCGTCGGCCGAGATCTCGGCCTTCTCGGCGAGCAGCGGGATGGTCCCGCCATTCTCGTCGACCGTCATCAGGGACTCGTACATCGGCAGGATCATGCTGCGCGCCGGATAGGTTCCGGTGAAATGCGGATCGACGCTGTTGAGGCCGGCATAGAGCAGCGCGATAATGTCGCCGCCCTTCTTCTGCGCGGCGGCCGGACCGGCGGCGATGAGCGAAGCGACGACGACGGCACCGGCGAGAATGCGTGTGGGCTGCATGGCGGATCTCCCTGACCTCGTCCGGTGGCGCGGTTTTTGCCTGCGAAGAGCCCGGACTTTGCCCCTCCGTTCAAAAGTCTAGGTCGCGAACTCACGATCGACCATTCCTCATATTCTTATGGAAGTCGATTGCGCGGACTTATCAGCGTGCCGCAACGCCCGCCTCTTCGGTTTCGCCTTTCCTGGTGAGGCTCGATGACGGGCTTTCACGAGTACGAGAGCTACGACGCCGTCGACCTCGCCAAGCGGATGCGTGCGCGCGCGATCGACGCAACGACGGTGCCGAGGTCCGCGATCGAGCGCCGCCTACAGCAGGTTTCGACGGTGCTTGGTCTTCCACTTCCGCGCGCTGACCTTCTTGCCGTTC
>Ga0194132_10002471_pt1 | contig 34517 bp, 25 predicted proteins | sample TA2KigOf80mmetaG_FD_148612 | JGI IMG/M metagenome (GOLD analysis project Ga0194132, IMG submission 148612) | Freshwater microbial communities from Lake Tanganyika, Tanzania - TA2015054 Kigoma Offshore 80m | ecosystem: Environmental > Aquatic > Freshwater > Lake | place: Tanzania: Lake... | reverse complement strand
ACTGACTCCCGGGTGGATCTTCCTAAGAGTGAAGAAAATTGAAATCGGTCACTACCAAAAACTCCCGTTACTGAACTGACATGAACAACTTGCAGACACTGTAGGCTCGAACAGCTGGACACTAGTGATCTAGGTTCTCTTACAGCTACCGACGGATAATCGGTTTCTGTTCGCTCTCTCAGTGCAGATTCCATCACTGGGTAGGACTGTGCGGGAAGCGAGAGGAATCCTTGAAGCTCCCGCAAGACAGAGAGGAGGTCTCCGCTAAACCTCTTCTCATTGATCGGCTCGTCTGCCATGGTTGTTCCCGCCCATCGAACAAAGTGGATATAGGCGCCTGGAATCCATTGTAGTGGTTCCTTGGCAAACAGGAGTGCCCCGGCGTTCGTTGGGCAATCGGTGCTGAGGTTATAGAAACGCAAGGAAGCCATCTGTTCCTTCACGCTGCGATTGTTTTCCTCGATCACGTCACGGGCAACTGCTGATGGAAGGTAGGTCACAAGGAACAGGTCGAGTACCAGATCGTCGAGGGAACACCCATTGCACGGGCGGGCATCGAAAGTCTTCTGCAGTGCGGTCCGCTTCTCAGTTAGTATCCTCTCTTCCTGCTGGTTGGCTCCTCGGCGTGAAGGCCCGACGCGAATCCAGACTCTTCCCTTGTAACGGACCGGTGGCAGATCAGACGGCAACACTTCCACGACTGCCACGTCCCCGCCGGGCAATGTGTACTTTTGAACAGTCACGGCCGGCAGAGGTTCGAGGTTTACGTTGGATCGAAGGGCAGATAGATCCAGCAAAAGCTCATCGGTGACTTTCAGACCACTAACACCCCCATCATTGTCTACCCCGACGAGCAGATAGCCAGGCTGCCGATGATTTGGAAAATCATTGGCGAAAGCACAAATAGCTTCCCCGAACTTGTCAGTATCCTTGGAGGAACTTGTGCGTTCAGCACGATCAGACTCAAGGTCGACCATCAACGCCTGGAGGTGTTCTGTGCTAAGCATATTCTTCCTCTGGTCTATCCAGGCTCCCCAGCCCCGCAAGTGATCCGGCAAGATCGTAGTTCACACTGGTGGCCCCGAATCCGGCTCGCGGCGGAAAGGTTGCCGAAAGTACGCTTGTACGCTGACAAGAAGCAGGAGGTCAAATGAAGTCCACCGACCCATCCGCGCGGTAGGCAAATCCCCGATGCCACGGCTTTGGAGGGTAGTGACGGAAAGCTTCTTCGTTCAGCTCAATTCCAAAACCGGGTTTGTTTGGCAGGGGAATATAGCCGTCCTTCACCATTAGAGGTTCCTTTAACAGATCCTTGCGTGGCGCAGCATCGTCAGGGTGATATTCGAGAATCAGGAAGTTTGGAGTCGAAGCCGCAAAGTGGACGTTCACGGTCGTAGCCACGGGTCCCATCGGGTTATGAGGCGCGACCATCACGTAATGCGCCTCAGCCATCGCTGCGATTTTCTTCATCTCTATCAGCCCGCCGCAAAGGCAAACGTCGGGCTGAACGATGTCTAGGGCTTGCGCGTGCAGGATGCGCTGAAACTCATATTTCGTGTAGTTGCACTCGCCACTGGCCAGCGGGATGTTGACGTGGGCGGCGAGCTTGGCCATGGCGTCGACGTTTTCCGGGCGGATCGGCTCTTCCAGCCAGAAGGGACGATAAGGCTCGATCTCGCGGGCCAGGCGAATGGCGCGTGATACCTCGAAGAACTTGGCGTGGATATCGACGCCGATGTCCACGTCCGGTCCCAACGCCTCGCGAACGGCGCCGACTCGCTGGCCGGCAAAACGAGTGACGGCGTTGTAAGGCATTTCGTTGGTCTTTGCCTGATGCGGCGATATCTTCACGGCCGTGTAGCCATACTTCTCTACGAGCGCTTTGGCACTCTCCGCCACTCCAGCCGGGCTGTCGCCCCCAGCGCTCTGGTAGACGCGAATCTTCTCGCGGCATTTGCCTCCCAATAGCATGTACACCGGAAGACCCACGGCTTTGCCAGCGATGTCCCACAGCGCGTGCTCAATGCCGCTAATGGCCGCGTTGACCACCAGCCCGCCTGGGAAACGCGTGAAGTTCATCATCGTCGCCCAGAGATGCTCGACGTTGCGCGGGTCCTGGCCTACGAGCCAGCGTTTGAAATCGTGGATGACGGCGACCGTTCCTTCGTCGGGACCACATGAGTAAGCCTCGCCGATGCCATGAATTCCCTGGTCGGTCTCGACCTTGACGAAGACAAAATTTCGACTTCCCGCGCCTACGAGATAAGTCTTGATGTTGGTGATCTTGATGGCAGGCCGGCTGCCAACGCGCGCGGGTGCTTGCAGGAGCGGCGCGGCGGTCAACGGCAATGAGCCAGTCACAACGCCTGTGGTCACCAGGAATCTTCGCCGTTTCATGGAACTCTGCGGAGCCAAAGAATGCGTCGCAAAGAGGACGCCCAGGGACAGGAAAGCCAAGCTGAATGCCGCTTAAGAGCCTAAGAACCTGTCTCGGGCCTTGACGCGCGCTCAATCAAAGTTGGGCGGTTCATCCGTGTCGGTCAGCTTGCCTGACAAGCCAGATAACTGGATTGAGAGCTCAGTCTGTCTGACAGGATTTCGAGCTTTCGTTCACGAAGGCAGAATCGTGGTCCTCTGTTCTTCGCAATTTCACCGTCTCTCCATCGGAACGAAGTCCCGCTGGTCGTAGCCCTCGTAGATCTGGCGAGGCCGGGCGATTTTCTGCTCGGGGTCCAGCAGCATTTCCTGCCACTGGGCAATCCAGCCTGACGTGCGTGGAATCGCAAACAAGACAGGAAACATCTCCACCGGGAAACGCATGGCCTGATAGATGATGCCGGAGTAGAAATCCACGTTGGGGTAAAGCTTTCGGCTGACGAAGTAGTCGTCTTCGAGCGCGATGCGTTCCAACTCGAGGGCGATTTCGAGCAGCGGGTTCTTGCCGGTCACCTCGAACACTTCGCCGGCGATGCGTTTGATGATTCGGGCCCGGGGGTCGTAGTTCTTGTAGACGCGATGGCCGAAGCCCATCAGGCGAAATTCTCCCGCCTTGACCCGCTTGATGTACTCGGGGACTTTGTCCTTTGAACCGATCTCCTTCAACATCCGCAGCACTTCTTCGTTAGCGCCGCCGTGCAATGGCCCATAGAGCGCCGCGGCAGCCCCAGCCACCGCAGAAAACGGATCGGCTTGCGAGCTGCCGATGCTGCGCATGGCGTTCGTGCTGCAGTTCTGTTCGTGGTCCGCATGCAGGATGAACAGCACATCCAGCGCACGCTCCAGCGCAGGGTTCGGCCGGTATTTCACCTCCGTCATCTTGAACATCATGTTGAGAAAGTTTCCGGCGTAGCTCAATTCGTTGTCCGGGTAGGCATAGGGCATGCCAACGCTGTGGCGATAGGCGAAAGCAGCAATGGTGGGCACTTTCCCGATCAGCCGGTAGATCTGCTTCTGCCGGGAGTCGGCGTCGTGAATGCTCTTAGCGTCGGAGTAAAAAGTCGACAGCGCGCCAATCGTGCCGACCAACATGCCCATCGTGTGGGCGTCGTGATGAAAGCCATCCACGAACTTTTTGATGTTTTCGTGAATGAACGTGTGGTGCGTGATGTGCCAGGCCCAGTTGTCGAGCTGAGGCTGCGTCGGAAGCTCGCCGTTCAAGATCAGGTAGGCTACTTCCAGATAGCTGCTTTTTTCTGCCAGCTGCTCGATGGGGTAACCCCGGTAACGAAGAATGCCCTTGTCGCCGTCGATATAGGTGATCTTGCTTCGGCACGACGCTGTGTTCATGAAAGCGGGGTCGTAAGAGACCAGGCCAAAATCGTCGTTCGAGACCTTAATCTTGCGCAGATCCATCGCCCGGATCGTTCCGCCTTGAATCGGAAGCTCATATTGTTTCCCCGTTCGGTTATCGGTGATGGTCAAGGTCTCTTTTGCCATGAATCCTCTCCTTGCAATGAAGTGTTATGACAGTCCAGTTTCAAGTCTATGTGAAGGCTCAAGAACTCCGCAAGCTCGGTCTTTGCCTCATTTCGCCCGCCGGCTCATCCGTCACGCAACGGGTTGCAGCACGCGCTGCCCAAAACAACATCAGCAGCACAGACGAACGTCAGCGTGCCGGGCGTGATCCGAAAACGGGCGCCCACTGAATGGCATCAGGCAATAGACCACATACGAGCGCATCCCGAAGTAGCCTCAAGCTTGACGTTTTTGGCACAGGGGGTTACTTTTCTCAGCAGGGTCCTGGCACCTTCAAGTTGGCAAACCCGGCTACCTATCTAATTTCCCGCGCATTCCGCTAAACCGGTGAGGCTTCCGATGCGCCGATTTTCGATCGTTTGTCTTCTGGTTCTGGGTTCATCGCTGCCGCTCACCGCTAAAGACATCTGGGTTCGAGTCCAGTCGCCACATTTCTTTCTCATCGGCAACGATAGCGAGAAGAACATCCGGCGGGCTGCCGTGAAGTTTGAGCAATTCCGCGCGGCGTTTTCGCAAATATTCCCGAGGATGAAGCTCAATTCTTCCGTGCCGACGCGGGTGTTGGTTTTCAAGAGCGACGCGGCATTCAAGCCGTTCAAGCCGCTATATGAGGGGAAACCGGCCTCGTTGGCGGCGTTCTACCAAAAAGGAACGGATGTCAACCACATCTGCCTCACTTCGCAACACACCGAAGAGCGGCCGTTTGCCGCGATCTATCACGAATACGTCCATCAGCTCATCGGCGACAACCTTCAGGCGTCGCCGATTTGGTTCCAGGAAGGAATCGCCGAGTACTACTCGCCCTTCGACGTTTCCGACGAAAACCGCCGCGTCTCCGTAGGCCGAGCCTGGGCCCTCGTGCACTATTTGATCGAAGGCGACGCGGGGAAGCACAAGCCCAAGCTGATCGAGTACCTGAATCTCCTGGCCTCGGGACTTTCCCTGGAAGAGAGTTTTGCGAAGGCCTTTCGAACGGATTACGCCACGTTGGAGCGAGACCTGCGCAACTATATCGAGCGAGATACTTTCACTTCGACGTTCTACAAGTTTGAGAAGGAGATCCCTGTCGGGGAGATCGCTCGGGCCGAGCCGTTGAGCGACGCGGAAGTCTCGTTTTACCTCGGCGATCTCCTGATGTACAAACAGCGATTCGAAGAGGCAGAGCTACACCTGAAGGAGTCTCTGGCATCGAATCCGAACCTGGCGCCAGCACTCGCGTCGCTGGGCATCCTCTGTCTGCATCAGAAGCAATGGCCAGAGGCGCAGAATTGCCTGCAGAAGGCGGTCGCTGCCGACTCAAACAACTACCTGGTCCACTTCCACTACGCTAGTCTGTTGGCGCACCATGGCGAGGAGAAGGACATTCCGGCCGGTCTTCCAGACGAGAGATATCGGACAGTGCAGGCCGAAGCGAAGAAGGCTATCGAGCTGGCTCCGTGGTTTGTCGAATCGTACCGCCTGCTGGCTTACGCGGCGAACTTGACTGGCGAAGGGTTGGCCGAAGCCCTCGAGCTGTTGAAAAGAGCCCAAGCCTACGCTCCAGGGCGGCAAGACCTGCGGCTCGACATCGCCCGGCTGCGGATGCGTTCGAACGACTACGTGGCTGCTCGCAGGTTGCTCGAACCGATCGCGCGACAGGATGCCGACCCGCAATCCAGGCAGGAGGCCGAGGTCTTGCTGGCGCATCTGCAAAGCGTCGAAGAACGGCAGCAGCTCGTTGAAATGGCCCAGCGACAAGCCATCGCGGTCGAGGAAGAAACGCTGGACGAGCAACGGCCTGCGGCTGCAGCACCACCACGGCCGACTCTCAGCCGGAAAGCAGACCGTGCGGCTCCCTCGGCGCCCCACCCGCAACCCAGCCTCGAGGCGCCCCGACCCGGCGGTGAAAAAGCCGCTGGAATCCTGATTCGTGTCGACTGCTTGGACAACATGCTCGTCTTTGTCGTGAAATCAGGCACGAAGTCGCTCAGGCTTCACGTCGCAGAACCCGGCGATTTACTGCTGTATAACAAAAGCGGTGACAATCTGGGAACGATCGAAATGAAATGCGGCCCGTTATCACCGCCGGCTCCAGTGGTCGCTACCTACCGCAAACCCGCTGGAACTGCGGACCCGTACGACGGCACTCTGTTGAGCGTGCTGTTTGTAGAGCGGTAATTTTCGCGCTCGGCCTGCGGGACTTCTGTTCTTCTTATCCAACTGTCACCACTCTGAGCAGTTCCAACTCCGCACTGTTCCGCTGGGCAGCTTCTGAAGAATAACCCCAGCGCCCGCTCTGCGATCTCTTGCCAGAACTTGCAGACACCTCCCTCATCTGTGATCATGTCGGAGCATGAGATCAGTGCAGACGGATCTCAAGGCAAGCATTGCAGAGGACTTCTCTGGCTCTTATGGGTATCGCTGATAACTCGCCAGTGCCGCGTATCGCTGTGATTGGCGGCGGCATTTCCGGCCTGGCCGCCGCACACCGCATCCTCGACCAGGCGAACCGGCTGAACCGGTCCGTTGACTTGACGTTGATCGAGGCCGGCAACAGGCTCGGCGGTGTCATCCACACCTGCGAGCGGGACGGTTTCGTGCTCGAGGCAGGTCCGGATTCCTTCATCTCAGAAAAGCCTTGGGGCTTGGCGCTTTGCCGGCGCCTTGGTCTGGAGTCGAGCTTGATCGGCACCGGCGACGCGCACCGGCGCAGCTTTGTCGTTTGCCAGGGCCAACTGCAGCCTGTTCCCGACGGTTTCTATCTTCTGGCGCCCACTCAGCTCTGGCCAGCCATTGCGACTCCGATCTTCAGCTGGCCTGGCAAGGTCCGGATGACGGCGGACCTGTTCCTGCCTCGAAAAAAGCGCTCCGGCGAAACGGAAGACGAAAGCCTGGCCAGCTTCGTACGACGCCGGCTTGGGCGAGAAGCCTTGGACCGGATGGCACAACCCATGATTGGGGGAATCTATACTTCCGATCCCGAAGAGCTCAGCTTGAGAGCCACCATGCCGCGGTTTCTCGACATGGAACAGGAACACCGCAGCCTGATTCTAGCGATGTGGCGCCAGCGCCAAAAGATGCTGCGCTCGCACAACCAACAGGCCGCTGGGCCGCGCTACGGCCTGTTTGTCTCTTTGAAGGAAGGAATGGCGCAGCTGGTCAAAGCGCTCCACACGCGGCTTCCACCAGACTCGATACGGCTCGGAACGCAGGTTTCGGCGCTGTGGAAGAAACCCTCTGGCGGGCCGTGGATTTTGAATTTCGGGAACGGATCTCAGCTCGAAGCCGATGGCGTTTGCCTCGCGCTGGCCGCCTTCCAGTCTGCCGGTCTCCTGGAAGCGCTCGACGCTCCGCTGGCATCCAAGCTGCGCAGCATCCGCTATGCCTCGACCGCGACTGTGAACCTCGCCTATAGCCTCGAAGATATTCCACGTTCTTTGGAGGGATTCGGATTTGTCGTGCCCGCCATCGAACGCCGCCAGATTCTGGCTTGCACGTTTTCTCATATGAAGTTTTCCGGACGGGCGCCCCACAATCGGGCGCTGTTGCGGGCCTTCATGGGCGGAGCGCTACAGCCGGAGGCGTTCGACTACGACGACGATGAGATGATCCGGATCGTGCGTCAAAACCTGCAGGAGCTTCTTGGAATTGTCAGGCCTCCCCTGTTCTCTCTGGTCGAACGCCACGCCCAGGCCATGGCCCAGTACCGGGTTGGCCATCTTGACCTTGTGGCTGAGATCGAAGCGCTCGCGAAGCGCCATCCCGCGCTACAACTTGCTGGAAACGGCTTCACTGGAATTGGCATTCCAGACTGCATCCGGCGCAGCGAAGAATGTGCCGACCGCCTGCTCGAGGCGTTGGACACAGCCCACCCGAGACTCATGCCACCTCGCGTGGCGCAATGGTCCGACTGACATCTGCACGGGCGCCAAAGCGCAGCATTGGCCGAACTCACGCCTGGTGACGATTGGAATGTTTGTCCTGAAGCACGCCTCACAGAGTTCCCGAATTCGCACCCCGACTTACTATCTGCCGGGGTGACGACCATGCACAGAAAGCACCGAGGAGGCCGACGGCAAAATAGGTTGCCATGCCGAACGAACCAAGCGGCCGCGCTGCAAGAATGCTCGTCTCCAAGCGGCTACCTCTGAAGTCCTGGACCCATCGTCCGTTGGCTTACAGGCGAAAGCGCCTCAGGCACACCAGAAACAGGGCGGCGCAGATGAGGTTTAACAACTGACGAAGTGACGGCGGCAAGCGCGCGGGTGCGATTGGGTTGTACAAAATGGCGACAACGATTCACCCGATCATCCAAGATTGCGACCCGATTTCTTGTGCTCGCACCACCATGAGCACAGCGGTGACCCCAACCACATAGGTCAGCAACACCGAGAAGCCGCCAGCGGGCCAAATCGGAAGGAGCGAGAGAACCAGCAGCGCGGCAGCCGCCAGAGCTCCGAGACGAGGGAGGGATGGCTTCATCGAAGTTCCTGTCGACAGTCTTAGCGCAGCCAGATTCTCGTCAAACGCGTTCCATCAGGGTCAGCCATATCAGCCGCCCGCGTGCCAGCAAGGGCTCGGCCGTTTCAAACAAACGCGTCCGTCTCGATTGGAGTTGCGCTAGAATGCGCTTTCTTGCCGCGCGGCTGTTCCCGCACGTTGTCTGGCAAAGCTTCAGGCGCACCTGCCCGTCGAGTAACTTACCGTGCTGACACAGGACGTTGTCAACCAGTTTAGGCACCAGACGATTCTGGTTGCGGGCGACACCTATATCGACCGCGAGACTTACGGCGATGTGCTGAGGCTTGCGCCAGAGGCTCCGGTTCCTGTTGTCAAGGTGAAATCCAGGCGGTCTGTTCCTGGAGGCGCTGCCAACGTTGCGAAAAACATCGCTTTGCTTGGCGGGAGAGCGCTTCTGTGCGGCAGCTTCGGCCAGGATGAAGCGTCGCACGAACTTTGCGGTGGATTGCCTCCAGAGAACTTTCGTTTTCTGCAGTTGGAACACCGCCCCGGCCTTCGCTTGCCCGAACGACATCGGATTTTCGCCGCCAACCAGCAGCTCTTGCAGATGCTGAACACTCCCGGGCCTGTCGGCACAACCTCTGCCGGCATCCAGCTCGATCGTGCACACGACGCGAAGGCACAAGCCCTTGTGATCTACGACCAGGGTTACGGAGCAGTCGACTCCGGGCTCTTGCGCGCCGTCGAGACGCTCCGGCAGCGGTCGCCCCTTAAGGTTGTGATTGATGGCCATCCGCAGCACGCGCCATGGTACGGCGCTGCCGACCTGTTCACGTTCAACGTCGACGAAAGCCTGGAAGCGGCACGAAGATTGGGAGCCCACGCCGAAACCGTGGACGACGCCGGGCGGTTTCTCGCGAAAACGCTGGCGTCTGACGTTCTTGTGACGCTTGGCGGCGATGGCATGGCTCTGTTTGAGCGCTCTGCAGCGCCGCAGCGAATTCCAGCGAGCCGCGTTCCTCTGGCCGACCGGGCTGGCGCTGGCGACAGCAGCACGGCAGTTTTGGCGTTGTGCCTGGCAGCGGGCGTCCCGCTTCGGCAGGCCGCTGAGCTGGCCAACAAGGCGGCGGGCGTCGTCGTGGCTAAGCCAGGCATTGCTTATGTTTCACCCGAAGAGCTGATGAGTCTGTTTCATCAGGAGATCAGCCATCTGCTGATGGAAAGCGTCGATGTCAAGCAGCGCCTGCTGCGGGAACAGCTGACTGCCATCGAGAGCGTTGTGCGAACCATTGTGGACGCCTATCGCGATGGGCGCACAGTCTATGCCTTCGGTAACGGCGGAAGCGCGGCGGACGCGAACCACTTCATTACAGAGTTGGTAGGCCGCTTCATGATCGAGCGCAAAGCTCTGCCGGCACTGTCGTTTTCGACCAACGAGATTCTGATGACCTCGATCGCCAACGACTACGGCTACGAGCAGACCTTTGCGCGGCAGGTCGACGCATTCGTCCGGCGTGGCGATTTGGTGGTCGCGTTTTCCACCAGCGGGAAGTCGCGGAACGTCGTGCTCGCTCTCGAGCTGGCTCGGACAAAGGGCGCAACCACCATCGGATTCACCGGCGATGCGGCAGGCAGCTTTCCATCGCTGTGCGATATCTGCATTCGCGTGCCATCGGATAACACGCCTCGCATTCAGGAGTCGCACTTGGCTGTTGTCCACATTATCTGTGAACTCTTAGAGAAGGAGCTTACCAGGACGTGAGGATTGGCCTGCGACGATCGTTAGCACTCGGGGTGGAGATCTATTGAGAGTCAACACTGACAAGCTGGCAGAGATCGTCCGCGCGTTTCCTCGAGTCGAGCTGCTCGTCATTGGCGATCTGCTGCTCGACACCTACGTCGAATGCCGAGCTCTGGGAGTGGCTAATGAAGCCCCAGTCCCGCTGGTCGAGATTCAGAGCCAAAGGCAAGCGGCAGGAGGCGCTGGCAACGTCGCCACAAACCTGGCCCGGTTAGGAGTTCAGACTCGGCTCGTGGCTCCTCTAGGGCCGGGCCGCGAATCTGCGGAACTGAAGGAGATTCTCACCGCTGCAGGCATCGATTTTCATCCCTTGGCCGTTGACCGTCCCACCCCACACAAGACGAGGATTCTGGCGGGCAAACATTACTATCTGCGGCTGGACGAAGAGGAGACTGCAGACCTCAGCGAAATGGAAACGGCGTCGCTGCAAGGCCTGATCAAAGGTGCCTGGGGGAAACCCGCTGCGCTGCTGGTCTCAGACTATGATAAGGGAACGATGACCGGCCCCTTGGTCCGGTGGCTTGAAGCGGAATGCAAGGTTTCCGGAATGCCCGTTTACGGGGACCTGAAACCGTGTAACGTCCCTCTGTGGGCACACCTCAGTCTGTTGACGCCGAATCTGCCGGAAGCGCGGGAACTCGCCGCGAGATTGCAGCCAGGACAGTCGATCCCGGAAGAACCCGCTGACTTGGCTTTGACTTTGAGCAAGCGTTTCGCAAGCCAGGTGGTTCTAAAGATGTCAGAAAGGGGCCTGCTGGCGGTCGATCGAGGCGGAGCGCTGTGTCGTCTGGAAGCCTTGGCAGCGGCACCAGTGAACGTATCGGGCGCGGGCGACACGGTGTTTGCCACTTTGAGTGCCGCGCTCGCGGTTGGCGCAACGTTAGAAGAAGCAGCGATTCTTGCCAATGTGGCGGCTTCGCGGGCGGTCGTTGAAGAGGTTACCCATGCGGTTTCCGCAGAAGAGTTGCTTGAACAACTGGCTCGCCTGGCCGAAACCGCACAGTGAGCCTGATCTGTTGGAAAGCCTCCCTCATTCCCGCGAAAGGTCGCCACCCCGGCAGATAGTAAGCCTGGGCGGGAATGGTGCTAGCACGCACGTGCCTTGACGCGGATGCAACAAAGATCCCTTTTTCGGAGGATGCATGAAGGTTGCTCACCTACTTTTTCTGCTGCTCGTTTCGCTTCCTGCGGCTGGGTTGACGCAACACGCGCCTGTAGCAGAAAGGAACCCGCTGGCCGGTAGTGCGCCGGCTGCCGAGGCCGGGGAAAAGATCTACGCGAATTCCTGCCAGGTCTGCCATGGAGGCGACGGGACCGGGGGTAGAGGTCCAGCTCTGGCGACGCGGGAGTTTCGCCACGGCGGCGAGGATTGGCAGCTGTTTCAATCAATCCGCGACGGCCTGCCTGGAACTCAAATGCCTGGTTTTCCCTTGAGTGTTGAGGAAGTCTGGCAACTGGTCGCTTATTTGCGAACTCTCGCGCCGGCAGGGAAGGAGGAAACGATTCAAGGCGATGCCCAAGCCGGGGAGCAAGTGTTTTTCGGCAAAGGCGCTTGCCAGCTGTGCCACCAGGTGAATGGCCGTGGAGGGCGCGTTGGACCGGATCTGTCGACTGCCGGCCTCTGGACAGTTCAAGCCTTGCGCCAGGCGATCGTGAACCCAAACGAGCAAGAAGGGCGGCGGCCCAATGTCGTGTGGCTGAAAACGAAAAGCGGCACAGAAGTTCGCGGCATTTTGAAAAACGAGGACAGTTTTTCCTTCCAACTGATGGACGTCGCAGACCAGCTTCATCTGCTCCAGAAGACGGACTTGGCTGAGTTTCGTTACGAAGAGAAATCGCTGATGCCAGCGGACTACCGCAAACAGCTAGCGGCGGAAGAACTGCAAAACCTGCTGGTGTTTCTCAAGACATTAAAGGTTCGTGACCTGGCCCAGGTGGCTGCTCAGTCTTCACGGGGCGAAGGCCTGGCATACAGCCGGCTTCGCGACTCTCGGAAGGAACCCCAGAACTGGCTCACCTACTGGGGAGACTATCAGGGCCGCCACTACTCGGCTTTGAAGCAAATCCACACTGGGAACGTGAAGGGGCTGCAGGCGCGCTGGGCGTGGCAGTTCCCCGGCGCCGGAGCACTGCAGGCGACCCCGCTCGTTGAAGATGGCGTGATGTACATGACGGGGACCTCGGGAATTGTCTGCGCCCTGGACGCGCGGACTGGCCGGTTGCTCTGGCAAACTCAGCACCGGGTGAAGAGCTCGCACGGGAATATGAATGCCACTGCCAATCGTGGCGTGGCCAAGTTGGGCGAACGTATTTTCGTGGTAACGCCGGACGCAGGCGTTTCTGCACTCGACGCCAAGACCGGCAGGCTGTTGTGGCACACCGCGATGGCCAATCCAGACCACGGCTACTACGGCAGCCTGGCACCTCTCGCTTTGCAGGACAAGATCATCGCGGGCGTGTCCGGTGGCGAGTTCGGAGGCCGCTGCTTCATCCAAGCGTTCGATCCCGTTACCGGTGGGCGGTTGTGGCGATTCGACACCATCCCCGGACCAGGCGAGTTCGGCAACGACACCTGGTTGGGAGACAGCTGGAAACGAGGCGGCGGCGCCATTTGGATGACGGGCACTTACGACCCGGAGCTCGACCTTCTTTACTACGGCGTTGGCAACCCGGGGCCCGACATGAACGGGGACGTCCGGCTGGGCGACAACCTGTTTACTTGCGCCGTTGTCGCTCTCGAGGCAGCCACGGGACGCCGCCGTTGGCATTTTCAGTTCACGCCACACGATACCCACGACTGGGATTCGAACGAAACCCCGGTACTCGTCGACCGCATGTTCAAAGGGAAGATGCGCAAGCTTCTGCTGCACGCCGATCGCAACGCGTTCTTCTATGTCCTGGACCGGACGACAGGCGAGTTTCTCCTGGGTGAACCTTTTGCACGGCAGACTTGGGCGAAAGGTCTGGATGGCAGTGGACGGCCCATCTTGCAGCCAAATTCGGAAGCCAGCGTCGAAGGCCAGCTTCATTTCCCAAGCCTGTCCGGTGCCACCAACTGGCAATTGCCTTCCTATGACCCGTCAACCGGCTGGCTCTATATCGCCTATCGCGAAGCAGGAGATGTCTATTTCAAAGAGGACCAGAAGTTCGAGCTGGGAAAGTATTACTCGGGCGGAAAAGCCGTAGCGGCCAAAGAACGCGACTGGGGAGGCGTGAAGGCCATCAATCCCGGAACCGGCAAGGTCGAGTGGGACTACAAACTGGTTTCAGGCAACGTGTCGGCCGGAGTGCTGGCCACCGCTGGAGGTGTTCTTTTCGCTGCCAGCAAGGAAGGCAGCCTGTTAGCGCTCGAGTCCCGGACCGGCCAACTGTTGTGGCGGTTCCAGACCGGGTCTGAAATCAGCTCCTCGCCGATGAGCTACGCGATTGACGGCCAGCAGCACGTCGCGCTGGCAGCAGGCAAGGTGCTGTACACGTTCGTCCTTCCTGAACAGGCCGCAGATACCAAGCCTGCCGCTGCCAAGCACGCTCGAAAACCAACGCCGGCAGGACCGGGCATGACTCCTCGCTTGCTGGGGGTCGAAGTAGGAGCGCCGAGCCAGTAATTTGATTTCAGTTGATACCCTGCGCCTCCGATCTGCGCCTGGGAGAATTGGAGATGATGACGGTCGGAACCAAACACCTGGCGGAGGCCTGCGGCCGAAACGAGCAGTCAAGGTGAGGACGTCCATGATCGATCTAACGAAATCGCAAGTGGCTTCCCCAAGCATTCACATCGTACCAAGCGACCCAGGGCGGGGTTGGGTGAAGGACGCCGAAGTGGCCGTGGACGCGCCGCCCGACAGCGAAGTCAATCCCTTGCCTGAGGCTCGCTGGCCGGCTCGGGCCCAGCGCACGGGTATTTTTGGAGCCGTAAGCCCGAGGGTGATCCTGCTCGCGGGCGGCGGCTATCGGCTCTACTACACTCAGATTTCGCCGCGGCCAGGCTTTCCTGCGGGTGCGAACGACTACGACAACGCGACAACTCGTATTCTGAGCGCCACCTCTGCGGATGGGTCGGTCTGGGCTCCGGAGCCTGGTGTGCGGCTTTCGCCGCAACAGGGCGGCGCAGGCGAGTTCCGAGTTGTCTCGTGCGAGGTGGTTCCCCTTTTCGGCGCCAGCGGCCAGTTGCGGATGTACTACGAGTGTTGTACGGGCCCGATATCGGTTCCGAACGCCATACGCAGTGCTCTGTCCCAAGATGGAGGCCTAACCTGGACGCCGGAGCCTGGAGCGCGGCTGCAGTCCGCCGGCCGTAACTACGCATCCCCAAGAATCGTGATCCTCAACGACCGCCAGTGCCGGCTGTATTGCTATGAACGCGGCCTGGGCATTATCAGCGCCCTCTCCGAGGATGGTGGCCTTACTTTCCGCCAGGAGTCCGGTTTGCGGATCGCCCAGGGTGGGGCCTACGACGCCCGGGTGGCCTTCGCCCCGGAAATCGTTCGCCCGGAAGGCATGGGTTATGTGATGTACTATGCCGGCTGCAGCGCGCCAAACCGCGTGTACATTCTCAGAGCGGTTTCTCAGGACGGCTTGACCTGGCGAAAGGAACCCGAGCCAGTGCTGTCCCCAAGCCCCGGTTCGTTGAGTGCAGCCAAGTGTTCAGAAATGTCGGTGTTTCCTTTGCCGCGCCAACCGGGCCAATCGATCCGATATCGCATGGTCTACGAAGCCTGCGATGGCACAGCCAAAGACGAGCGTGGTGTGTGGCGTGTCGCCATCGCTACCTCGGTGGCCTAAAAGAAAAGCGGAGCTGATGGGCCCTGTCGGGCGCGGTCGCACGCCTTCGACCTGTGGGAAAGATGCTTCGCTTTTGTAGCCTCGACCGGGAAAGGCTACCCGCCCTGGCGGCTGCACCTGCTCCTATGATTAGAGTTCCCTCCCTCCCGCATCCGAGCTAAAATCTCGCTTTGCTTGAACCGCCTGGAGCCTTTTGGGTCATGCGCATCAAAGACCTTGTCGTCAACCCACCTACCTTCCTGTCACCCATGGCTGGGCTGACCGATAGTGTGTTTCGCCGGCTCATCAAACGCCTGGGCGGATGCGGATTGGTGATGACGGAGTTCACCAGCGCTGAGGGGCTGACACGAAACTCCCTCAAGAGCCAGCGGATGCTCTTTTACCACGAAGAAGAGAGGCCGGTGACGGCACAGCTGTTCGGCGCTGACCCGTTCCGCCTGGCAGAAGCCACGCGGATGGTCGAAGACCTCGGGTTTGACGCCATCGATCTGAACCTGGGCTGCCCCGCCAAGAAAGTGGTCAAAGCCTGCGGAGGTTCGGCTCTTCTGCGAGAATCCAAACTGCTGGAGGAAATCCTCAAGACCATGCGGGCGGCTACCACCCTGCCCTTTACCATCAAGATCCGCGCCGGATGGAGTGAGACCGAGATCGTTTCGGTGCAGGTTGGAAAAATGGCCCAAGACATCGGTATCAACGCCATCGCTCTCCATCCACGCACGAGAGTGCAGGGGTTTTCCGGGCATTCCGATTGGAACCTGATTGGCCAGTTGAAAGCTGCCCTGAACATTCCGGTTATCGGCAACGGCGACATCGTCACCCCTGAAGATGCGTTTCGCATGAAGCGTGAAACGGGCTGCGATGGCGTAATGATCGGCCGAGGTGCGCTGAGTAATCCGTGGATCTTCCGGCAGATCGGTGAGCGCGAGCATGGGGTGGCAGCTCCGCAGCTTGGCGTTACGGAGAAATACCAGCTCATCAAGAGTTACTTCCAGCTGTTGTTCGAAGAAGAGACACCCGGAGCCATTGGGAAAATGAAGCAGTTCGCTTCCTGGTTCACGCACGCCATTCCCCATGGTGCGGCTCTTCGGAAGTCGATTTACGAGTCGGGGACCGAGAGCGAAGTGATGGAGCGCATCGAGACGTTCTTCCAGACGGCGCTGGCTTCTTTGGAAGACGTGGATCCAAGGGTCAGTGTGGCGTGAACTAGGTCAGGGCGAGCCGTATCGAGAAGGTGCTGAGAAGCTTTGCATGTTACCAACTCCCCACCACCTGATCGCTGGCGCCCCCACGGGCCGGAAGCCTAGGCCACGGGTTATCGGCATCTTTTTCATGCCGGACTCGTCATACCAGTTCGCGGGACCCCTCTCGGGCTCCCAGGCTCGACTTGCCATCGAGGCTGGACGAACGGCGAGTTGTGATTCGCAACTGCGCTCAGGCATTGCTGCTGTCGAAACTCCGTCATTCCCGCGAAAGCGGGGATCCAGCTGGACTGGATACCCCCGGGGTGGTCGCGAGCAACGAAGGTGCCGCCGTCGTGGCGGCATCGAGCGGTTAGCAAGCTGTCACTCGAACCCGCGCCGATCATGAGCGGCGCCGGGGGCTCGAATCCCACACCATTGCCAACCAAGGAGAAAGTCGATGTCGCAGGCTGCTGTCAAGTCCGTTACGGAAGTCGAAGATCTGTACGGAGCTGGCACCTATCACAAACGCAAGCTGGTCATCGTACGCGGCCAGGGCGCTCGCCTCTGGAGCCAGGATGGCAAGGAGTACATCGACTGCGTCGGCGGCCAGGGGGCAGCCAACGTCGGCCATCAGAATCCCTACGTCAACAAAGCCATCCAGGAACAGTCTCAAAACCTCGTCAATTGCACCGAGTTGTTTTACAACGACCAGCGCGCACGGTTGCTGGAAACGCTGGCGCGCCTGACGCCTGCGCGTATCCGTCGGTTCTTCTTCTGCAACTCGGGCGCCGAGTCCGTCGAAGGCGCCTTCAAGTTTGCTCGTCTGGCCACCGGCAGAACGAGGATCGTCGCCGCTATGCGGGGCTACCACGGCAAATCGATGGGGGCCTTGAGCGCCACCTGGAACAAGGAGTACCGGGAACCCTTCGAGCCATTGGTGCCGGGATTTCTGCACCTCCCCTTCGACAATCTTGAGAAAACCTGCCAGGCCATTACGGATGAGACCGCCGCCTTCATCGTAGAACCGGTGCAAGGCGAGAGCGGAGTGCGCCCTGGCTCGTGCGAGTACTTCCAGGGAGTCGAGGCTCACTGCCGGAAGACCGGCACGCTCTTGATCCTCGACGAAGTACAGACCGGATTCTGCCGTACTGGCAGAATGTTCGCATCGGAGCACTTTGGCATTGAACCCGACATCCTCTGTCTGGCGAAGTCGCTGGCCGGAGGTGTTCCTATGGGCGCCATCGGCATCAGCGAGGCCGTGTCAGCCAAACTCTTCAAGCTGGCACATACTTCGACCTTTGGCGGCAACCCGCTGGCCTGCGCCGCGGCCAACGCTGCGATTCGCTTCATGGAAGACCGTCAGCTAGCGGAACGATCTCGGGACCTTGGAGCTGAGTTCATGTCAGAGCTGCGTCAGATCAACTCTCCGAAGATTCGAGAAGTTCGCGGCCTTGGCTTGATGGTGGGCGTCGAGCTGAAGGAGAAGGCTGGGCCTTACATTCAGCAGTTGATGGAACGAGGAGTCTTAGTGCTCGGCGCGGGACCGACTGTCATTCGTTACCTGCCTCCGCTGGTGATCGAGTGCGACGACCTGAAGCGCGTCGCCGCAGAAACAGCTCGAGTGCTGGGCTAGGCTAATCTAGGTGGCCCTGCACTGGAAGATCTGGCGAGTTTCCGTCGCGAGGCTCAGAAACGCCACGCCCGACGTCACTGTCAGCCCTGAAAGGGCGACGGAAGAACGCCTGGATTTCCAAATTCAGTGCGGGTTTCCGTCGTCTCCGGGACTTGGATGAGGGCTTCCGTCCCCCAGGGTTCCGCTGCGCGGTGGTCGCCACTGCGCTCCACCCTGGGCCTACGATACGTCGTAACTCCGGGACTGAAACCCTCACGTCCAACGTCTTCGGAGTCTCGCGACGAAAACTAGCCCGTTGGATCCTGGGTCATAGCGGCTGCACCAAGATGCCCATCCTACCTTGCAAATCTGCAACCATGTGCACGACGTTCCAACAATTCCTCGTGATCGGTGGGTTCGCGCTGCTGATGGGATGGCCCGCACTCGTTCGCGGCGCAAGCTCCGATGCAGGAAAGCCCGGCCAAGAGACGCCTCAACGCAAGGCAAAGAAGGTTTACACCAACGAAGACCTTCAGAAACTGAAAGACTCGGCACGTGTGAACCAGTCTCCGGCAGCGAAAGCTCCGGCAGGCGCTAAAAACCGCAGTATGGCTCTCGAAGGCTATCGCGACACGGGAGGCCATGACCGCGAATACTGGCAGAAGAAGGTGCGGCCCTTGAACAACCAGCTTGAAACCCTGGACACCCAGATTGCAGCGCAGCAGGCCAAATACGATCGATTGAATGCCGCCAGCGGAGTCAAGCTCTCGCGCAGCGGCAAGTTGCGTGCCAGTTCAGCAGAGACCAGAGCCCAGGTGGCCAAGAGGATTGGCGATCTCCAACAGAAACGGGCTGAAGTGTTGAAAGCGAAACAGGACTTGGAAGAGGAAGCAAGAAAAGCCCAGGCTCTGCCGGAGTGGCTTCGATAGGTTCCATCATGCCGTCAATCTCGTGGTGCCTGTCGCAAACTTTTTTGTCGCGTAGATCCGGCGCTGATTGCAGGTCTGCGACTTGAGCTGACCTCCGGATCGAACGCGGCTTGAGTTCAGGCCAATCGGTCAGCGAGCATTGTCGAACTTGGCAGATTTGCAGAGCTATCAACTGCCGCACTTGCGCACGACCGGTTTCACTGTCGCAGACGCGTACAGAACGCGCGGTCTGCGTTGCGCGCTGAGTGGCCCCAACAACCCCTTTGAGCACTCACGACCCATTTGAGGTTTCCCTGCTGAAAGGACTGGTAGAAATCGACAGTCCCTCTCGCACGGAAGCTGAAGCTTCGGCCTTCCTCGTAGCGGCGATGCAGCAGCTCGGATTCGTCGCCCATCGGGACAGCGTCAACAATGCCATTGGAACTCTCGGCAGCGGGCCGAAGACCGTCGTCTTGCTCGGACACATCGACACGGTCCCAGGAAAGATTCCTGTGGAAGTGCGGGATGGCAAACTGTACGGGCGGGGCGCCGTCGATGCCAAGGGACCCTTAGCGTGTTTCGTAGCGGCCAGCGCCCGGCTGAGGCAAGACATCGCCGGTTCCGGCAAGAGAATCGTGGTCATCGGTGCTGTCGAAGAAGAAGCGGCCACTTCTCGTGGCGCCCGGCAGGCTATCAAGGATTTCCCGCCCCCAGACTTTTGCGTCATCGGAGAACCGAGCCGCTGGAACGCGATCACGATGGGCTACAAGGGACGCCTGCTGCTGGACTACCGATTGCAGATTCCATGGAAGCATACGGCAGCGCAAGGCAAGTCGGTTTGCGAACAGGCAGTGGACTATTGGAACGCAATCCAGGCCTGGTGCCACCCATTCAATGAAGGCAAAGGGGTCTTCGACACGCTCGATCCATCGATTCGTGCTTTCCATTCGGAGAACGACGGCATCCACGAAACCGCGATTCTGAAGCTGGGCTTCCGGCTGCCCACGCGGTTTCCTGTCGAGACGTTCCAGCACTTCCTGTCGGGTACGGCGGGAGCCGCTGAGCTGGCCTTCTCCGGTGGCGAGGCTGCCGTCCGGACCGGAAAATCCAATGCCTTGGTGAAGGCCTTCCTGCAATCCATTCGGCAGCACGGCGGCGATCCGAAATTCAAAGTCAAAACCGGCACCTCCGACATGAACGTCGTGGCACCGCATTGGTCCTGCCCAATGCTCGCCTACGGCCCGGGAGATTCTTCTCTCGACCACACTCCGCAGGAGCACGTCGAAATTGAGGAGTATCTGCGGGCGATCGACGTGTTAGAATCGGTGCTTCGAACGCTGTAGGCATCCTTGCAATGCCGCTTTCATGACGACCCAGACGCCAAGCTTGGAACTCGTAACCGTCGAGCAAAAGGAAGAGAGGCTAGTGCAGATTCTCCGGGAGTTGGAGAGTGTGGTCATCGGCTTTAGCGGCGGCGTCGACAGCGCGTATCTTGCCTACATGGCCAACCGGGTGCTCGGCCGGCGTGCGCTTTGTGTCACTGCGATCAGCCCCTCCTATCCGGAGTTTCAAAAGCATGAGACGGCTTGTTTTGCCGCGCAGTTTGGCCTCAACCATCTCGAAATCCAGTCGGAGGAACTGGACGATCCAGCCTACCGTGCAAACGGACCGAATCGGTGTTACTTCTGCAAGAGCGAGCTGTTCTCCAAACTCGAGACTCTTGCCGCGGCGGGGAACTATCACGCCGTTCTCGACGGCACAAATCACGACGACCTCGGCGATTACCGGCCAGGACGCACCGCTGCCCAGGAACACCAGGTGCGGAGTCCGCTGTTGGAAGTTCGCATGACTAAACTGGACATCCGCGAGCTGTCTCGCAAAGCAGGTTTGCCTACTTGGGACAAACCGGCCCTGCCTTGTTTGTCATCCCGTTTCCCCTATGGGACCTCAATCTCGGCCGAGAAGCTTTCGATTGTCGACAAGGGGGAGGCCGTGTTACGGGAGTTTGGCTTCCGTGTGTTTCGGGTGCGCTACCACGAAGAATTGGTGCGCCTGGAGTTTTCTCAGGAAGAGCTGCCGAAAGCCCTGAACCCAACCATGGCAGGCATTCTAGCCGCCCGGTTCAAGGCGCTTGGATTCAAATACGTGACGATTGACCTCGAAGGCTATCGTTCCGGCTCCCTGAACGAAGCGCTTCCCATACATCGATAGCACGGCACATGGAGGAGCCAGGATCATCGCTCGTCCACGGCCGCGCCGCACGCGCGGAACCTTGTTGAAGGACTACGTGCGCGTCGGCCAGCCGCGCTAGCAGCCCCAGGCCTGCCGCACGAGTCAGAAACCGGCGAGCCGCAAACCAGCAGCCTACAGGAGAACCTCTTTGCTCGACCCAACAACGCGGGCCGAATTCGACCAGCAGTTCCGCGCTGTTCAGGTGCTTTACGTGGCCATGATGGCTTCGCTGGCCGGTTATCTGGTCATCGGCTTGGCGCTTGGACGGGCGACCGGAGCTGACGTCTCGCGGCCATCGCCTCTAATCCAAATCTTTTACTTGGCTAGCCTTGGACTGGTCGCGGCAGTGTTTGTGGTAAAGAAGCTCATGATCCGCCCCATAACCTCCAGCTCCTCCCCAGAGGAGATCAAGCGATTCGTGGGCTCCTTCCGCACAAGTCATCTCGTGACCTATGCTTTGTGCGATGCCATTGGCGTGTTAGGGCTCGTCGCACTTTTTGTGGGTGGCTCGCTCAGCCAGTTTATCAATCTTCTCGTAGTCGCTTTTGCGCTGATGATCCTGCTTCGTCCGAAACGCATCGAGTTGCTGAACGCATGAAAGTTCTCATCGTTGGTTCTGGAGGCCGGGAACACGCACTGGTTTGGGCAGTTCGTCGATCGAGGCGAGCGCCGCAAGTCTACTGCGCCCCTGGAAACGGGGGAACGGCGCGAGAAGCCGTCAATGTTCCCATCGCTGCCGATCGGGTTGACCAGCTGGCTTCGTTTGCCAAGTCAGAAGGTGTGGAGTTGACGATTGTCGGTCCCGAACAACCGCTGACGCTGGGAATCGTAGACCGTTTCGAAGCTTTGGGGTTGCGGATCGTGGGGCCCAGCGCGGCCGCTGCCCGGCTGGAAGGCAGCAAAGCCTTCGCAAAGGCTTTCATGCAACGGCACGGCATCCCGACCGGCGATTGCCTGCAGACTCGCTCTCTCGACGAAGCCTTGAGCACAGCGCGGAGTGGCCGCTTCGGATTTCCGTTGGTGATTAAGGCCGACGGGCTGGCCGCAGGCAAGGGGGTGATCGTCGCCCCAAACCTGGCCGAAGCCGAAACGGCCATCCGCCAGATCCTCGAAGAACGCGTTCTCGGCGAAGCGGGCAGCACGATTCTGTTGGAACAGTTCCTGGTTGGCGAAGAAGTCTCCTTTCTGGTGTTTTCCGATGGCATCCATGCGCTCCCCATGGTTCCCTCGCAGGATCACAAAACCGTCTTCGACAACGATCTCGGCCCCAACACGGGCGGCATGGGCGCCTATTCGGCCGATTGGATTCTCTCGTCGTCAGCGCATGGGGAACTGATGGAGAGGATCGTATTGCCGACTTTGGCGGGCATGGCCGCTGAAGGGACGCCGTATCGCGGTGTGCTTTACTTTGGATTGATGTTGACGCGTGAAGGCATCAAGGTGCTCGAGTACAACGCCCGGATGGGAGACCCGGAGACTCAGCCAATCCTGTTGCGGTTGGAAAGCGACTTCCTCGATGTGTGCGAGGCCCTCTTGGAACAGCGGCTCGATCGCATGCGCCTCCAGTGGGATGCACAGCGCAGCGTTTGCGTCGTCCTGGCGTCAGGCGGATACCCAGGAGAGTACGAAAAAGGCATTGAGATTTCAGGCCTCTATGGCATTGAGAAACCGGCTGTCAAGGTCTTTCATGCCGGGACCGAGCTTCGCAACGGCAGTCTCGTAACCGCCGGAGGGCGAGTGTTGGGTGTCACTGCTAAAGCAGGCACGCTGCAGGCCGCCCTGGACCTGGCCTATTCCACGGTGGAGCGCATCCAATTCCGCAACATGCATTTCCGGCGTGACATTGGACGAAGGGGGCTTGCGAAAGAGCACAGCATGGCCGGTCATCGCTCCTAGGCCGCGCGGTGCTCTGCGAGGGCTGGGGTTCAAAGCAAAGTTGGACTCTCACCGGAACGTAGTGGCAACACGGCATACCAGACGCTGCGAGAGCCTTGGCCGCATGCCTTGTGGTTGACCCGGCGCCACCCGGACATCGATTCCTTAGCAATCCCTTCCGATGCTGCCCTCGCTCATAAAAAAGCTCTTGTTGGTTGCGACCGCTGCGGTGGTTGTTGTTGCTGCATACGAGTATCAGGGCTTGCCGGACGTTTCCACGCTGAAAAAGAAAAACCCCGAGGTTACCGCGCTGATGCGCCAGCGGGAGTTCGAAGCTCAGTCTGCTGGCAAGAAGGCTCGCCGTCATCAGCGTTGGGTCGAGTACGCCGCCATCTCCGAGAAGCTCAGAAGCGCCGTTCTGATTGGCGAAGACGACGCATTCTTTCGGCATGAAGGCTACGACCTCGAGCAGATCAAGGAGTCGTTTGCGCGGAATTGGGAAAAGAAGGGCTTTGTGAGAGGCGGCAGCACGATTACGCAGCAGTTGGCGAAAAACCTGTACCTATCGACCTCTAAGAATCCCCTTCGGAAACTGCGGGAGTTTCTGATCGCTCGCCGCCTGGAAGAAGAGCTTAGCAAACGGCGGATCTTCGAACTCTACCTGAACGTGATCGAATGGGGCGACGGCATCTATGGCGCGGAAGCCGCCTCGCAGACCTATTTCAACAAGCCCTCGAAGGACCTGAGCGTTCGGGAAGCCGTCTTGCTGGCAGCGGTAATTCCCAATCCGCGTCGCATGAATCCGTCCCGCCCGAACCGCCGGGTCGAGTATCGCTACGATCTGATCTTGTCACGCATGCATCAGTATGGGCAAATCACCGATCAGGAATTCGAATCGGCCAGGCAAGGGCCTGGCGGCCTGGAAGGTGGCCAGAGATTAACCGGGGGTCGAGGCCGGGCGTAGACCTCTCAGTCCTGATTCGCTCGGAACCCAAGGTCAACCCACCGAAGTCCAATGAACCTCACTGGGCGTGTGCCCAAACGAACATGACGCTGAAGAGCCTCGATGCAAAGCTCGCACGAATTCACGCCGATCCTCACACGGCGAAGGGTTTCATCTTGGCGGACGCCAAAGATGCCGACATGGCCATGGGCTTGCCTGCAACCGGCTTGGCTTGGGACGGCCAACGGGACCGGGCCAGGACCTTGGCAGAATATCGCGACCAGATGCGGGAGGTGACCCGGCAGGCGCTGGTTGACATCATGTTGATGTCGGCCAGCAGCCACGACCTCCTCGGCATGGAAGAGCGTCTGTTCGACGACTCGACGGTAACAGCCGCTGTTCGCGCCAACGACGCCACAGACATCCATATGGCGCGCGGCAGTTGCTACTCGCAGGCACCCTCGAAGCCCTTCCGATCCGGCACGATCGATGAGCTTCAGTGTGGCCGAGGGTCTTGCGGCGACGAAGACCGCCTGCGCGGCTGCAATTTGGGCTTGTATTCGGTGACCTTCAACAACCATCCTGACGCGGATCTTCGGACGCTGGAAGCCTATCGAGAGTTCAGAATCGAAGCCGGCCAGAAAGGACTTCGGCACTTTCTCGAAGTCTTCGATCCGAACGTCCCTGGAGCCGTAGCGCCGGAACGCGTCGGGGATTTCGTCAACGACCAGATCGCGCGGATGCTGGCGGGTGTGCCCAGGGCTGGCCGCCCGCTGTTCCTGAAAATCGCCTACCACGGACCGAGATGCATGGAAGAGCTGGCGGCCTACGATCCGCACCTGGTTCCCGGCATCTTGGGGGGCTCAGCCGGAACAACGCACGATGCGTTTCATCTGCTGGCCGAAGCTCGCAAGCATGGCGCCAGAGCCGCGTTGTTCGGTCGAAAGATCAACCGCGCTGAAAACCAATTGGCGTTCGTTCGGTGTCTGCGCAGCGTCGCGGATGGGGAACTCGAACCGAAGGACGCCGTAGCTGCCTACCATGGAGAACTCCAAAAGCTCGGCATCAGGCCTCGCCTTTCCATCGAACAAGACCTGGAGTTAACGCAAAAGATCTAGGGATCCGATTGAGGGGCCAAACTGGAGGGTTGAAGCTGAGAAACGGCCCGAGGCAGCCGAGTTCAATGCTGCCATGGAGCGCAGCTCGCCAGGATGGACGGAGACCAAACGCTTCACCGGAGGCAATCACGGAGGCAAGCGGCAATTCATTGCTTTGCCCGGCCAGATTACGCAACTGGTTGAGGGCGAGATTCCGCGCCTGATCGGCACTCTGGATAACGCCACAAAGATTGACAAGATCCTGGGGAACGGCTGGGTTGAAAACCATATCATCGCGAAGGGCGGCGTTCTGGTCCACATCACGAATGGCCATCTCACTTCGGTCGTGCTCGATGACGACGACAAGAATCGGCCAGTGGAAGGCCTGCTCGCTTTGCACGCTCATCAGGGGCCGCCTATGAAGGTGGAGTTTCGTAACATCCGGCTGAAGGTAATCACCCCGTAGCATCTAGCGCGCTGGGCAACATCCCGCAGGTGTTGATAGCCACGGTCAGGGACTTGTGCTGGCCGTGGGCTTTTCCTCGCGATCCATCACCTACGACCACTGCGAAGGGGACGGCGGTCCGCAACGCGGTGGTCGTGGCTACGAAAACGGGATATCAAGGCACCAGCCCTTGGTTCGTTAGACAGTGCCTGCTAAATCTGTATCGATGGAAGAAGGTTTTGCCCCATCATGTGGACTCGTCGCCAGTTTCTAACACACACCGCTGTAACAGGCATTTTTGCGGCTACCTCGAATCCGCTTGCCCGGGCTTCCAAGGACAAAGCGGCCTCCAAGCCTTCGAAGGATTCGCACAATGCCAGATCTCGGAAAGGCTCACGCATCAAGTCTGTCATTTGTCGGCAAGAAACGACGCTGCGACTGGGTGGTCACGGAGCGGAGTGGCACATGAGTTGGGCAGCCGATGACCGTCAATTTGCCTCTCTCGGTGGCGGCATGGGATGGTCCGACAATCCGGAGCGGGTCTACATCAGCCGGATGTTCGCCGTCAGCAACGGCCCACACAACGCAACGTTTGAAGATCTTTCAGACTATCCGGACCACCTCCAGCCGGCAAGTGGGGAGAATGCTCCACCGGTCTACACGAGTTTTGGCACGTTCGCTTTGGATGGCCACATCTATCAGTTTCTCAACACGCTCAACCGTCGCCCCCCCTCCGCGCGTGAGGCGCATTTCATCGGCACCAAACTCATCTATTCGCCCGACAACGGGCGTACCTGGTGCAACCAGGATGGATCCACGCCGGTGTTGTGGGAAGGGTGGGAGAATCGCTCGCGCAAAAACATGCTCTTTTTTGAAGAACCGCAGAACTCCTTTTCGGTACTGTCGGTTCTTCAAATGGGCCGGAACTATCGAGAGAATCGCGACGGCTTCGTCTACCTCTATGCGTGCAACGGGAACACCGAAGGAACCACGAACCAGCTGGTGTTATGCCGGGTGCCCAAGGCTCAGGTACTCCGTCGAGCTGCTTACGAGTTCTTCTCCGGTTTGAAACCCAACGGTGGCGCGCATTGGACAAAGGACATCCACGAGCGGGCCATAGTCCACACGTTCCCCAGCGGTTGGGTAAACTCCACAGGCGTGCCCCACGCCTGGCAGCCGAGCGTCGCTTTCATCGCTCCCCTGAGGCTCTACATGATGGCGAACTGGGGAAATGGGATCGGGCCCGATGGAGCCGGGTTTGTCAGGCCCTGCTACATCGGCTTCTGGACATCTCCGACTCCTTGGGGGCCATGGACGCAGATTCATGAAGACACCGCTTGGACGCCCGGCAACGATCCTGGGTCGCGTGCCTACATGCCGATTATCGCCCCGAAGTGGATTTCCCAGGATGGGAGGTCGTTCTGGATTGTCTGGTCAGACCTCCAAAGAAAGGGCAGCAAAGAGGAACTGGAGCGGTTTCGAAAAGAATCCAGGGAAATGAACCCTCAGGATCGAGTCCGGACGGTGCGCCGGCTGATGCCGTACTATGGGTTCAACGCACAACGCGTGGATCTTGTCATTGCGTAAGCGCATCATGAGTCGGATCGCTTGTCTAGCGATTGAGACTCTCAAATCGGAAATGGAGAAGACCACAAGGGGTGAATTGTGTTGGGAGTGATCCTTATTCAACGCCTGGCAACGACTCTCCTGAGCAGCTTCATACTGCTGGCAGCCGCCCTGCATGCGTCACCCGTCACATCCGGACACCCCAATGTGGTGTTGATAATGGCGGATGACCTTGGATCCGGCGACCTTGCCTTCTATGGCAATCCAAAGGTCAGGACGCCCCATCTGGACCAGCTTGCACGAGAGGGTACACGTTTCGAGCACTTCTACGTGTCACCCGTCTGTTCTCCCACCCGTGCCAGCTTGATGACGGGTCGGTACAACTTTCGCACAGGGGTCGTAGATACGCTTTTGGGACGACAGTCCATGCATCCGGATGAAGTCACCCTCGCTGAAATGCTTCGCAAGGCCGGATATCGAACTGGCGTTTTTGGGAAATGGCATCTGGGGGATAGCTATCCAATGCGGCCCGTCGATCAGGGGTTTGAGGAGTCGTTAGTCATCCGCACAGGTGGCACAGGGCAGCTGGTGTGTCCGAGAGAGGAGACTAACTTCAGGCCCGTGCTGCTTCACAATGGCCGCCAAACAACCGGAAGGGGATATGTGGCGGACCTCTTCACAGACGCCGCAATTCGTTTTCTCACCCAATACCGCGATCGGCCTTTCTTCGTCTATCTCCCCTTCAATACGCCACATACCCCTCTTGAAGTACCCGAGCGGTACTACCGCGCATATCGGCGAATGAACCTGGAACACAGCGAGTTTCCTCAAAGCGGTCATCCTTTGGAAGGGAAAGCGGACCAGGAAATGATTGCAAGAATCTATGGCATGGTCGAGAACCTCGACGACAATGTGGGCCGCCTCCTCGCTAAACTCGAGGAGCTGCAACTGGCCAAGGATACGATCGTCATGTTCATGAGCGACAACGGGCCTCTCCAAGCTCGGTACGATCCTCAAAAGGGCTTTTACCTGGATGCCACGAACCGCCGGCCAATCAATGCCCGTTACAACCGCGGGATGCTGGATCTCAAGGGCAGCATGTACGAAGGGGGGATTCGATCCCCATTCTTCATCCGGTGGCCCGGCACACTGAAATCCAACCGAGCCATAGAGACCATCGCCGCCCACATCGATGTCGTCCCTACGCTTCTTGAAGCTTGTGGAGTCCCGAAACCGTCTCAAGTTGCGTTGGATGGTGTGAGCCTGATGCCATTGTTGAGGAATGAGCAAACACGCTGGCCTGATCGCAATCTCTACTTCCAGTGGCATCGAGGGGATACCCCGGAGCTCTATCGGGCCTTTGCAGTCCGGTCCCAGGCCTACAAGCTGGTTCAACCAAACGGCGCTGATGGAGCAGAGATGTCGATGCCCCAACCTCTCAAACTCTTTGATATGAAAATGGACCCGCTCGAGATGAACAATGTGGCAGACACCCACCCAGAGATTGTCCAAACCATGCGTGCAGAATACGAGCGCTGGTTTAAGGACGTGACGAGCGGGCGCAATTACTCGGACCCGTCCCGCATCCATCTCGGTTCGAGCAAAGAGAACCCAACGAGGTTGACTTGGCATGATTCACGAGGAGGCAGCTCTGTGGGCCGCTACTACGATGTGACCGCTGAGAACGCCGGTTCTTATCGAGTTGCACTCCAATTTCCCGTCACCTCCCTGCCCGGAACTGCCAGTTTCTCAGTTGAAAACACTCGAATCACCAAGGCCTTAAAGCCTGGAGCGACCGCTTGCACATTTCCTCGCATCGTCTATCTACCTGCAGGGCAGCTGAGACTCGAAGTCGGAGTCGAACAGGGAGGAAAGGTGGGCAGAGTCGAATGTGTGGAGATCGAGAGAACCAAGTAGCTCAAACCTTGAAATTCACACCGAAACTTGGTGACTTTTCCCCGGCAACACCAGCCACCTGGATCTTCTGATTGATCTTTCTAACGGGGAACTGTGCCTGTGATTCCGGTCCGTCTCTCGAAAGCACATTGGCCATTCCGGTTGAGGTCGGCGATGCCTTTGATGATCGACTCCACCGTGTATTTCGAGGCCTTCTCGACGACCGCAGCGTCAGCCACTCTCGCCGCTTCGGCTTGGCGCCCCATTGCCGACTCCGACTTTTCCTGATACCGGCTGACCAGGTCGTTATATGCCTTGAGCATTTCTTCCTTGCTGCTTTTGGCCGACAGGCGCGGGACAGCTTTTTCCATGGCATCCTCCCCCTTGCAAAGTGCTGGCAATTGGTGCTGGCAAACAGTTCGAATTGCAGGCGAACAGAAAGACTGCGAACGGAAGATTCATTGCAAGACTCCCGCAGCGCACCGACTGCGGCGGACGAACGATCGACGGGCGAGAGCCCCGCTCTACTCCAGCCGGTAGTTCGGCGCTTCTTTGGTGATGATAACGTCGTGGACGTGGCTTTCTTTGAGACCGGCCGCGGTGATGCGAATGAACTTGGCTTTGGCCTTGAGTGCCGCGATGCTGGAGCAGCCGGCGTACCCCATCCCAGCCTTGAGGCCGCCCACGAGCTGCGTGACCATGGCCGCGAGGGAGCCTTTGTAGGGAACGCGGCCTTCGATGCCTTCGGGGACGAGTTTTTGTTCGTTGCTTTCGGTTTCGAGCTGGTAGCGGTCGCGGCTGCCGCCCCCTTGCATCGCGCCCAGAGAGCCCATCCCACGGTACGACTTGAAGCTCCGCCCTTGGAAAAGCACGGTCTCGCCGGGGCTTTCGTCCGTACCGGCGAACAAGCTCCCAATCATCACCGTGTCTGCGCCGGCTGCGATGGCCTTGGTGATATCGCCGGAGTATTTGACGCCGCCATCCGCAATCAGTGGCACGCCAGCGTCTCTGGCAGCCCGCGCGCAGTCGGCAATGGCGGTGATCTGAGGAACGCCGGCGCCCGAAACAACGCGTGTCGTGCAGATGGAACCTGGCCCGATGCCGATCTTCACTCCGTCGGCGCCGTGGCGAATCAGATCGGCTGCTCCCTCCGTCGTGGCAACATTGCCGGCAACGACGTCGATCTCTGGGAATCGTCTCTTCAATACCTTCACGGTTTCCATCACGCGTCTCGAGTGGCCATGCGCAGTATCCACAGCCAGGACGTCCACCTTGGCTTTGACCAGCACCTCGGCTCTGTCGAGGTAGTCGCCGGTCACGCCGATGGCCGCTCCGACCAAGAGCCGGCCATGGCTGTCTTTGGCAGAGTTGGGGTATTGGATCTTCTTCTGAATATCCTTCACCGTAATGAGGCCTTTCAGCATGTAATCCTTGTCGACCACCAGCAGCTTCTCGACCTTGTGACGGTGGAGCATCTCGTGTGCATCTTCGAGTGTTGTTCCCACCGGCACGGTAATGAGGTTCTCGCGGGTCATCACCTCCGAGATGGGGAGATCGAGGCGGGTCTCGAAGCGCAGATCCCGGTTCGTCAGAATGCCCACGAGGCGCCCGTGCTTCGTGATGGGCACACCGGAAATCTTGTAGTGCTTCATGATCTCCAGCGCTTCTTGAATGCGGTTCTCGGGAGACATCGTAATCGGATCGACGATCATGCCGCTTTCCGACCGCTTCACCTTGTCCACTTCCGAGGCCTGCTGCTCGGGGGGTAAATTTCGGTGGATGAAGCCAATCCCACCTTGTTGAGCCATGGCGATAGCGAGGCGAGCATCGGTCACGGTGTCCATGGCGGCACTGACGATGGGAATATTCAACCGCACATTCCGTGTCAGCAAGGTCCCGGTCGATACCTCCGCCGGCAGCACATCGGAATGCTGGGGCACGATCAAGACATCGTCAAATGTCAAGCCTTCAGGTACGCTTTCGTTCGTCATGACCTCCCCCACAACAAAAAGGGCGGCTTGACCGCTGCCGCCTTACGCCCTCTTCAGCTCGCAACATTTCTTGTACTTCTTTCCACTGCCGCACGGGCATGGATCGTTTCGCCCGACCTTCGGCCCCTTGATAATGGGCTTGGCGGCCTGCGGCTCGGCTTCGCCTCCACTGCTGAGAGTCATCTCCTGCCTGCGCTGTTTCCACTCGAGCTGCTGAACCCGTTCCTGTTCTTCGACTGGCTGCAGCAGATACAGGTAGCGCAAGCTATCTTCTTCAATCGTGTTCATCATCTCCTGGAACGTGGCGAACGACTCCTTCTTGTACTCGACCAATGGATCTCTTTGGCCATAGCCTCGCAGCCCGATGCCTTCTTTCAATTGGTCCATGGCGAGCAAATGATCTTTCCAGTGCCCGTCGAGCACGTTGAGGAAGATCACCCGCTCGTGCATTCGCATTGCCTCGGCGCCGATCTTTCCTTCTTTGTTTTCGTAGCGCTCTTTCGTTCTTGCCAGAATTTGCTGCAGCAGCTCGTCGCGATTCAGTTCGGCGGGCTGGATCTTCTCGTGAAGGATGTCGATGCCGAACTGGTGCATGACGCTGTGCCGCAGAGATTCGACGTTCCATTCCTGAGGATTGATCTCGGGACCGCAGTGGAGATCGATCGCGTCGGCAAGCAGGTCTTCGGTGAGTTGCAGCAGATAGTCTTTTTGATCCGCCTCTCCGAGAAACTTGCTCCGCAAGCCGTAGATTGTCTTCCGCTGCTGGTTCATCACGTCGTCGTATTCCAACAGGTGTTTCCGGATCGTGAAATTGTGGCCTTCCACCTGTTTCTGGGCGCCTTCGATGCGGCGAGAAATCAGACGCGACTCGATGGGAACGCCCTCCTCCATCCCGAGCCTCTGCATGATGGACGAGACTTTCTCACTCGCGAAAATCCGCATCAGGTCGTCTTCGAGTGACAGGTAAAACCGTGACGAACCGGGATCGCCCTGGCGTCCAGACCGCCCGCGCAACTGGTTGTCGATGCGCCGTGACTCATGGCGTTCGGTGCCGAGAATATGCAATCCACCCAGCTCGATGACTTCCTCGTGTTCCCGCTGAACCTCGGTCTGGAAGCGCTGGTAGACTTCATCCCATTGCTCGCGAGGCGCCAGCTCGGGGTTGACACCCTTCTTGCGAAGGAATTCCCTTGTCAGGAAGTCTGCGTTGCCGCCTAACAGGATATCGGTTCCGCGCCCGGCCATGTTGGTGGCGATGGTCACCGATCCCTTACGGCCGGCTTGAGCCACGATCTCAGCTTCCTTTTCGTGGTACTTCGCGTTCAGCACGACATGCTTCACGCCCGTCTTCTTGAGCATGGCGCTGAGCCGTTCCGATTTCTCGATCGAAATCGTGCCGACCAGGGTGGGTTGCCCTCTCGCGTACAGATCCTTGATCTCCTCGACCACGGCGTTGAACTTTTCACGCTCCGTTCGATACACAATGTCCGAAAAATCTCTCCGGATCATCGGCCGGTTGGGAGGGACTACGACGACTTCCAGGTTGTATATCTTGTTGAACTCGACCGCTTCGGTGTCTGCCGTGCCCGTCATCCCGGCCAGCTTCTTGTACATGCGGAAGTAGTTCTGAAACGTAATGGTGGCCAGCGTCTGGTTCTCGCGTTCGATCTTGACATGCTCTTTGGCCTCGACGGCTTCATGCAGGCCGTCGCTCCAGCGGCGGCCGGGCATGAGACGTCCTGTGAATTCGTCCACGATGACGACTTTGTTGTCGTTGATCACATAGTGGACGTCTTTCTGATACAGCCAGTAGGCCTTGACCAGTTGCTGGATGGTGTGGATGCGTTCGGTAACTTCGATGTATCGCTCTTCGGTATAGTTCGAATCTTCCGGATCGGGAATGATGTAGTCCTCCATCTTTCCCGCAGCCAAAAACTCCCGTCCCTTTTCGGTGATCTCGACGTTGTGGGACTTTTCGTCGATATAGCAGTACAGCTCGTTGTCGAACTCCGAGAGCTGTTTGTTGGACATCAACTGCCCTTCGAACTGGTCGATCTTCTTCTTGAGACTGCCGTGTTTCACCAGCAAATCCAGGTACTGGGGATTCTTGGGATCGCCCCGCTTCACCAGCAACAGCTTTTCGAGCAGCTCTTCCGAATAGTCGCCGTTCTGCCCGATCTTCTCGGTGACTTCGCGCATGTACTGGTTCATCTGCCGAGACTGCTGTTCTCGCAGCCGTTCTGCCAGAGGGCGCATGGCAATGTAGTTCTTCTGCTGCGAGCTCTCCACCGGGCCGGAGATGATGAGCGGCGTTCGCGCCTCGTCGATCAGGATCGAGTCCACCTCGTCGACGATGGCGTAGTGATGCCCGCGCTGCACGCAATCCTTGAGGTCAAACTTCATGTTGTCGCGCAGATAGTCGAAACCAAACTCGTTGTTGGTCCCGTAGGTCACATCGCAAGCATAGGCCGTGCGGCGTTCCTCGTCGTCCAGGTCGTGCTGGATGACACCGACCGACAGGCCCAGAAACTTGTACAGTTTGCCCATCCACTCGGCGTCGCGGCGTGCCAGATAGTCGTTGACCGTCACCACATGGACGCCCTTGCCTTCCAGGCTGTTTAGGTAAACCGGCAGCGTAGCGACCAACGTCTTGCCTTCGCCGGTCTTCATTTCAGAGATCTTGCCTTGGTGAAGGACCCAGCCACCGATCAGCTGAACATCGAAATGCCGCATTTTCAAGACGCGAAGCCCGGCCTCACGCACAACGGCGAATGCTTCAGGCAGCAGGTCGTCGAGGCTCTCGCCGTTCGCCAGCCGGCTCCTGAATTGGTTGGTTTTTTCGGCGAGCTCTGCGTCGGAGAGCTTGGAGATCGTGGGTTCGAGCTGCGAGATTTCCCGGACCAGCGGCTGGGCAGCCTTCAAATCGCGCTCATACTTGCTGCCGAAGATTTTTTTGAGAACGGTGTCGACGATCAAAGGCGATAGGCTCCAGGGTTCACAATAAAAAAACATATTATGAGGGGAAGAAAAACAAGTCAAGGCGGGCAGCCGAGCCGGGTGTGCGACAAATTTGTGGGTGGATTGCATTTTGGGGCGAAGGGGTGGTAGAAGCTGAATGCTGGTAAAGCATGCAGAGAGGAGCCCCCCGATGACACTGCAAGAGTTGGAGCAACACCGCCGGGCGCTTTATCAGCAGTTGCAGGATGTGGGGGATTTTCGTCCGGGGACCATTTCGGCCAACTATCGCCGCTGTGGCAAGTCCGGTTGTGCTTGTGCCCAGTCGGGACATCCGGGGCACGGGCCGCAGTATTTGTGGAATACCACTCAAGGAGGCAAGAGCCGCGCTGAAAGCCTGCGGCTGGGGCCGGAGTTGGAAAAGGTGGAGCAGGAGCTGGAAAACTATCGGAGCTTTCAGCGGCTGTGCAGCGAACTGATCGAGGTCAATCTGCAGATTTGCCAGTTGCGTCCCAGACCGGAACTGCGTGATGAAGCCAAGCTGGAGCAGTTGAAAAAACAATTGCAGCGGAAGTACAGCAGGAGATCGAGCGGGAAGTAAGACAGCTGGTCGGCCGGCTGCTGGCCCAGGGGGTATCGGGAGTGGATCTGGAGGCCAGTGAGATGGCGATTCGGGAATCGATGCATCAGGTGGGTGGAGGGATCCTGGACAAGATTCTCAACGCCGAGGATCGCGGCTACCGAGGGACGCAGATCGATTGTGGCCAAGGACATGCGGCCGAGTTTGTGGAGTATCGTTCTAAGCAAGTGCAGACGGT
>Ga0194132_10002470_pt1 | contig 34527 bp, 34 predicted proteins | sample TA2KigOf80mmetaG_FD_148612 | JGI IMG/M metagenome (GOLD analysis project Ga0194132, IMG submission 148612) | Freshwater microbial communities from Lake Tanganyika, Tanzania - TA2015054 Kigoma Offshore 80m | ecosystem: Environmental > Aquatic > Freshwater > Lake | place: Tanzania: Lake... | reverse complement strand
CCGAACTGGCGGCCTTGCGGCGCGCCGCCAGGGCGGCGGCCCGCGTGCTGGGCGCCGCACCGCCGGAGTTCTGCGGCCTGCCCGATAACCGACTGGACAGCCTGCCGCTGATCGACGTGGTCAAGCGGGTCGAGCGGGTCGTCGAGCGGCTGCGCCCGGCGATCGTCTACACCCATCACGGCGGCGATCTGAATGTCGATCATCGCATCGCGCATGCCGCCGTGCTGACCGCCTGCCGGCCGGTGCCGGGCGCCAGCGTCGCCCGCATCTACGCCTTCGAGACCGTCTCCAGCAGCGAATGGGCGGCGACGGCGCAGCAGCAGGGCTTCCAGCCGACGCATTTCGTCGATATCGCGGCGCACCTGGCGGCCAAGGCGCGCGCGCTCGACTGCTATGCCGGCGAGATGCGTGCCTTCCCGCACCCCCGCAGCCCGGAGGCCGTGGCGGCGCTGGCAAGCTGGCGCGGCGCCTCGGTCGGACTGGCCGCGGCCGAAGCCTTCGTGGTGGTGCGCCAGGTGGAAGGCGCCGCGTAATGGGCTATCCCCTTGTGGGGCTTGGCGAGGTTGCGAGCGTGCTGCGGCGGGACCGCCGTCGCGCTCCCTGGCTATTCGGCTGTTTCCTCGTCGCCAGCTTGGCCGAGGGCATCGGCATCGCCACCTTGCTGCCGCTGATCGCGCAATTGCTGGGCGGCGGCGGCGAGGGCCGCGTGCAGGCGGCGATCGCCGGACTGCTGGGCTGGCTTGGCCTGCCGGCAACGCTGCCGGTGCTGCTGGCCTTGTTCGCGCTGGCCATCCTGCTGAAGTCGCTGCTGCTGCTGGCCAGCATCCTGGCCATCCGGTTCGCCGGCGCCAGCATCGCGACCGCCTTGCGCGGCGACCTCTTGAAGGCCCTGTTCCGCGCCGACTGGCGGCATTTCACCGCCGAGCCGGTGGGCGGGTTGGCCAATGCCATGGGCATGGAGGCGCAATACGCGGCCGAGACCTACATCTCCGGCTACAAGCTGGTGGCCGAGGCGGCGCAGGTGCTGGTCTACCTCGCTCTGGCGCTCGTCATCTCGCCAGCCGCGACGGCTGCGGCGCTCGGCACCGGGCTCGCCATCGCGCTGCTCTATACCCGGCTGATCGGCATGGTGCGCCGGGCCGGCGAGGACGAGGCGCTGGCGCTCAACGAACTCAGTCGGCAACTCACGGACTTCTTCCGCGGCATCAAGGCGCTGAAGGCGATGGCCCGCGAAGCCGAAGTGGCGCCGCTGCTGATCGCCGAGGCGGCGGCGATCAACCGCGCGCTGCGACGGCGCGCCATCGCCGGCGAAACGCGCAAGCAGATGGTCGAGCCGCTGCTGGTACTGGTCGGCGCGCCGGCACTCTATCTCGCCATCGCGCATTACCAGTTCGCCATCGAACTGGTGCTGGTGCTGGCCTTCCTGTTCCACCGCCTGGTGACGCGGGTGCTGGAAGTGCAGGGGCATTATCAGAGCTTCGTCGGCAGCCTGGCGTTTCTGAAGGGGTTCGAGGCCAAGCTGGCGCGCGCGCAAGCGCGGCTGGAGTTCTCGGCCGATGGGCCGGCGCCCCGGCTGCAACGCGAGATCCGTTTCGCCGCCGTCTCTTTCGCTTATGGCGAGCTCAAGGTGCTGCGAAGCGTCGAATTGCGCATTCCGGCGGGGCGCATCGTCTGTCTGTTCGGGCCATCGGGGGCGGGCAAGTCCACCCTGCTCGACCTGCTTCTGGGGCTGATCCAGCCGAGCGAAGGCCGCATCCTGATCGACGGCGTGCCACTCGACGGCGTTGCCCTGTCGGCCTGGCGGCACGAGATCGGTTATGTGCCGCAAGACAGCTTTCTCTTCCATGCCTCCATCCTGACCAACGTGACGTTGGACACGCCGGGCCTGGGTGCGGAAGACGCAACGGCGGCGCTGAAGGCGGCAGGCGCCTGGGATTTCGTGGCGGCGTTGCCGGACGGCCTTGCCACTGTCGTCGGCGAGCAGGGCGGGCGCCTGTCCGGCGGCCAGCGCCAGCGCATCGCGCTGGCCCGCGCGCTGGCGCATCGCCCGCGCCTGCTGATCCTGGACGAAGCGACCTCGGCGCTCGACCCGGAGACCGAGCGGGGCATCCTGGCCACCTTGCGCGGGCTGGCCGGCGCGATCACGGTGCTGGCGGTATCGCACCAGCCGGCGGTGATGGCGGCGGCCGATCTGGTTTATCGCATCGCCGACGGCCAGGTGAACGAGGCCGCGCCGCCTGCCCGCGCCGTCGGCGTCAGCTAGCGCGGTGTCCGATCAGATGGCAGGGCAATGGCTTCCGTTCAAACCGAACCTGCCGGCTCGATTTGAACGGAGATTGCCCTAGCGGCGCCGGGCGGCTGCTTGTCGCGCCGCATCCTCTATCCGGTCGTCGGCGATTCACTGGGCGGCAGCCAGCTCGCCACCTTGTCGCTCGTGCGCCGGCTCGATGCATCGCGCTATTCGCCTGTTCTGGCATTGGAGCGTCCGGGCCCGGTGGCCGAGCGTCTGACCGCGCTGGGTTTGCCGTTCGTGCTGCTGGCGCCGCGTCCGCTGCCAGGCGAGGCGCCCAGACCCGCGCAGGCCCTCGCGCGCATCGCCCGCTCGTTGCCGGCCAGCATGGCGTTGCTGCGCCGCCAGCGCATTTGGGCCGTGCATACCGGCGACCTGCGCATGCATCTTGCCTGGGCGCCGGCGGCCAAGCTGGCGGGCCGGCGCTTCGTCTGGCATGTGCATGTCAACCTGCGCGACAATGCGCTGTGGCGCGGCCTGGCGGCGCTGGCGGATGGCGTTTTGGTGGTCTCGGAGACTGCGCGTCGCACCCTGCCGGCAAGCGTGCGCGAACGGGCGGCGCTGACGCCCAATCCCTTGGAACCGATGGCGCCGGCGGCCCGCCCGGACGAAACGCGGCAGCGGCTTGCCCGCGACCTCGGGCTCGATCCCGCGCAGCCTTGGCTCTGCTTCGCCGGCAATCTGACCCGGCAGAAGCGGCCCGAGGTTTTCGTTGCCGCCCTGGCGGCGCTGGGCCGGCCGGCGCTCGGCCTGGTCGCCGGCCAGGATCGCGACGGCCTGGAGCCGGCGCTGCGCCGTCAAGCGGCTGCGGCCGGCATCGCCGGTCGGCTTTTCCTGCTGGGCTACCGCGCCGATCTGCCGGCGCTGCTGGCGGCCGCCGACGTGGTGGTGGCGCCGGGCGTCAACGAGAGTTTCGGCCGTGTGCCGGTGGAGGCCATGCTGGCCGGCACGCCGGTGGTGGCGGCCGCCTCCGGCGGCCATCTGGAAAGCGTGCGCGACGGTGAGACCGGCCTGCTGGCGCCGCCCGACGAGGCCGGCGCGTTCGCCGCCGCCATCGCCCGCCTGCTGGACGACAATGGCCTGGCGTCGCGGCTCGCGCTGGCCGGTCGGCGGTGGGCCGAGACCCGCCACGATCCCGCGCGCTATGCCGAAGCGTGCATGCGGCTCTATGACGAGATCGCCGCGCGTGAAGCCGGGTCCAGCAGCGAGCGGTAGACCGCAAGCGTCCGCTCGACCACCAAGCTGTCGCTGAATTCGTCGAGCGCGATGGCGCGGCCGCGCGCGCCCAGCCGCGCGCGCAGCCCGGCATCGTCGATCAGGCGCCGCAGGGCATCGGCCAGCAGATCCGGCCGGTTGGGCGGCACGAGCAGGGCGTTCTCGCTCTCGCGTGCGATGTCGCGACAGCCCGGGATGTCGCTCGCCACGATGGCGCGCCCGGCCGCCGCCGCCTCGATCAGGATCTTCGGCACCCCCTCGCCATAGGCGGACGGCAGGCAGACGATATGCGTGCCCGCCAGCACCGCGGCCATGTCGGTGCGCCGCGGCCACCATTCGATGACGCCTTCCGCGGCCCAGCCGCGCAAGGCCGCCTCCGGCACCGCGTGCGGATTGGTGCGCGTGGTATTGCCCAGCACGACGAAGCGCGCGGCCACGCCCGCGCCGCGCAGGCGGCGGGCGGCTTCGGCGAAAACCCCCACACCCTTCTCCCACAGCAGCCGTCCGGCCAGCAGCACCAGCGGCGGCCCTTCGGGTTCCGGGCTTGGCTGGAATTCCCGCATGGAGACGCCGGCGCCCGCAATCAACACGATGCGCTCCGGCCGGATCGCGCCGCTTGCCGCCAGCCGCCGGCCGTCTTCCGGGTTTTGCACGATCGCCTTCAGGTTGCGGTGCCCGCTCGCCAGGCGATAGACCCGCAAGGCGGCCCAGCGCAGCAGCCGCGTCCGCCAGTCCCGGCCGACGAAAAGCTGGCCAAGGCCGGTGATGGCGGCGACCACCGCCGGCACGCCGGCCGCCCGCGCGGCGATGCCGCCATAGAGCACCGGCTTGATGGTGATGTGATGTACCAAGGCCGGGCGCAGCCGGCGATAAAGCCGATAGAGCGCCAGCAGGGTGCGCAGTTCCGCCACCGGTCCGGTTCCGCGCCGGGAGAGCGGTATGGCGTGATAGCTGAACCGCTCGGAGCTGAGGGCGGAGACCTCGAAGTCCGCCGGCGCCCAGACGTGATCGGACGGCGCCGCCACATGCACTTCGAAGCCGGCGTCGCGCGCCGCCTGGCCCAGGATGCGGCGATGCGACCAGAAGAAATAGGCCTCGTTGACGACGAACAGCAGGCGGGGTCTGCCGGCCAAGTCAGCCCTCCAGCAGCCGCTGGAACTGGGCCAGCACCGCCGCCGCTTCGTAGCGCGCCGGCAGCAGGCTCGGCCGCGGGCAGGCGGGCGGCGCCGGCCGGACGGCTGCCAGGGCGGCGAGGAACGGCGCACCAATTTGCGCGAGCTGCACCGCGCCCGCCGCCTCGTCCGCCAGTTCGCCAATGCCGCCTGCCTCTGGCGTCGCGATCACCGGACAGCCGCAGGCCAATGCCTCCAGGGCGACGTTCGACTGGCCTTCCCACCGCGATGGCAGCAGCAGAGCGTCGGCGCCCGCGAACCAGGACCAGGGGTTGGCCGCGAAACCGGCCAAGCGCACCCGATCGCCAAGGCCCAGTGCGGCGGCTTGTCGCGTCAGGGCGTCGTAGTCGGGGCCATCCCCCAGTATCGTGAGCTGCCATGCGCCGGGGAGCGATGGCAACATGTCCAGCAGGCGATCGAAGCCCTTCTGCGCCGTCAGGCGACCGCAAGCAACATAGCGCGCGCCGTCCCCTGGCGCACGGACAGGCGGCGTCGCTTGCCGGCGCAGGCCGGCGCTGTCCACGGGGTTCGCCAGGACATGCAGACGCGCCGCCGGCACGGCGAACCGCTGCGCCAGTTCGTTCGCCATTTGCCGCGAACTGGCAATCACCGCGTCGGCAATGCGATAGAGCAGCCGATAGCCAAGGACCAGCGGGCCGGCAAGGTTCTGCCGTGGCAAGCTGGCGGAGGGCATGTTGGCTTCGCGGATGACGACGCGCGGTCGCTTCGCCAGCAGCCGTGCCAGGACCAGCACCGCCAAGTTGACGTAGCCCAGCGTCGAGAACAGCACGTCGGGTTGGGTTCGCCGCAGTGTCCGCAGAAGCGGAACGAACGCGGTCAGCAGGCGGGGCCGGCCGGTCGAATAGAGCGCGACATCCGCCGGAAGCGCGGCGCGCAAGGCACCGTCTTCCCGCAACACGATCAGTAAGGCGCGGCAGCGTTGCCGGTCGAGACCGGCCAGCAGGGACAACGCCACCCGCTCCGCGCCGCCCGCCGCAAGGTTCGGCAGGACGAAGGCAACCCGGATGGGCGCGGCCGGCTTCACGCCGGCTGTGCGGCTGCGTGCCGCTGCCGGCCCTGCCGCACCCAGCGCACGATGGGCTCGCGCGCCAGGATAACCGTGAACAGCAGGAAGAACAGCAGCAGGTAGCCCGTGCGATAGCGGACCGCCGAGCCGGGATTCATCACGCCGACCGGGTAGTTCGGAAACAGCAGCCAGAACAGCCCGAACAGAAAAACGAAGAGGTTGAAAAGCGGCAGCCGGGCGAGGCGCGTCGACAACAGGTAGAGCGCGATCGCCAGGACCAGCATGCTCTCGGCGAAGGCGAAGGTGTGCATGGCGTGACCCGAGACCGCTTCTTCCAAGGTCGGACCGACAAAGGCGAGATACATGCCGAGCGGCGCCTTGTAGAACACGTCGTATTCCTGCTCCCAGAAGACCGGCCGCGTGCTGAAGCCGACCCCTTGGAAATGCGGGATGATGTCGAACGCCATCTGGTCGACCGCGTCGGCCGCCAGATAGAGGCCGAGCAGCGAGACCAGCGAGGCCAGCAGGATCATCGCCGTGCGCTGCCGCAGATGCGGCGCCAGCATGTAGGTGCCCAACAGGAAGACGATCGCCGGCATGAAATGCGGCTTGTAGAGCGCGGTCAGCAAGATCACCGGGATGTGCCAGAGCCGCAGACGAAACCGGCCGCTGGCCAGCCGCGCGATCATGCCGGCGACGATGCCGACGCAGAACACCAGCACCGCTTCCTTCGAAGCGACCGACGACCACAGGTTGAAGGACGGCATGAGGCAGAGCAGCGCCGCTGCCCGACGGTCGCGCCCTTCGAGCGCGGTGAGGAAGCTGGCGATGCCGACGAAGGCCAGCGCCTGGAACCAGATGTTGACGAGGTAAGTGTTGCCGAAGGAGAGCTGATTGAACAGATAGCCGAGATAGACGGTCACATGGGTCGAGCCGCCGGCGAACGCGCCCTGCATCAGGTCGCCGGCCTGGTATTTGTGCGAGTCGCCCAGCGAAGTGAACTGTCGCACCAGGGTTTCCGCCGCGACGCTGAGCGCGACCCGGTAGGCGAACAGGAAGGCAAGGAAAGCCGGCCAGGTAAGCGGCGCGGCGCGTCCGGTCCTGGTGGGGTCGGCCACCGCCGCTACTCGCGCCGCAGCAGGGCGACCAGCAGGAAGAGCACGATAACCAAGACCGGCGCGGTCAGCGCGGGAATGCCGACGATACGGAACAGGTTGGCCGCCTCGGTCTGCACCGGCGCGCGCGGCGGCTCGACGATGCGCGCGGCATAGGGCAGATTGCTTTCCAGCAGCATGGCGCTCTGCTCGGCACTGGTCAGCAGGCGCAACAGCACGGCGCGGATATCTTGCACCGTCACCTTGTTGAGCTGGTCCTGCAGGTAGGCCTTGCGGCGGCTGTTCTCCAGCAGGTCCTGCTCGCGCAACAGCGCATCCGCCTCGGCATACACGATCTCCAGGATGAAGCGCGCCATGACCGGATCGGCATGGCCATAGCTCAGCTTCATGAACGGCAGCGGGTCCATGTTGCGCACGTTGACCGCGGCCTTGAGATAGTCGGCCAGCATGTCGATATCCGGCGGGCGCCACAGCGTCTGGCGCAGCAGGGCGCGCAAATACTCCTTGCGTTCGAAGGCGGCGTCGCTCGGCCGACGCCAGGTCTTGCTTTCGCCGTCGTAGCCATCGGCGAAGATCGTCTGCATCAGCCCGTATTTGCGCTGCAGCCGTTCGGCCAGCTGCAAGCTGCCGATCAACTGCGTCAGCCGGTCGAAATTGATCGCCCCGCGGTCGCCGAAGGCCAGGCCCAGGGCCCCCGCCGCCCCGATCGCCGGCGAGGCATCCGATGGCGCCGTCTCGCTGCTGCGCGACGGCGAGACCACCATGAAGGCCTGATAGCTGGGATCGAACTTGGCGAGCATCCAATAGCCGTAGCCGGCGCCCAGCACGAAAGCCAATAGCGCGAACCAGCGTGCCCGAAGGATCGTCCGGCCGAGAAACCGCAGGTCGATGACATACTCGTCCGCGGGCGAAGCGCTCGGTTTCGGGGGAAGCGGGGCGAACCCGGGCGCCACCAGATGCGGTGCGCCGGGCGGTTCGCCCGGTGCCGGCGAAGTCATGGAGGCCTTGGGCTCATTTGCCGGCCGTCATAGCACGTCCAGCGGCGCCTGTTGACCGGCGGCCGCCGCCCGGTCCAGCAGGGCGAGCAGGCGCGGGTGCAAACGCGGGTTCGCCGCCAGCAGGCCGCCGCTCCCGAGCGCCACTGCGCCGCCGGCCAGGTCGCTGACGAAGCCGCCCGCCTCCGCGACCAGCACGCGGCCTGCCGCCGTCGCGGCCGGCGCGGTCGCCTCTTGCCACACGCCATCGAGGCGGCCGGCGGCGAGATAGGCAAGATCGAGCGCCGGCGCGCCCAGCCGGCACAGGCCGGCGACGTGCGACCAAAACCGGCGGGTTTGCTCCAGCACGCGCGGCTGCTCCGCCGCCGGCGGCGGGCCGACATCCGCCGCCACCAGCGCTTCGCCCAGCTCGCCGCGGCCCGAGACGCGCAAGCGGCGGTCGTTGACGAAGGCGCCGATGCCGCTCTCGGCCCAGAACAGCTCTTGCGTGATCGGCTGGTAGACGATGCCCGCGATCAGTTCGCCCGCGCGTTCGACGGCGATGGCGAGCGAGAAATGCGGCAGGCCGTGCAGGAAGTTCTGGGCGCCGTCGAGCGGCTGGACCAGCCAGCGTCGGTCGCCGCCGGCTGCGGCCGAGCCATCGGCCAGCAGCAGGCCGAAATCGGGCCGTGCCTTGAGCAGTTCGGCCTGCAGGGTGCGGGCCGCCTTGGCGCGGGCGATCGCCACGAACTCCGCCGGACCCTTCGGCGTGACCTGCAGGTTCTCCACTTCGCCGAAATCGCGCGCCAGCGCGCGCGCCGCCTTCAGCGCCGCCGCCGTCATGACATTGATCAAGGCCGATTGTCGTGCCATGGTCCGTTCTGGAGCGTGGCGAGCGGCGGACGCTATAGCGTCGCTTGCCTCCTGGCAATGGGTTCGCCGCGCCCGGGTTTTGCCCTAGAGTTCCGCCCGCGCCGGCGCGGCCGGCGGCAACAGGGGGTGAGAGCATGACGATCAAGCGCCATCAACCGGGCCAGCGCCTCAGCCAGGCGGCCGAGTACGGCAATCTCGTTTTTCTCGCCGGCATCGTGGCCGACGACGGCGCGCTCGACGTCAAGGGCCAGACCAAGCAGATCGTCGACAAGATCGACAAGCTGTTGGCCGCCGCCGGCAGCAACAAGTCGAAGATCCTGTCGGCGCAGATCTGGGTGGCCGACATCCGCTACTACGCCGACATGAACTCGGTCTGGGATCCGTGGATCGACCCGGCCAATCCGCCGGCCCGCGCATGCATCGAGAGCCGGCTGGCCAATCCGGCCTTCAAGGTGGAGATCATGTGCGTGGCGGCGAAATGACGGAACGCCGCGGGCGGTGGGGGCCGTTTGTCGCCGTCAGGCGCGCTGGCGCAGGGCCAAGGCGATGGCGCGGTTGAAGTCCCTGACGGCGGCGGCCGGTCCGGCCGGGTAATTCCACACGCCGCCGATCACCGACAGGAAGTCGGCCCCCGCCGCGACCAGGGCCGGGCAGTTGGCCACGGTGATGCCGCCGATGGCGACGCAAGGGATCTCGAACAATTCCGACCACCAGCGCAGGAGGTCGGGGTCGGCCCGACTCTTGGCCGCCTTGCTGTCGGTGGGGAAGAAGGCGCCGAACGCGACATAGTCGGCACCCGCTTCGCCCGCTGCCATCGCTAGGTGGCGCGAGGCATGGCAGGTGACGCCGACGATCCGCTCCGGCCCCAGCAGGCGTCGGGCCTCGGCATAGCTCGCGTCTTGCTGGCCGACATGACAGCCGTCGGCGCCCAACTCGGCCGCCTGGTCGGGCCGGTCGTTGATCAGAAAGGCGACATCGCGGCGCTGCGCGATCGGCATCAAGCGCTCGGCCGCGCGCCGGACGCTGTCGTCCGGCACGTCCTTCAGACGCAGTTGCAGGCAGGCCACATCGCCTGCCTCGAGCGCCTGCTCCAGTGCCGCAGCGAAGGCGTCGAGCGCGAAGGCGGGCGGGGTAATCAGGTAAAGCCGGCAGGCGGCACCGTCGGCCATCGGGTCAGCCATCCTTGCCCTGGTAGATGCGGATGACCCGATCGAGCAGCTTCAGCGCCTCCTCGCGCGGCCGCTGGAAGGTGTTGCGGCCGATGATGGAGCCGTTGCCGCCGCCGTCGTGGATCGCTTTCACCTCGTCGAACAGCGCGTTCTCGCCCTTCAGGGTGCCGCCCGAGAACACCACCAGGCGCCGGCCGTTGAAGGCCGCCTGCATGATGTGCCTGACCCTGGCCGCCATCGTGCCGATGTCGACCTTGGCGCTCTCATAGGCCTTCTTGGCCTCCGCCTGCTCCATGGCGGTGGTCGGCAGCTTGACCTTGATGATATGCGCGCCGATCAGGCAGGCCAGATGCGCGGCATAGGCGCTGACATCCATCGCCGTCTCGCCGTCCTTGGACAGATCGCCGCCGCGCGGATAGGACCAGACCACGACGGCGAGGCCGTGCGACTTGGCCTCCTCGGCCAGTTCGCGGATCTCCTCGATCATGTCGTTGGCGGCTTCCGAACCGGGATAGATGGTGTAGCCGATGGCGGCGCAGCCGAGCCGGAGTGCGTCCTTGACCGAGGCGGTGATCGCCTGATCCTTGGGCGCCGCCTTGGGAAGCAGCGAGTTGGCGCTGTTGATCTTCAGGATCATCGGCACCTGGCCGGCGAAACCGTCGGCGCCCGCTTCCAGCATGCCCAGCACGCTGGCATAGGCGTTGAGGCCGGCGTCGAGCGCCAGTTGGAAATGGTAGCGCGGATCGTAGGCGGGAGGGTTGGGCGCGAAGCTGCGTGCTGGCCCATGCTCGAAGCCCTGGTCGACGGGCAGGATCACCATGCGGCCGGTGCCGCCCAGCCGGCCGGTCATCAGGATGCGCGCCAAGTTCGCCTTGGTGCCGGGATTGTCGCTCTCGTACCAGGACAGGATCTCGCGGACTTTGCGGCTGACGCGCATGCTGCCGTCTCCTTGCTTGCGTTGGCTAACCCATCAAGACCTTGACGCCCGGCAGCGTCTTGCCTTCGAGCCATTCGAGGAAGGCGCCGCCGGCGGTCGAGACATAAGAGAAATCCTGGGCGGCGCCGGCATGATTGAGCGCCGCCACGGTGTCCCCGCCGCCCGCCACCGAGAGCAGCTTGCCGGCCCGGCTGAGCTGGCCCGCATGTCGCGCGACGGCATTGGTGCCCCGGTCGAACGGTTGCGTTTCGAACGCCCCCAAGGGGCCGTTCCACACCACCGTGCGGCAGCGTTCCAGGCGGGCCTGCAGGTCCAGCACCGCGCGCGGGCCGATATCCAGGATCAGCATGTCGGCCGGCACTTTTTCCACCACCACGGTCGCGGTATCGACCCCCGGTTTCAGCGCCTTGGCCAGCACCACATCGGCCGGCAGCACCAGTTCGGTGCCGGCGGCCCTGGCCTTGGCCTCGATCTCCCGCGCGGTGTCGGCCAGGTCACGCTCGCACAGGCTCTTGCCCACTTCCAGGCCGCGGGCGTGGAGGAAGGTATTGGCCATGCCGCCGCCGATCGCCAACTGCTCGACGCGGCCCAGCAGGTTGCCCAGCACCGACAGTTTGGTGGAGACCTTGGCGCCGCCGACCACCGCCATGACCGGCCGCGCTGGCGAGCCGAGTGCGCCTTCCAGCGCCTTCAATTCCGCCTCCATGCCGCGCCCGGCGGCGGCCGGCAGCAGCCGCGCCAACCCCTCGGTCGAGGCATGCGCGCGATGCGCGCAGGAAAACGCGTCATTGACGTAGATGTCGCCCAGTTCGGCCAGACGCCCGGCAAAGACCGGATCGTTCGCTTCCTCGCCGGCATGGAACCGCACGTTTTCCAGCAGCAGCACGCCGCCTTCCGGCAGGCCCGCCACCGCCGCCGCCGCCGCCGGCCCGACGCAGTCCGCAGCGAAACCGACCGTCCGCCCGCCCAGCGCCGCCGCCAATGCCGCCGCCAGCGGCGCTTGGCTCAGCTTGGCGACCGGCTTGCCTTCCGGGCGGCCGAAATGCGACAGCACCACGACGCGCGCGCCCTTGCCGGCCAGTTCGCGCAAGGTGACGGCGGTGTGCGCGATGCGGGTGGCGTCGCTCACCTTGCCGTCCTGCATGGGCACGTTGAGGTCCGAGCGCACCAGCACCCGCCGGCCCTTGACCGCCAACTCGTCGAGCGTGCGGAAGCGCGCCACGGCGGCCGCCTCAGCCAAGCTTGCCCATGGCGACCGCGGTATCCGACATGCGGTTGGAGAAGCCCCATTCGTTGTCGTACCAGGACAGCACGCGCACGAAAGTGCCGTCGATCACCTGCGTCTGCGTCAGGTCGAACACCGAGCTGGCCGGGTTGTGGTTGAAGTCGGTGGAAACGAGCTCTTCCTCGTTCACCGCCAGCACGCCGTTGAGCCGACCCTGCGCCGCCGCCTGGATCGCTTGGTTGACGTTCTCCTTGCTGGTCGCCTGCTTGGCGCGGAACTTGAAATCGACCAGCGAGACGTTGGGCGTCGGCACGCGGATGGCGGTCCCGTCCAGCTTGCCCGAAAGCTCCGGCAGCACCAGGCCGACCGCCTTGGCCGCGCCGGTCGAGGTCGGCACCATCGACAGGTTGGCGGCGCGCGCCCGGCGCAGGTCGCTGTGCAGCGTGTCCAGCACGGGCTGGTCGGCAGTATAGGAGTGAATGGTCGTCATGTAGCCATGCTCGATGCCGACCGCCTGGTTCAGCACGAAGGCGACCGGCGCCAGGCAATTGGTGGTGCAGGAGGCGTTGGAGACGATGCGATGGCTGGCCGCCAGTTTCTCGTGGTTGACGCCATAGACCACGGTCAGGTCGGCGCCGGTGGCGGGCGCCGAGATCAACACCCGTTTGGCGCCGGCCTTGAGATGCAACTCGGCCTGTTCGCGCTTGGTGAAGATGCCGGTGCACTCCAGGGCGACATCGACCTGCAATTCCGCCCAGGGCAGCTTGGCCGGATCGCGCTCGGCGGTGACGTGGATCGGGCCGCGGCCCAGGTCGATGCTGTTCTCGGCGGCCTTGACGCTGCCCGGGAAGGCGCCATGCACGCTGTCGTGGCGCAGCAAGTGGGCGTTGGCCTTGACCGGGCCCAGATCGTTGATGCCGACCACCTCGATATCCTTGCGGCCGTTCTCGTAGATCGCCCGCAGGACCAGACGCCCGATGCGGCCGAAGCCGTTGATCGCGACCCTGACTGCCATGCTCGCCTCCGTTCCTGCCCGTCAGCCCGCCAACGCCAGGCGGGCCGCTTCGACCACAGCTTGCGGGGTAATGGCAAAATGCCGGTAAAGGTCCTCGACAGGCGCCGAAGCGCCGAAGCCCGACATGCCGACGAATCGCCCCGTGTCGCCGGTGTAGCGATGCCAGCCTAGTGCGCAAGCCGCCTCCACCGCGACGCGCGCCGTGCCGGGGCCCAGCACGGCCCGACGCTCCGCCTCGGGCCGCGCCTCGAACAGTTCCCAGCACGGCATCGAGACCACGCGGGTCGGTGTTGCCTCGGCCTGCAGCGCCTCTCGCGCGGCCAGCGCCAGGGCCACTTCCGAACCGCTCGCCAACAGCGTCACACGGGCCGCGCCGTCGGCCGGCACCAGTTCATAGGCGCCCCCGGCCGAGCGGTTGGCGCTCTCTGGCTGCCGGCGCAACAGCGGCACCGCCTGCCGGGTCAGCGCGATGACCGATGGCCGATTCGCCTGCGTCAGCGCCAGGTGCCAGCATTCCGCCGTCTCCACCGCATCGGCCGGACGGAACACCAGCAGGTTGGGAATGGCGCGCAAGGCCGCCAGCTGCTCCACCGGCTGGTGCGTCGGCCCGTCCTCGCCCAGACCGATCGAATCGTGGGTCAGCACGAACACCACCCGTTGGTGCATCAGCGCGGCCAGCCGGATGGCCGGTCGGCAATAATCGCTGAACACCAGGAATGTGCCGCCATAGGGGATCACCCCGCCGTGCAGCGCCAAGCCGTTCATCGCCGCCGCCATGGCATGTTCGCGCACGCCGTAATAGAGGTAACGCCCGCCATAGGCGCTCTTGCGCAACGGCTGCTGATCGGGAGCCAAGGTGTTGTTCGAGCCGGTCAGGTCGGCCGATCCGCCCAGCAGCTCGGGCACCGCCGGGCTGAGCGCCGCCAGCACCCGGCCCGAGGCCATGCGCGTGGCCTGCGGCTTTGCTTCCTGCTGGAACTCCAGCCGCAGCTTGGCCAGCGCGGCTGCCGCCGCGGTCGGCAGTTCACCGGCCAGGGCCCAGCTGAATTCGCGGCCCGTTGCGCCGGCGGCGGCAAGCCGCGCCTGCCAGGCCTGACGGTGGCCGTGGCCGCGCCGACCCGCCTGGCGCCAGGCGGCCAGCACCGGTTCCGGCACGACGAATGGTGGATGCGGCCAGCCGAGCTTCTGCCGCGCGCCCGCCACTTCCTCGGCCCCCAACGGGCTGCCATGCGTGGCGGCGCTGCCTTCCTTCTTCGGTGCGCCATAGCCGATCTTGGTGCGGCAGGCGATCAGGCTCGGCCGATCCGCCGCCTGCGCCGCGGCCAGGGCGCGGCGAATCGCCGCTGGATTGTGTCCGTCCGCGGTGTCGGTGCGCCAGCCATAGCTGGCGAAGCGGGCCGGCACATCATCGCTCACGGTCAGGTCGGTCGGGCCGTCGATGGAGATTCGGTTGTCGTCGAACAGCACGACCAGCCGGGCCAGGCCCAGATGGCCGGCCAGCGACGCCGCTTCGTGGCTAATGCCCTCCATCAGGCAGCCGTCGCCGGCAATGACATAGGTGCGGTGATCGACCAGGTCGTCGCCGAACCGGGCGTTCAAGTGGCGCTCGGCGATCGCCATGCCCACGGCGTTTGCCAGACCCTGGCCCAGCGGGCCGGTCGTCGTCTCGATGCCGGGGGCAAGGCCGTATTCGGGATGCCCGGCGGTGCGGCTGCCCAATTGGCGGAACCGGCGCAGCTCGGCGAGCTCCATCCGCGGATGCCCGGTCAGGTACAGCAACGCATAGAGCAGCATCGAGCCGTGCCCCGCCGACAGCACGAAGCGGTCGCGGTCGGGCCAGTCGGGCGCGCTCGCATCGAATTTCAGGTATTCGCCGAACAACACCGTCGCCACGTCCGCCATGCCCATCGGCATGCCGGGATGGCCGGACTTGGCCGCCTCCACCGCATCCATGGCCAGCGCCCGGATGGCGTTGGCCAGATCGCGATGCGGCGTCGCGGATGAGGCTTGAAGGTCGCTTGCCGTCATGGCGGGCTCCCGGCGCGGAGTGGGCGGACATTCCGGACATGCGGGCAACGGTACCACCAGGAACAGAATGCGCGCGCGGGCTGTCGTGGAAGGCGCCGCAACATGACCGTCGGTGCGGTTGCCGTCAACAGCCGAAGCAGGCGGCCGGGCGGGCGGCGGTGCGGTTGACGCGGCGGCGTGTCCGGGCCTATGCTGGGGCTTGGTCGAGGCTTTATATGTAATTGAAAAAACAGGGAAATTTGACTTATGGCCGATGATGGCGGACGGCTGGAAACCGCCCTCCGGCGGCTGGAGGGGGTGGTCGGCCGGGTGGCTGAGAACACCTTGGGCGAGCCCACCCGACGGCAATTGCAGGAGGCCAGGGCCGAAGCGGAACGCGAACTGGCGGCGCTGAAGGCCGAGCGCGAGCGCTTGGCGGCCGAACTCGACGGCCTCAAGGCGGAGAACGCCGAACTGAAACGCCTGACGGAACTGGTGACCAGCCGCCTCGACCAGGCGATCGCCGAGCTCAATCAACTGGTGGACAGCTGAAGTGGCCCAGCTCTCCGTCCGCGTCAACAATCGCGACTACCAAGTCGCCTGCGCGGATGGCGAGGAGGAGCATGTGCGGCGCCTGGCGGCCGACGTGAACCGGCGCGTCACGGCGCTGGTCGAGCAGATCGGCCAGGTGGGCGAAGCGCGGCTGTTGCTCATGACCACGCTGCTGCTGGCCGACGAGGTGTTGGAGCTGCGACAGCGGCCGACAGCCGCGGAACCCGCGTCCGCGTCGGTTGCGACGCTGGAAAGCTTGGTCGAACGCCTGGAGGGCGTTGCCCGGCACCTGGAGACCGCCTAGATAGGGAAGCGGACGGGTACTGCCCGGCGCGTTAGGTCCATCATGCCCCTGGGCCAATGTCCGATGTGATGGGAGCTGTCCCTGCCGCGACCCTGGTCACGGCAATACGGCGCCCACCTGCAACAGCAGGCCACAGCGGAGCATCCGATGCCGACGGCCACGGCGGTCCCGTTCACCTCTCGTCGTCAGCCCGGCCGCTCGCGTGGACAGCCTGAAAACCGAGAAACAGTGGCTGCGTGGCGAAGCGCGCGCCCATCGCGTGCGCCTGGCGGCGGCCGCCCCGGCCAACGCCGGCGAACTGGCGGCCGAACACTTCCTGGCCGCCTTCGCGCCCGGTCGGGGCCACGTGGTTTCCGTCTACTGGCCGTTGCCGGAGGAGTTCGATACCCGGCCGTTGCTGGTCCGCTTGCAGGCCGCCGGCTGCGTCGTCGCGCTGCCGGTCGTGGTCGGGCGCGGACAGCCGCTGGTCTTCCGGCGATGGCAGCCGGGCGAGACCTTGGCCGAAGGCCCGCTTGGCTTGCGCGAGCCCTTGCCGCGGGCCGCGCAGGTGGTGCCGCAACTGGTCGTCGCCCCGCTGCTGGCCTGCGACGGCCAGGGCTATCGGCTGGGCTATGGCGGTGGCTACTACGACCGCAGCCTGCGCGCGCTCAGGGCTAGTGCGCGGACCTCGGCGGTCGGCTATGCCTTTGCCGGCCAGCGGGTCGAGCGGCTGCCGCACGGACCGAATGACGAACCGCTCGACGCCTTGGCGCACGAAAAGGGGGTCGAGCATTTTGCAAGGATACGACAGGGATGAGGGCGCTCTATCTCGGCGACATCGTCGGCCGGCGCGCGCGTGAGGCGGTGCAGGCCGCGCTGCCGGACTTGCGGCGAACGCTGGCGCTGGATTTCGTGGTGCTGAATGGCGAGAACGCGGCCGGCGGCTTTGGCATCACCGGCGAGATCGCCGAGGCGCTGTTCGCCGCTGGCGCCGATTGCATCGTCACCGGCAACCACGTCTGGGACCAGCGCGAGATCATCCCCTACTTCCAGCGCGAGACCCGGCTGTTGCGGCCGCTCAATTTTCCCGCCAGCGCGCCGGGGCGCGGCCTGGGCCGCTTCGAACTGCCGGACGGCAGGCGGGCCATCGTGCTGCAGGCGATGGGCCGGGTGTTCATGGAGCCGCTGGACGATCCCTTCGCCGCCGCCGACCAGGCGTTGGCCGACCTCACGCTTGGCCGCGATGCCGCCTTCATCCTGGCCGACATCCATGCCGAGGCCACCTCCGAGAAGATGGCCTTCGGCCACCATCTGGACGGCCGGGTCTCGGCGGTGGTCGGCACCCACAGCCATGTGCCGACCGCCGACCTGCGTTTCCTGCCGGGCGGCACCGCCTATCAGACCGACATCGGCATGTGCGGCGACTACGACAGCGTGATCGGCATGGACAAGGCGGAAGCCCTGCAACGCTTCCGCCACAAGGTGCCCGGCGGGCGCATGAGCCCGGCGCTGGGCGAACCGACCTTGTGCGGCACGCTGTTCGAGACGGACGATGCCACGGGGCTCTGTCGCCAGGCGCGCGCCTTCCGCCAGGGGGGCTGCCTGCCTGCGGGCTAGACGCCGCATTGTTGCCATATTGGAAGGGTAGTCGTATCCCGTGCGATCGTCCACAACATCTGGTAAACAGCGTCAATCAGTATACCAGGGAGAGGGCTGAAACGAGGCCATGGCCGGTCATTCGCAATTCAAGAACATCATGTACCGCAAGGGCGCGCAGGATGCGAAGCGCTCGAAGATGTTCACCAAGTTGATCCGCGAGATCACCGTGTCGGCCCGGGCCGAACTGCCCGACCCGGCCGCCAATCCGCGTCTGCGCGCGGCCATCCTGGCGGCGCGCGAACAGAACATGCCGAAGGACACCATCGACCGGGCGATCAAGCGGGCAAGCCAGGCCGGCGCCGGCGAGAATTACGACGAGGTGCGCTACGAAGGCTTCGGTCCGGGCGGCGTTGGCGTGATCGTCGAGGCCCTGACGGACAACCGCAACCGCACGGCATCGGAAGTGCGGGCGCTGTTCAGCAAGTATGGCGGCGCCCTGGGCGAGACCGGCAGCGTGTCCTACCTGTTCGATCGTGTGGGCTTGCTGCGCTATCCGGCCGCCGCGGCCAGCGCGGAGGGGATGTTCGAGGCGGCGGCCGAGGCCGGCGCCAGCGACGTCGAGAGCAGCGGCGAGACACACGACATCTACTGCGCCGCCGACGAATTGCAGGCCGTGCGCGCGGGCTTGGAAGCGCGCTTGGGCGATCCGCTGAGCGTTCGGCTGACCTGGCGACCGCAGACCGCGATTGCGGTCGACGAAGAAAAGGCGCAGTCGCTGCTCAAACTGCTCGCCCTGCTGGAGGACAGCGACGATGTGCAGCAGGTGATCGCCAATTTCGAGATGGCCGACGACGTGATGCGTCGGCTGAGCGCCTGAGGCGCGCGCGTTGCGCATCCTGGGCCTCGACCCCGGCCTGCGCCACACCGGCTGGGGCGTGATCGAGGCTGGCCACGGACGCTTGCGGCATGTTGGGAATGGCGCGGTGCATTCCGCCGCCGGCCCGGCGCTGGCGCCGCGCTTGGCCGAACTCTACCGCGGCTTGAGCGCGGTGCTGGCGCGATTTTTGCCGGACGTGGCGGCGGTGGAGGAGACCTTCGTCAATCGCAACCCCGGTTCCACGCTGAAGCTGGGCCAGGCGCGCGGCGTCGTGCTGCTGGCGCCGGCCCTGGCCGGTGTGCCGGTTGCCGAATACGCGCCCAACCTGGTGAAGAAGACCATCGTCGGCACCGGCCATGCCGAGAAGGCGCAGATCGCCATGATGGTGCGCACGCTGCTGCCGGCGGCCGGGCCGCTCGATCCCGACGCGGCGGATGCGCTGGCGGTGGCTCTCTGCCATGCCCAGCACGCCGCTTTCGCGGCGCGGGCGACACCAGCGGGGCAAGCGCAATGATCGCGCGGCTGTCGGGCAGGCTGGTGGAACTGGGCGAGGGCCAGGTCGTGCTCGAGGTCGGCGGCGTCGGCTATCTGGTGTTCTGTTCTGCCCGCACGCTCGCCCGGCTCGGCCGCGTCGGCGAGGCGGCACAGCTCGGCATCGAGACGCATGTGCGAGAAGACCATATCCACCTCTATGGCTTCGCCGAGCCGGCGGAGCGGCAGTGCTTCGTGCTGTTGCAGGCGGTGCAAGGCGTCGGCGCCAAGCTGGCTCTTGGCATCCTGGGCGCCTTGGCGCCGGCCGAACTCGCAGCCGCGGTCGCCCGGCAAGATGCCGGCAGTCTGCGGCGCGCGCCGGGCGTCGGGCCCAAGCTGGCGGCTCGCATTGTCGCCGAACTGAAGGGCCGCGCGTTGCCAGTGGTGCCGGCGCCGGCGCCATCGGCCGCGCCGGCGCCACCCGCCGACGCGCTTGGCGACGATGCGGTCTCGGCGCTTGTCAATCTCGGCTACCGGCAGGGCGAAGCGGCGCTGGCGGTCGATGCCGCGCGACGCAAGCTGGGCGAGCGGATCGATCTCGCGGGCTTGATCCGCGGCGGCTTGCGGGAACTCAGCGCATGAGCCCGGAAGCGGTGCCGGAACGGATGGTCGGGCCCGAAGCCGGGGCCGAGGATGTCGGCGAAGGCACGCTTCGGCCGCAGCGACTGGCCGATTTCGTTGGCCAGCGCGCGCTGAAGGAGAATCTGGCGATCTATGTTGCGGCCGCGCGCCAGCGGGCGGAAGCGCTCGACCATGTGCTGCTGCATGGCCCGCCCGGCCTGGGCAAGACGACGCTGGCGCAGATCGTGGCGCGCGAACTGGCGGTCGGTTTTCGCGCGACCTCCGGGCCGGTGATCGTGCGCGCGGGCGACCTGGCGGCGATCCTGACCCATCTGCAGACGCGCGACGTGCTGTTCATCGACGAGATCCATCGGCTGAGCCCGGCGGTCGAGGAAATCCTCTATCCGGCGATGGAGGATTTTCAGCTCGACCTGGTGATCGGCGAGGGGCCGGCGGCGCGCAACGTGCGCATCGACCTGCCGCCCTTCACGCTGGTCGGCGCCACCACCCGCTCGGGCCTGTTGACCACGCCGTTGCGCGAACGCTTTGGCATCCCGCTGCGGCTGGAGTTCTACGACGTGGCCGAACTGGAGGCGATCGTGCGCCGGGCGGCTCGGCTTGCCGAGCTCAGGCTGACGCCGGAGGGCGCGCGCGAGATTGCCCGGCGCAGCCGCGGCACGCCGCGCATCGCGGTTCGCCTGTTGCGCCGGGTGCGCGACTTCGCCGCGCATGCCGGCCAGGTCGAGGTCGGGCGGGCGGAAGCCGACGCCGCGCTGGCCCGGCTGGAGGTCGACGGCGGCGGCCTCGACGCGATGGATCGTCGCTATCTTGGCGCGATTGGTCGCGAGTTCGGCGGCGGGCCGGTCGGCATCGACACGCTGTCGGCGGCCCTGTCGGAAACCCGCGACGCGCTTGAGGACATCGTCGAGCCCTACCTGATCCAGCGCGGCCTGCTGCAACGCAGCCCGCGCGGGCGGATGCTGACCGCCGCCGGCTACAGGCATCTGGGCCTGGCGGTGCCGCGCGGCGGACGCGAACCCGGGCTGTTCACCCAGGACGATGCCGGCGATGGCTGAGGCAAGGCATGTGCTGGGTCTCCGCGTCTATTGGGAGGACACGGATGCCGCCGGCATCGTCTATTACGCCAATTATCTGCGCTACTTCGAGCGCGGCCGCAGCGAACTGGTGCGTGCGCGCGGCATCGACCAGCAGCGGCTGCTGCGCCAGGACGGCCTGATGTTCGCGGTGCGCCGGGTCGCGGTCGATTATCTGGCGCCGGCGCGGCTCGATGACGAATTGCAGGTGGAGACCTGCCTGACCCACCTTGGCGCGGCCACGCTCGACCTTGCGCAGAGCGTGCGCCGGCAGGCGCGGACCCTGGCCCAGGGACAGGTCAGGCTGGCCTGCATCGACCGGGCTGGCCGATCGCGGCGCATACCGGTCGGCTTGCGCGCTTGCCTGAGCGCGACGGACATGACAGCGAAGGACCGTTAGGAATGGAAGCACAAAGCGTCGAGGCGATGCGTCTGGCCGGATCGATCGGCGCGGGCGATCTCAGCATCTGGGCGTTGATCCTGCGCGCCGACGTGGTGGTCAAGGCGGTGCTGCTGCTGCTGCTCGGCGCCTCGATCTGGTGCTGGGCGATCATCTTCGAGAAGTGGCTCCGCTTCCGGCGCCTGCGGGTGCAGGCCGACCAATTCGAGGACCAGTTCTGGTCGGGCGGCAGCCTGGAGACGCTGTACGACAACGTCGGCAACCGCGCCCGCCACCCCATGGAACTGCTGTTCGCCTCCGCCATGCGGGAATGGCGGCGGTCGACCGCCAAGGGGCTGGCCAGCGACAACACGCTGCGGGCGGGCATACGCGAACGGATCCAGCAGGTCATGCAGATCACCATGAGCCGCGAACTGGAACGGCTGGAGCGCTATCTCGGCTTCCTGGCCACGGTCGGCTCGACGGCGCCGTTCGTCGGCCTGTTCGGCACGGTATGGGGCATCATGAACAGCTTTCAGGCGATCGCGGTGACCAAGCAAACCAACCTGGCAGCGGTCGCACCCGGCATCGCCGAGGCGCTGTTCGCCACGGCGGTCGGCCTGGTCGCGGCCATACCGGCGGTGATCGCCTACAACAAGTTCTCCAACGACCTCGGCCGCTACGCCAACCGGCTGGATGGTTTCGTCGGCGAGTTCACCGCCATCCTGTCGAGGCAACTGGAAGAGAGGCCCGCCTGATGGCCGCCTATATCCAGCATGGCGGCGGGCGACGGCGTCCGGGCCGTGGCTTTCCGCCGCTCTGGCAGATCAACGTCACGCCGTTCGTCGATGTGATGCTGGTGCTGCTGGTGGTGTTCATGGTGACCGCGCCGCTGCTGGCCGTGGGCGTGCCGGTCGATCTTCCGAAAGCCACCGCCGAGGCCTTGCGCAACAGCGAACAGCCGCTGACCGTCAGCATCGACAAGTCCGGTGCCGTCTACCTGCAAGAGGCCAAGGTGCCGCTGGCCGAATTGCCGGCGAAGCTGGCCGCCATTGCCGGTCAGCGCGGGCGCGATGCGCGGATCTTCGTGCGCGGCGACGCCGGCATCAACTACGGAACCTTCATGGAAGTGATGGGGGTGTTGAACAGCGCCGGCTTCAGCAAGGTTGCGCTGGTCACCCAGTCGAAGCCGGTCGCGCCGGCGCCCAGGCGAGGCACCTGAAGGTCGGCGGCGGTGCGCAACGGCTTCACTTTCTCGCTCTTTCTGCATGCCGCGCTGCTGACCCTGGCGGCGGTCGGGCTGCCGGAACTGATGCGCCGGACCGAGCCGATGGAGACGCCGCCGATCCTGGTGGAACTGGTCCCGATCGGCGAGGTCACGACGCCGCAGAAACGCGAGAAGGCGCCCGAACCGAAACCGGAGGCCAAACGCGAGCAGGTGGAGCCGAAGAAGGCGGAACTGCCGCCGCCACCCCCGCCACCACCACCCCCGCCACCGCCCCCGCCGCGGGCCGAACCGGAGCCGCCCAAGCCCGAGCCGCCGAAACTGGCCGAGGCGCCGGCGCCAGAGCCCAAGCCGTTGCCGCCCAAACCCGAACCCAAGCCGGAACCGGTGGCAAGGCCCGAGCCGCCGAAGGAACCGACGCCACGCATCGCCGCCAGCGAGGCGCCGGAGCCGCGGGCCCGGCCCAAACGCGAGGCCGAATTCGATCCCAACCGGATCGCCGCCCTGCTGGATCGCCGCCTCAAGGAAGCCGCGCCGCCAACCCCCGAACCGCCGAAGCCGCAGGCCAAGCTCCAGCCGGTCAGCGTTGCCGCTCCCCGGTTGTCCGACCAGCCGCTGTCGATGACCGTGATCGACGCGATCCGCAAGCAGATCGAGCAATGCTGGTCGGTGCAGGCCGGGGCACGCGACGCGCAGGACCTGATCGTCACCGTCCGGGTGGCACTCAATCGCGACGGTTCGCTGCTCCGCCCGCCGGAGATCCTGGAGGAAGCGCGCATGACGCGCTCCGGCGAGGAAGCCTTCCGCAGCGCCGCCGAATCGGCCAGACGCGCGGTGCAGCGCTGCAGTCCCTTGCAGGGCTTGCCACTCGAGCGCTACGAGCAATGGCGCGAACTCGTCCTCAAGTTCAATCCGAAAGACATGCTGGGTGGATGATGACCAAGATGCCGCGCGTACCCGCCGCTCGCCTGCCGTTGCTTTGCCTGCTGTTGGCCACGCTGCTGTCGGTATCGCAGGCGCGTGCGCAGCTCAGCATCGACATCACGCGCGGCAACGTCGATCCGCTGCTGATCGCCATCCCGGATTTCCACGGCGAAGGCGCCGATGCCGGCCTGACGGGACGCAACATCGCCGGCGTCATCACCGCCAACCTGGAGCGTTCGGGCCTGTTCCGACCGCTCGATCCCAAGTCGTTCCTGCAGAGCTCCGAGCAATTGCAGGCAGCCCCGCGCTTTCCGGACTGGCGGGCGATCAATGCGCAGGCGCTGGTCTCCGGCAAAGCGCAGCTGCAGCCCGATGGCCGGCTCGATGTCGAGTTCCGCCTGTGGGACGTGTTCGGCGCGCAGCAGATGCTCGGCTTCAGCTACAAGACGCCGCCTAACAACTGGCGGCGCATCGCCCACATCATCTCGGACGAGATCTACAAGCGCATCACCGGCGAACAGGGCTATTTCGATACCCGCATCGTCTACATCTCCGAGAGCGGGGCGGTGACGCGGCGGGTCAAGCGGCTGGCGATCATGGACCAGGACGGCGCCAACCATCGCTTTCTGACCGACGGCAGCTACCTGGTATTGACGCCGCGTTTCTCGCCGACCCGGCAGGAGATCACCTATCTGTCCTATGCCCGCGGGCAGCCGCGCGTCTTTCTCTACAACATCGATACCGGGCGGCAAGAAGTGCTGGGCGATTTCCCGGGCATGACCTATGCCCCGCGCTTCTCGCCCGATGGCGACCGGGTGATCTTCAGCCGTGAAACGGACGGCAATTCGGACATCTTCGAGATGGACCTGCGCAGCCGCGCGGTCAGGCGCCTGACCGACCATCCGGCGATCGACACCTCGCCGGTTTACGCCCCCGACGGCAGCCGGATCACCTTCAATTCCGATCGCGGCGGCAGCCAGCAGATCTATGTGATGGGCGCCGACGGCGGCAACCCGCAACGCATCAGCTTTGGCGAGGGGCGCTATGCGACGCCGGTCTGGTCGCCGCGCGGCGACCTGATTGCCTTCACCAAGATGCATCGCGGTCGCTTCTTCATCGGCGTCATGCGGCCCGATGGCTCGGGCGAGCGGCTGTTGACCGAAAGCTTTCTCGACGAAGGTCCGACCTGGGCACCCAATGGCCGGGTGCTGATGTATTTCCGCCAGGAGCCAGGCGAGGCCGGCGGCCGCGGCGGTCGCGTCCGCCTGCGTTCGGTCGACCTCACGGGCTACAACGAGCGCGAGATGCTGACGCCGCAGGACGCTTCCGACCCTGCCTGGTCGCCGCCGGCACCGCTTGCCGCGAGCAACCGCTGAGCCACCGAATGCCGCGAATGCGCCGCGCATTTCGCTTGAAACTGCCTGCACCGGCAGTTATTTTGCTTGTGTTCTTGCAACGAATCGCGGGGGCGCGGAGCGTCGGCGAGGCTCAGCGCTCGGGGCGGCAGGCGCGCGCAACAAGGGCGCCAAAAGACGACGGGCTGAACACCCCAGTGCCCGAGCTGGAATCAAGCAGAGCTTAAGAACTTCCTGATCAATACCACGGCCCAACCGCCGGCCTAGCGGCGCGGAGCGACGAAGGAGTCAAACAAGATGCGGATCGAATGGATGTCTTGGAAGGCGTTGTGCCTGGGCGCGGGCATGCTGGCACTGGCGGCTTGCGAGACGCAGCAGCAGGGCGCCGCCGGTGCCGGTGGCCAAGGTGCCGCGCAGAGCACGACGCAGGCAGCACCGCGCACGGCTGCCACCGCGATCGTTCCTGGTTCGCAGGAAGATCTCGCGCGCAATGTGGGCGACCGCATCTTCTTCGACTTCGACAAGGCCGATCTGCGGCCCGAGGGGCGCGCGCAGGTCGAGAAGTGGGCGGCTTGGCTGAAGCAGTATCCGCAGGTGACCGTGACGGTCGAGGGCCATGCCGACGAGCGCGGCACGCGCGAGTACAATCTGGGCCTCGGCGCGCGGCGCGCGGATACCGCCAAGCGGTACCTGGTGCAACTCGGCATCAACCCGCAGCGGGTGGCCACCATCTCCTACGGCAAGGATCGGCCGGATTGCGGAGAAAGCAACGAGGCGTGCTGGCAGAAGAACCGCCGCGACGTGATGAAGGTCAACTGATTGCCTTCGTCGTCGGTGCGAGGCAAGCAGGGGCCCGCCGGGATCGGCGGGCCCTTTTCGCTTGTGCCGGCGGGGCGGTCGCAAAACCGCCGTAATCTCGGTCTATGGCGGCCCGCGGGCCTGCCGTCCCGCCTGCTGGCCGATTGAGGAAACCAGGATGTCCCAGCCGATCAGCGCCACCCAGCGGTGGCTCGTCCTGTCGATCCTTTGCTGCGCCCTATGGCCAAGCCCGCCGGCCGGGGCACAGTCGGCCGGCGACGCGGTGCTGGTCGACCGTCTGGATCGACTGGAACGCGACATGCGCGACGTGCAGCGCTTTGTCTATCGCGGCGGTGCGCCGCCCGCCCAGGCCGGTCAGGGCGCCGCGCCGCCGGGCGATCAGGTGCTGGCCGCGCGGCTGGCGCAGGCGGAGGACCGGGTCCGCCAGCTCGAGGAGGCGCTGCGCGGTCTGACAGGGCAACTCGAACGGCAGGTATACACCAACAACCAGCTTTCCCAGCGCGTGGAGAAGCTGGTGGGCGACGTGGATTTCCGGCTGAAGGACGTGGAGCGCGAGATCGGCATCCTGCGCCAGGGCGCCGCGGTCGCGGCACCTGGTGCGCAGGCCGCGGCGCCCGCGCCCGCCCCGCGCCCGGCCGCGCCGCCGGCCGATGAGGGCGGCCTGCCCGCAGGCAATGCGATGCAACGCTACGACCATGCTTTCGCGCTGGTCCGCAAGCAGGACTTCCCCGCGGCCGAGCGCGCCTTCCGCGAGTTCCTTGCCAGGCATCCCAACGACAAGTTGGCTGGCAACGCGCAATTCTGGCTCGGCCAAACGCATTTCGTGCGCAAGCAGTTCGAGCCCGCCGCCAAGGCCTTCCTGGAGGGCTATACCAAGCACCCCGAAAGCAGCAAGGCGCCGGAGTCGCTGTTGCGGCTTGGCCTGTCGCTGCACGCCATGGGGCAAAACAAGGAGGCTTGCGCCGCCTGGGCCGAAGTCGGCCGCAAGTTCGCCAATGCCGAGCCTCGCATCAAGGACGAAGCCGTACGCGAGCTGAAAGAGAACAACTGCCGCTAGCGACGCCGACCCGGGCGGAGGCGGCGCAGCGATTCGCCCGCGTCATGCGCGAACTGCTGCCGCAAAGCCCGCCGCCGGCGTTGGCCGTGGCGCTGTCCGGCGGGCCTGACAGTACCGCGCTGGCGTTGCTGGCGCGCGAGTGGTCGGCGGAATGGGGCGTGCGGCTGCTGGCATTGACGGTCGATCATGGGCTGCGCCAGGCGTCCGCGGCGGAGGCGGCGGCCGTCGCCGGCTGGTGCGTGATGCGAGGCTTGGAGCCGACGGTCCTGCGCTGGAGCGGAGCGCCGCCCGTTTCCGGTCTGCAGGCGTCGGCGCGCCAAGCGCGCTATCGGCTGCTGGCCGAGGCCTGCCGGCAGCGCGGCGTGCGCCACCTGTTGCTGGGGCATCAGCGGGACGACCAGATCGAGACCATGCTGCTGCGCCTTGCCGCCGGCAGCGGCGCCGACGGCGCCGCCGGCATGTCGGCGGTCAGCCGGCGCGACGGCCTGTGGCTGCTGCGGCCGCTGCTGGCTTGGCCGCGCCGCGCCGTTCTCGCGGTCCTGGCGGAACGCGGGGAAACCTCTCTCGACGATCCCAGCAACCGCGCCCGCCGATTTGCGCGCGCCCGCCTGCGACCGGTGCTGGCAGCAGCCCCCGATCGCCTGGTCGAGCGTCTTGCCGGCGCCGCGCAGGCCTTCGGCCGCCTGCGGCAAGTCTGGCAGGCGGCCCTGCGCGATGCCTCGCGCCTCGTCTCGGTCGAGCCGCTCGGCTACTTGCGCCTCGCTCGCGGGGACTTCGCGGCGCTGCCGGCAGCGCTTCGGGTGCGGCTGCTGGCCCGCCTGCTGCATTGCCTGGGCGGACACCCGCACGCGCCCGCTTCTGCCGCGGTTGTCAGGCTGTGCGCGCGCTTGTCGGGCGACGGCCGGGTCGCGGCCAGCCTGGCGGGCTGCGTTCTGCGCGCCGACCATGGCAGCGTGCTGGTGCTGCGCGAACTCCGCCGCCTGCCGCCGCCTGGACTGCTCTGCCCGGGCGCGGAACTGCGCTGGGATCGGTTCCTGATCGCCCGGTCGCCCGGCGACCGGCTCCGCGGCCAGGTCCGCGTCGGCGCCCTCGGCCGGCGGGCCTGGCGAAGCGTGCTGACGGCCGGCGACCGGGCGCGGTTGTCGGCTGTGCCGGCGGCGGTCCGGCCAGGTCTGCTGGCCGTGGAGGACGCCGGCGGCTTGGCCGGCCTGCCGCAGCTTGGCCTGTGGCGGGCGGAACTGGGGGAGCCGGCCATCGGCGTCCGCTTCCAGCCGGTGCACGAACTTGTGCCGGACCCTTTCGTAATTGTTTGCTAGGCTGCGATGCCTATCTAATGCTTGTGGCGACCAAGCTGGAATGGGACCAGGCAGGGGGGCGACAATGGCTGCGCGGACGCAGCCGTCCGAGCCCGGCGCGGAGCAACGACGAACGTGAATAATATCAGTCGGAACATCATCTTATGGGTTATCATCGGGCTCCTGGTCTTGGCCTTGTTCAACCTGTTTCAGAGCCCGACCTCGCGTGGCCATAGCGCCAGTCGGGCCTATTCCGATTTCCTGAGCGACGTCGAAGCCGGCCAAGTGCGCGACGTGACGATCCAGGGCAACACCATCACCGGCCACTTCACCGACGGCCGTGCGTTCAGCACCTACGCGCCCAAGGACCCCGATCTGATCCGCCGCCTGGCGGAACGGTCCATCAGCATCGCCGCGGCGCCGGACGAGGAAGGCACGCCCACCCTCCTGGCCATCTTGGTCAACTGGTTCCCCATGCTGTTGCTGATCGGCGTGTGGATCTTCTTCATGCGGCAGATGCAGGCTGGCGGCGGCAAGGCGATGGGCTTCGGCAAATCCAAGGCGCGCCTGCTGACCGAGCGGACGGGTCGCGTCACGTTCGAGGACGTGGCGGGCATCGACGAGGCCAAGGACGAGCTGCAGGAGATCGTCGAATTCCTGAAGGACCCCCAGAAGTTCCAGCGCCTGGGCGGGCGCATTCCAAAGGGCGCCCTGCTGGTGGGGCCGCCCGGCACCGGCAAGACGCTGCTGGCGCGTGCCATCGCCGGCGAGGCCAACGTGCCGTTCTTCACCATTTCCGGTTCGGATTTCGTTGAGATGTTCGTCGGCGTCGGCGCCAGCCGGGTGCGCGACATGTTCGAGCAGGCCAAGAAGAACGCACCCTGCATCATCTTCATCGACGAGATCGACGCGGTCGGCCGGCATCGCGGCGCCGGCCTGGGCGGCGGCAACGACGAGCGCGAGCAGACGCTGAACCAGCTTCTGGTGGAGATGGACGGCTTCGAATCCAACGAAGGCGTGATCCTGATCGCCGCCACCAACCGGCCGGACGTGCTCGATCCGGCACTGCTGCGCCCGGGCCGCTTCGACCGGCAGATCGTGGTGCCAAACCCCGATATCGTCGGGCGCGAGAAGATCCTGAAAGTGCATATGCGCAAGGTGCCGGTCGGCCCCGACGTGGAGGCCCGCGTGATCGCGCGCGGCACGCCCGGCTTCTCCGGCGCCGATCTCGCCAACCTGGTGAACGAGGCCGCGCTGCTGGCCGCCCGGCGCAACAAGCGCATCGTCACCATGGCGGACTTCGAGGACGCCAAGGACAAGGTGCTGATGGGCACCGAGCGACGCTCGATGGTCATGAGCGAGGAAGAAAAGCGCCTGACCGCCTATCACGAGGCGGGGCACGCGCTGGTCTCGTTGTCGATGCCCAGCAGCGATCCTTTGCACAAGATCACCATCATTCCGCGCGGCCGGGCGCTGGGCTTGACCATGAACCTGCCGGAGAAGGACCGCTACGGCTACAAGAAGATCGAATTGGTCTCGCGGCTGGCGTTGATGTTCGGCGGGCGGGTGGCCGAGGAACTGATCTATGGGCCGGACGAGATCACGACCGGGGCCGGCGACGACATCCGCCAGGCGACCGAACTGGCGCGTCGCATGGTCACCGAATGGGGCATGAGCGAGAAGCTGGGGCCGCTGCGCTATAACGAGAACGAGGCCGAGATTTTCCTCGGCCATTCGGTGACCCAGCGCAAGAACGTCTCCGAGGAGACGGCGCGGGTGATCGATGGGGAAGTGAAGCGGTTGATCGTCGAGGCGGAAGAGAGAGCGCGCGGCGTGCTGCGCGCGCGGACCAACGATCTGCACGCGATCGCCAAGGCGCTGCTCGAGTTCGAGACCTTGTCGGGTGACGAAGTGCGCGGGCTGCTGCGCGGCGAGCCGGTGCATCGCGAACGCCCGCCGGAAAGCCCCAGCGAAGGCCATGCCGCCGGCGCCGTGCCGCCCGCCGGCAAGCCGCGCGGCGGTGTGCGGCCGAGACCAATCTCGCCGGAACCGCAGCCGGGCACTTGAGCGCGGGCCGGCGGCGCATGCTGCCGGTGGCGCTGCCGGAGGAGGCGCGGCTCTATCTGGAGCCATTGTGCCTGTCGTCCGACGATGAGGGCGGCCGGCCGCTGGCGGGCGGCCCGCTCCACTTCCATCGGCTGGCAATCATCGTGCGCGCGGGCGGGCTGACCCATGCCGCCAGTGCTGGTCTTGCCGGCGCCCGGCGTTGGGCCGACCGGCTGGCGCCGGCGCATGGCGAGGTCTTCGCGGCAAGTCTGGCGCGGCTTTCGGCGCCGCGCCCGCCCGTGGCTGGGCTGGCCCTCTGCCGCCCGTTGCTCATGGGCATCCTCAACGTCACGCCCGACAGCTTCTCCGATGGCGGCGAACATCCGACGGCAGCTTCGGCCATCGCGCGGGCGCAAAGGCTGGCGACGGACGGTGCCGATCTCCTGGACATCGGGGGCGAATCGACGCGACCAGGCGCTGCGGCCGTGACCGCCGCCGAGGAATGGCGCCGGGTCGGGCCGGTGCTGCGTGGCCTTGACGGCTTCGGCCTGCCGCTGTCGATCGACAGCCGGCACGCGCCGGTGATCGGGCAGGCGTTGGCCCTGGGGGTGCGCATTGTCAACGATGTGAGCGGCTTTCACCACGAACCGCTGGGCTTGGCGCTGGCCGCCGGCGCTGGCGCCGGGGTCGTGCTGATGCACAGCCGCGGCGAGCCGCACACCATGCGGCGGCTGGCGGGCTACCGCGATGTCGCGCTGGATGTCTATGACGAGCTGTCGGGGCTGCTGGTGCGCGCCGAGGCGGCGGGGATCGCACGCGCCGATATCCTGCTGGATCCCGGAATCGGCTTCGCCAAGACGGCGGAGCAGAATCTCGAACTGCTGCGACATCTGCCGCTGTTCCACGCGCTCGGCCAGCCGCTCATGCTCGGCCTGTCGCGCAAGAGCTTCCTGGCGGCGTTCAGCGATGGCGCCGCGCCGAAGGGTCGGCTGGCCGCCTCGCTGGCCGCTGCGTTGTTCGCGGCCGAACACGGTGTGCAGGTATTGCGCGTGCACGATGTGACAGAGACGCGGCAGGCCCTTGCGGTCTGGCGGGCTTTGCGCTTTGGCGGCGGAACGGGTTAGGAATGGTACACCTCTCCGGCGCAAGCTGGGGCGGACAGTCAGCGGGGGCGAGGCCCGGCATGCGGCGGAAGTTCTTCGGCACCGACGGCATACGCGGCAAGGCCAACAGCTGGCCGATGACGGCCGACGTGGCGCTCAGGGTCGGCATGGCGGCCGGCCGCCACTTCACCCGCGGCCAGCATCGTCACCGGGTGGTGATCGGCAAGGATACGCGGCTGTCGGGCTACATGCTGGAGCCGGCGCTGACCGCCGGGTTCACCGCCGTCGGCATGGACGTGATCCTGGTCGGCGTGCTGCCGACGCCCGCCATCGCCATGCTGACGCGCAGTCTGCGCGCCGATCTGGGCGTCATGCTGTCGGCTTCGCACAACCCGTACCAGGACAACGGCATCAAGCTGTTCGGCCCGGATGGCTACAAGCTGTCGGACGAGATCGAACTCGAGATCGAGCGAAGGCTGGAGAACGACGGCGAAGCGGCGGGCGAGGTCGCGGGCCCAAGCGCCCTTGGTCGCGCCCGCCGGCTGGAGGACGTGCGCGGCCGTTACATCGAGTTCGTCAAGGCCACCTTCCCCGACGACCGACGGCTGAACGGGCTGAAGATCGTGCTGGACTGCGCCAACGGCGCCGGCTACCGCGTGGCGCCGCCGGTGCTGTGGGAGCTGGAGGCCGAGGTGATCGCGGTCGGCGTCACACCCGATGGCATCAACATCAATCAGGGCTGCGGCTCGACGCATGCGGATTATCTCTGTCAGCAGGTGGTGCTGCACAACGCCGATCTCGGCATCGCGCTGGATGGCGATGCCGACCGACTGGTGCTGGCCGACGAGCACGGCCAGCTGGTGGATGGCGATCAGATCATGGCCACCATCGCACAATCCTGGGCCGCCGACGGCCGGCTGAAAGGCGGCGCCGTGGTGGCGACCGTGATGTCGAACATGGGCCTGGAACGCTATCTGACGGGGCACGGCGTGGGCCTACATCGCACGCAGGTCGGCGATCGCTATGTCGTCGAGCAGATGCGCGCCACGGGCTGCAATCTGGGCGGCGAACAGTCGGGCCACCTGGTGCTGGGCGACTACGCCACGACCGGTGACGGCCTGATGGCGGCGTTGCAGGTGCTGGCCGTGGTGGCCAAGGCCGGGCAGCCGGTCAGCCAAGTCTGTCAGCGTTTCACCGCCTTGCCGCAGATCCTGCGCAACGTTCGCTATGCCGGCGCGTCGCCGTTGGCCGATGCCCGCGTCAAGGAGGCCATCGCCGCGACCGAGCGGAGTTTCGGGCATGGCGGCCGCTTGATCATCCGGCCCTCGGGCACCGAGCCGGTGATCCGCGTGATGGCCGAAGGCGACGACGCGGAGCGGGTGGCCGGCACGGTTGACGAACTCTGCCGGTTGATCGACGCGGTGGCGCGGAGCGGCGTCGCGGCATGAAGGGGCGCGTACTCATCGTCGCCGGTTCGGATTCCGGCGGCGGGGCCGGGATCCAAGCAGACCTTAAGACCGTGACGGCGTTGCACGGCTACGCCGCCACCGCGATCACCGCGTTGACCGCGCAGAACACCCTGGGTGTCAGCGGCATTCACGAGGTGCCGGCGGACTTCGTGCGCCAACAGATGGAAGCGGTGCTGGACGACATCGGCGCCGATTGCGTGAAGACCGGCATGCTGCACGACGTGGCGGTGATCGGGGCGGTGGCGGCGGTGCTGGAGACGAAGGCACCCGACGTGCCGCTGGTGGTCGATCCGGTGATGGTGGCCAAGGGCGGCGCCAGCCTGCTCAGGGCGGACGCCATGCAGGCGCTGAAAGCCCGCCTGATCGTGCGTGCGCATGTGCTGACGCCGAACCTGCCGGAAGCGGAAGCCTTGACCGGAATGACCATCCGCACGCCGGCGGAGATGGCGCAGGCGGCAGCGATGCTGCTTTCGCTGGGCCCGGGCGCGGTGCTGTTGAAGGGTGGGCATTTGCCGGGGCCGGTGGTGACCGATTTGCTGGCCACGACGGATGGCGTGAAATCCTTTCAGCAGGCCCGCATCGAGACGCGCCACACGCACGGCACCGGCTGCACGCTCGCCTCGAGCATCGCCTGCGGGCTGGCCCAAGGTCTGGCGCTGGAAGTGGCCGTGACCCGGGCGCGGAATTATCTGCTGGAAGCGATCCGGCGTGCGCCCGGTTTCGGCCGGGGCCACGGACCGCTCGACCACGCCCATACCTGCGGCGGCTAGCTCCAAATCGCGCTAGCGACTTCCACCACGCGCGCGAGCTTGCGCCGCTGTTCATCCTCGCTCAGCAGGTTGCCGCCGGCGACGCTGGCGAAGCCGCATTGCGGGCTGATCGCCAAGCGCTGCAACGGCACGAAGCGCGACGCCTGATCGATCCGCCGCTTGAGCGCGTCCGCGTCCTCGAGCTCCGGCGTCTTGCTGCTGACCAAGCCCAGCACCACCGTCTTATCGCGACCCATATGGGCAAGCGGCGTGAAGTCGCCGGCGCGGGCACTGTCGTATTCCAGGAAGAAAGCATCGACGGCCAACTCCTGGAACAGGCGCTCGGCCACGGGCGCATAGCCGCCGGATGCCATCCAGCGCGAACGGAAGTTGCCGCGACAGAGATGCATGCCAACTGTCATGTCGGCGCCCTTGGCGGCGATCACCCGGTTGGCGGCGTCGATATAGCGGCGGGTTAGCGCATCGGGATCGGCGCCCTGCGCCTTGACCTGCGCGCGGATGCCGTCGTCGCACAGCATGGCGAGCGGCACTTCGTCCAACTGCACATAGCGGCAGCCCAGACGCACCAGTTCCGCCATCTCCGCTTCATAGACTTGCAGCACGTCTTCCCAGAAGCGCTCCAAGTCGGGATAGACGGCGGGATCGGCCGATTGCGCGCCACGGAAGAAGTGCAAGGCGCTGGGGCTCGGCATGGTCACTTTGGGCAGCCCCCGAGCATGCTGGCGCAGGCAGAGATACTCCTCGGTGCAGATGCTGCGCCTGCGACGGATCGGGCCGGTCGCATAGCTGGTTTGCCAAGCATGCTCGTGGCCGGTCTCGTCGCGGAAGCGGAAGAGCGAGGGGGCGAGGCCGAAGCCCTCCAGCGCCTCGAAGAAGAAGCCGAACCAGGACGAGCGGCGGAACTCGCCATCGGTCACGGCCCGCAGGCCGACTTCTTCCTGCATGCCGACGGCGCGAGCCACCTCGCGCTCCAGCACCTCCGCATAGCCCTGGGCCGAGAGCGTTCCGGCGCGATGCGCGGCATGCGCGGCCTTCAGCGCGGGCGGGCGCAGCAGGCTGCCGACATGTTCGGCGCGGAACGGTGGGCTCGTCATCGCCGGCGGGGATCCCCTGCGCTTCTCCCGCGCAGCATGGCGTTCGGGTCGGTCGGCCGCAAGGCGGCGATAGGGCCGGCGTCGGCCAGCCAGGTCGAACAGGTGCCGGTGCCGGGCGGCCGGTTCGGCCCGGCCGCTTTCCGCCCGGCGCGCCGCCCAGGGCATGCCAGAACCGCACCACGGTCTGGGCGTGCGCCATGTCCGGGACGGCCAGCGCCACAGCCTCGGCCATGGCCGTCCGGCCTTTCATGATCCGTTTCCGCTGATGATCCGGGGGCAGGCTGGGCCGCAGGCCATGCCCTCATCGGCGATGCTTCGTCGTCAATGATGGGGTTCTTCGAGGTGTCCAGGTGTCGAGGATGGCGCCGATTCTGTCCCAGAGCTCCGGGATGGATCGTTCGGCAGCCTTTCGCAGATGTGCTTTGAGCTTGGCGAAGGCCTGCTCGATCGGATTGAAGTCCGGCGAATAAGGCGG
>Ga0194132_10002469_pt1 | contig 34533 bp, 31 predicted proteins | sample TA2KigOf80mmetaG_FD_148612 | JGI IMG/M metagenome (GOLD analysis project Ga0194132, IMG submission 148612) | Freshwater microbial communities from Lake Tanganyika, Tanzania - TA2015054 Kigoma Offshore 80m | ecosystem: Environmental > Aquatic > Freshwater > Lake | place: Tanzania: Lake... | reverse complement strand
CCGGAAAAAAGCCATCAGGCGGGTCTACAGATTATCCGCAACTTTGCGCTGTACTGCGCATGATCCTGCCCCGTATCATACCCTGTCTTCTTCTGCGTGGCAAAGGCCTGGTAAAAGGCGTCCGATTTAGAGAGCATACGTACTTGGGCGACCCGATCAACGCCATAAAGATTTTTAACGACAAGGAAGTAGACGAACTGATCTTTTTGGACATCACGGCCACAGGGGAACGCCGTATCCCGCCGCTGGATCTGATACAGACCATCGCGAACCAGTGTCTCATGCCCTTTGCGGTCGGCGGCGGCATCACCACGGTAAAGGACGTACGCGATATTTTGAGCCGAGGCGCGGAAAAAATCTGTCTCAACACCGCTTCCATCGAACACCCCGAACTGATTACGCAGGCGTCGGAGACCTTTGGCGCGCAAAGCGTGGTGGTATCGATCGACGTAAAGAAAAACTGGCTGGGGCGCTATCAGACCTTTACCCACTGCGGAACACGGAACACGGACGAGCCTCCCGTTGATCTGGCCGTCCGTATGGAGCGACTCGGTGCCGGCGAATTGCTGGTAAACTCGATCGACCGGGACGGGACGCAGACCGGATACGACATCGAACTGGTCCGGCAAGTCGCCGACGCCGTGTCGATACCCGTCATCGCCTGTGGCGGCGCAGGAACGGTCGAACATTTCGCCGAAGGGCTATCGCTGGGACACGCCTCCGCCGTAGCCGCAGGCAGCATGTTCGTGTTTACGGGTCGAAGACGCGCCGTGCTGATCAATTTTCCGTCCAAAGACGAACGAAAAAATATCTATCAGCGCGCAGGGATTCAGGATGAAAATCGTCATTGATATCGGGCATCCTGCCCATGTGCACTTTTTCAAGCACTTTATCTGGCGGATGCAGGAAAAAGGCCATCAATTTCTCATCACAGCGATCGAGAAAGATATGACGCTTACCCTGCTCGAAAATTACGGGTTCCCGCATATAAACCTCGGCGGTTACGGGCGTTCGCTGACGAGGAAACTCGTCCAGATTCCCCTGCTCGATTACAAACTGTACCGCATCGTCAAAGGCTTCGACCCCGATCTGTTTTTGGGGCTGGCCTCGTTTCGCGCCGCGCACGTCGCCTTTGCCATGCGCGCGCCATGCGCACTGTTTGACGATACCGAAAAAGGTCGTGCAGAAGTGGTGTTGTACCGCCACTTTACCAACTATGTCTGCACGCCGTCGTGTTATCAGGGCGATCTTGGAGCCAAACAGGTGCGCTATCCCGGTTATCATGAGTTGGCGTATCTGCATCCCAACCGGTTTACCCCCGATCCCTCCGTCCTCAATCGTCTTGGCGTAAAACAAACCGACCCGTTTGTCGTGATGCGGTTTGTCGGATGGCAGGCGGTACACGACATCGGTCATACCGGTCTTAGCCTACAGACAAAGAAACAGGCCGTCGAAGCCTTTTCGCGTCACGCCAAAGTGTTTATCACTTCCGAAAGTTCGCTGCCGCCCGAACTGGAGCCGCACCGTATCCCCCTCGCGCCGGAAGATATCCACCATGTTCTCGCTTATGCCAGACTGCTCTATGGAGAAAGCGCCACCATGGCTTCGGAGTGCTCTATACTCGGCACCCCCGCCATTTATTTAGATAATGATGGTCGCGGGTATACCGATGAGCAGGAGCAAGCGTACGGCTCGGTCTTCAATTTTACCGAATCCACCGAAGACCAACAGCGGTCTATCGCAAAGGGGTTGGAGATACTGGCGGTGCCGAATGTAAAACAGATATGGGCCGAAAAACGCGCACGGTTGCTAAACAATAAAATCGACGTGACGGCATGGATGATGGAGTTTGTAGAAAAGCTGGAGCGACGCTGATGTGCGGTATTACAGGTGTTTTTCGATACGGAGAAATAACCGGGGAAGACCGACAGGTTGCGGAACAAATGACACACATCCTCGCGCACCGGGGGCCGGACGACGAAGGTTTTTTTGTTGACGACACCTGCGCATTAGGCCATCGCCGTCTTGCCATCATCGACCTGTCGCGTGACGGCCATCAACCGTTTGTCAGCGACGACGACCGCTACCGGATGGTCTACAACGGCGAAATCTACAACTATATCGAACTGCGCGAAGAACTGACCCGTCTGGGCTGGTCGTTCCGGACACGCACCGATATAGAGGTGCTGCTCAAGGCGTATCAACAGTTTGGCCCGGCGTGTCTGCCCAAACTCAACGGCATGTTCTCCATCGCCATTTATGACCGGGAACGCCGACACCTGTTTTTGGCACGCGATCATGTGGGCATCAAACCACTTTACTATACCTTTGTAGACGGTACTTTTTATTTTGCCTCCGAAATCAAGGCGCTCCGCGCCATCCCCCGGTATTCGAAAGAAATCGACCCGCAGGCCGTATTCGATTTTCTCGTATTCAACCGGACGGACGTATTCGACGAGACGTTTATCCGGTCTATTCGCCGCATCCCCAAGGGGCACTACGGTCTGCTGGACCGGGAAGGACTCAAGCTCACACAGTGGTGGGATCCGGCAACGCTTGCAGGAGAACCCCAAACGGCCAACGGCCATGTGGCGGAGACCGTCGAATCCTTGATGGTCGATGCCGTACGGCTTCAGATGCGTAGCGACGTGCCTGTGGGGTCGTGTCTGAGCGGGGGGCTGGACTCGTCTATTCTAGCCGGTCTCATCTTTGCAGGAGGACACGCCACCGATCGGTTTGCCACGTTTACCTCCTCCTTCCCCGGCCATCCCATCGACGAAACCCGGTATGTAGAAGCGCTTAACCGGCGATATCCTTTTAAAAATCATCGGACCTTTCCCACGGCGCAGAGCGCATACGACCACTTTGAGCGTTTTGTCCATACGATAGATGAACCGGTGGCAGACTCCTCATTTTATGCCCAATACGAAGTCATGCGGCTGGCCAAATCACACGGGATCACCGTTCTGCTTGACGGTCAGGGTGGCGATGAAAACTTTGCCGGGTATCAGTATTTTCATGGGTTTTATCTGAGTGGGTTGTTTCACACTCGGCGCTATGGTGCGTTTGCCCGCGAAGGGCTTAATATCATGCTCCGCAGGCAGGACAGAAGCGCCTATCAGACCTTTCTGTTTCAGATGGCCCCGGACGCCCTAAAAAAACACATGCTCCAGAAACACGCTGATCTGACGACCCCGGAGTTTTTTGATCGGTATATAGACTCCAGTCTTATTTTCCGCGAGTTTTTTGATGCACCCGATCTACACACCAGCTTGATCCGGCATTTTCAGTACAAGCTGGAACATCTCCTGCGTCTCGAAGACCGCAACGCCATGGCCTTTTCCTTAGAGGCCCGCGTGCCGTACCTGGACCCGCGCCTTATCGAATACGTCCTGCGGCTTCCCGACGATCTCAAAATCCGGGGTGGCGCGACCAAGCATCTGCAGAAACAGGCACTGGGCCGCTATACGGTTCCGGAAATACTGGCGCGCACCGACAAGATCGGGTTTGGCACGCCGATGGACGAGTGGATGGCTGCGCCGGAGTGGCAGGCGCGGACAACGGAAAACTACCGGTATCTTGCTGCGTCCCTGCCCGGCGTGCTGACTCCGGACGCCGGCCTTCCGACCTCTTCCAGTGCCCGCTGGAAAATCAACCAGCTGGCGCAGTGGCATCGGATGGTGATGGGAACTTAGGGCATCATTTCCGCTTTCGCGGGAATGACACACAGTTGGGCAGGATTGAAGCCTCCCGCGCAGCCATTGCGCAGCAATCGAAGCATCCTCACGCTTCTACCTGCGGGGTGTATTTGGTCTTGCAGCTTGCTGTAAGGTGTATTTGGTCTTGCAGCTTGTTGCAAGGTATGCACTCGCTGTTCTGTTCATGGAGTACCTGTGCGGCGTCTGTGGAACATAGGCACCGCTGCAACTCACCGGAGGCGATGTGCCGGTTACCGGAAAAACAGACTGTGACCATGTTTTGCGCGATACCCTAACCTCCTGCCGCGAACAGGATTATGCCGGGTACGGAAAATTCGACGCGCTCAACAGCCCCGTTCTCGAATTCCTCAGTTTTGACAACCCATGGCTACGGCTGATCTATATTCAGTCCGTCATGCGCTGTCCCTTTCATGTGCGTCCGTGGCTCGGCGTGAAGAAATCGCGCAACCCCAAAGGTATTGCGCTGTTTGCAAGGGCGTATCTGTTTCTTTACCAGCGGACCGGCCAGCCGGAGTATCTGACTGAAGCGCGTGCTTTGCTGGACTGGCTGTTGGAGCATCCGAGTCCGGATCAAAAACGGTTTTGCTGGGGATACAATTTTATCTGGCAGGAACTCCCCCCGTTTCTGCAGTGGCGCTATGCACCCAATATCGTGGTGACGGTCTTTGTCGGTGAGGCGCTTGTCCACGCCTACCGGGTGACGCAGGATGCCCGGTATCTCGACGCGGCGTGTTCGGTGGCCGAGTTTATCACGACCGATCTTCCGGTCCAGCACGAGACAGCGGAGGAACGTGCGATTTCCTATCTGCTTACGGAAACCGGTTTTATTGTCCTCAATGTACAGGTGATGTCTGCGGCTCTGCTGGCGAAGGTATGGAAGGAGACCGGAGAACGACGTCTTAAAGACATCGCTCAGAAACAGGTGGCGTTTACCATCAACAGACGCACGGACTACAATGCCTGGTACTACACCCATCCCAAAGGCAAATCACCGATCCGGCACGACAACTACCATACCGGCGGGATCGTGGACGGGATTCTGGAGTACTGCGAGGAGACCGGTGATGACCGGTTTCTTTCCGTCTACTGGGATGGTTTGCGCTACTACCAGGCTCATCTTTTTGAGGCGGACGGTGCACCGCGCTGGATGAACGACCGTAAATACCCACATGATGTACACGGCTCGGCGCAGGGGATCATCTCTTTTGCCAAGGCCGGTCGGCATCGACCGGAATACCACGATCAAGCGCGGCTCATCGCGGATTGGACTATAACGCATCTATATCGTCCGAAAACGCGCGATTTCCGCTATCGGCAGGGGCGTTGGATGACATGGGACTACAGCCTCATGCGCTGGTGCAACGCATGGATGACGCGGGCACTGGCGGGGTGGGCTTTGAATGAACACCATAACAGCGCCTGATTTTATAGGACACCAGTGTTTTTCTTACAGATCCATTGGGGGAACCACAGAATGGCTACGGTCAAGGATGTCCATGATTTCTGGAATCGAAACTTGTGTGGAGATGAATACACTGAATCGCAGTATCTCTCGATAGAATACTTCGAGGAAAGCAAGGGAATCCGCTATCGCTATCATTATCACATACCAAGAGAACTTGGTAAACTGAAAGACATCAAAAAGAATGGTAAGGCGCTGGAAATAGGGCTGGGTTTAGGAGTTGACACGCAAGTGCTATGTGAACTTGGGTATGAAGTGACAGGGGTAGATTTAACAGAAAAAAGCGTGGAGGCGACAAGCGCCCGTCTGGCCTTTTATGGTTTACCCGCAACCATTATGGTGGGCAATGCGGAAGCCCTGGGATTTGATGACGAAACTTTTGATATCGTATATAGTTTTGGAGTTCTGCATCACACACCGGACACACAGAAAGCCGTCAACGAGGTGTATCGTGTTCTCAAAAAAGGCGGGGTAGCTCTTATAATGTTATACCATCGTCATGCTTTAAATTATCTGGCGCATCTTGTCACGTTTACTCAATTCGATGGACGTCGGGAAGACCCATGTCCGGTAGAAAGAGCTTATTCAAGACAGGAGGCGAGACAACTTTTCAAAGACTATTCTCGAACTGAAATCAGCGTGGACTATCTGTTCGGGACAGGTTGGGGGCGGATCAATTATTTCGTTCCTATGGGGATTAAGAAGTTACTGGGCAAGTATATGGGCTGGCATCTTATGATTAAGGCTGTCAAGTAAAACGAATCTTATTAAGCCCTAAAAGCCGAGGATCACGGACGTAAACCCGTAAGTGAAGGCGTTCCCTTGACGGGGTGATAGCGTGGGGTATCTTATGAGCGTCCATGATAGATACCGCCACCTTTCCCCCAAGGAAGATCGATGGAACTGCGCTTCAGCGCTCACGGGGCGTACTACCACCTGTATCATATTGTGTGGATTCCGAGGTATCGCAAGGCGATCTTGAAAGGGGTGCATTTCAAAGTGCCGAGCGTTGTTATGCGGCTGTGGCGTAATTTTGTTTGATGAGATCGACGACAAGCTGCCATCTGTCGCTCATGGCGCAGACGCGCAGATTGAGGACGTTTTCTGCACCGAGGTCTGTCCATCCGCTGTCCGGCAAGTTTATCTTCGATGCACGACGGTTCTGTGAGCGGACTCGATGGCTCCTGAGCCGATGTAGTAGCCTTTTTCAAGGTAGTGGTCATAGGCCATGCGGGTTCTGTTTTCAAGGTAATAGCCGATGAGGGTCCTAGCCTTTTGCTTTAGGGTTTTGCTCCGGTTTCGGCGTACCTTTCTTATGGCGGCGATCAGGGTTTCGAGTTTTGCTTCCAGCAGGAGGGTTTTTTGCTCCTCTACCCATAGCTGTCTTTGTAGCTTGTCGGCAAAGACGTCTTCTGAGAAGGCCGAAAGGTGTGATACGGCATGGTAGAAGTCGAGAATCTGTGTGGCGTTGGGATAGGTCTTGGTGATCCACTTTTCTATCCAGCGTGCCCCGTCGGACAGAAAGATCAGCCGGTCGTCAAGGGGGCGATAAGGCTCGATCAAGGCAGCCATGCGCTGGCAGAAGACCTGATGCCCGCCCAGATGGGCCGCATAGCACGACTTTTCGATCCCCTGTCCCCGCTCTTTTGCCTTGCCCTGCGCGATGTCGGCACTGCCAAAGACCCTTCCCAGCTTGACTTCGCGCCATCCGTCGTCGGTCAGGATCATGCTGCCGTCCACCTCGGCGTAGATCACTTCTGCGGCTTCGACCGCAAGGGGCGGGGCGCTTTCGTAGCGCGGTTCTTCTATGGCTTTGCCTAGCGATTGGTCACCCGGTACACCGTAGAAACGCCGGGACGCACCCTGAGAAACTTCTCCAGCATCTGTTCTGCGCGCGCATAGACATCCAGATGACCGGCATAGACGACAAGTTCCTGCAAGTATGGAGAAAGCCTAACCCCTTTGCCCTTCTTGCAGTACGCATGTTGGTGTGAAAGGGCTATGGGGCCGAATCTGGTTTCGATGCTTTTTTTTACGCCGCTCCTGGGGGGTCTCGCCGAGATTTCGTTCGAGCACTTCTTTTCCTGTGTCCAGCCAGATTTGCTCGAACTCTTTCTCGTAGTCGTAGAAGTTGTCGTGTCGTTCCAGCGCCTTGAGCGCGTCGTAGCGTTTGGAGACTAAGTCCATGAACAGAACAGCGAGTGCATATCTTGCAACAAGTTGCAAGACCAACGACTCCCCGCAGGTAGAAGCGTGAAGATGCTTCGATTGCTGCGCAATGGCTGCGGGGTAAACGAGCGAACTCCAAACCATCAACATATCTTGCGGCAGAACGGCCGCAAGAGCGCCTACTCCTTGCTGTCGAAGATAGCTTGCGGTACTACGGGCAAGCGTACTCCCCGCAGGTGGAAGGCGTAAAGCTGCCTTCGGATGGCTGCGGGGAAGGCTTCAATTCCTGCTTGGTCATATGTACCTCCAAATCATCGGACAGCTAGTGGTTATGAATTCGCTAAACTATCCGGCACTTTGAAATGAACCCTATCCTAAATCAATTACAAAAGGACCAAGGATTTCCAGAGAGAGGACCAGGCAACATGCGTCAGACGCCTAAAGAAAGTTCGTTCTGTTGTCGATTTTGCGGGGGAAACGAAGCCACCGAAATAATCACTTACAAACATATCTGGCTGTCCTGCAATAACTGCAGGAATATCGTTCGAAATTTAAGAGACAGATTCCCACTTGAGTTTATTCCCCGGTGGGTCCAGTGGTTGTTTGGAAGGTTTGATTCGAAAAATAGTTTGAACCCCAGGGAAATACGGTCAAAGTTATATTATGTCCTTGGCCACTGGGAAAAAGGAAATATCTATGATTATTATCTGGACGAAGATCAAAGTATAAGAGGAGGTTACAATCTTTCCTCCAAGGGAACCAAATGGGAAGGCGAATCGGAATATGTTCAGGATGAATTGAACGGATGGGGTGTATTGCTCAAGGATAAAAAGGTTATAGAAATAAGCGGGGGGCCAGGTTATTTTGCCAAGGAGCTATCGCCTGTTTCCAGAAAATGGGTCGTTACGGAATACAGTCAGGTCAGCGCTGAAAGAATGCGTAATATACTTGGCCTTGAGGCGATTAAATTCGACTTCAACTCCGATGATCTTTCAAAGATTGTGGATGACACGTTTGATATTGTTCTGCTGAGACACTGCATTAATTTCTGCAGCGATATTAGGAAATTTCTCGGATCGATAAAACGAGTAATTCACAAAGATACAGTAATTTACTGTTCGTTCACCCAGCCCACTTTTGCATCCTGTCTTCGATGGTCGGTGGATGACTATACATTTCCCATACTGTACCACCCTGAGACCATCCAGAAATTATTCGCCGAGGAAGGGTTTATCGCCTTTGGCAAAAAAGAGCAGGGTACGCGGCACTGGATATATGGCGGATACTGGATGACAGGCGGGGTTCACTGGGGGCATGTCATGACCTCTCCGGTGACGATTCCGTATTATTTTCTTAACCGGTTCAAAAATATCGATGTGTCAACGAGGGAAAAAAATTTAGCAATGATTTTCAGAAAAAACCCGGATGCCCGCTGGTAAAAGGGACGGACTGACCGCATGCCGAGATAACGCGCGGACCGGGAACTCAGTTGCTTAACAATGGACGACGCCATGCCGCTTGGAATTGAACTGACTTTGAGTGATCGGCTTTCAGCGCCGGAACGCCTCTATGTCAAGCTCTTCGGCGTGCCGATCAACGGACTTCGCATCCGGGCACGACGGGTTCTACCGCTGATTACCGACAAATACCGTCATGCGCTTGACGCAGGCTGCGGGCCGGGCATCTTTACGTTTGAACTCGCCAAACGGCTCCCACAGGGTATGGTCACCGGCGTCGATATCGACGATGCCCTGTTGGAGACCAACACGCAGATCGTTCGGGCCACAGGATTGGACAACTGTCGTTTCGAGCATGTAGACCTTACGACGATGGACACGTCCGAACGATTCGACCTGATTCTCTCGGTGGACAATCTTGAACATATTGAGGATGACGACAATGTGTTGCGGCGGTTTTATCAGGCACTGACCCCCGGTGGCGAGTTGATCATCCATGTTCCGGGGTTGTACCGCCGATGGTATTTCTTTGGTTGGGCGGAGAATTTTTATGTAGAAGGGCATTTCCGGCCCGGCTATACCAGGGAACAGCTTGAGGAGAAGTTGCGGCAGGCGGGCTTTGAGATTCGAGAAATTTACTATACATACGGATGGATCGAGACGCTTACCAACAATATCTCCTACTGGATCACGCGAGCCGAGATGAAGAACAGATATTTTTATGCGTTGGTCTTCCCCTTTCTGAATCTCCTTTCCTCTTTCGGCAAAAACAGTCGCCCCGAAAAGGGTGCGGGCGTCCTGGCCGTCGCCTGCAAACCTTGAGAAGGCCATAATGAAACAACTGGTTCGACGAGTGATCGACAAAGGCGGAAAAATTCTGATTGAAGACATGCCGACCCCCGGCATGAACGACGATCAGGTGCTGATTTCCACTCATTATTCGCTGATCAGTTCCGGGACGGAGCTGGGTACCATCAATAAGACCCCGCTGGAATTAGTGAAGCAAACGGTTGAAGACCCCTGGATGCGGCAGGCCGTAAAGAATCTGGTTTTTTCCGGCAATATCCGCGAGACGTTCGACACGATGAAAAACGAACTCTATCTCTATCGGTTGATCGGTTACAGCGGTACGGGGGTCGTTCTCGACAAAGGCAGTCGTATCCGGGACGTCGCGGTGGGGGACCGCGTGGCATTTGCGGCGCAGGGTCATGCGGAGCAGGTGTCGGCCTATGCCAACCATGTGGTAAAGGTGCCCGACCGGGTGGACATGGCGGACGCCTCGTTTGTGACGGTCGGCGCGATTGCCTTGCAGGGCATACGCCGAAGCGAGTGCCGAATCGGCGAGTGGGTCGTCATCTATGGGCTGGGGCTGGTCGGTCAGATGGCGGCCCGGCTTGCACTGGCCGCGGGCGCGCGGGTTGTGGGTATTGACGTCAGTGCATCCCGTGCCGAGTTGGCCGCAGAAGCGGGGATTCGCCACACGATAAACGCACGCGAGGAAGACCCGGTACAGGCGGTGTTGCGCATCACCGGTGGCAAAGGGGCGGACAGAACCGTCGTCTGTGCGGTTTCGCAGGATCCGTCGATTGCCAACAACGCCATGAAGATGACCCGCAAACAAGGCCGCGTCGTGTTTATCGGTGTCGTAAAAATGGACTTGGAGCGGATGCCTTTTTTTCTCAACGAACTGGATATCGTATTTTCCCGCGCTTATGGGCCGGGAAGCTATGACGATTCGTACGAAAAAGGCCGGACGACATACCCGTATGCGTATGTGCGGTGGGATGAAAAGCGCAACTTATCCGAAGTGCTCCGGCTGATGGAAGACGGGCGGCTTCAGGTCGGTCCACTGATCGACGCGATTTTGCCGCTGGAAGAGGCGCAGACCGCCATCGATCGCATCCGGTCCGGGCAGATGAAGTCCGTCGCCATGTTGCTTTCGTATCCCCAAAACACGACGATTGCGCCGACGATTTCCTGCAAAACGCGTCCCAAAACATCCGAAAAGCAACGGATCGAAGTGGGAGTCATCGGCGTGGGCAATTTTACCCGTAACGTTCATGTGCCGCATATAAGCCGGAATGCCGCGTTTCGGTTGCGGGCGCTGTGTTCGGCGACCGGGATGACCGCCGCATCCGCCGCGCAACTGTACCCCGCCGACTATATCACGACGGACTACCGGGAGGTGCTCAAAGATCCGGATATCGACATGGTGCTGATCGCCACGCGACACGACCTACATGCCCGGATTGCGGTCGAGGCGGCGCGAGCCGGCAAGCATATCTTTATGGAAAAACCCGTGGCGATGACCATGGAGGAATGGGAGCAGGTCAGGGACGCGGTGACGCAGACCGGGGTGCATTTTATGGTCGGTTACAACCGCCGATATTCGGAGATCGCGGGCAAGGCGAAGGGCCATGTGGCGCGTCAGCCGATTTTTATGCGGTATACGGTCAATATCCGGCATCTTCCCGACTCGCACTGGACCTTAGACGAAGTGGAGGGTGGGGGAAGGCTTCTTGGCGAGGCGGATCATTTCTTCGATCTGATGAACTATTTTGCCGACGCCATGCCTGTTGATGTCCAGGCGATGTCGCTTCCGGTGAATGGGGATACGAAAGCGGGGCTGTTCAACTTCATGGTTCAGATTCGCTACGAGAATCAGACGATGGGGCAACTGCTCTATACAAGTTTCGGTGGCCCTTCTGTGCCGCGCGAGCGACTGGAACTTTTCTGTGGCGATAAGCAAGTTGACATTGTAGATTTCAAGACGCTGAGGGTGGATGGTAAGGTCCGGTGGGCGTCGGGCGGCATGGGGCATGCGAACGAACTGGGGGTGTTTGGAGAGCAGATAAAAGGCAAGCGGCCTACAGGTGATCCTGCTGAGATGCTGGCTGCCTCTTGGATAAGTTTGCAGGCAAATCATGAATTGAAATATCGTTGTTGGAATCATCAATTGGAGTGAAAACCGTTGTTGAACGGTCGCTGAATCCTGTACAACCCGATTTATGGCCATCAAACTGCAACAGCAAGCAGACTGTAGTCCGTAGTGTATTTCAAACACATCTTAAAGGAAGCCATCGTACTCCTTGTTGAGCGTAATTGAACCCTGAGAAAGTCGAGGATTCATGCTCAATTTTTCCTATGCTCAACGCATTCGGCATTTGATTAAAAGGCTTCCATACGCGGAGGACTTTTATAATTTTCTAAATACTGTTTTTTCTCCGACTTATACGGAAGATGGAATGCGAGTAACAAAAAATTGTGCTTTTCTTCATGATCCTTCATTCAATCAGGCCTATGACGCATTATTGAAACAGGCTCCAGGAACGAAGACCCGATGGAGAGCTCATATTACTCAGTGGGCTGGATTTTATGCCTCAAAATTAAGAGGAGATTTTGTAGAGACCGGAGTTTATAAAGCTGCTTTTTCTTCTTCAATAATCAGTTATATTAATTTCCAAACCCTAACAGATAGAAAATTCTATTTATTCGATACTTACTCAGGACTTGTCGAAGACCTTATCAGCCCTAATGAAGGCGCGGCCTATAAACATGACTACGAAGATACTTACCAGTTTGTCATTGATTCATTTAAGGCGTATCCAAATGTTATCATTGTTCGAGGAATTGTTCCGGATAGCCTGGCGACGGTTGACATCAGACAAGTCGCTTATCTTTCGGTCGATATGAACAGCGCCAAACCCGAACGCGCAGCTTTAGAACATTTTTGGCCGAAACTGGTTGACGGGGGCATTGTCGTTCTTGATGATTACCTATTTCCAGGGCGTGAACTTCAACAAGAGTCGGCAGATGAATTTGCAGAGTCTGTCGGAACAAAAATTTTATCTGTTCCGACTGGCCAGGGGATTTTGATTAAAATCTAACCTTGGTAGAACAATAGTTCGTACAGAATTAGACGGCTATAGTGCCGTCATCACATATCCATTGGTAGTGGGGTAAGATTAGCTCCTGATGTGGGCTTTTTCTGGGACTGTTTGGAGACAATCCTTACCTGATGTGTGACTTTAAAAAGTGACGAGTCCGTCAAAATCCAGCGGTTTTCTGTTGAGTCGGATAGTGATAAAGACACAGAGGGTATGGGCTAAGATTTTGGTATAGAACAAGTTGAGCAGATGCCATGGGTCTCTGGCACGCATGGTGTTCAAATGGAACCTTTCGGTCAACTGGGAACCGACGGTTTCAATAAGCCGTCTGAGTCTTGATCCGATCTTTGGCAAGATAAACGGTTTACGGGCTTCGGTAGCTTTCATGTTACTTTTTACAGGCGTAAGCATCAGGATACGGTCTTTTTCATAGCAGCCCTTCTGCCAATCAAGCGCAAGAAAAGCCTTGTCGCCTATAATCGTGCTATACGGCTTAGTCCCTTCTAACAGATTGTCTCGACAGGTCGAGTCATGTCCGTAGGCTTGTACCAGGTCGGCTTTTACAATAAGGCCATAATCGGAAAGTCGAAGACCGCCTTTGTAACCGAAATAGTCTTCGGCCTTAGCGGCGCAGTGGCCCTTTGTCACCGGCGGAAAGTCAAAGACGGGAGCCGTGCGAAAGACCTTACGGCCTTTGGCTCTTGCCAGTTTTAACACCGGAACAGGCAGCGTATCTATGAGGTGATAAGGGGCGTTATGCCCCTGAAGCAGATAGACCATCTGCTGCTTGATAAACGCCTTGACCTTAAAGAGATTGGCTGACTGGCGCACAAACGATACCCGGTCTGTTAACGCCGGAAACAGATACCCAAATCGGTCTTTCATCTGCTCGAAGAGCCTCTTTTGTCTGTCATAGCCCAGATACTGGCCGATCACCTCAATCGTCAGGCATTCCTCATCGGTAAGGCTGGGGGTAAAACCCGCCCGGCGCGTTCTGCCATAACGCAGGGTAAACGAGGGATACAGTTCCTCACTGATTAAACAGTAGACACAGATCAAAAGTAGCTCTAACGTATACATGCTGATCCCTCCCCGGCCTTGATTGCCTTCCCTTTTGTCTCGCAACAATAAGGAACGGAGGGATCAGCATCTTGTCAAAAAAAGTCACACATCAGGTAATCCTTGTAAAATACCCTCGGAGTATACGATTTCAACTTATGTAGGGTAGTGAGTAATCGAAAAAAGATGCGGGTGTTCAGGTTTTGCGAGGATTGAAGCAGGGTCCGACAAACTACGAATACTTTAGAAGGCTAATATGGCCTACCATGTAGCAAGCAGTATCCTAAAAAATGTACGTACGTTTTTGGCAGCGTCTGTTGTTAGTCTGCTTCCTCAGTCTCCAAACTTGTTCCGATCTCTAAAATGTTGGTCAATGGTATTGGCCGGAGCTAAGATTGGCGCAAAAACCAAAATCTGGAGTGGTGTTTACACAGACTCTTTTGATCAATTGGTGATTGGAGACGATGTCACAATTGGCAAGAATGTCATTTTAATTGCGTCCGGGGGGGTGTCGATAGGTAATCGTTCCATGATTGGTCACGGAAGTCAGATTATATCGGAAGGACACATAATTCCTCCTAACCGCGGCCCAATGAGGTTTTCGGGACCTGATCCTGCACCGGTTATCATTGAGAATGACGTTTGGGTAGCTGCCCATGTTGTCATCTTACCGGGTGTCAGGGTGGGCCAGGGGGCTGTGGTTGCTGCTGGTGCTGTGGTCACAAAGGATGTACCTCCCTTTGCTGTCGTCGGTGGTGTGCCGGCACGAACCATTAGAGTACGCACATGATCGCGTAGAATAATTTCGTGGAGGGGAACATAATTTTTGGTCTCACGCAAGGATTCAGTCCAAATGTCCAGCCTGTGGCAGTCATCTCTACATTACTTACGTTTCGGAATGGCTCTTCTCCTATTTGCTACCCTGATATACTCTGCCGGAATCTCCGCGCTTATTGGTGTATTAATGAATGTATCTCTTCCATGGTTATGTATAGCGATCTGTGTTAATCTGATATATTTTATTATAGGCGCATTTAATATTTGGATAGTACTTACAGCACTTCATTCAATACCTTTCGCTGTTTTTTTACGTAACTATGTTGCGTCTTTGGTTGTAAGTTTCTTTATGCCCGGGCAGGTAGGTGATTCATCGCTTGTACTCTTTCTCAAACGGGACAACACGCCAATCAGTATGGGAAGTACTGCATATTTAGTGGATAAATTAATAACTCTTTGTCTGAGCTGCATACTCGCCTGGTACTCGTGCATCCTTTTCCTACCTCAAATTCACAAAGTGTACTTTTTTATTTTGCCCATTGGAGTGCTTTTATTTGGATTACTATTCCTATATGCAATTTTCGCTTACATGTCCGACTTTACCTATTTGGCGTACCTGAAATCATACCTCGTGAATGTCAGGGTGCAATTAGCTATTTTGGCGAACCATTGGCCGATTCTATTTGCCAACTTTATTTTGTCCTGTTTAAAATGGTTGACGATGAGCCTTTTTTTTGCATTGACCTTCTACGCGTCCGGTTTCCGAGTACCTTGGCCCGAAATCGGCTTAATCCCAATTTTGGCATCTTTGATAGGTTATATTCCTATATCTGTTGGCGGGCTCGGAACCGTAGAATATACCGCCGTATATTTATTCGGCCTTGTTGGAGTCGGAAGTACAGGAGTGCTCACCACCTATCTTATTATGCGGTTTATTCAATATACACAAGGATTTATTTTAATTATTATATTTAGGGGAAAAAGGGAAATATTCCGTAATATTGAGGCTAAGGATCATGAGTGAGGACATTCAAACCCAATCAAGTATTGCTACAACCGCCGTAGATGGTGTACGGTCAGTCTATGTGACCGCTCGCCGGGAGATGATCGCGGTTCCCACTGTCCGTTAGGCTATCCCATGCCCCCTGAAAACAGCCTGGTTGCCGAATCTTCTTTTTCTGAGGTTGGTCTTTCCCGCACTGACGCGCTAAACCTGTACACCTTCCTGCGCCTGTCCCGCGAGATCGACAACCGCTCCGTGATCCTCTATCGGCAAGGGGCGGCTGCTCGGCGCGCTGTACACGGGTATCGGCAACGAGGTGGTATCGGTCGGCAGTTCCTACGCAAAAAATTTCCACCCTCTGCTTCCATCAAAACGCCATCCAAGCCAGTAACGCCCTTCCAAAGCGATTCTACACCCTCGACGCCCTTCGTGGGCTGGCTACAATAATCTTAGACCATCTCTTAAATAACCCTCCCCCTACACCTCCACCGCCACCCCACGCGTCATCGACGCATAGACGGCGTCGATCACCCGCATGTTACATAGACTGTTCTCCGGCGAAATGCGGTGCGGCGCCCCGGTATCCAGACAGTCACGCAGATGCCCCAACTGAAGCGCAAACTGATCCACCGCCGCGAAGTCATACGTCCGCTTGTCGCCGTTGGTAAAACGGACCTCCATACTGACCGGGCTATTTTCGTTGTTCCACGCCTTCTCGATATGGATATACCCTTTGGTTCCGTAGATCTCGGCGGTCTGCGTGCCATAATACCGAAACGTCAAGATAAACTGCGCCCCCGCATCACCGGGAAAGTCAAGCTGGACCGCCACCGATTCGTATACCTGCGACCGATCCCCGACATGCCCGGTAGCGTATACACGCACCGGCTCCGCGCCCATCATAAACCGCGCATGGTGGATGTTGTAACATCCAAGGTCGTACACCGCGCCACCCCCCTGCTGCCGGTTAAACCGCCAGTTGTGCGCCGGTGTCATAAACGCGGGATTGCCAGCGTTGGTAAACGTGCTCCGAATCATCTTGATCGCGCCGATCTCACCCGCCTCTACGATCTCTTTGGCCTTGAGATGCTGGGGATGATGCCTGAATTTGAACGCCTCGGCAAGCAGGATGCCGTTTTCGCGTGCCGTCGCTATCATCCCCTCGCATTCGGCGGCAACGTTGCATATCGGTTTTTCGCACAAAATGGCCTTTACCTGTCGCGACCGTGCGATCCGGTTGGAGATATCGGCATGAAGACTGCCCCATGTGCATATAATGGCGATGTCAAGCCGCTCCCGGTCGAGCATAGTCTCCAGATCGCCATACCGGGCGCTCACCCCGAACTCGTCTCCAAAACGGTTTAACGCTTCCTGCGATACGTCGCATATCGCCACCACCTCGACTCCTTCCGTCTTGCGCGCCGCGTGTCCGTGCGCCCGCGCAATCCCTCCGGTTCCGATAAGACCGATTCTGTACATGATGGCCCTCTGATGAGTTATACCGTCTCCAACGCCCGGATGTATGCCCGCACCGTGGCCGTCAGCCCCATCTCCAGGGCATCGGCGATCAAGGCGTGTCCGATCGACACTTCGAGGACGCTCGGCACGTTCCGGCAGAAATAGGTCAGATTCTGAAGATTGAGGTCGTGGCCCGCGTTGACGCCAAGACCCAGCACCGTCGCCTGCCGCGCCGCCGCAGCAAACAGGGGCACGACCTGTGCCAGCGCCGCCGCTCCCTGCGCATACGCCGCCGCGTACGGTTCGGTATACAACTCGATCCGGTCCGCGCCCAACGCCGGTATCCGGGCGATCTGGTCGGAAACCGGATCCATGAACAAACTCACGCGACACCCCAAATCCTTTAGTTCGCGGATCACCGGTCCAAGCCGATCCGCGCTGGCCGCGACATCCCACCCGTGATCTGAGGTAAACTGTCCCGGATCGTCCGGCACGAGCGTACACTGATCCGGTCTGACCCGCCGGACGATGGGCATGAGGTTGTGAAACGGATTGCCCTCTATGTTGAACTCGATGTTCGGATGGGCTTCGAGCAACGCGGAGAGATCGTCCACATCCTGCTCCGTGATGTGGCGCGCATCGGGACGCGGATGCACGGTGATGCCGTACGCGCCGCCCGCGATGGCAAGCTCCGCCGCCCGTGTGACGCTGGGGATGCCGAGCGCGCGCGTGTTACGCAACAGCGCCACCTTGTTGACGTTTACACTCAGTTTTGTCATAATCCGCCCTCCTTTACGGCGGCAGCCACGACGGTAGTTGTCCCGCCGTGGGCAGCCGGATCAGTTTTACACTTCGAATTGCCGGATGGGCGAGCACCTCGGCAATGGCTTCCGGTGACGGGGCGTCGTCCAAATTGAGTACGCCGATGGCGGGGCCGCCCGGGGTGTCGCTCAGCCTTCCTACAGCCATCTGCGCAATGTTGACCTGATGTCGGCCAAAAGTCGTCCCCACCGCGCCGATGATGCCGGGGACGTCGTTGTGGGTAAAAATCAACAAGGTGCCGTCCAAATACGCTTCCAGACGGTAGTCACCCAGACGGATAAGCCTTGGCATGTGGGTTCCGAACAGCGTGCCTGCGGCACGAAACACACCACCTTTGCCGTCCAACTCGGCGGTGATCGACGAACTAAACGCTCCGGAGTCGCTGCGGCTTTCTTCGGAGATGTCGATGCCGCGTTCACGAAGCAACACCCCGGCGTTGACGATGTTGACTTCCTCCGCCAGCGCCCGGTCGAGCAGTCCCGCGCAAAACGCCGCCGTAAGCAGTCGGGTGTCCTCATCCGCGACCTGTCCCCGATACGTAAGCCGACACGCCGACGCGCCACCGGAGGACCACTGCGTCAACAGAACGCCAAGCCGGTAGGCAACGTCTAAATACCCACGCAGACTACGCAAGGTCTGCGGGTCGATCGAGGCGACGTTGACGGCATGACGCACCGCCCCGGTGGTCAGAAACCCGATCAGCAGTTCCACCGCCTCGATGGATACATGTGTCTGGGCCTCCTCGGTGCTTGCGCCCAGATGCGGAGTGCACACCGCTCCCGGCATCTGAAAAAGCGGACTGTCTACGCAAGGCTCGTTTTCGAATACGTCAAGCGCCACACCGGCGATCCGTCCGTCCCTAAGTCCCTCGATCAGCGCCTGTTCGTCGTAGATACCGCCACGCGCGCAGTTGATCAGCCGCACGCCGGGTTTGAGCAGGGCGATCTCCTCGCGTCCGATCAAATGCCGGGTCTCCGTGGTAAGCGGTGTATGGACCGTCAGATAATCGACACGGGGCAGCATGGTTTTTACGGTATCCGCATATTCGATGCCGAGTTTTTCCGCCTGTTCCACCGAAATAAAGGGATCGTAGCCGATCACCCGCATCTCGAAGGCCGCCGCCCGCTTGGCGACTTCAAGCCCGATGCGGCCCAACCCCACTATGCCAAGCGTTTTGCCTGCCAGTTGTACACCCGTAAAGGCGTGGCGGTCCCACCGCCCTTCCGCCAGACTTCGGTGCGCCTGTGGAACCTTGCGCGACAGCGCCAGCATAAGCGTAAACGTGTGCTCTGCCGTGCTGAGCGTATTGCCCGCCGGGGTGTTCATGACCACGATCCCCTGCCGCGTGGCGGCTTGGCGATCTATGTTGTCCGTCCCCACCCCGGCGCGTACGATGGCCCTTAGTCGGCGATTTTCGTCGAGCGCTTGGGCGGTGATCTTGACCCCGCTACGGCATATCGCACCGTCAAAGTCAAGAAGCGCAAGCCGCAACGCTTCGCCCTCCAGTCCCGTACGGACCTCGTACTCGATATCCTTTGCCCGGTCCAAAAGTTCCAGCCCCTCACGGGCCAGCTTGTCCAACACGATCACCCGATACATAAAACCCTTTCGGGAAAGTGTGAAGTGTGAAGTGTGAAAAAGATAAAAACTTTGTAATACCCATTGTCAATACCGAAACCGATAGGCTATCCTCGTATTTTTTCCGTGGTTTTGTGATGGAGCTTGGCGACACGGGTAAGGACTTGCTCCCCATGTTTTTGCACAAGACGGTTTCCCGTTTCGATGACGGTTCCGGCAGCGCCTTTGGGGAGGGGTTCTGAAAAGGTTTCGGACAAACGACTCAGGTATTCGAGAAAACGGTCACGCGCTAATATCGAGGCGGCGGCCACGGCCATATACCGTTCTCCCCGGTGCAACTGGGTCAATCGGATCGTTTTCCCGCGTCCCATAAGACGCGACTTGATATAGGATTCTGCGCCAAACTGATCGGCTACGGCGCGGGGACACTCGGTCTCTTCGAGCAGGGTTTCGATCGCGCGAGCGTGTCCCCATGCCAGCAGATGGTTGAGATTTTTTCCCTCGCGGACAAACTCGGCATATAGGCTGTTGTACCGTTCCGGCGGAATGACCACCTCACAGTACCTCCGGGCGCATGCTTTTCTGATCTGTTCGGCGATGTCGCGGCACTGCCGATCCGTAAGTTGTTTGGAGTCTTTTATGCCTATCGGCTCCAACCGGTGTTTGGCGGTCTCGTCGAGCAGTACGCCGGCCACGACCATCGGGCCAAAATAGTCGCCCTTGCCCGATTCGTCCGTCCCGATATAAGGAAGGGGTATTTCCTCCGGTGCTTCGGAGACGGGCGTTTTGATACCCCCAGCCTCTTCTATGCCGCGTATCTCCGGAATATACGGACCGAGCGCATGCGCGAGGATAGGTAGCAACATTCCCCGCTTGCCCTGTATCGTCAGCGTCCCTTTTGTGTACTGTCGGACTACGACTTTTTCGGGTTTGTCCTTGAACACCATCACGTAGTCGCAGTAAGGTTCGGTTCTGCGTTCGGACGGTCCCAACTCCTCCAGCGTCCGCCGGACCGCTTCGCGGTTTCGCGGGTCCATGATGGAGAAAGAAAGAGTTACTTGAAGGCTGAGGTTTGAAGTCTGAATTCCTATCCCCTTTCGGTGCGTCCTACCCGTTCTTGCAGCGACAAGCTGTGGGATTGGCGGTGTGTGTTGTAATCCGCCTGTTTCGGCCCCCTCTGCGTTCCCCGCGAGCAGTTGCCCCCCTCCGATCCCCCCGTGACCCGTGACGGGGATATTACGCGCTCCTTCTCCACCGTTCGCGGGGAGGGCCGGGTGAGGGTCTACCCCAGCCCCGCGTAACCTCTATTAATATAGACAGCGTATACACGTGAGCGTGTAAAATTGTTATAGAAGAAATTAAAAACCCCGTTGGAGGTCGTGCGGTTCGAAATCCTAAGGTGATTTATCTTGCATAGACGGATTAAGCCTGTATTATATGACTATAACCATGACTATAGTTATATGGGTTGTCTCTTTATGTCTCATGATTGCACGATGTCCATTGTCCATGGGTATTAAATGACTCCGGGGGTACGCATGATCACCATATCCAAAAGCAAATTGAAAGCGCAGATGTTGCAGATTTTCCGGCAGATTGAACAGACAGGAGAAGAGGCCATCGTTACGGACAACCAACGACCGGTTCTGAGGATTACCCCGCTTAAGCGAAACGTAACGGTCCATGAGGCGTTTGGGGCGTTTCAGGGTAGGATAAGATACAACGAACCCATTACAACACCCACAACGATCGAATGGACGGCTGTATGACCGTACTTCTCGACACCTGCGCGCTTATTTTCTGGACGCTCGATCCGGCGTCGTTAACGCAGACCGCCAGGGAAGCCATTCATCAGGCGGATGAAGTGGCCATAAGCGCCATATCGGTCTGGGAGATCGGGATAAAAAACCGCCGCGGAGCGATCGACCTTCCTTTATCGTTCAGAGAATATGTGGAAAGGTTGAAGACGGTGCGTGGCTTGCAGATATTACCGGTCGATGAGCAAATCTGGGTGGCGAATGTGGAAATGGACTGGTCGCATCGTGATCCTGCAGATCGGACGGTGGTGGCGACAGCTATGATGCATGGGTGGCCGCTCGTTACGTCGGATGTTACGATTCGGAATTACTATCCTTCCTCTGTCTGGTAACGAGTAAGTCGATTCGCGGGGCCACAGTCTGTTTTTTCCTTCCTACTTCCCCCTTACCCTATACAGCGGAAACGCTTCCTGATACCCTTTTAGTTCGGCGGTAAAGGGTGTCACGCTGTGCCCCGTAGTTTCCAGCCACCTTCGAACGCCGGGGTCGTTCAATATCGCGTCGGTGACGACCACCTCGCCTCCGGTGCTTTGGCCCTCGATCCGCGACGCGATATTGACAGTCGTTCCGAAATAGTCGAGTCGGTCGTTTTGGTTGATGGCGATACACGGACCGCGATGAAGCCCGACCTTGAGGGTAAGCGGCGGCGGACTTTGCGGATCGTTTGACACGCCGATGTCCGCGATCATGTCGAGCGCCGCGGCCAGACCGTCTACCGGATCGAAAAAGGCGGCCATGACGGCATCGCCGATGGTCTTGACGATACTGCCGCGATGCCGAGTCACACTGTTTTTGAGCACGTCGAAATGGTCCATTACGGGGCGGAAGGCCGGCGCATCGCCGATACGGGTGTAGATGCCCGTAGACCCTTTGAGATCGGTAAACAGGATGGTCAAATTGGTCGCGGCGATCTGTTCCATGGGGCGAAGCGCCTCGCTTGAAAACAGATCGCGGAAAGTCTGAAGCGTCGTCACCTGCGCAGCGGTGGCGGCCTGATCCGACCATGCGGTATGTTCGATGAGCATCACCTGATCCGTACCGGTCCGGTTGTCAAAGACGATGGCCAGATCACCCGTTTTGAGTCGTTTTTCGGAAGGGTGTATGCCCTCGCCGTCTATGACCACCTCGATGGCGCGGTAGGCGCCGTCTTCGCTCACCCGGAGTTCGGTCTGTCCCGCGCCAGCCTCTTCTTCTTCGATTTGGGACGGGTTCTCCGACGCACGCGGTCCCCGGATGCGGTAGTAACCGGACGGCATCGACAGTTCGCAAATCCGCCGCTCCCGGTCGGCGACGATCTGCTGGGCAACGATATGCGGTGTGTTCTGCGGACCTCCGACACAGAATATCCCGTGTTCGACCGCCTTGATGCCGGGGTTGGGGTGAAAGGTGACTTCGATGTTGTGATCAAAATCCACTTCGAAGTCTACGTTGCATGATGAGCAGTGCGAATGTCGGCGGACATTGGCGAGTGTAGGCGCGGTGGAGGATGCACCCCGGCATTCCGGGCAAAGCAAATCCCAGCTTGCGTCGAGCAGTCCCAACCGGGCCGCCCGCAAAAACAGTTCGAGCGTCTGTATCCGGTCTTCTTGCCATGTGTCGGCCAGTGCAAAGGGGCGGATGCGGACAAGGTCGGCGTCCGGCGTTTCGCGGACAAAACGGATCAGCCGGTCGATTTTGTCGGGAGCATGACCGGCGGAGACAAGCTGGTCGGCGATGTCCGTGATACTCGCCTCCGCAGCAGGATGTAGCGGACTTGCCGGAATGGAAAATGGAACGAGCGGCGCCTCCTGTGTCCTGAGCGTCTCGTCGATCTGCCGGAATACACGGTCAAACGCCCTGCGGCTGAGCCAGTTGACCTGAAGGGGAATGGCCAGATCCCCCAGCGGGTTGGAGGGATGGATACGGATTTCGTAGACAAGGTCGGCTCCGCCGTCGGGGCGGGGCGCAAGCTGCACATGAATACGCATCCAGGCGACCGGGCCGGACCGGTACATGCGAAGTACGCCAAAATAACGCGGCTGTACCCACTCGAACGGGTATTCGTCCCATACGATGGAAAGTCCGAAACGTTTGATGCGAAGCACCCGCGAAGCGCCGGTTGCGGTGTCGGGTCCGGAGAGGGTCTCGGTGACGGGAAGTCCCGTGGCTTCGTTAAACCGCTGGGTGTCGGATACAAGAGGCCAGACACGTTCCGGGGAGGCGTGGAACGTCCACGTCCAGCGATAGACAAAAGCTGGCGGTGCGGTCGCAGGCGGTGCAGGCATACCCTTTTACCAAGGGATGGGGATGTTCAACTGACCGAGTTTGGCTTCGAGTTCGCTACGCTCTCGGTTGCGGCGGGGACTGCCGTCTTCGGCAAGAAAACGAAATTTTATCGCCAGCGAGATCGCCTGCTTCCGGTCGCCGCTCTGTATGGCGCGGATTATTTCCCAGTCGAGTCGTGTCAAACTGAGCGCCTGCACCCGGTAGTCGAGAAACGCCTGCCAGGCGATGGGACACCATCGGCTGACGATTTCATAACCGATGGTCAGCGCGTACTGGCGGATTTCCCATTGCGCGTGGTCGTCCATGCGCAGACGAAGAAAATGAAGCAGGTTGTGAAGGTTGACTTTCCAATACGCTTCGGTATAGGTGGAAAGCGGCAGGTCTTTGCGTGCCTGTTCCCGCGCGATGCCCGCTTCAAGACGTTCTTCGTAAATCTGACGCGACACGCGCAGGAGGTCCTGTTCCTTTTGGGTAAACACCGCACCGACCTCCGGTTCGAGCGTCCCTTCGCTGCCCTGTCGGTTGCCGCCGGCCTGTAGCCGCCACTGTGACGGCTCTGTAGTCTGTGCCGCGTCGATGGCAATCGAATACCGGGTACTATACTCGTTCACAGAGTTGTGCGTAACCATGCCGTTGGCGACAAAATTGTGATACGGCCCCTCTACTTCGAGATCATAGGTCTCTTTATGACCGGCAAATTCGAATCGTTCGACACGTATCCGTTTTGCCATGGTCATTTTTTGCCCATTATACCCACTATCCAGCCAGTCTCGATTCTGGTACAGTGCCGGAACTTCGACCTCGACTCCGTTGACATAAACAAAATGGTCGCCCGTGTTCCAAATGGCCTTCCCGGCTTTTTCATACAAACCGGTTGCCGCATGAAGCGTATGCCAGCCATTTGAAAACAGAAAACGATGATCCGCTGTGGCTTCTATCTGTTTGCCATCTGTCAAAGTCATACGAAACACCGGTTTGACACCGTTTTGATAGACATTTACAATGCGGGTATGCTGGATACGCCCGGTATCTTCGTTTACTTGCCGAAGCCTCATCTGCTGTATCTGCTCGCGTTTGAACAGCGGATTTTTCTGTTTATCGAGCGGTTGACGGTTGCAAGCAGGCTCAAACCGCTTCCATATTTCTTCTATTTTTAGCTTATACAACTTATCACCTCGGCGCTCGATATCACCGGGCAAGTCGAAATAGATTTCCGTTCCCTCCGCCAAACAGGCCGTGCGATGTCGTATCCACTGCCGCCAGCAGTCCATCGGAACGCGCACATGCAGCTTGATGTCGCACATTTCGAACGGCGTAGTATGGTGATGACGCATCAGATACCGGATCAACCCGCGATCCTGACTGACTTGCTTTGTACCTTCGCCGTAGGATACACGCGCCGCCTGCACGATGGATTTGTCGGATCCCATATAGTCCACCACACGGATAAAGCCGTCGTCGAGGATAGGGAAAGGGCTTCCGAGGATTTGGTCCAGTTCGGGTACGCCGGGGCGGGATAGATGTTCGGGTTCGCGCGATGCGTCGGGGATTTCGGGTTCTTCGGACATGAGAGCGGGGGTTGGGGTTCGGATGTGGGTCGCGAAAACGGGTCGGCACGGCGATAACCCATACGCCGTCTACACGCTGTCGACCGAGTTGAAGCGAGACCCAATGCTATCGAAAACAAAGACCGACGTCAAGGGTTTTGTCCAAAACTATCCCCGGAAAGCGAAATATACCGCCCCCACAAGAAACAGGTAGGATATCAGCAGATTCCACGTAGGACGCTCGCCAAACAACAGATACGCCATCCCGGTAAACACCACGAGCGTGATACACTCTTGTATGATTTTGAGTTGCGTCACGGTATAATAACCGTAGCCCGCCCGGTTGGCCGGCACCTGAATCGCATACTCCGGCAACGCGATCAGCCAGCTTATCAGAATCATCAACAGAAGCGGCTGTCCTCTGTATCGCAGATGCCCATACCAGGCAAGCGTCATAAAGATGTTGGACAGGATCAGCAACAAAACGGTTTTCATGTGGAATAGGCTTTTAGGATGACGGCATCACAGATTCCTTGATCATAACCATCGCCAAAGCGATACGGGCGCAGCTTCTTAGAAAAAAGCTTAAAGACTTGCTTTACAGGCCTCTACCTTACAGGCTATAAATGCGCAACCCAAGATATACAACCGAGTCGGATACAAACAGAAAAACTTCGTCTCGTAGAATCTTCTTGTTTTTGGACGCGATCCCTGTATCCTTACCGGGTCGTTTGCCACGTATCCGGAGAAAACGAATATGTTGTCCATATTGGCGGGTTTCTGGCTGGGGCTGGTGCATGTGCTGATCGGACCGGACCACTTGGCCGCGATAGCACCGATGGCCGTCGACGACCGCAGACCGGCTTGGCGGCTTGGTTTGCGGTGGGGGCTTGGTCATTCGGGCGGGGTGCTGATCATCGGCATAGCCGTGTTATCGGTTCGGGAAATCGTACCGGTAGACCTCATCTCTTCTTATAGCGAGCGAGCGGTAGGCGTTGTGCTTGTCGCCATCGGTATCTGGGCGATACGTCGAGCGTTCGACCGCCGTATCCATACCCATACGCACGAACACGAGGGGCATGCGCACGAACATTTTCATGTGCATGCCGCGCCAAAGCCTCATACGCGACGCGCGCACGCCCACGGTCATGCCGGGCTTGCCGTCGGCGCGTTGCATGGGCTTGCCGGCAGCGCGCATCTGCTTGGGATACTACCCGCGCTTGCGCTTCCTTCCACGCTGCTTACCGTGTTGTGCATCCTGAGTTTTGGCGTCGGGACGGTCGCGGGGATGCTGGTTTTTTCCTGCACGCTCGGATGGATCGCCAAGCGTTTTGCCGCCGCACGCCTGGTCGTATATCGGGGGATGATGCTTGTCTGCGCCGGAGTAGCCATCGTCACCGGCGGTATGTGGATGTGGCTGACGTGAAAGCGATGGTGTTTGCCGCCGGGCTGGGCACACGGCTAAAACCCCTCACCGATGCGCGTCCCAAAGCGCTGGTAGAGGTGCGAGGAAAACCGCTTTTGTACTGGATTTTAAAACGTCTGGCACGGCACGGCTTTACCGACATCGTCGTCAACACCCACCACTTTGCCGAACAGATCGATGCCTTCGTAAAAAACTTTCTCGCGCATCCGGCCCACACAGGTATCCGTATTTCGCTCTCGCGGGAGACGACCCTGCTCGACACGGGCGGGGGGCTTTGGCATGCCGCTCATTTTTTTAACGACGACGCGCCCTTTCTGGTTCAGGCCGTAGACATCCTGACCGACTTGGATCTTTCCGCGCTTATGGCCGCACACCGGATGTCGGGTGATCGGGTGACGATTGCCGTCAAGCGCCGCGTGGGAACCCGTTTTTTTCTGTTTGACGAGACACGCAGGCTATGCGGCTGGGAATCCACCGATACCGGGGTGCGCCGCATGGTGTGTCAACCGTCGAGCGAGCCGGAAAGCTGGCCCTCTATGGTTGTGCAGGCCGTATCGCCGGTCATCTTTTCGAAATGGCGGGACCCCCGCCCCATTTCGCTTACCGACGTCTATTTGGAACTTGCCGAAGCCGGAGAGCCCATTTCAGCGTTTCGGGTGGACGATGCGGTCCGGTGGATGGACGTAGGACGCATCCCCCATCTGTCTCAGGCCGAAACCTACTTCGGCGCGGCGTATTTCGACGATCTGGAGGTGTTTGACACATCGCGTCCGGCAAAAATCGGCGTGGGGTAGTTTGGATCCCCTGCGGGTTGTCGGTATCAGACGGATTTCGGCTCGATCGGCTCCGCGTGTTCGTCGATATAGCGTTGCACATCCGATGCGTCTACTCCGCCGATAAAAGTAGCGCCGGAGCCGACATAGTAAAACGGCTCGGCGAATGCTAAACCGTAGCGCTGTCCCACCGTTTCGAAGTCTTTGAGACAAAACAACCGCACATAGGCGCGATCCGCGGTTTCGTCATCATCCCCCAGTTCCGGAAGCCAAAGCCCTTCACGGGCCAGCCGCGTCCTGAGACGCGATCCGGTCGCACCTGCCGGCCCTTGCGCACGATTGACACACAGCGCGTCGATCTTTTGCTCGATATACGCCGATATGTCTACCACCCGGTTGTACGGCTGTCCGGGCCGCGCAACCCAGTAATACTGTTCCCGCACGGTATGCGGCATAATCCCCGCGGCTATGTGCTCCGGATAATCCTTTCCCATGCCGGCCATCCACCGAGCCGCCTCGACCGCCTGCGCCGTGACGTAATGATCCGGATTTTCTTCTCCGTGTCCCCACGGGTTGAAGGTAAACACCGTATCCACCTTGAGCGCGCGAAACAAAAAGATAAGACGTGCCCGGATCTCGACGGCAGACGCCTCGTCCATCAGGTGATTGCGATAGCCGAGATAAAACACCTGTCTGAATCCCAACACGCGAGCCAGTTCGTCCACCTCGCGCTCGTTCTGGAGTATGGTCTCGCCAACACTGGCGGTAGGGCCGCATTTTTCGTCGTTGGTCGTCTGGATCAGATACGCGGTATAACCAAGATCAATAAGCCGGGCGATCGCGCCGGCGCAAAAAATCGGAATGTCGTCCGCATGGGATTGTATGGCGGCAAGTACTTTGCCGGCGTAGGGTTTTCCGGTTTCCTGTCTTTCGACGACCACATCCGGAGACGTTTTGGACTCAGGGTTCATGATGGGTATCACCGGTTCCGGGTTTCGTATTTTGCGCGGTATTTGTCGTACAACTGCGTGTGTTTGCTTGACAGGTCCACAACACGACCCAAAATAAAGGCGCGTTCCACGTGGGTGACGATTTCGAGTGGATCCCCGTTTGTTACGATCAAAGTAGCATCCTTCCCCACCCCCAGCGAGCCTACCCGATCGGAAACGCCCAGAATTTGCGCCGGGTACAGGGTGACGGCCTTGAGCGCTTCGTCTCTCGGAAGCCCGTAGGCGGCAGCGGTAGCGGCCTGATAGGGCAAGTTGCGTTCGTTATAGTTGTCGCTTCCGGTCGTGATACAGAACGCGATGCCTGCCTGATGGAGTTTTGCCGCGCAGGAAAACGGCGTATCGTAGTCTTCCCAGTCACGCGACGGCAATCTGTGCGTACCGTTGAGGATAACGGGGATGCCGAGCGTCTTGAGTCGGTCGGTAAGGCGCCATGCGTCGTAGCCGCCCACCAGAACGGCGCGGACCCCTTCGTCTGTTATCCAGTCGAGCGCCATCTCGATGTCTTGTATCGCGTCGGCATGGACAAACACCGGCATTTCTTTTTTTAGCACCGGGATCATGGCCTCCCAGTTTACATCCGTGTCGTGATACGGAACGCCGGTGGATTCGGCGTTTTTGGCCACCATATAGGCACGGGCGGCGCGAAAAGCATCGCGGATGGTGTGTATCTGACCTTCGATCCGTTTCTGCTGTTCCTCGACGGACGGCGCACCGGGCGCGCGGCTGACGGCGGCCGAAGGCCACCCTACGTGAAGCCCGACCTGGCTTTTGAGCGTCATGTCCTCCCATGTCCAACCATCGAGAGTAAGAAGACCGGAGATGCCCGCAATCAAACCACCGGTAGGTACGGTCAACGCCATGAGCACGCCGTTTGCGCGTGTCACCGGAAACAGTTCGCTGTCGGGATTGACCGCAGGTAAGGTGCGCACACTCGAAGTGATGTCGCCGATTTCGTTGAGGTCGAGCGTGGCGCGCACGGACCCGATCTCGATCAGTCCGAGATTGGTATGCGCCGCAATCATGCCCGGGTATACATGTTTCCCGGTAACGTCGATACGTTCGGTTCTGGGAGGAAGCGCTACCGACGTTCCGATCGCCGTGATTTTGCCCTGTTCGAACAAGAGAGTCGCGTTTTCCAGTATGGGGCCGCCGACCGGATGGACCGTGCCGCCGGTCAGGGCGATAGGGTGGTCCTGCGAACGTCCGGGACGCTGGTTGGATGCGGAGGCGACCGCAGGGATCAACGTTGCGACAGCCATTAGGAGCCACACATAGCGTCTCATGTCATATTCCTTTTACGTTCCTGGTTTTTGAGTATCGAGACCGTGTTTTTTTGCCAGCAGTTTCTGGATCAGCAGCGCACGGTCGCGCGCAACCTGCCGACGCAATTCGAGGTCTTCGGCGTGGTCGAAAAACCGTCTGCCTTCGATCCATGTCTCTTCGCAAACGGTATAGGTGGATAACGGAGAGCCGTTCCACACGGCGAAGTCGGCATCTTTTCCGACTTCGAGCGTGCCTACGCGCCCGTCGATCTTTAGCTGTTGTGCGGCGTTGATCGTGACAAACTTAAGCGCCTCTGTTTCGCTCACCCCGCCGTATTTGACGGCCTTTGCCGCTTCGGTGTTCAACCGACGCGCCAACTCGTCACTGTCCGAGTTGAACGTGACGCTCACACCGGCCTGATGCATGAGTGCGCCGTTGTGCGGGATGGCATCGTAGGCTTCGATCTTATACGCCCACCAGTCGCTAAAGGTGGATGCGCCCGCGCCGTGCCGGGCAATAGCATCCGCCACCTTGTAGCCTTCCAGCACATGCTGAAACGTGGCGATCTTGAACCCGAAATCATCCGCCACGCGAATCAACATGAGGATTTCGTCCTGTCGATACGAATGGCTGTGTACGATTCGGTCGCCGCGAAGGATTTCGAGCATCGTTTCGAGTTCGGCATCGCGCCGGGGCGGTACAACGCCGCGTTTGTCCTTGAGCGTGTTGTACGTCTTCCACGTCCGGTCATAGTCCTGCGCCGCACGAAACCGATCGCGGATGATCTGTTCGACCCCCATACGCGTCTGCGGATACCGTGAGGTCGGGTTGGCCCAGTTGCTCTGTTTTACATTCTCACCCAGCGCGAATTTGATGCCGGGTTTTGCGTCTTCAAACTTCATGCCCTCCGGTGTATGTCCCCACCTTAGCTTGATGATCTGATTTTTTCCGCCGATGGGATTGGCCGACCCGTGCAGCACGTTGGCGACCGTCAGCCCGCCGGCGAGTTCGCGGTATACGTCGATGTCATAGCTGTCGATCACATCGCCGATGCCCACTTCGGCGGTCACCGCCTGAGTCCCCTCGTTGATGCCCTCCGAGATGGCCGTATGCGAGTGGGCGTCGATAAGTCCGGGTGTGACGTGTTTGCCCCGGCCATCGACGATAACCGCGTCTTCCGGAGCTTGCAGATTCTGTCCGATGGCGGTGATTTTGCCGTCGGTCGTCAGCATGTCGGCGTTTTCGAGCCGACCCCGCGCATCGAGCGTCCACAGCGTGGCGCCGCGCACGAGGACGTGTCGCGGGCGCGGCGGCAGGGCGGGACGGCCAAACGAGACGGGTGGATATATTGCCGGAAGCGCGGTGCTTGCACCGGGTTCGGGCGCTGTCGGTCGTTTTTTCTCAATCGGAGCAAGAAGCGCGGCGGACCAGGAGAACATGGCTCCATCGGGCAATTCGCCCTGACCGGCCATGCGTTTTTCCTCTATACTGCCCGTCAGACGGATCAAGCCTTTATGCCCCCATTTGTCTCCGTTAAAGGAAAGCGCGATCTGTTTGACGACAAGCGAGACGGTTTGGAGTTTGACGGTCTCGCCCGCATGGTGGACGGTTCCATTTCGTTTGGAGATGTCGTCTTTGATCACTAGCGAATCGGACGCGGCGGCCATGCCGGGCAATACAAGCGAGAACGCCCATGTTCCTCTTACATCGATGGGTGTTTTAGGGGCGGTTTCATAACGTCTGCCTTCGATCCATACCTCACGTACCCGTACGTTTTCGGCAAACAACGGGCCGTCGGTCACGGTAAGATGGGCACGTTTTCCGATGTCCACGGTTCCCGTCTGTGTCTCTATGCCAAACAATTTGGCGGGGGCCGTCGTCAGGGCTGCCAAGGCGGCGTCGTAGGGTAGGCCGCGTTGGATGGCCTCGCGTACGGCCTCATGAAACGATTCCGACTTTTCAAGCCCGTCGGCTGTCAGGGTAAACACGACGCCGGCGCGGTGCAGACGTCCCGGATTTTCGGGGGCAGCCTCCCAGTGCCGCAATTCTGCCGTGGATACCCGCATGGCGTCCGCCGGGGTATCTACGTCAAACCGATCCGCCGACGGAAAAGTTACGGGCACAACGATTGGCGCGCCGATCGCTTTTATCGCGTCGAGCATCCGGTATTCGTGACCGCTTCCGCGAAACCACACATGGCTTCCCATTTCTTTGGCTATGGCGGCGGCGCGTAACAGGGTCAATTCGTCTCCGGTGCGCATCATCAAGGGTTGTCGGGATTGCACTGCCGGAAGCAGGGCGGTAAGGGCTTTGTTCTCTTCCGGTTCCGGCTGTCGGGGGTTTATGGCAAAGGCTTCGTGTGCTTGTGCGTACCAGCGGGCGTCCTGCAACGTCTGTCGGATCAGCGCCAACGCGCCCATGAGCGAAGCCGGGTAGCGCTGGTCGCGGCGGTGTTCCACTCGAATATGTGTCGCTATATCGGCCCGGAGGATGTTGTCGTTGGGTTGTCCGTCGCCGAGATGCACAATTGTGCCCATGCCCGTAAAAATACCGTCGCGGGGAACGACAAATGCCAAGGCAAACCCGTTTGCTCTGAGTTTTTCCAGTGCTTTCGTATCGGCGCGATACAGCGCGGCGGCGCTGCGTTGGGGCTGCACCGCATCGTTCCAATATTGTGCGCCGACGCTGTCGGCGGGAGGCGTCTCCACGCCTGTGTGGGTGTAGGATTCGATAAGACCCGCGTATACGGTCAATCCGGTATAATCCAGTAGGGCGGCATCGGCAGGGGGACGGACGGACGCCCCCACGGCCTCTATGATTCCATTGCGAATCACCACCGTTCCTTTTTCTATGATACGCCCCGGCCCCTGTACGATTCGGGCATCGACAAAGGCAAACACAGTAGGCGTGTTGTCTCGCAGACCGGCCTGCGGAGCCGTCTGCCATGCGTCCGCCGGAGCGGTTGCAAAAAAGACCGCCAGGCCGGCGATCATACGCAGAATAAACGAAGAACCTGGCATATTCACCTCCCACCCTATCGAAAACAAAATGACCCGACGCCTATGTCCGGCTTTCGGGAAGATCATCGTTGTGGGGATAGCTAAAATAAAAGCCCGGCTGTCGATGACAAGCCGGGCTAGGAGCTTTCGGAGAAAACACTACGCGGGATTTTTGCGCGGACGCCCTCGTCCACGTTTCGGTGCGGCGGATGCCAACGACTTTTTCCGGCGGTAATCGTGAATCAACGCTTGATCGAAATCGCCGTTTGTTACCATCACTCGGATATTCGTTTCGACATCTGAAAGGGTCAGAATTTTGCCTTCCTGTTTGGCGGGAACGACAAATTTTTTGACAAAGACATTGCCTCGTTTCAGCCCGGCGATATAGCTCTTTTCATCATAAATTTTGACGACTATTTTCGCATTTTCCCGAATCGTTTCGGGTTTTAATCCCCGAACGGATTTTGTAGCCAGTCGCGTATGCAAAGGCACTTCTTTAATGGAAATAGCCATTGCTTTCTTCTCCTTAAAAATAGAAAAAAGAAAAAATAAAGGGGGTATTATCAACAACGACGATAAAGCCAATAGGGTAGGTGTTAACTAAAAGATGTCAAGAAGAAATTTAAAAAAATGCGTGGTCGAAGAGGCAAATTTAAAACGAAAACACTCCTTTTTATTTTGTTTGATACATCGTTCCGGTCTTATGGAGATAAGAAAAAATACAAAGACAGTTCAAATTTGTGTGGGTAACATGTAAAGTATTTATTCGTAGTCACCCCAGTATATCCTTGAAAGCGCCGGGCGGAATGGTCGTCGGGTGTCCGGTAATCCATCGCCACATTTCCAGCCGTAATTCCCACTCTTTGTAGTAATCCGAGCAGTAGCCCTGGCTCCCTACCATACCGGTGATCCATTTGCGCACGACCTTATCGGCATCAGGACTGTGATTCCATGAAGGGCGTACGGGCGGCGACTGGCGGTCGAAGAGAAACTTGAGCATATAGCGGGGCGTAGCGGCGCGGTTCAGGCTCATCGCGTGCCAGAGGTCGTAATGCGTAATGGCTACTGTTCCGGCCTTGACGGTAAGCGCTACCTGGCCCTTGAGGTTGGCATAGGTCTGAAGCCGGTCGGTAGGTGCGTTGCGAAAATGCGTTCCCGGCATGACGACGGTAGGTCCGTTCTCCGCCGGAACGTCATGTGGATAATACATCGCCAGCACCGTCCACACCTGATGATGACGCACGTTGGTGCCGTCCTGATGCCAGCCTTGACTTTGCGAGCCGGGTGGATTCTCGTGGAGATGACGGTGCGGATTCATGCGGTAGTCTTCGCCCAGCAGGCTGATCAGCGCGCCCCGCACCGCAGGATGGTCGTACACCTCGTACAGACGAGGGACAGCATCGAGAATACCGTTTCCCGGATGGCGTTCCAGCCGACGGATATCTTCGAATACAGCCTCGTTAAACCCTTTGGGAAAATCCGGTTCTACCAGATGATAACCACGGGCGACAAACCCACCTACTTGATCATCGGTCAGCAGCACAGGCGGCTGTATGGCAGTCGTTTCGATCATCCTATTTCTCCTCACAGACGGTACGGATGTCCGTCGTACAGTCGTAGTCCACTACATGCCCGGTACGACTTACTTGTATGTCGCAACAGGCCGTGAGCATATCCTTGAGCATCGCCCGCCCACGTTGAACGCGTGATTTGACGCCGGAGACGGTGAGGTGGCCATGTTGGGCGATCCGGTGCTGCGGCCAGCCCTTTATCTCGGAAAGCATCACGGTGTCTCGGTAAAGTTCGGGCAGACGCGCGATCATGGGAAAAAGACAGGCGGCCAATTCCTGGCGCGCTTTTTCGCTCTCATCGGAGGCAGGTTGTTAGATCCAGTCGGGAACCGGTTCACCGGCTCGATTGCGTCGGTAATGGTCCACAATGGCGTTGCACGCGATCTGAAACAGCCAACTTTCGATGCGCCCGGTGTCTCTGACCGATCCCATGCGTTCATGCACCCGGAGAAAGATATCCTGAACCATATC
>Ga0194132_10002468_pt1 | contig 34535 bp, 32 predicted proteins | sample TA2KigOf80mmetaG_FD_148612 | JGI IMG/M metagenome (GOLD analysis project Ga0194132, IMG submission 148612) | Freshwater microbial communities from Lake Tanganyika, Tanzania - TA2015054 Kigoma Offshore 80m | ecosystem: Environmental > Aquatic > Freshwater > Lake | place: Tanzania: Lake... | reverse complement strand
CGTCCCGGAACGGAAGACCCGCGCCTCAGAGGGCCGGAAAAGCACCGAAGAACCGGAGCCCCGCTTTGAAATGCCAACGGTTCCGCGGCCGGTGGCCCCCCCCAAGAAGCCGGAGCCGGACCCGTCCACGTCCAAACCGGCGGTCCCCTCCGTAACGCTTCCGCCAACTGTACAGCAAGACGCGCCCCAGTCCCCGCCGCCGCAAGCCAAGCCCCCCGACCCGCCGGTTCAGGCCGAGACCAAGCCTGTCGCCCAGCCGGCGGCGCCCGAGCCGCGCTATGAGGGGATCTGGCTGTTTGCCCCTTCGCGGCGGGTGACTCAAGAGAAGTTGTACGCTCCAAAATACATCGAGTTGAAGATCGACGTCGAGGAAGGGGTGATCTTCGGACGCTACAGAGGCCAGTATGATGTCCACGATCAGCCGATCTCGCCGAACGTGAACTTCACGTTCAAAGGAAAGCCAACAGGCACTGCCACGACGCTGAAATGGGTCGGACCGGGAGGCGCGCATGGAGATGTGATCCTGAAGCTGGTTGGCCCCAGGTCGATCCAGGTCGATTGGAAAGCTGAGGACACAGGTCCAGGGCTGGATCTCGTGGCTGGAACGGCAGTGTTAGTCCGGAGACTGGATTGAGTCCGCGGCTCAAGGGATTCCTTGCCGCGCTGCCGCTGCGGATCGCTTGCGCCGCCGGAATCTGGTATTGCTACCGGATCGCGCTGGCCGACCGGTTGGGACGGGAGCAGACCGAAGAGTCGTTACGGGCAGCGATTGAGGTACGGCCCAACCATTATCTGTACCATTGGCAGCTCGGACAGGTCCCATCGCCGGACTCCAGGCGTCTGTTGGAACGGGCCATTGAACTCAATCCTTACAATGCTGGTCCGATGGTGGATTTGGCGACGAGCCTCGAACTCGGGGGAGACCCGGCAGGCGCGGAACGACTGCTGCTCCGTGCGAACGAGGTGGACCGGACATACTTCCCCAAGTGGAGCCTGGCCAACTTCTACTTCCGCCAGGAGCGTCCGGATGACTTCTGGAAATGGGCGCGGCGCGCGGCTGAGGTTGGCTCCGAAGACATGAGCGCTCTGTTCAGTCTGGCGCACCGGCTGGAATCCGCCCCCGCCGCAGTATCGAGGGATCTCGTCCCGGACAGGAAGGCCGCCGTCGGGAGCTACATCCACTACCTGCTGCGCGTCAGGAAGGATGTCCCTCTGGAACTCGCCGTGCGCGCGATTCCTCTCCTGCGCGCCGGCGAGGACTCCGTGCTTTGGGATGCCGCCGAACAGATGCTCGGTCAGGGGCGGTACGATGATCTGAGCCAGTTCTGGGAACGCGCCGCCCAGGCAGGCCGTGTGGCCACCGGCGAGGGGCTCCAGCAGCTCGGCAGAAAGACGGTCCAGACCGCGTTGGACTGGCGCGTGTTCCAAAACCACGACGTCTTTCCAACGCCTGGGCCGGCTGGAGTCGAAATCATTCTGGGGGGCGCGCACGGTGAGAACCTGCTGCTCTTGGAGCGGAAAGTCCTGGTGGAGCCGCTGTCCCGGTATGAAGTGGTTTGCGTGGGGGAGGCAATCGATTTCAACAGGGCCACTGGGCTCCGCTGGCGCGTGGTTGCGGCGGGCCGCGAGGTCAACGGACCCAGTATCGCCCAAGGAACGTTTAACCAGCGTTTCGAATTCCGGGCCGAGCCGGGCGAACGCCTGGTCTCTCTGCAATTGGTTGCGATCCGCGAAACCGGTTCAATCAAGCCCAAGGGGACGGTCCGCCTGGTGTCGGCGGGACTGGTTCCGTCCGGTACCGGTGGAACCGAACGGTAAAGCGCGGCGTCCAAACGCTTGTGTTACGCTGTTTGGAGCCGCAATTTTCAACCATCTGGTTTCGCTAAAGGAGTTTGCAGGAATGTACCGTCGACGTGTTTCGTGCTGGATGTTGGTGTGTGCCACCGCCTTGGTGCCGCTGGGGTCCGCATTCGCCCAAATCAAAGCGGGCATCATCAACACGCAGAAGGCGTTGGTCGACACCGCCGACATCAAGAAGGCATCCGCCGGGCTGGAAGCCAAATTCAAGCCGCGCCAGGACGCGCTGAACAAGCTGAGCGCTGAGATCCAGCAGCTCCAACAGCAATTGCAGAGTATGCAGGGCAAGCTCACCCCGCAGGCCGAACAGGACATGGTGGCGCAAGGGCAGCGCAAGCAACGCGATGCGCAACGGTTACAGCAGGACCTCCAGGAAGACGTCAACCGCGAACGCGAGGAGATTCTGCAGGCTGCAGGGTCACGGATGCAAGCGGTGATCCAGAAGCTGGCCGAAGCCAAGGGGCTCGATGTTGTCATGGACGTCAGCAACGTGATCTATTCCAAGCCGGCGCTGGACCTCACCGTCGAAGCCACCGCGGCATACGACAAAGCTCATCCTGTAAAGTAGGGGGGCCTATGCCCGGATATCTCGACGGCTACGGCGAGTCGGACGCCCGGCGTGAGAAGACGCTTAAACGGATTGCGGTCGCTGTGGGGGCGGTCTTGGTGGTGGGACTGGCGGGCTACTTCCTTCTCCGCAACCACCGGGAGAAGGGACAGGTCGACGCGTTTCTGAACCACATCCGCGCCAAGCAGTTCGAGCAGGCGTACGCGCTGTTCGGATGCACACAAGCAAGCCCGTGCCGCGACTACCCGTTCGACAAGTTCCTGCAGGATTGGGGTCCGCAGAGCAATCATCCGGATCCCGGGACGATCAAGCTCGCGGCGCTCAAGTCGTGTGACGGCGGGATCATCCAGTTCGTGAATTGGGGGAACGACGAGATCCGGCTGTGGGTCAACCGCGCGGACCTGACGCTGAGCTATGCGCCCTGGCCGATCTGCAATCCGCGAATGAAGGTGCAGTAGCTTCGAGATGGCGGACCTCAGCTATCCGCTCACCGCCGCGGCGGCCTTCCTGGGGGGTGCGGTCAACGCGGTGGCCGGCGGCGGAACGCTGCTGACGTTTCCGTCGCTGCTGGCACTCATCAGCCCGGTGGCCGCCAACGCGACCAGCACGGTGGCGCTATTTCCCGGTTCGCTGGCGAGCGCCTGGGGATACCGGACGGAAGTCGCCGCCTCGCGCGAGCCGCTCAAGTACCTGTTTCCGCCGAGCCTGATTGGCGGTGTGCTGGGATCCCTGGCAGTGATCCGATTTCCCGACCGTGTGTTCGAGAACCTGGTTCCGTGGCTGCTACTGCTAGCCTCGTGCCTGCTTTTGGCGCAGAAGCCTGTCGCGCGCTGGATCGGCGCGCAGCCTCACGACACGCCATCGCGTTCGACGATCGCGATAATTGTGTTCTTCCAGTTCCTCGTCGGAATTTACGGGGGCTACTTCGGTGCTGGCATCGGCATCCTGATGCTGAGTTCGCTGGGATTCATGGGGATCCCGGACATCCACCAGATGAACGCCGTGAAAGCGATTCTGGCAGCAGCGATGAACGGAGTGGCGATCGGCGTGTTCGTGCTCGACGGGCGGGTCAACTGGAAGTTCGCGGTGCCGATGGCGCTGGCTTCGATCGCGGGCGGCTATCTGGCGGCGCGTGTGGCGCGGAAGATGAAACCCGGCACGATCCGGACGATCGTCATCTGCATCGGCTTCTCGGTGGCGGCGTATTCGTTTTACCGCCGGTTCGGGGCCTAGCTCAGCGCTTGGCGCAGTTCGTCCTCGGTCCGCGCGTTGAGCACCTTCAAGAGGGCCTTCTGGGCTTTGTGGTAGTCCAGATGGCCGAGGCCGATGGAGCCAGAGAGCGTCGGGAAACGGCTGTCGATCACCTGTTGGATCGCTTCGATGATCCCGGTTCGGGCCTGGTCCAACCCCTGCTCGATCCCTTTCTCTACCCCCTGCTCGCGGCCTTCCAGCAGGGCCTTCTTCCTCAGCTTCCGGCCTTCCTTGGTCTCGGAAAGCAATTCCAGGACTTCGTTGTCGAATAGCACGTGCAACCTCCGTAGATCATTTTCAGAATAGACCATCCGGGCATACATTAGGATGAGGAACCGGCCAGCGGCATCCCGAGCTCGAATAGGCGCCGGGCAGGCGTTCTCCAAATGAACACGTATTCCGGCTCGAGTTTATCCTTCAGGCGGCCACGGACCCGGACGAAATCCGGCGGCCACTTCTTGGGCATGTCGGTCTTGCGCATGATGATGATCCAGGCGCGCACCGGCAGCTTTCTTGGACAGACACCAGCGAGATCAGCATCGCCCTTTCGATAATGTCATCGATGTACTCGATGCGCCACCCGCCGCCGCCGAGAGGACGCAGCTTGAACAGGCGGTCCGCTCTGCGCTGCCCATATAGAGTAGTGCTTTTCAGGGGCAAACAATCTCACCGGAAATCCAAAATTGCGCAAAGATCTAGCAGGCAGATACGTACGAACGCAGGAACCGCGCCCCTTTGGCGACATCGGCCATCTCGTCGCCGGTGCCCTCGTACACCAGACTGATAAAGCCGTTGTAGTGGACGCCGCGCAGGATATTGAACACCCGGGCGTAGTCAATGTATTTCTCGCGCCCACGGTCGTCGAGCAGGTAGAGCTTGGTGCGGACGAACTGCGTCAGCGGCGCGACCTGTTCCAAGGAACGGTAGTAGTGCTCGTACGTATGTCCCGCGATCTTGGGTCCCCGCGGACCATCACGCCCAGTGAAGTGGCCGGTATCCAGAAGCAGTGTGAAGTTGGGGTGGTTCACTTCCTTGTGGAAGCGCAGCATGTCGTCGCCTGTCGACGTGAGTCCACTGTGATTCTGCAGGGCGACCGGCATACCCAGGTCCGCGCCGATCTCGGCGCATTTGCGTAACGCGTCCGCACCGCGTTTGAACGCCTCCTCAGTCTTGTCCGGTGACGGCGCCGAGCCGACGAACACGCGGAGCACCGGAGCGCCGAGGAAGACTCCGATTTCCATGGCCTGCTTGGCCTTTTCAATCTCGGCTGGAATCGCAGCCGCATCGCGCCCGAACTCGGTGGCGACCGGCATCGACGCGATCGTGAGCCCGTTGTCGAGCGCCATACGCCGGATCCGCTTCAGGTTGGCACGGTCCATGGTCCCGATATGGCCCATGTGCAAGTCGACGCCATCGAGATTCAGCGCGCGGCAGTGGCGGATGAACTGGTAGATGTCCATCTTGCCGGCGCGGAACGCATTCTGAAAAGACAGCGAGAGACAGGACAAGCGCATCATAATGTGCCTACTGTATCAGAGTGGCGGCTTGGCGAGGTGAAAGCTGGTGGAGTCCTCAATTGCGGCGCCCACTTGGAAAACGAGTGGCTCGCGGAACGGAGGCCCGATGATCTGCGCGCTAATGGGCATCCGGCCGGATGTCAGCCCACACGGCATCGCCAACGCGGGCAGCCCAAGCACGTTGATGCCGCGGACGAAACGCGTTGAAGCCAGCCGCGTGTCCTCTTTCTCACCCGCGATGTCGACCTCACTGTCGCCAATGGGCGGCGCCGGGATCGGGGAGCAAGGTGTGAGGACGCAGTCCGCGTGATGCCAGATGCGTGCCCACTCTTGTTGAAACACACGCCTCAACCGCTGGGCGTTGACGTAGTCCGTTGCCGGCAGGAGCCTGCCCTGGTCGAGAAGCGCCAGGACATCAGCGCCGAACTTGTCCCGCGCGCCGAGAAACCGCTGCAGGCAGGCGGACGCCTCTGAGAGCAGAATCACCCGTCCAATCGCGTTCACCGCGGCGATGTCGGGTACGCGGACCGGCACCACCGCCGCACCCGCTGCCTCCAGAACCGGAACCAGCGCCCGCACGGCGGTGGCGACCTCCGGATCCACGCGCTCAAAATAGAAGTTCTCGGGCAAGCCCACACGGACTCCCGCCAGACTCACCGACTGGCCAGGAACCATCTCCGGGACCGGCACCCGGGCGCTTGAGTCATCGCGGACATCGTGGCCCGCAATGGCCTGCAGGCAGATTGCGGCATCGCGCACCGAGCAGGCAAGCGGTCCCATGTGGTCGAGCGTGAAATCAAGCGGCATCACACCGTAGCGGCTGACCCTGCCGGTAGTGGGCTTGATCCCTACCGATCCGCAAAAGGCGGCCGGAATCCGGATCGAGCCGCCGGTATCCGAGCCCATGGCCATGAAGACACTGCGAGCCCCGGTTGTCGCGCCGGACCCACCGCTCGACCCGCCCGGGATGCAGTCCGTGTTCCACGGATTCCGCACCGGACCGTAGTGGGGATTGTTCGAAGTCACCCCGTAGGCGAACTCGTGCATGTGAGTCTTGCCGCAATTGATCGCGCCCGCCGCGTCCAGCTTTTCGACCACCGCGGCATCAATGGCGGGAACGTGATCCGCGAAGAACTTGGTGCCGAGCGTCGTCCTCACACCTTTGGTGCAGAAGACGTCCTTGACGGCCACCGGAATTCCATGCAGCGGACCCCGCACGCGTCCCGCCGCCCGTTCGGCATCCATCTCTCCCGCGCGCGCCATCGCCTGTTCGTCGAGGATGGTGAGATACGCGTTGAGGACAGGCTGCGTCCGATGGATCGAGTCGAGCGACTGACGGGTCAGCTCCACCGACGAGATCTTGCGGGCTCCCAGGAGGTTCGCCGCCTGCTGGATTGTCATTCGCCACCCTCCTGGCCGCGACCCACCAACAGAAGGTAGGCGGGTTCGGTATCGAAGGGGAGTTGATTCGCGAGCGGCCGAAATAGGGCGTCAAGGCTAGTCAGGGCGGAGGCGCAACGGTCCACGGCCTCCGCGGGCATGTCCGGCGCGACGGCCGCGGCGACTGATTTCCAATCCTTTGCCATTCGCGCTATTGTAGCTCGACATGAACGGAGAACTTTCGCATGGACTGGCTCCACTGGCAGTCTCAGGCAACTCGATCATCCAGGGTCCCACGGGCGCGCCGATCGTACTGCGCGGAGTGAACCGGTCCGGCATGGAGTATTCCGAGCCCGACGAAGAAGGCTTCGTGTCGGCAGCCGGCATTTCGCGGGCGGAGATCCGGTGGATCACGCAACAGTGGAGAGCCAACATCATCTGGATCCCCTTCAACCAGGATTGGGCACTCAACGGGCGGCGCGGGTGGACCGCAGAGGACTACCTCTCCGATCTCGACCGGATCATCGCCTGGGCATCCAGCTACGGCGCATACGCCATGCTCGACTTGCAGTGGCTCGACGCCGATAATCCCTTTGGACCGGACCGGCAATTCGTGCCACCGCTTCCGAACTCAGACACGCCGCGGCTATGGGCCACGCTCGCGCGGCGGTACGAGAGCGAACCCGCGGTTCTGTTCGACATCCTCAATGAGCCGCACGATCCGGTTCCAGGTGACGCGCGGCCGCTGCCCCGGCACGATGGAGGCTTCTATCCAGCGTCGCACCGGCGCGTGACGATGGCGGAATGGCAGCCGTGGGCGCGCCGGCTGCTCAACGAGATCCGCGCCGTTCATCCTCAGGCGCTGATCTTCGTGTCGGGCACGAATTGGGGATACGACCTCCGGGGTATGCCCTTATCCGGAGTGGCCAACATAGTCTATGCCACACACGTTTACCGGAACAAGGGCGAGACGAGATCCCAATGGACGGAGGCATTCGGACGCCTTGCGCGCACCCAGCCTGTATTCGCCGCTGAATGGGGCGGGGGCGACGCGGACCTGGATTGGGGCAGGCGGCTGGCCGCCTACTTCGACCAGACCGGCATCGGATGGTGCGCCTGGAGTTGGGCTGACCAGCCCCATCTGGTCACGCGATACGCGCCGACCCGGTTCGGAGATCTGGTACGCACTAGACTAAACCACTCGTAGTCCGGGAGAATAGTCCTCCCGATTTGGGGAGATCACAACTTTTTTTCACTTTCTCCTGCGATTTTTTCCGGAATTTCCCACTTCTATAGTAGGCGGCCCTTTTCTCACCCTGAGGGATGCCGGGCTCGCGTGCAAAAGCGCGGGCGGGAGTGAACATGTACCGTATAGAGCTGGAGGCCCCACGTGTGGGGTCCAAGTGGGCGGCGATCGTGGCACAGATCCGCCGCGGGGATGCGGACGCGGAAATTGCGTTCGACGAGTTGTGCCGTCCGGGAATCCGGCTGCTCTTGCAACTGAACGTGAGCAGCGTCGGACTGGAAAGGCTGGCCGAGGAGACCGTAGCGGGCGCCGTGGACGCGGTGCGCCGCGGCTGGATCCGGGAGCCCAAGCATCTGGCCACCTTCGTCCGAAGTGTGATTGAGCGGCACACGCCCGCCGCAGCCTGTCTGGGTGCGAGCGCACAGGCACGCGTGCGGCAGCGGGCACTTGAAATCGAGCAGGCGCTGGCGGCGTTCACGCCCGCCGAGCAAGAGTGCCTGCGGAGGTTTTACTCGGACGGCTGGGATGTTGCGCGGATAGTGTCCGAGACCGGAGTCCCGGCAGAAGAGTTTTCGCGGCTGAGACAGCGGCTGCGGGCCGCCTCCGGCGTGAGTCCGGCGTGGTCTCCGTTGGCGAAGGGGCGGGCGGCGGCTGCAGGGGCTTGAACCGGCGCTGAGCGGGACTAGGGGATACTGAAACTATGCTACCCCTGGTCCTCGCATTCGCCGGGATTTCAATCGACGGTGAACTCCTGTTCCCGATCGAGAAGGTCCACAACCACGCATCCACAGTCGTCGAGCTGCCCAACGGCGACTTGTTCACCGTTTGGTATCGCGGATCCGGCGAGCGCACCGCTGACGATGTCGACGTCCGGTTTTCACGCCTGGCCAAGGGCGGCAAGAGTTGGACCCCGCCACGCGTTATCGCCGACACGCCGCACTTCCCGGATTGCAATCCCGCGGTGTTCGTCGATTCGGCGCGCAAGCTGTGGCTCCTGTGGCCGGTGATCATGGCCAACGAGTGGCACACCGCTCTGATGAGGTACTCCATTTCCTCCGACTACAAGAATCCAGCAGCGCCGCCGCGATGGGAGCACTCCGGCATCATCACGTTCATCCCGCGGAATTTCGCAGCCAAGGTCCAGGACGTGCTGGGCCCCGCGGTGTCCAAGGCGGAGCCGGGATCCCGCGCGGCCTCCTACCTGAAGAACGTCGTCGAGAGATCAAAGGACAAGTATTTTTCGCGTATGGGCTGGATGACCCGCGCACATCCGGTCGAGCTTCCTTCGGGCCGGATCATCGTGCCACTGTATTCCGACGGCTACAGCTTTTCGATCATGGCGATCACGGACGACGGCGGCAAGACGTGGACGTCGAGCGAGCCGTTGGTGGGCTACGGCGCGATCCAGCCGTCGATCGCCCGCAAGAAGGACGGAACGCTGGTGGCCTACATGCGCGACAACGGACCCGCACCCAAGCGCCTGCAAGTATCCCAGTCCACTGACGACGGGATCACCTGGTCACCGGCGGCCGACTCCGATCTGCCGAATCCAGGAGCCGGAGCCGAGGTGATCAACCTGCGCGATGGATCGTGGGCGCTGATCTACAACGACACCGAAAAGGGCCGCGATTCATTGGCCGTGGCGATTTCAGACGACGAGGGCCTATCCTGGAAGTGGAAGCGGCGTCTCGAACAACAGCCCGGCGGATCGTTCCACTATCCATCGCTGATCCAGGCGCGGGACGGATCACTCCACGCCTCCTACAGCTACTTCATGCCGGAGGGAAAGTCCATCAAGCACGCGCGCTTCACGGTAGATTGGGTAAAGCAGGGCGATCCCCGTCCTTGAACTTGCTGTTCTCGGCCGCATAGAGCATGCCGAGGATCGCGAACATCCAGCCCGATACGCCTGGCCTCGGAAACGGATAGTCGACCCAGGCGTGAGCGAGCACAGCGGCGAGACCGAGTGACCAGGGGTGGCGCACCATCCATGGCAGCGCGCGCAGGAAGGGAATTGCCAGTGCCGCGAGGAACAGCAGTCCTGCATCGCTTCCGTATTCGACCCAGTCGTTGTGCGCGCGGTTGATGAACGTGGAATCGTCCTGCAGCGCTTTGTGCGGATAAACAATCGGCCAGGTTCCCAGGCCCCAGCCGAGTAGCGGCCGTTCGCGGATCAACTCGAGGCTTGAAAGGACGAAGCTCCAGCGCTCCTTGTACATCTCCTGTTCCTGCAGGCGCAGGGCCACCGTTTCCCACCCCGCGGCGTAGGTGAACAGAGCCGCGGCAACAGGTGCGCCCGCAAGCGTCAACAACGCCGTCTTTCGCAGAGCCGCATGCTTGACAGCAAGGACGCCGAGCACGGCGACCATCACCGCCGTACAGGCAAAGGATCCGGCCCGGGAGGCCGAAGCGATCACGGAGCCGTACATGAGTCCGGACGAAATGACGAACAGCGCCGCGCGGGGCGGATCTTGGACCGTTTTCCAGAGGCACACCGCGATCATGACCTCCATGAAGTGCGCCCAATTGTTGCGGGAGCCGAACGAACCGAAGATGCGCTCTGGATAGCCAGTCTCGAAGTGCCAAAGGAACTTGCCTCCGGAGGTCTCCATTTGGAGCAAGCAAAGCGCGGCCATCCCAATACCGAATCCGGCGGTGGCGGAAAGAAACCGGTGGCGGTCCTCCGCTTCCGCGCAAACGTGCCGCGCCAGCGCGAACACCGCCCCAAGCGCGCCCCAGTGCAACACAGCTTCGACCGTCGCCGACGGCACCACCGTACGCCCGGCCACAAGCTGGATCACACCGGTCAGCGGAAGCGGCACAAACAGCAGCCACGTAGACGGGTGCATCCCGCCGACCCGCGACGCGAACAGGACGAAGACACCCGCGTAGAAAAGTGACACGGCCCACAGCTCGCGGACCCAAACAGTCAATGTGGCGAAACAAAGCAATACGAACAGGAGCAGCCATTGTCGCGAACCGGGCATTAGCTCTAGGCTATCAGCTATCGGTACACTACCCTTCATGCGGATTTCTGCCATCACGGCGCGCCCGGTCACACTCGACGTCAACCCCGACATCTTCATCCAGAGCTCACTGGGCAAGCATCGGAAGTCGCCCTACGTGCTGGTGATCCTCGAGACCCACGGCGGCGTCACGGGATTCGGCGAAGCGACGGTGATGCCGCGCTGGAGCGGCGAAACGCAACACAGCGCCGTGGCAGCAATCGAGGAGATCCTGGCTCCGCCTCTCACCGGGCTGGACGTGTGCGATATCAACGAAGCGCTCGCCATCATGGACCGCGAGATTCATGCCAACGAATTCACCAAGGCCGCAGTCGAGATGGCGATGTGGGACGCCTGGGGCAAGAGCTTGAACACGCCGGTCTGGAAGTTGCTCGGCGGACAGCGGCGCGACCTTTCGATCCCGCTCAAGATCTCGATTGGCGCGTTTCCCCCGGCCGAGGCCGCGCGGCGCGTGATGGTTGCCAAGGACCGCGGCTTCAAGGCCTGCAAGGTGAAGGTAGGCCTGGATGTGCGCGGTGATCTCGAGCGCGTGGCCGCGGTGCGCGACGCCGTGGGTCCGGACTTCCCGGTCGGTGTCGATGCCAACGGGGGCTGGTCGGAATCACAGGCCGTCCAGGCAATCCCCGGACTCGAACGGCTGCGGGTGAACATGATTGAGCAGCCGTTGGCGCGCTGGGACTTCCGCGGCTCGGCACGATTGCGCAACCTGACGCCGATTCCGGTCATGATCGACGAAGGGATCTTCACGGTGCACCAGGCGATGGAGGCGATCCGCGCGGGCGCCTGCGACATTATCAGCATCTATCCGGGGAAGAACGGCGGCATCCGGAAGTCGGTTCAGATCGCGGAAATGGCGCATGCGGCGGGGATCGAGTGCGTGATTGGCTCGAACCTCGAACTGGATCTGGCGACCTCGGCGATGTTGCAGGTGGCCGTGTCCATCCCGAACCTGTCGGCACGGGTGAATCACGATATCATCGGGCCGTTCTATTACCTGGAGCGCATCACGGATCCCCTGATCCGGATCGAGGATGGAGTGGCGTGGGTCCCCGAGGGTCCGGGGCTAGGGGTCACGCTGCTTTAGCCTCTCAGCTTGCTTGGGCTTCAAGCACCAAGCCGCCTCCCGGGGTTTGTCTTCGAGCATGGGGCCACCTCGTACTCACGCAGGAGTTGTGTTCGCACTCCGCGGGATCACCGCACTCCGCCAAGAGGATAGCAGGCTATCCTGGAGAGGATGAAACAATACGCGGCTCCGCCGCCGATGACGATCGACGTCAACAAGAAATACAGCGCCACGTTTGAGACCACGCGGGGCAGCATTGTCTGTGAGCTATTCGCGAAAGAAGCACCAGTGACGGTGAACAACTTCGTGTTCCTGGCACGGGACGGATTTTATGATGGCATCAAGTTCCATCGCGTGATTGACAATTTCATGATTCAGTGCGGATGCCCGGAGGGCACGGGGCGCGGCGGTCCTGGCTACCGGTTCGCCGACGAGTTCAAGGGGAATCCCCATCGCCATAGTGCCGGCGCGCTGTCGATGGCCAACGCAGGGCCAGGCACCAACGGCAGCCAGTTCTTCATCACGCACATCGTCTGCGACTGGCTCGATGGCAAACACACCGTCTTCGGAAAGGTTCTCTCGGGTCAGAACATCGTGAACGCCGTCCGGCAGGGCGACGAGCTGACTCGAATTACCATCACCGAGCAGTAGCCCGCGCCAGATCGCGCTGCAGGAACAGCCGGTAGCCGGCGAACAGCAGCAGCGACGCCACGACCATGATCACCGAGACGCCGCTGAAGACTCCGCCCAGGCCGTAATCCTGCTTCAGGATCCCGGCCAGCAGACTGCCGATACCACCCGCGAAGCAGTTGGCCGTGTTCATGAGCGCGATCGCGGTTGAACGGAGCCCGCCCGGCAGGAGGTCGCAAGTGGTAGGGATCTCGTTGGCTTGGCCCACGGCGCGCAGGAGAGCGAAGCTGAAGATGGATCCACTGATCAGGGCGTAGCTGGGGCTGCCCGCGAAGGTCAGCAGGAACGGCGCCGCGAACAGGTAGAACGAGGCTTGCGAAAGCATCCGGCGGCGGAGTCCGCCTTGGGCCACGCGGTCCGAAAGCCAGCCACCCGCGAGGACACCGGTCACCGCGGCAGCTTGCAGCATGAACGTCCCTGAGAAGCCGGCGCCTGCCAGGCTCATCTTGAAGGCTTCCTGGTAGTAGAGCGGCAGCCAGTTAAAGAACATCCAGGTCCCGGTGGCGACGATCATCGCCTGCAGCATCACCACAACGTATGACCGCGTGCCCATCAGCCGCGACAGCGCTTCGCCCAGCGGCGGAGCTGGCTCCGATGCCGCTGCATGCGGGCCGTCGCGCAGGATCCGCAGCGCGGCCACAGCCAGCACGAGTCCCGCGCCGCCGAGGATAAAGAACGACGGACGCCAGCCGAAATTGTCGCCGAGCCATCCCGCGAGCAGTCCACCGAAGATCAGGCCGGAATTGAGGCCCGCCAAGTGGATCCCCATGGCGGTGGCGCGGGTTTGCGGCGGATGGTGGTCGGCGATGAGCGCGAGGGCGGCGGGGAGATAGAGGCACTCGGCCAGACCAAGCAGCACGCGCGTGAACAGCAGTTGTCCGGACGTGTTGACGAATCCGCTGAGGACCATCACCAGGCTCCAGGCGGCAAGACTATAGACCACGAGCTTGCTGCGCGACTTCCGGTCAGCGATCCGGCCGGCGAACGGCGAGCCCGCGGCGTAGGCCCACAGGAAGAGAGTGCCGATGCTGCCGAGCGCGAGGTCCGACATTCCGAGATCCTTGCGAAGCAGCGGCAGGACGGCGGACACCGCGGTCCGGTCGCCGTAGTTCAATGCCGCGGTCCCGAACAGGACGATGATGAGAGGCCATTGGATCCCGGAAGACGCCATAAGGGGATAGCATACTGGATCTCGGGATTGCGTTACACTCTAATTCGTGCCCTGGATCAAGGTTTCCTGGATGGTGGTAGCCATCCTGCTCTTCTGGACCGTGCGCGGAAGCTCGGCTCCGCCGGTTCGGCAAGCGCCTGCCAAAACGCCGGCGAAAGCCGCCACAGCACCGAAAAAAGCGCCCGTGTACAAGCGTTCCACTTCGATCCGGCGTACGTATGGAACGGCGACCTCCGCCACCAAGAAGAACAGCAACAAACGGGTCGCCACGAAGTGGAAGGCGAAGGGTCCCGCGCCACGCCGGGTGTTCTACAATCCAGGGCAGCAGGCGCCCACACAGGACCGCTACGCCGAGATCGAGCGCGCGCTGGCCGACCGCGGCTATCTGCAAAAAGAACCCGACGGTAAATGGGATCAGCGTTCCGCTGATGCACTCAAGAAGTTCCAGGGAGAGCAGAACCTCCGCGCCGACGGCAAGCTGGGCGCGATGTCGCTGATCGCACTCGGACTCGGCCCCAAGCGGACCGCTCCGGCCGCGGTAGCTCCCATCGCCCCGCAGCTCCAAGCGCCGAAGCCTGCAAACCTGGAGAGTCCGAAGTGATTATTGGCGTTCCGAAGGAAATCAAAGATCACGAATCCCGCGTCGGTGTCGTTCCGAGCGGCGTGGCCGCGCTGACCGAGGCCGGGCACGAGGTCATCGTGCAATCCGGCGCCGGTGTGCTGAGTTCGATCCCCGATCACATTTACGCCCGCGCAGGCGCCACAGTGGTGGATTCCGCCGCTGAGGTGTGGAACTCCGCCGACATGGTGGTCAAGGTGAAGGAGCCGCAGACCTCCGAGTATGAGTTCCTGCGCAAGGACCTGGTGCTGTTCACCTACCTGCATCTGGCGCCGCTGCCGGAGCTGACGGAAAAGCTCGTGGAAGGCGGCACGACGTCGGTCGCCTACGAGACGATCCGCGAAAAGGATGGCTCGCTGCCGCTGCTCACACCGATGAGCGAAGTCGCGGGACGCATGGCGATCCAGGTGGGCGCGCAGTATTTGGAGAAGCCGAACGGCGGCCGCGGGATCCTGCTCGGCGGAATCCCGGGTGTGCGCCCGCCAACATTGTCATTATCGGCGGCGGCGTCGTGGGGATCAACGCGGCCAAGATGGGAGTAGGCCTCGGCGCCCACGTGACCATCATCGACAAGAATCTCGAGCGGCTGCGCGACCTGGACGACATCTTCAACAATTCGATCGTCACGCTGGCGTCGAACGTTTGGACGATTCACGAGTCGGTGAAGCTCGCAGACCTGGTGGTGGGCGGAGTGCTGATTCCAGGCGCCTCGGCGCCCAGGCTGGTGCGGCGCTCGATGCTGCGCGACATGCGCGCGGGATCCGTGGTCGTCGACGTGGCAATCGACCAGGGCGGGTGCTTCGAGACTTCGCGCGCGACCACCCACACCGATCCGGTGTACGTCGAGGAGCGGGTGATCCACTACTGTGTGTCGAACATGCCCGCCGCGGTCCCCAACACCTCGACACTCGGACTCACCAACGCGACGTTCCCCTATCTGATGCAGCTCGCCAACCAGGGCGTGGGCGCCGCGTGCGAGCGCAGCGACGCGATCCGCCAGGGTGTCAACACGTGCAACGGGCACATTACGTACGCGGCGGTGGCGGAATCGCAGAACCGTACGTATCGAGAGCTGCGAGAAGTGATTTGACCCTTGCCCCAGGGATTCGCACGGACCGGTTCGCTGCTGGAAGCAGATAGCTTCCGGGGAGCAGGGCTCAAACTGCTTCTCGCCGCTATGCTGAGCGGCGCCTGGATCTGGTGGTTCACGCAGACCAAGGTGCCGCTGTATGAAGTGACGGAGACCGCGCGGCTGGAGTCGAGCGACGCGCCTTACAAAGTAGAGGCGGAGATTTCGGGGCGCCTGATATCCGCCAATCTCCGGATTCAGCGCGAAGTGAAACAGGGCGACGAGCTGGCGGTGCTGGCCAGTGAGGTCCAGCAAATGGAGCGGTCCGAAGCGCAGACACGGATCGCCGGCTTGCAGCAGAACATCCGCGCCCGGCAGGAGGAGTTGGACGCGGTGCGCAGAGGCGTGGAGTCAGACCACAGGACCACCGAGGCGGAGATCCGTGTGACGGAGGAAGAGTTGCGGGGCGCGAACCTGAAGAGAGCGCACCTGGAGACCGAACTGGCGCGGATCCGGGCATTGAAAAAAGAAGGACTGATTGCTGCCGCCGAGCTCCCGCGAGCCGAAACGGCGCTGGCGGAGCAGAGAGCCACGATCGAGCGGCTGCACCGGTTAATCGAGCAGAAGAAAGAGGAGAAGGGGCGTAAGGACAGTGAGCGGAAGATCCGCGAGCAGGAAATTCAAACGCAGATCGAGCGGGATCGCGCCGACGTGGCAAACGTGACTTCTACCCTGCCGCGGGCGGGTCATGAAATCGGCCGCCGCGTGATTCGCGCGCCTGTGGCGGGCATCATCGGAGCGGCGCCCACTCTTCAGCCTGGCGCGTTCGTCCCCGCGGGCACCGAATTGGCGACAATCCTGCCGGCCGGTGGACAAGTGATCATCGTCGCGCAATATGAGCCGGCAGCCGCCTTCGGACGCATCGGGCAAGAGCAAAAGGCGCGAATGCGGCTCAACGGGTATCCCTGGGCACAGTATGGTTTCGTGCACGGCGAGGTCATCAACGTCGCCAAGGAGGCGCGCGCGGGCACGGTCCAGGTAGACCTTGCGATTGTGAACCCAAAGCCGGCAGCAGTCCAGCTTGACCACGGACTTCCCGGGTCCGTCGAGATCGTAGTGGACCGGGTTTCCCCGGCCGAGCTGGCACTCCGCCTGGCCGGAAACTGGGTGGGCGCACCGAGACAGGGGAGAAAGTGAGCCGGCGCTGGTTCGTTCCCGAAGTCGTGCAGACCTCGGCGATGGACTGCGGCCCCGCGGCCCTGAAGTCGCTGCTCGAGGGCTTTGGAGTCCGGGCGAGCTACGGGCGGCTTCGCGAGGCCTGCCAGACCGACGTCGACGGGACCTCGATCGACACACTGGAGGTGGTCGCGAATCAGCTTGGTCTCGAGGCTTCGCAAACGATGCTGCCGCTGGACCACCTGATGCTGTCGAGCGCCCAGGTGTTCCCGGCCCTCATCGTCATTCACACCAGCAATGGGATGACTCACTTCGTCATCATCTGGCGGCGGGCCGGAGGCTGGCTCCAGGTGATGGATCCGGGCGTGGGGAGGTACTGGTGCCGGGTGCGCCAGTTCCTGGACACTGTCTACCGTCATTCCCAGGTGATCCCGGCGGAGGCCTGGCGCGAGTTCGCGGGCAACGACCTGAACACCAAGATGCAGGCCGAGCGGCTCTCGGGCATCGGGATCGGATCCAAGCGGGCGCTGGAGTTGATCGCGAACGCCGCGGCTGACCCCGGTTGGCGCGGATTCGCCAACCTCGATTCCGCGATCCGGGTCACGCGGACGCTGCTCGATTCCGGAGCTATCAGCCGCCGCGCGGCTGCCTCCACGCTTGATGCGTTCCTCAGGAGTCCGGATCGGATCCCCGAATCGATGCGGATGGTTCGCGAGGCGGCTGATGGCAACGTGACCCTCGAAGGCGCGGTGTACCTTCAAGCCGCCGGCAAGAAGAAAGAGGGCCCGGGACACGATCTCTCGCCCGAATTGGCGCTCGCCCTCAAAGAAAAGCCCCCGCCCGCGTGGCGTGCGATTTGGTCCATGCTGCGCGAGGACGGGCTGCTGGCGCCGGCCGCTCTCGTGTCCGCGATGGCTATGGCCGCCGCCGGGACCCTGCTCGAAGGCGTCTTGTTCCGCGGCCTGTTCGACGTGGCGCGCGAACTGGGATTTTCCGGACAACGGCTCGGAGCTTTCGCCGCGCTTTTGATCTTGCTGATGGTGCTGCTGCTGGTGGAGATCCCGTATGTCACCGGAATCCTGCGCATGGGCAGGCAACTCGAAATCCGCATGCGGGTCCGGTTTCTGTCAAAGCTTCCGCGGCTCGGCGACCGGTACTTTCAAAGCCGCCCGAAGTCCGACATGGCCGAGCGCAGCCACAGCCTGCACAACATCCGGCACCTGCCGGAATTCGCCGGACGAATGCTGCGCAGCACTTTCGAGATGCTGTTCACCTCGGCCGGAATTCTCTGGCTCGATCCGGGCGCGGCTCTGCCCCTGTGTGTCTATCTGACGGTGGCATTCGCCGGTCCGTGGCTTGCCCGCCAGCACCTCATGGAGAAGGATCTCCGCCTTCGGACTCACTTCGGCGCACTGGGCCGGTTCTACCTGGATTCGCTCCTCGGGCTGTTCGCAATCCGTTCGCACGGGGCGGCGCACTCGATCCGCCGCGCCCATCAGGATCTGCTGGGAGAATGGGCGGGCGCGGCGCTGAGTCTGCAGCGGAGCACCGTGCTCCTCGACGGGCTGCAAATGACCGTGGGTTATGGACTCGGCGCATGGGTCGTCCTCGACCACTTCCAGCGGCAAGGAGAGGCGAGCACCGGATTGCTGCTGGTTTACTGGGTCCTGGGACTGCCAACGCTGGCGCAGACACTGGTCCAAGGCGCGGCGCAGTATCCGGCGTTCCGGAATACGACGCTCCGGCTGATTGAGCCACTGGGTGCAATCGAGGAGCCGGTCCCGGAGCCGGTCCGGCTGGATGGGCGCGCGCCCGGGATGGCGGTGCGGCTCGAAGGAGTCGCCGTGCGGGCGGGCGGGCACGAGATCCTGAGGGGGTTCGATCTGGACATCCAGCCCGGCACCCACGTGGCGATCGTCGGTCCGTCGGGGGCGGGAAAGTCAAGCTTCGTGGGACTGCTGTTGGGCTGGCACCGGCCCTCGGAGGGCCGCGTGATCGTGGACGGACAGGAGCTCAAAGGAGGAGCCGCGGCGGAGCTGCGAAGGCAGATCGCCTGGGTGGACCCGGAGGTCCACCTGTGGAACGCAAGCTGCGCCGACAACCTGACCTACGGGTCGGCGCCGGAGGATCACGCGCGGATCGGCGAGGTGGTCGAACAGTCGGAGCTGCTGGATGTGCTCGGCAAGCTGCCGGATGGCCTGCAGACCAACCTCGGCGAAGGCGGCGCCGCGCTTTCCGGAGGCCAGGGCCAGCGCGTCCGTTTGGGCCGGGCGATGCTGCGTTCGGGTGTCCGGCTGGCGATCCTGGACGAGGCGTTCCGGGGGCTGGATCACGACAATCGGATGACGCTGACCCGGCGGGTCCGCGCAATCTGGCGCCAGGCGACCATGCTGTGCATCACGCACGACGCGAAGTCAACCGGGGTCTTCGATCGCGTCCTGGTGATCGAAGGTGGACAGGTGGTGGAAGACGGCTCGCCCGAGGAGCTTCGGTCGCGTCCCGGTTCAAGGTATGCGGCTTTGCTGGCCGCCGAGCATGAGGTCTCTGAAGGTCTTTGGGAAGGCAGTTCGTGGCGGCGATTACGGGTGGCGTCCGGCCGCTTGGAGGCGGGCGCGTGAGCGGTCTCGATCGCGCCGTCTGGAAGGCAGCCCAACTGGGCGACGCCATCACGGCTCTGTGCCGCGAAGGCGGTCTCGATCCGGCGCCCGTCCGCGTGCCTCCCCCTCCTCTGAGCTTGGACCAGACCAACCGGACTACCTGGATCGAAGGGGCCGCCGCCTCGCTCGGAATTGAGGCCGAGGCAGTCCTCGTGCGGTACAGCGACATGGAGAAATGGTTCGGCAGCGCACGGCTGGTGGCCGTGCCGCGGGGACGTGGCACGGATCTCGACTTCTTGATCCAACTCAAACCTGGGGTGCTGCTTGGTCCCGATCTGAAGCGGTATCGCGCCCGGCCCGCCGAGGTGCGGCGGGCCATGTGCGAGGAGATGGAGGAGAAGGCGCTGCAGCCGCTCGCGGCGGTGCTCGATCAGACCGGGCTTGCACCGGCGGAGCGGAAGCTGGCGGAGCGAGCTTTGCTCGACGAGCAATTGAGCCAGGAGCGGAGGTTCGCTCACACGTTCCGGGTGCCCGTAACGGCGCCGTGGCGAAAGCTGTTCCGGCAAGGTCCGTGGATCCGGACCGTGATCAAGCTCGGAGCCGCCCACGTGGCACGGCTGGCCGTATTCCTGCTTGCCTGGCGCGTGATCGGCGATGCAGTTTTGACCGGGCGCCTGGAACAGGGCTGGCTGATCGCTTGGGCGCTGCTGCTGATCACGCTGGTTCCGCTGCAGATGCTGGGCAACTGGATCCAGGCGCGATTCTCGATTGCGCTCGGCGCCTTGCTGAAGCAGCGGCTGCTGGCCGGGGCGCTGCGCATGAATCCGGAAAGGGTGCTCGCGCTCGGCGCCGGGCAACTGCTGGCCAAGACCTACGAATCCGCGGCGGTGGAGAATCTGTCGCTCGCCGGTGGGTTCGCGGGACTTGTGGCAGCCCTGGAGCTGGCCGCCGCGGCCACCGTATTCGCCACCGCCGGACTTCCGGTGTCGATGGTGATCCTGCTAGTGTGGGTAGCCGCCGGGGCATTGCTGGCAAGAAATTATCTGCACCGGGCACGGGTATGGACCCAGATCCGAATGGATTTGACCAACGGCCTCGTCGAGCGCATGGTGGGCCACCGGACGCGGCTCGCACAGGAGCCGCCTGAACGATGGCACGCGGCCGAGGACCAGGAAGTCAGCCACTTCCTCGAAGCGTCCCGCGGACGCGACCGCGCCGAGGCGATGCTCACCGCCGGACTGCCGGGCGCCTGGCTCGTGGCGGGGATCGGCTCGCTGAGCGGCGCTTTCCTCGGAGATCCGGTGCAGGGAGTTCTCGCGGCGGGACTGGGTGCGGTGATGCTGGCCAACGGCGCCTTCCGGAAACTGGCCGCGGCGTCGTGGCAGTTGATGGACGCCTGGATTGCGAGCGAGCAGATCCGCGAGCTGTCCGCCGCCGCGGAGCTGGCCGAGCCCACAGGGTCACCGTCCTACGCCACGCGCGCCAACGCTGGATCGTCGGTGGAGGGCAAGGATCTGGTCTACTACTATCCGGGAACAGAGCGGCGGGTTCTTCAGGAATGCTCGGTGCGGCTGGAGCCCGGCGCCCGTGTGGTGCTCGAGGGTCCATCCGGCGGCGGCAAGTCCACGCTCGCCGCGGTTCTGGCGGGCCTGCGGACGCCGCAGTCCGGGCTGTTGACCTCAGGCGGACTCGACCGCCAGACGTTGGGGGCGGGGGGCTGGAGGCGGCGCGTGGCGCTGGCTCCGCAATTCCATCAGAACCACATGATCACCGGTCCGCTGCAGTTCAATCTGTTGATGGGCCGGCCGGAGCCGCACGTCAAGAATGACTTGGATGAAGCGCAGGCGGTGTGCGAGGAGTTGGGCCTGGGTCCGTTGCTCGGCCGGATGCCCGGCGGAATGAACCAGATGGTGGGCGAGAGCGGCTGGCAGATGTCGCAGGGAGAACGGAGCCGGGTGTTCCTGGCGCGGGCCCTGTTGCAAGGCGCCGACCTGGTGATCCTCGACGAAAGCTTCGGCGCGCTGGATCCGGAGACGCGCAAGATGGCTGTCGAGTGCACGGTGAAGCGGGCGAAGTCGCTGTTGGTGATCGCGCACCGCTGACACGTTGCGCAAAACGTTTCCGGCGTGTTATGTTTTGGCTGAGAGCCTATGCCATCGTTCAAAATCCATCGCATGAAAGATCCCGCCCGGCAGAACTTCCGTTGGGCCGCCCACACCGCCGGAGCGGCGTCGGTCAAGCCCAAGGACTACGATCCCGCGGGTGAGGTGGATGCGCGCAGCGCCTATTCCGCCTGGATCCAGTTGCAAGGCACCGGAGAAGCGCTGGCGGTGGGCGACCTGCTGGAGGATGAGTCCGGGTCGCTGCGGATTTTCAAGTACGTGGGATTCGAGGAGGCGCGCTGGTTCGTCCCCGAACCCCGTCCGCTGGCTGCCGCCGGGCCGCTCCAATCGCTATCATAGAGGGGTAATGCTGGACCCTGGCCCAGGGGCCCAACTGGTGAACAGCTACGCGCTGGTCTCCTACCTGCCGGACCCCCTGGGAGCTTTCCTGAACCGCTTGCGCACTGAGTTGGAGCCGGATTCCCTGTCGCCCCGTGCTCACCTGACGTTGCTCCCGCCGCGTGAGCTGCCTGAGGGAGTGACCCCGGATCAGGCGTGGTTGTTCCTGGCCGCGCGCCTTCCGAAGGTACCCGCGCCGGAGGTCATCCTTGAAGAGGTCGAGGCGTTTGAGGGCACCTACGTGGTGTACGTGGCGGTGGAAGACGGGGTGCGGGAAACGCTCGAGCGGATGCACCAGGAGTTGAACGACGGTCCGCTGCGTTGTTGCGAGAAGTTCAACTACCACCCGCACGTCACGATCGCGCAAAAGTTGACCAAGGAGAAGTCGGCGGAAGTTCTCGAAGAGGCTTCCGGGCAATGGAGCCGGTTTCCGCATTCCAAGCGCTTCTGTGCCAATACGTTCACGTTCGTCCGGGCCACTGCCGAGGGTCATTGGGTGGACTTGTACGAGATCAAGCTGGCTTGTGGCCGGGACGGGTGCGGCTGTTAAGCCGGCTGGTCGAAGAGCCCGATCTGGCCTTCCGGCGGGCCCTTGGGGTTCTTCTTGTGGACCGGGCTTCCCACAACTCCCAGGACCTTGAGTTCTTTCAGCGCGGACTTGGGAATGAAGACACGCTGGGTGTTGGATGTAGCATCAGGGGGCGTCATGAGAAACCCCGCCGCGTCCACCTTCGCCAGGTCATTGGTGAGAAGTCCCTCCAGGTAGTCGTTGTCCAGGAAATGGGCGCGGACCCAGAGTCCTTCGTTCTTCGGCCGGCTCTTGAACACCCGTTGCTCGCCAGCCCAGCCGTTTACGTCGAACTCGCGAACGAAACAGATGACCTTGACTTCACTCTGTGCGAGGCGGGCGATGGTTCCTGAAGGCGTCATCAGCTCGAGTTCCTGGCCATCGGCCCAGGCGGCTGTTGTTGCAAAACCCCGCACAGGCTCACGATCGAACCGGTAGATGACGACACGTTTGTTTGTGGACACCGACAGACCTATACCCCCAATCGAGGGACCCGAAACACCCAGAACCCCGGAAAATGTTTTAAACAAATCCCCAAGTATTGTATCATTGGCTCAATGGTGGAGGCAGGAGCTTTCGAAGCACAAGTGCAATCCTTCCTTGATTTCTGCCGTGTCGAGAAGGGACTGTCAACCAACTCGATCTCTGCGTATGCGCGCGACCTGGCCGCGTTTACGGCCTTCGCCAGACAGCCGGAGGCGCCGCGCGCCGACACGCCGGAATGCATGAACGCCTATGTCGATTCGATGTACGCCAAGCCCCTCTCACCGAGCTCCATCGCCCGCCACATCGTGACGTTGCGGAACTTCTGTGGATTCCTCGTGCGCGAGGGCCGGCTGCCCGCCGACCCAACGGCGAACCTCGCCCTGCCCCGGCAATGGAAGAAGATCCCCCGCCACCTGAGCCGCGATGAGGTGGACCAGCTCGTGTCGGCGCCGCCGACCGATACCGCCGCCGGGCTGAGGGACCGCGCGATGCTGCAGCTTCTGTACGCCTCCGGACCGCGCGTGTCGGAGCTGTGCCTGGCCGGGATTGGCGACATCAACCTTGAATCGGGCGTGCTCCGCGTGACGGGGAAAGGGAACAAGCAGCGGCTGATTCCGGTGGGCAAAGAGGCGGTGGCTGCCATCCGGGCGTACCTCGAATCGGCCCGTGGCGGATTGCTGAAGGGGCGCACCAGCCGGTACCTGTTTATCACCAACCGCGGGGGTCCAATGACGAGGCAGGCTTTCTGGCGGCTCATCCGGATCTACGGCCTGAAGGCTGGGATCCGGCAGCGGTTGACCCCGCACCTTTTGCGGCACAGCTTCGCGACGCACCTGTTGGAAGGTGGCGCGGATCTGCGAAGTGTCCAGGCCATGCTGGGACACGCCGATATTTCAACAACGCAAGTCTACACACACGTTATGCGGTCGCGGCTCCGTGAAACCGTCGACACGCATCACCCGAGGGCTTAAAGAATGAGCGACTACATGTTCATGCTCGAGAATCACTTGAGCCCTGGGCAGAACCGTGCGGTGGCGCTGGTGGAAGCGGCCGCGCGGGAATCCGGGGTCCGGGCGTTTCTCACCGGCGGCGCGTTGCGCGACATGTTGGGCGGATTCCCGATCCGGGACCTCGATTTCACCATCGAGGGACCCACGCAGAAGATCGTCCGGCTGCTGGAGAAGCGGGACGGGGTTAGGACAGACCTGGTGGATCCGCCACGAAAGGCCTATTCGCTCGTGTTTGCCGACGGCGTCAAAGCCGAGATCTCCATCGCGCACGAGGCGCAATACCTCAAGCCCGGCGCGCGTCCGCGCATCCGCCCGGCCACCATCCACGAGGATTTGAAGCGGCGCGATTTCACGATCAATTCGATTGCGATCTCGCTGAACCCGGCGTCGCGCGGGCTGCTGCTCGATCCCGAGAACGGGCTCGGCGACCTCGAGCGGCGGGAACTGCGGACCAACAGCAACTACACGTTGTACGATGATCCATCGCGGATCCTGCGGATGTTCCGTCTGCGGGCGCGGCTGGGTTTTGATCTCAACGAAAAAACGCAGAGCCAGTATCACAATGTGCGCGAAGCGGGGCTGGAATCAAAGATTCCAGCCGAGGCCCTGCGCGCTGAACTGCGCGAGATGGCGGAGGAGCCCAATCCGGCGGGCCTGCTCGAGACGCTTGAGCGGGAGCGCCTCATCGGCCTGTTTTCGCCGGCTCTCAGCGGAGTGAAGCTGAATGCGCAGGGTTTCGCAAAGCTCCTCAAGATCCGGCAGATGGTTCCGTTCGGAGTGGACTTCCACGCGAGCAATTTGGGCCTGTTCCTGCATACCTTGTTCGAGAAGTTCACCGATCGCGAACGCAAGGATCTGATCAAGCGGTTGAAACTCACGGCCAAGGAAGCCTCCGCGCCGAAGGAGCTCGCCCAGCGGGCGAAGAAACTCGAGCGGGTGGTCGGATCCCCGAAGCTGAATCGCGCTTCGCTGGTCTATAAGGCGCTTCGCAGCGCACCGGGCGAGGAAGTGCTTTTCCTCATGGCGCACTCGGAAAAACGCATCGTTCACGACCGGGTGAAGAACTACCTCACGAAATATCTCGAAACGGCGAACGAAGTGACGGACAAGGACCTGGCTCCGCTCAGCCTGGATCCGGGCTCGAAGGAGTTCGCCAAGGCGAAGCTCGAACGCGTCTACGCCACGCTTGATGGCCGGATCCGCAAGCCCGCTCCACCGCCGCCACCTCCGCCGGCGCCACCAACGCCAATGAACGCGTGGGCGCGCAGAGGCTGATCCATGCTGCGGCGTGACTTGTTGGCGCGCCTGGTCTCGGCGGGATTGGCCCCGCTTGCGAGCGCGGCGGCCGCCGCTCCGAAATTGCGGATCAGCCGGTACGAGATTCGCAGTGTGCGGATTCCGTTCTCCGAGCGGGTCCGCGAGGCGTGGTTATCGAGTTGGAAGAATCAGAAGCGGGACCAGACGGATTTCGTGGTCCACTTTGTGAAGCTTCATACCGATGAAGGCGTCACCGGGATCGGGGAGACCAAGATGCCACCCGCGCAAGCGAAGGCGATCCTCGACAAGCTGGTGGGCGCTTCGCCGTGGGATTATCTGCTGGATGATTCCCTGCGCGGCATTCTGATCGCCGTGTACGACCTGTTGGGCAAGGCGTCCAACAAACCTGTCGCGCGTCTGTTCGCTGACAAGCCGCTCGCCCGGATCACGCCCGTCTGGTGGAGCCAGTGTTTCCCATCAGAAACGATGGCTTCGGAGGCAAAGCTCGGCGCCTCGCTCGGCTACCGGATCCACAAGGTGAAAGCGCGCCCCTGGATCGACGCCGTCAAGCAGGCCGAGGCCATCTGCGCCGTAGTCCCGAAGGACTACAAAGTTTGGGCCGACGCCAACAGCACCTGGGAAACGCCGGAAAGAGCGGTGGAGATGACGCGGCAACTGGCGCGGTTCAAGAACTACTTCGCGGTCGAGTCGCCGATCGCACGCACCAACCTGGACGGCTATCGCGCGCTCAAAGGCAAGATGGCGCTGCCCATCGCCGAGCACATCGACAATATGGACCTCGAACCCTGGACCCGCGAAGGGTTGATCGACGCCTGGATCGTGGCCGGGCAGCGGCTGGGCAAGACGCTTGAGCGGCTGGCAGCGTTGTCGCGGCAGTCGCGGAAGCCGATTTGGATCGAACATTCAATCGATAACGGAATCTCACAAGTGTTCCAGGCCCACCAGGCGGCTGCCTGGCCCGCGCTTGAATACTGCATCAGCGTCACCAATGTCCTCGAGGACGACTGCATGAAGGAGCCGTTCACAGTACGGAACGGCAAGTACGCGATCGGATCCAAGCCGGGCCTGGGTGTTTCGCTCGACGAGGCGGCGCTCGACAAATACCGCTTATCCTGAATCTGATGCGCCTTTCCGGCCGGATTCAGAATCTCAAACCCACGGCGGTCAACTCGATCCTCGCCGAAGTCCGTGAATTGCAGGCCGGAGGAGCGGATCTCGTTTCGCTCATGCGCGGCGAGCCGGATCTTCCGACGCCTCCGCACATCGTCGAAGCAGCCGGGCGGGCGCTGAGCGCTGGCCGCACGGCGTACCCGGACAATCGCGGAGAACCGAAACTCCGCGAGGCGGTGGCCGCCAAGCTCGTGCGCGAGAACGGACTCTCCTACGATCCGGGGACCGAAATCCTGGTGACCACCGGCGCGACTTTCGGGATCTACGCAGCGCTGGCCGCGATTCTCGATGCGGGCGATGAAGTGATCCTTCCAGATCCGGTCTACGACGCCTACCTGTCGCCGGTCAGGCTGGCAGGCGGAGTCCCCGTAGCGGCAGCATCGGCTATCGTAAATGGCCGCTTCACGCTGTCGCGCGAGGCGCTGGAGGCGGCCTGGACGCCCAGGTCGCGGGCGTTGGTCCTGAACACTCCTTGGAATCCCACGGGGACGGTGTTCACGCGGGCGGAGATCGAATCGATTGCGGAGTTCGCCGCCGAGCGGGACCTGTGGGTGATCGCCGACGAGATCTACGAGGCGATCGTGTACGGTGAGGCGCGCCACGTGAGTCCGGCGGCGGCGGTTCCGGCGATGCGCGGGCGTACGATCCTGGTCAACGCGCTGTCGAAGACCTACTCGATGACGGGCTGGCGCGTGGGCTACTGCGCGGCGCCCGCTGATGCGATTCGCGCGATGTTCCTGGTGCTGCAGCAGTCCAGCCGCGGTCCGGCGACGTTCGTTCAGGATGCGGCGGCTGCGGCGCTGGCGGGTCCGCAGGAATGCGTGGCGGAGATGCGCGCGGAGTACGCGGCGCGCAGGACGCGGGTGTTGGAGGGGCTGAGCGGGATCCCGGGGTGCCAGGTCTTAGCGCCCGAAGGAGGGTTCTTCGCGATGGCGGACTGCCGGGGTTTGGGGTTGGCGTCGAATGACATCCGGCAGCGCCTGCTGCGTCAGCATGGCGTCGTGACGGTCCACGGGTCGGCCTACGGACCCGCGGGTGAAGGGACGCTCCGGGTGTCGTTCGCCTCGGGCGGCGCTACCTTGTCGCGCGGCTTGGAGCGGTTGGCGCGCGGACTGAAGGAGATCGCTCAGGGGGCGGAAGCTCAGCCACGTACAACTGAGTCCACGACGTGTCGTTGACGTTGAAGTAGACACGCTGGCCGTCACTCGAGAAGGCCGGGTGCGGGTGCGACACGCGCCACGACGCCGCGCCGCGTCCGTTGTCGAACCGGTGCAGAAACTCGTGCCGGCCGCCGCGCATACCGGCCAGCGCGACACCCCACTCGCCCGGTTTGCCGCCGAAGCTCTCCATCAGGGAGTCAGTGACCCAGAGATCGCCCAGGGGACTGACGCTTGGGTGCGATCCGCGGAACACGGGCAGACCCGGGATCGTGCGCTCGGCGCCGTCATCGGAGTCGATCAGGACATTGTTCATGTTCATGATCGTGCGCGAGTCCGGAAGCCAGGCTGGATGGCCCCAGCGGGCGCGTCCAAACAGGAACCGCTTCTCATCGAGGTGGTAGGCGATCAACTGCTCGCGGTGGCTTGCGTCCTTGGACCGGAAATCGGTTCCTTTGGGAGTCGCCAGCTTGAAGAAGACGCGCTTGAGGTCCGGGCTGAGCACCGGGAAGAAGATGCTGATGGGCCGGCTGCCGAACTCCTTGGCGACCATTTCGGAATACCGGGCCCGCACCTCATCCGCGCGGACCACCTTACGGATTTCGCCGGTCGCCGCATTGACGAGTTCGAGGTCACGGTGTTCGCCGGGCGCCCAGTGGGGTCCGTAGATTGGGACGAGGTCGTGGGCCGGCTGTCCCCAGGAGACCATCCGGCCCTTGGCGAGAATGCGTTCCTTTTTCGTCGCGATGTCGACGGTGAGCACCATCCACTCACCGCCGCGATAGTCGTGGAACACAATCCGCTTGCCTCCCGACACCCACTGCTGGCAGGCGGCGCGGTGCGCGTCCTCGACGGTTACGTTGCGCACCAGGATCTCTTCCTTGCCCGTGGCGCGGTCGGCGATCCGGATCTCGCCACTGTAGCCTTCACGCTCCGTGGACGTGTAGAACAGGACGAACTTGCCGTCCGGACTCTCCGGGGTCGTGTTGATGTAGGCGTGGATGGAGTGGCGTCCGGGAGTGGACGTGAGCGGCCGCACCTTCGCCCGGGTCCAGGCGTCGAGCGGATCGCTGGTACTTTCCGCAAAGGCAGCGAGTGCGAGGAACAGGGCGAAGGCAGGCCGCGCTGGGGAGGACATGGCAGCCATTGTATCGTGGGACCGCGCCCAATTCTGACGGGTCCCAAGCGCTACAACCTGGAAACGACGGCGTCGACCCAGCTCCTCAGCAATCGTCCGAGTTCCGCGCCGTCGCGGATGGGCTGCGGACAGCAAGTCTCCGTCACTTCGTAGTGCCCTTCGTAGATCGTTCTTCCATTGCCCACGCCCGCACCTTGAATGGTGGCGCGGTGGATCACCGAGGCGTGGGAAGTGACGTTGCTTGACGACATGATGTAGTTCGCCGGTGTGACCTGTTCAGAAGCGGAGTTTGGACCGAGATTTTGCGTCTGGACGTCTCAAAATACGAGGCGCAAGCCGAACTGCAACGCACGGGCGTTCAGCGCCGACAGGCTCCGGCCAAAGTTGGCGTTGTTGTTCACGCCCTGCGCGTTCGGTGTGAACGTGGTGTTGGGGACCGCGTAGTTAACGTGGTTCAGTGCGTTGAAGGCTTCCGCGCGGAATTCGAGCCGCATGTTCTCAGCCACGCGGAACACTTTGAACAACGAGAGCGCCATGTCGAACAGTCCAGGGGCGCGTGTGCGGGGTAGAGTCCGCGCTACGTTGCCGATCGTGAAGTTGCGCGGATTGCGGAAGGCGTCGGTGTCGAACCAGCGGATAACGGACCGGTCCGCGGAATCAAGCGTCGGATCGCGCGTCACATCGGGCCAGGCAATCCCGGTAAAGTTCGACGCGCCCCGAACGCGCAGCGGAACTCCGGTTTGCGCCGTCGTGACGGTGTTGAGCTGCCATCCCGACAGCAACGCGCGGGTCACAGCCATTCGCTGCTTTCCGGCGGGGATCTCCCAAACCGCGCTGGCAACCACACGTTGCGATATGTCGCCTTCATCAAGCGAGCGGTCGAGGAACCGGTTGAATCGCCCGATCCGGAAATCGCCGCCGCCCCCGGTGTCGGTTGCGGTGGACGTAGCGTCGTTGATCAACTTCCCGTTGGTATAGGAAAACAGAAGGCTGAGTCCCTTCGAGTACCGGCGCTCCACGGTCAACTGCAGCGAGTGGTACACAGAGGAAGCTCCGCGGTTCCGCCACAGCGGGACGTTCAAATAGTCGGGCAGCGGCCGCAACAGTTGCGAGCGCTGGACCGTGCGTCCTGACAGGGCGCCGGTCAGGATCTGGCCGAAGAAGGGATTGTTCACCTGATCCTGGAGGGCGAGTCCGAGGGTGAAGTTCGCGGGGTCAAGCTGATTGATTTCGTAGTCGGCGCCGAACAGCTTCACGCCCCGGTTGCCGGCATAGCTCGCCGAGCCCGTGAACCCGGCCGGCAGTTGGCGCTGAATGGTGAAGTTCCACTGCTGCAGGTAGGGCGCTGGCGCGTTCCGGTCCTGATACTGCACATTGAGGCCGCGGAAGGCTGAGGGTCCGCCAGCGGCGCCCCGCGGAATGACCAGCGCCGGCGGACCTTGGGAGAACTGGAACGCCTTGAAGGGTCCGAGCGAGGGCGCGACAAAAGGCGTGTCGGCGGAGAAACCGAGAGCGCTCGGATTGGCGCCACTCGAGTCCGTGGCATCGGTCGTCAGATAGACGATACCGTAGCCCCCGCGCACAGCTGTCCGGCCGTTGCCGGACACATCCCACGCGAATCCAAAGCGCGGACCAATATTGTTGAAGTCACGGTTGACGAAGTTCCGCGGGGTGTCAACGCCCGCATACCGCATCATGCCGGCAAGGGACGTCTGTGGATTGACCAGGAAGGGATCGAAAGAGGAGAACCGGTTATACCGCTCGACAGGCGCGGTCGTAAAGTCGTAGCGGACACCGAGGTTCAGCGTCAGCCGGGGAGTCAGCTTGAGGTCCTCCTGCACGAATCCGGCGACGTTTGAAGAGTGGAATGAGGAGTGCGGGAGGATCCGCAACTGGCCTCCGGAAACCTCGCCGAGCAGGTAGGTGGCCATGCCGAAGCCGGTTCCTTGCGGCGCTTGCGGATTTCCGGTGAGATCGGTACCGAAGCTGAAGCGGCCGGACGGATCACCCTTATTGAGCCAGTTCTGCCGGGTGATCCGGAAGTCGACGCCTGCCTTCAATTGGTGCTTGCCCCTCGTGATGGACACGGTGTCGGCAAACTGGACCGTGTGTTGCGCGCGGAATCCTCCCGCGAATCCGGCGCGGGAAAGGCTAAGCATTCCGGTGATGGCAACGATGGGGAACTGGTCTGGCGGGATGATGGCCGGATATCCAAGCTTGCGCGGCCAGTCTTCGCCAACGCTCGGATGCCGGAAATCCAGGAACTGCCGCGTCGCGCCGCCCCGGAATTCGTTCAACACCGAAGGACTCGCGATTCGTGTGTATCCGGCGAGCCAGTTGTGATTGTCGCGCTGGTCGATGCGCGCCAGCGGGTCGGCGGGGCCGAGCCCGAAACCCCGGTCGTTGAACGTGTTCCGCGTGCCGGTGTATCGGAACGTCAGGTTGTCCTTGCTCGAAAGCACGTGGTCAAAGCGGAGGTTGGTCACACCCTGGTCCGTGGGAGAGCTCACCAGCGACAGGAAGTTGTTCGAGTTCGTGAATGCGTCGTCGGGAATCGCGTTGGGCCGCGGCATGAACTCGAGCACCCGGATCGCCAGCGGATCGATGCGTGACCGCGGCACGATGCTGTTGGGCAGACGGTCGCGAATGAATCCGCTCCCCGCGGGATTCGCGCGCGTGGTAGCCGGGTCAAACAGCGGGATCGCAGCGCCACGCCCGTCGCGCGTATCTGAAAAGTCGCCGTTGCGCTGCGCGGTGACGGGCACCGTCCCCCGGTTGAACTGTGATGCGCAGTGACGCCACTGCTCGTAACCGGCGAAAAAGAATGTGCGGTTGCGCCCGTCGTAAAGACGCGGGATACGGACCGGTCCGCCGGCGGTGCCACCGAACTGGTTGTAGCGCAGGATGGGCTTGATGCGGCCCGTGAAACGGTCGCGCTGCACCGCGAAGGCGTTGCGCGCGTTCAGCGAGTCATTGCGCAGGAACTCGTAGAGCGACCCATGGAAGGCGTTCGTTCCGGACTTGGTCGCGGCGGTTACCACTCCGCCCGAGGTCTGCCCGTACTCGGCTTTCAAGGAGTTGGTCTCAACCTTGAACTCTTCGATGGCGTCTACCATCGGGACCACGGCAATCTCGTTGGCCACCGGCAGCGTGTTCATCGCGCCGTCGAGGAAGAACTGATTGCCGCCCCAGGGGCCGCCGTTGAAGCGGATCTGCGAGAAGTTCTGATTGCGGATCTCGGCGAATCCGTCGGTGTCGTTGAAGCGCGGCTGCACGCCCGCGACGATCTTGACGAGGTTGAAGACGTGCCGGCCATTCAGCGGAAGCTCCTCGATCCGCTGCCTCTCCACCACGGTTCCGAGGGTTGCATCCTGCGTCTGAACACGGGGGAGTTCGCCCGAGACCGTGACGGCGTCGCTGGTGGATCCCACTTCGAGCGTGACGTCGACACGGGCGGTTTGGCGGACCTCAAGTGTGATGCCAGTTCGCGCGACTGGCCGGAATCCGGGATGCTCAACAGCGAGCCGATAAGACCCGGGTCCAAGCGCAAGGAAGCTGTAGTAGCCGTCCGGGTTGGCCGTGGCGCCGCGCTCCAACCCCGTCCTTTCCTGTGTGAGGCGGACACGCGCTCCGGGAATCAGCGCTCCCGAGCTGTCCGTGATCCGTCCGCTGAGTTCCGCGTTTTGTGCCAGGGCTGCTGCCGCAGCCGCCGCGAACAACAGAAGATGCCTCATGAAACGCCCATCGGGAGTATATCATCCCAAACCGGCGTCCAGATCGGGACTACTGGAAGTACGGCGATCCGTCGGCGCGGAAGTTTGTGCCCCGTCGCCAGGGCTGGGGAGGCATGCTCTTGAAGGCCTCTTCATTGAGCTCGACGCCCCATCCCGGCTTGTTCGGGATGTCGACGTAGCCGTCCTTGTTGACCATCAACGGCTCCTTTAGCACCACTTTGCTCGCGCCCGAATCCGGCGCATGGTACTCGAGGATGTAGAAGTTCGGCGTGGAGGCGGCGAAGTGCACGTTGACCACCGTCGCCAACGGGCTCATCGGATTGTGAGGCGCCACCTTGATGTACTGCGCTTCGGCCATGGCGGCGATCTTCTTCATCTCGAGCACGCCACCGCAGCAGCAAATGTCGGGCTGGACAAAGTCGAGCGCCTGCATGTCAATGAGCTGCTTGAACTCGTACTTCATGTAGTTGGATTCCCCGCTGGCGAGCGGGATGTCCACATGGTCGGCGAGCTTCTTCATCGCCGTGTAGTTCTCCGGCCGGATTGGTTCTTCGAGCCACATCGGATGGAACGGCTCGATCGCCTTTGCCAGCCGTACCGCACGTTCCACTTCGACGAACTTGGTGTGGATGTCGACGCCGATATCGACGTCGGGGCCGACGGCTTCGCGGACGGCGCGCACCCGCTCGGTGCTCAGCCGTAGCGCCCGGTTGTAGGGCATGTCGCCCGGGGCGGTGACACCCATCTTGAGAGCGGTATACCCGTAGGTCTCGACCATCTTGCTGGCGGACTCGGCCGCTTCCTGAGGACTCGTGCCGCCAATACTCTGATAAACCCGGATCTTGTTGCGCGTGCGTCCGCCAAGAAGCGCCCAGACAGGCACTCCCGCCGACTTCCCCGCGATGTCCCAAAGCGCGTGCTCGATGCCGCTGATGGCCGAGTTGATCACCAGTCCGCCGGGGAACCGGGTGGTGTTGTACATCAGGTCGAACAGGTACTGAACGTTGCGCGGGTCCTGGCCCACGAGCCAGCGCTTGAAGTCTTCGATGACTTTGACGGTGGCTTCATCCGGTCCCGCGGAGTAGGCTTCGCCGATTCCGTAGATGCCCTTGTCGGTGAGGATCTTCACGTAGACCCAGTTGCGGCCTCCGGCGCCGACCAGGAAGGTCTTGATGTCGGAGATCTTCATGGCTGGGGTGTTGCCGATCTTGCCGCCATCGAGCGGCTGGAGGCCGCGGCCGGTGTCGCCGCCCATCCTGCGCCGGGGTTGCGGCTGCTGCGCCATCGCCAGCGGAAGGGCCGCCGCGGCGGCGGACCGGGCGAGGAAATTTCTGCGGTTCATGAGTAGCCTCCTCACCGGCGCGGGGTTTGCCGGTCCAGGCTAGTATACCTCGGGGAGGCGTTACAATCCCGCGGCGGACCGGAGAATTCCGAGGGCTTCCCCAGCAGTTGCGGCGCGCATGACGGGGCCGAGCAGCGAGTTGAGCACATCGATGCTATGAATCCGCTCGATGTAGGGCCGGCCGTCGATCCCCGGGAAGCGCTGTGACAGGATCTCCAAAAGTGAATTGCGAACGCCGTTCTCCTCCCCTTCAAGCCTGCCTTTAGTCCACCCCTGATCGGCGCCCCGTGCATGGGACCGGGCCAGGATCTCACGCCCCAACTCCGAGTCGAGGAGCATCGCTTCAATATCGTCGGTCAACATCCGCAGTCCCTCCCGCAAGAGAATCTCTCTCCAACCACTCATACCATATCGAAGTGCACCGGTCATCAAGACGCCAACCACGTAATTCGGATTGCGGCTTCGTTGGGCAAGGCGGATAAACTCCGCGCGCTGTGCCGCGTCGTGGCGCATCAACGGCGCGAGTACAACGAAATCCGGGTGTTCGGCCAGCGCCCTCGCCACGTCGACCATCCAGAACGGCTGGACACGGTAGCCACCCCGAAGCGCGCCGCCACCGTAGGGAATCACAGCCCGGCACGGGACTACCTTGGGCGCGTACTGCTCGACCAATGGAATCAGCGTGGAGCGGACCCGCGTTTTCATCGCGCGGGCCAAGCGGTAGCCGTAGTCGATGATGCGCTCCGGCTCGTCCCCCTTCCACCGGGTAACCGCCTCGAAGTGCCGGATCTCGATCACAGGATCGATTCCGATCTGAATGAGCCCGTCCACCTTGAGGGGATCGCGGAGAATCTCCTTGTCGATATTGATCACCGGGATCGATGGATCGACATCGCGGCCGTCGAATACCCGTAACTGGGT
>Ga0194132_10002466_pt1 | contig 34538 bp, 23 predicted proteins | sample TA2KigOf80mmetaG_FD_148612 | JGI IMG/M metagenome (GOLD analysis project Ga0194132, IMG submission 148612) | Freshwater microbial communities from Lake Tanganyika, Tanzania - TA2015054 Kigoma Offshore 80m | ecosystem: Environmental > Aquatic > Freshwater > Lake | place: Tanzania: Lake... | reverse complement strand
GCTGAAAGGGCTGGTTTTGTTTGTCACCCATTGGGTGCTGTCCTCCGCAGGGGTCTTCGCTGCCTTCAAACCCCTATCGATATTGATGCGGACGAGCATCCAGGAGATTCGCACGCGCGGCTCAAAACGGAAATGTGGGTTTGATCCCGATGTCCGCTCTGGACTTCCAGGCTCCACGATTGTACTTCACCCCGCCGGCACTTTGAGGGACTGTCGGCGATACGGCGAACTACTTCCATCTCATGAGTCGCGTACAGGACACGGTTCCCCTTCTCAAACAGGACCTGGTGCGCAAGTGGAGCTGCGTGATGGAGGCAAGAATCGAGGAGGGAAATGCGACGGACGGTTCTAGCGCGCGGCCATTCAGACACCAACTGTGCTGTCATGGTCGGAGAGGTTACTCCATCATGAAACACTCCATCGCTCTCGCTCTCCTGGCGGCAGCCTCCGGTCTGGCCCAGGAGTCACGCGCCACTCTTTCCGGCCTGGTGACGGACCCTGGGGGAGCACCCGTGCCAAACGCTCGCGTCACGGTGCGCAGCACCACGCGGAACACTGTGAGCGACGGGGAAACCAATGAAACCGGGCGCTACCTGGTTCAGTTCCTGCTGCCCGGCGCCTATCAGGTGGCCATCGAACGCCAGGGGTTCCGCAAAGCAGTCCGGGATAACCTGACGCTGCAGGCGGCCGACCGGGTTTCACTCGACGTGTCCCTTGAACTGGGCGCGGTCGCCGAAAGCATCACGGTGACGGGAGAAGCGCTGCAACTGCAAACCGAAACCGCCACCCGCGTCGCCACCATCGAACAGAAGTTCATCGACAACATCCCCACCAGCGGCCGCAACCTTTTTCAGTTCCAGTACACACTGCCAGGCGTCTACAAGGCCAGCAACTATTGGGGCGATTTCGAGCTCTACGCGTTCGGCAACATCAACGGCGTGTCCATCAACGGCGGCCGGCGGCAGGAGAATGAGACGCTCATCGACGGCCTGCCCACCACGCTCGGAGATCGCGGCGTGGCCTATGTGCCCGCCCTCCAGAGCGTTGAAGAAGTATCGGTGGTAAGCAACACCTACGACGCGCAGTACGGGCGCATCGGCGGGGGCGTCACGGCCATCAATCTCAAGAGCGGCACCAACTCCTATCACGGCCAACTCTTCCACTTTCTCGAGAACGACAAGCTCTACGCGGCCACCTGGATCGACAACGCCTTGGGTCGCCGCAGGACACCGTTCAAGCAGAACACACCGGGCTTTGAACTCGACGGCCCCATTCGCATTCCCAAGCTGGTCGACGGCCGCAACAAGCTGTTCTTCATGATCTCGCTGGAAGCACTGCGCGAGCGGAATCCCGGCCTGCAGGTGCGCAAGATGCCCACCGCCGCGGAAAAGGGGGGCGACTTCTCCACCCTGCGCAACAACGCCAATCAGCCTGTCATCGTCTACGACCCCACGACGCGCCGGCCGTTCGCCGGCAACCGCATCCCACAGTCCCGCATCAACCCGGTGTCTTCCCGCGTCGCCGCGTTCCTGCCGGAGCCCAACCGGCCTCCGCTCGGCCTGGACAACGAGGGCAACTACGCCCTGGTCACCGCCGCCCGGAACGGCTACGACTCCTGGAACGGCAAACTCGATTACCGGCCCACCAGCAAGGCCAGCTTCAGCTTCCGCTATGCCCAGACTCCCTGGTCGAATTTCGCCCGCATCGTGTGGGGCAACAACCCGGCGGAACCCAGCCCGGAGGCTCCCTCCACGCGCGTCTCACGCACCTGGGCGTCGGACCTCACCTACACCCTCAGCCCCACCATGGTCTTCAACGTTCGCGCCGGCCTGGCGCGCTTTGAAGGCTTCGGCGGCAACATCTTCGGCGGCGGCTATGACCCGCGTCAACTGGGCTTCCCCGACCGTCTGGTCTCCCAGTTCACCGCCATCCAGTTTCCGCGCTTCACGCTGGGCACCTACACCGACGCCGGCGCCGACCGCACCACCTCGTATAGCGCCAACGACAATTACAGCCTGCAGCCCACCCTCAACTGGATTCGCGGCACGCATTCCGTGAAGATGGGCGGCGATTTCCGCCGCTACCACCGCAACACGCTCAACCCCGGTTCGGCCTCTGGCGCCTACAACTTCGACAAGCGCTGGACCCAGGCTGACCCCCTGCGCGGCGACGCCCTCAGCGGCAACGAGTTCGCCTCCTTCCTGCTGGGCGTGCCCAGCGCCGGCTACGTGGATCGCAACATCGACTCGGCCTACCGCAACCACTACTTCGCCGGCTTCGTCCAGGACGACTGGAAGCTCACCCGCAACCTGACCATCAACCTCGGCCTGCGCTGGGACTACGAAACTCCCATCACCGAACGCTACAACCGCATGATTCGCGGCTTCGCCTTCGATCAGGCCAGCCCGCTCCGCGCCGGCGGCCTCAACCTCCGCGGCGGCCTTGTCTTTGCCGATGGAAGCAATCGCGGCGCCTTCCTCGGCGACCGCAACAACTGGCAGCCCCGCGTTGGCGTGGCCTGGCACTTCCGGCCCAAATGGGTGATGCGCGGCGGCTACGGGCTGTCCTTCCTCGGGCAGAGCGCCAACGGCAGCGATGCCGGCTTCAGCCGGCGGACGCCTCTCATTGCCACCACCGACAACGTCAACCCGGCGGTCACGCTCTCTGACCCGTTCCCGCTGAGCCTCTATCCTCAGGGGCTGCTCCAGCCCATCGGCAATTCCTTGGGACTGGCCACCAACCTCGGCCAGGGCGTTGGCGCCCAGTTCCTCGACCGCCCTTTGCCGTACTCGCAACAGTTCTCCTTCGGCCTCCAGCGCGAACTTCCATTCGGATTCGTGGTGGACGCGTCGTACTCAGGGAACATCACCGGAAAACTGCCGGTGGGCCTGGCGCTCAACTACATCCCGGATGCCGAACTCCAGCGGCTGCCCGTGGCCCAGCGCGCCGCGTTCTTCAATGCGCAGGTGCCCAACCCGATGGCCGGCCAGTTGCCCGGTTCCGCGTTCAACGGAGCCACCATTCCCCGCCAGCAGCTCATGTTCGCGTTCCCGCAGTTCGCCAACGTGTCGATCAGCGACGTACCCATCGGCCGGCAGCGCTATGACTCCCTGCAGATGAAGGCCACGCGCCGGTTCAGTTCCGGCCTGGCAATGCAGGTAGCCTACACAGTCTCGAAGGCCCTGGAGCGAACCAATGTCCTGAACGCGCAGGATATCAGTCTTGGAAATCTGCTCAATACGGCCCTTGAAAAGCGCATGGTTGAGTTCGACACGCCGCAGAATCTCGCTGTGGTTTCCAGCTATGAACTGCCGTTCGGCACCAACCGGCGCTGGGGCAGCGGTTGGAATCGCGTGGCCCGCGGAGTGCTTGGGAACTGGAACGTCAACTTCCAGTACGTCTACCGCTCCGGCCTGCTCTTCGACTTCCCGAATGCGGCTCCCCTCACTGCCCGTTCCGCCCGCTTCAACCACGGCCAGCGGGACGACTTGGCCAGGAAGAACGGCCGCTCGGAATTCGACCCGCTACAGGACGTCTTCTTCGACACTGCCCTCTTCCCAACCCAGCGGCAGGCGCCGTTCACGCTCCGCGACTTCCCCACACGCTTCCCCGACGTTCGTTCCAAGAGTCTGAACGTGGGTGAACTCTCCATTTCGAAGGACTTCATCCTGCACAAGGAACGCAACATCCGCTTCCAGTTCCGCGCCGATGCCCAGAATGCGTTCAACTTCCCCTGGTTCAGCCGCATCCAGTCCGTGGACGTCACCAACTCGCGGTTCGGATATCTGAACTCTTCGGCACGCACGGAGCCGCGCGAAATCATTCTGGCGGCAAAGATTCTGTTCTAGATCCGGCATCCGCCGCCGCCAGCACCCGCTCCAGTTCCGCGGCTAGTTCGGCCGGCCGCACGGGCTTGCTCAGGAATCCGTCCATGCCATACGCGAAGCACCGGTCGCGGTCTTCCGCAAAGGCATGGGCGGTGAGAGCAATGATCGGAAGCCGCGCAAGGCCCTCGGCGTCTTCGCGCTGGCGGATCGCTGCCGTGGCGGAGAAGCCGTCCATCTCCGGCATCTGAAGGTCCATCAGTGCCAGATTGAATCCACCCTTGGACGCCTCACGCATGGCGGCGGCCCCGTCAGCCGCGACCGTGACACGGTGCCCCTGTTTCTCCAGCAGCCGCGTGATGAGCTTCTGATTCACGGCATTGTCTTCCGCCACAAGGATGCTGAGCGAACGAACGGAGCGCGCCAGCCGCATCAGTTCCGACGGCGCCTGCGGCAAGCCACCCACTTCACCCACCGGCGGCTTCAGGTCGATCATGAAGTGGAACGTGCTTCCATCCGGGCAGCTGTCCACGCTGATGGTGCCGCCCATCATGGAGACCAGCTTGGCTGAGATGGATAGCCCCAGGCCCGTGCCGCCGAACCTTCGGGCAATGGTGCTGTCGGCCTGCGAGAAGGCCTCAAAGATAGCCGCCTGTTTTTCCTTCGGAATGCCGATACCGGTGTCATGGACGGCGAACCGGAGCCGGCCGCACGGCTCCACACCGCAGGTGACGCTCACCCCGCCGCGCTCGGTGAACTTCAACCCATTCGCCATCAGGTTCAGCAGCACCTGCCGCAGCCGGCCCTCATCCCCCATGTAGCTTTCCGCCACCTCCGGCGCTGCATGCCATGCCAGGGTCAGCCCCTTCTTCCTCGCGATGGGATCCAGTGTCCGCGCCACCCCTTCCAGGCACCGTCTGGGATTGAACGCGATGTACTCCAACTCCATCCGGCCCGCTTCAATCTTGGAGAAATCGAGGATGTCGTTGATGATGGTAAGCAGCGATTCCGCGGAAGAGCGTGCCGTGCCCAGAAGATCCTTCTGCTCTTCGGAAAGCGGCGTGTCCAGCGTCAGGTCGATCATACCGATCACACCATTCATCGGCGTCCGTATCTCGTGGCTCATGTTGGCCAGAAATTCACCCTTGGCATGGCTCGAGGATTCGGCTTCGATCCGGGCTCGGCGCAGGTCGTTCTCCAACCTCAGCCGGTCCGCGATATCGAGCGCCACCACCACGTACCGGCCTCCGGGCATCGGTGTGGCGGAGAGCAGCACCGGCGTCCGGGCTCCGTGCTCGGCCAGCAGACTCGACTCGTGGTTGGCGTACGGGGCTTCGCGCAGGCGGGGCTCCGGGACGAACTCAGCCAGCGCACGGCCCTCCATCCGCGCCCCTGACGGGGTCAGCAAGCCATGCGCCGCCGGGTTGGCGCGGATGATGGTGCCGGAGCCGTCGGAGACGATCACCGGATTCGGAATTGCCGCGAGCGTCGCTTCCATCTCCGTGCGCGAAACCGTGGACCTGTCCAGATCGGAAGCCATGACGTTGAAGGATTGAGCCAGAAGCCCAAGCTCATCGCTTGACGCGGTGGGCACGCGGACCGAGAGATCGCCGGCCGCGAGCCTGCGCGTCCCCTCCACTAGCACCGCCACCGGACGCAGCGCGCGCCGCACCAGCCACAGTCCAAGGGCCGCCGCCAGCGCGGCCATCGCCACGGTCACCCAGCTTGCCTGCGCCCGCGCGCTCCGCATCGAATCCGTCGCCAAATTGCTCGTGCGCGAGGCAAGCACATCCAGAGCCGCCGTGGTTTCGTCCATCGACTGGCCCACACGCACGTAGCCCAGAACACGGCCTCCGGTCATGATCGGCGCGGAGGTCTCAAGAAGTCCGCCCGTGCGCTGCGTCAGGCGGGTTGTGCCGGTAGTGGCCCGGCGCGAAACGGCGTCATCCGGCCGGCTGCCCATGGCCTTGCGGCCGGACGGCGCATCGATGAGAATCACACCCGCCGCATCCGTGACGTAGACGTACCGGATGCGCTTGTCCCGCGTCACGGGCGTCACCGCGTCAATCATCCGGGCCAGATCGAAGCGGTCGAGCGGCGTCGCCAGCGCTCCCACCAGCAGTTCCGCCACGGCGTGCCCAACACGCTCGGCTTCACTGCCCAGGGCCGCGGCCAGCACCTCCCGCTGGCGTCTCTCCATGTCCTCCGTCTGCCGGTACAGGGCCACGGAGCCGATTCCGGCGACAATGGCCGCCGTGACGGCCACCAGACAGGCGACAAACAGGGCCGCCTTGTTCGTGAGTGTGGCGAACCGGAACAGGTATACCCAGGACATCATTGAGGTTTGTCCTCAGTCCGCGGGGCTCAGCTTGCGGGCGCAAAGCGCCGCCCGGATTCTCGCCGCGTCTTCGGCCGCAAAGGGGACGAACCGGCGATACGGAGAACGGCGAAGCGCGGCGCGCCCTTCCTGGTGATCCGCCATCTCGCCCAGGGCAGCCGTGATCGCACGCACCAGCGGCGCGCCCGGCCCGCGCCGCGCACAGACAGCCGAGTGTGGCAGGTCCGGTATCCGGTGGATCACCCGCATGGCCGCGTTGAACGCCGGCACGGCGGCGGCGTGCTCCTTGTCGACAAAGTCCGGCACGGCACCGGCGGTCACTTTTCGATGGAAGATCCAGACCGGGGTGTTCAGGCGCCCGCCGGAGAACACGTACCCGGCGCGCTCAAGCGCCATCACCGTGGCCGGTTTGTAGAACACCAGTTCCAGCCTGCTTTCCCCCGCGTACCGGGCCGGCGTCGCGCGCGAGTTGTCGGCCGCCGGCAGGACTCCCACCGGCCCAACCTCATCCCTCAGTTTGCCCCTGAGGTCTCCGGCGATCGCCTGGAACCGCTTCTCTTCCCCCTGCACCGTCGTCGTCACCCGTCCCAGCCGGATGCCGGCCGGGCCGCCGTGCGCCGGCGCCAGAGACACAGCACTGGCCACGATGAGGCGAAGGCAGTTCATCACTGCCTCATCGGCAATTTGATACCCTCTTTTTACCGGCTGTCAACGCCCCTTTATCCATGTCCGAAACCCTCCGTCTTTTCGACCAGACCGGCGCCTACCTGAGAGGCCATTTTCGTCTTACCAGCGGCCTGCATAGCCCCGAGTATCTGCAGTGCGCCAAGGTGTTGCAGTATCCCGGGCATGCCGCCCGGCTGGGCGCCGAACTGGGCGCCGCCATCCTCGCCTTGGCCGGCCCGGCGCCTGTTCCCACCGTGGTGGCTCCGGCCATGGGCGGCCTGATCATCGGCCACGAAGTGGCACGCGCCGCGGGCGCCCGTTTTATCTTCACGGAGCGCGATGGCGAGGGCCGCATGACACTGCGCCGCGGCTTCGCCGTTGAGCCGGGCGAGCGTGTGGTGATCGTCGAGGACGTCATCACCACGGGAGGCTCAACCCGCGAGGTCTGCGAACTGCTCCGTTCCATGGGCGCCGAAGTGGCCGCGGCCGGCTCCATCATTGACCGCTCCGGCGGCGGCGCCGATATCGGTGCGCCGCGCGCCGCCTTGGCCACGTTGACCGTCACGGCCTGGCAACCGGATGTCTGCCCGCTGTGCGCCGCGGGCCAACCGGTGGTGAAGCCAGGGTCGCGGCCCACGGCCTGACACACTCACGATGCGCCGCATCCGTATCACGCTGGCCTACGATGGCACCGCCTATCACGGCTGGCAGGTGCAGCCCGGTCTGGCGACGATTCAAGGATGCCTGGAAGAAGCCGTCGCGGGGATTGAAGGACGCCCGGTTTCCGTCGATAGCTCAGGCCGCACCGATGCCGGTGTTCACGCCGAAGCACAGGTGGCCGCGTTCCACCTGGACAATCGCATTCCCGTGGAGAACCTCTTGCGGGCGTTGAACCAGGTGCTGCCTCGCGACATCCGGGTTCTCGACGCACGGGAGGCGGCCCCGGATTTTCATCCGCGGTTTCAGGCGGCCGCCAAGACGTATGAATACCGCATTCAACGCACCCCCATCTGCCCGCCCTTCGACCGCCTCTACGTGTATCATTTCCCCTATCCGCTGGATGAGGAGCGCTTCGTCCGCTGCGCGCGGCTCTTCGAGGGCTCGCACGACTTCACGTGCTTCGCCGCAGCCGACGAGAAAGACGCGCTGGGCGCATCGAAGGTGCGCACGGTCTGGTCGAGCACTGTGCGGCGCGAGGGTAGCCGCCTGCTGTTCCGCGTGCGCGGCAGCGGGTTCCTCAAGCACATGGTGCGCAACATGACCGGCGTGCTCGTCGAGTGCGGCAAGGGGAATCTGGATGAAGCGGCCGTGCGTGAGCGCTTGGCGCGGCCGGGCGCGTTCCTTCCCGGGCCCGCCGCCCCCGCGCGCGGCCTCTTCCTGCTCGGCGTCGAATACCCTACGGACCCGCCTTCTTCCCCGGCGCCACTTTGACCCGGGCGCCTTCCACCACCAGGTCCGACGGATTCACCACCAGCATCTCCGTGCCGGTAAGCCCTTCATCCACTTCGATCGCCTGGCCATAGTCCCGTCCCAGAGCCACGTTCTGGAAGTGGATCCGGCCGCCATCCTGAACCACCGCCACCTGCTGGCGTCCGCCTCGCACCGCCAGCGTGTCCGAGGGAATGAGCAGCTTGGTGCGCGGGCGCTTCACGGCCAGGGTGACCGTCGTGTACATGCCAGGCATCAGTTCACCGCGCGGGTTCCGCACGCGAACTTCCGCGCGGAGGATGCGGGTTGCGGCATCCAGCGCGTTCGCTGTGCGGTCCACGGCGCCGGTGAACTTCTTCCCTTCAATGTCGGCCGCGGCCACTTCAGCCGGCTGGCCTGGGTAGATGTCAGGAACGCTGGCCTGGGGCACATCGACATAGACACGCATGACGCTGATCTCCGCGATTCGGTAAAGGTCGCGGCCGGCGGCCACCTGGGCGGGTGTGATCAGGTCACCCAGGGCGCAGGTGCGGCGGGTGATGATGCCGTCATATGGCGCCACCACGCGCTTGAAGGAGTGCAGTTCCTCGATGCGCCGCACTTCCGCCTCCTGGGCGTGAATGCTTTCCCCGGCAGCGCGGATTGCCGCCCCAGCCGCGGCCACATCGGCCGTGCGGGCGTCGTGAATGGCTTGCTTATCGTCGCCCTCCTGCCGGGAGAGGATACCCTGGGCGACGAGGTTCCGGACACGATCCAGCGTCAGTTGGGCCAGACGCTGGTTGGCCTGGGCCTGAAGCAGCGCGGCTTCGGCCTGGGCGTAAGCGGCCTGAAGCTGGGAGACTCTGGCGCGGGCCACGCGGAGTTGCTGGTCGAGTTCCGGGGAGTCGATTTCGACAAGGAGTTGGCCCGCCTTGACCCGGTCCCCGATATCGACGTGCAGCTTGTGGATATAGCCTTCGGCCCGGGCGTGGATGGAGGTCTCGAGGATGCCCTGGGCGCTGCCGGGAAGCTCGATGTGGCGCAGCGGCGGTGACTGGGAGACCCGCGCCGTGGTGACCACGATTTCAGACTCGGCCTTCTGCTCGACGGCAGCCAGCGCGCTGGTTCGGTTCCGGCGGTCCCATCCCGTCTTGAACAGAATGCCAAAGACCGCGGCGGCGGCCAGGACGATGAGAAGGGGCTTCATGACTTCAACTCCACGGGTGCGGCCTCATCCAGCATGCGCGGCAGGCGGCGGCTGAGCAGGCTATACACCACCGGCACCACATAGAGCGTTGCCAGAGTGGCCAGCACCAGCCCCCCGATGACCGCGCGGCCGAGCGGTGCGTTCTGCTCGCCGCCCTCGCCCAAACCGAGAGACATGGGCAGCATGCCCATCACCATGGCCAGCGCGGTCATCACCACTGGGCGCAGGCGGGTGGCGCCGGATTCAAGCGCTGCCTGGCGCGCCGTGACGCCATCCGCGCGGCGCTCATTGGCGAAGGTGACCACCAGAATGCTGTTGGCCACGCCGACGCCGATGCTCATGATCGCACCCATGAGCGAGGGCACGTTGAACGTGCTGCCGGTGGCGAACAGCATCCAGACAATGCCGGCCAGAGCGCCGGGAAGCGCGGTAAGGATGATCAACGGATCGAGCCATGTCTGGAAATTCACCACCATCAGCAGGTAAACCAGCACGATGGCGATGATGAGGCCCAGGCCAAGGCGGGTGAAGGACTGCGTCATGGTCTCCACCTGGCCGCGCATGGAGATGGTCATACCCTTGGGCAGCTTGGGCGTAAGGCGGTCAATGGCCGCCTGCACGTGGCGCGCCACGCTGCCCAGATCGCGGTGCTCCACGTTGGCCAGGACATCGAAGACCGGCTGCACATTGTAGTGGCTCACCATGCCCATCGCTACGCCGCGATCGATGGTGCTGACGTTGCGCAGCAGTTGCGGCTGGGAAACGGATTGCTGGGTGACCGGTGTGTTCTCCAGGTCCGCCAGTTCCGCCATGCGGTGGGTGGGGGTCTGCACCATGACCTGATAGCTCACGCCGTTCACCGGGCTCAGCCAATAGTTCGGCGCCACCTGGCCGGAGCCGCTCAGGGAGACCAGCAGATTGCTGGCCACGTCGCGCGCGGTAACACCCACCTGCCCGGCGCGAACACGGTCCAGGTTCACCTTCACTTCGGGGTAGTCCATCACCTGATGGATGTGCACATCGGTGGCGCCCGGGATGCGGGACACTTCGCGCTGAAGGTCGCGAGCCGCCTGATAGCCGGCGCGCAGGTTGCGCGTCGCGATCTGAATGTCGATGGGCGCGGGCAGGCCGAAGTTGAGGATCTGGCTCACCATGTCGGCCGGCTGGAAGAAAAGGTCGACGTCGGGCAGTTCTTCCTTGACGGCGTGGCGGATGCGCTGAATGTACTCGCGCGTGGGCCCGTGATTGCCTCGCTTGAGAGCCACCAGGATCTCGCCATCGCTCGATCCGTTCGTGCCGGAGTCCGAATAGGCCAGGTTGATGCCGACGTAGGGCAGGCCGATGTTGTCGAGGATGGTGTCGATCTCCGGGGGCGGAACGATGCGGCGGATGATGCGCTCAACGCGGGCAAAGTACTGCTCGGTCTCTTCGATGCGTGTGCCCGCGGGTGCGCGAACGTGCAGGCGGAACTGGCCCGCGTCCACCTCGGGAAAGAAGTCCTGCCCGACGAAGCGCGCCAGGTAGAAGGAACCGCCGGCAAAGAGCGTGAACGCGAACAGGCACAGCATTGCGTGGCGGAGCGTCCAATCGAGCGAGCGCTGGTAGACGTCTCGCAGCCGGTCAAACTGTTTGTCGAACCAGCAATGAAAGAGCCAGATGGGGCTGCGGTCCGGCTTCTGGTTGGGGCCGAGTTCGCCCTGGTAGCGATGGATCTCGCCCGCCACCAGGTAGTTGACCATCGCCGGCACCAGCGTTCTCGACAGCAGATATGAGGCGAGCATGGCGAAGACCACCGCCATGGCGAGGGGTGTGAACAGGTACTTCGCGGTGCCGGTGAGGAAGACCACGGGCACGAAAACGATGCAGATGGAGAGCGTGGAGACGAACGTCGGAACGGCGATCTGCTGTGCGCCATCGATGATGGACTGGAAGAGGCCCTTGCCCTGGTGCAGGTTGCGGTGGATGTTCTCGATTTCGACCGTCGCGTCGTCCACCAGGATGCCGACGGCGAGCGAGAGTCCGCCAAGGGTCATGACATTGATGGTCTGCCCCAGCCAGTTGAGAATGGTGAGCGAGGTGAGAATGGAGAGAGGGATGGAGACGCAGACGATCAGCGTGCTTCTCCAGCTTCCGAGGAAGACCAGGATCATGAGGCCGGTGAGCAGCGCGGCGATGGCCCCCTCGCGAACCACGCCGTCGATGGCGGCGCGGACGAACAGGGACTGGTCGAAGAGGCGCTTCACCTCCATCTCGGGCGGCAGCGTGGCGAGGATCTTCGTCAGCCCGGCCTGCACCCTTTCGATGATGTCGAGCGTCGAGGCGCGCCCGCTCTTGAGCACCGTGAGCAGCGCGCCCCGGGTGCCGTCCTGGCGCACGATGTTGGTCTGCGGCATGAAGCCGTCGCGCACCTGGGCCACGTCGCGCACGAAGACGGTCTGGCCATTCACCACCTTCACCGGGAAGTTGTTCATCTCGGCAACGATCTCGGGGCTGCCATTGAGCTTGACGTTGTACTCGCGGTCTCCAATGCGGGCCTGGCCCGCGGGAAGAATGAGGTTCTGGGAGTTGATGGCCAGTGAGATGTCGGCCGGCGAGAGGCGCTTGGCGTAGAGCGCGGCGGGGTCGAGATCCACCATGATCGTTCGCATCTTGCCGCCCGAGGGCAACGGAAGCGAGGCGCCCTGCACGGTGGCAAGACCGGTGCGGATGAAGTTCTGGGCGTTGTCGAAAAGCTGCATCTCGCCCATGGTCTTGCTGGAGATGGCCAGTTGAAGGATAGGGACGCTGGCCGCGTTGTACCGGATGATGAAGGGCGGGAACATGCCGGGCGGCATGATGCGCAGGATGGCCTGTGAGACGGAGGTGAGTTGCGCAACGGCCGAGTCGACGTTGGTACCCGGGTGGAAGTAGACGCGGATGACGCCGAAGCCTGAGACGGCGGTGCCTTCAATGCGCTCGATGTCGTTGACGGTGGTGGTGATGGCGCGCTCGCTTGAGGTAAGCACGCGGGTCGCCATCTCCTCCGGCGAGAGGCCGTTGTAGGCCCAGATGACACTCACCACCGGGATGTCGATGGTGGGGAAGATGTCGGTGGGCATGACATAGATAGACAAAGCACCCAGCAGCGTCATCAGCAGAGCCATGACGGTGAAGGTGTAGGGGCGTCGGAGTGCGAGGCGGACTATCCACATCAGGGTTACATCAAGTTTACCCCGCACAGCACCGAAAGCGGCCGTGCTCTAATAAGGGCGAGGTGACGATCATGAGGACACTCGCAATGGCGGCGTTCAGCGCCGTGGGCTTGATGGCGCAGGCGCCGGATCTGAAGACGCTGGGAGGCGGCGCGCAGGCGCTGCAGAACCAGATGAAGAACGTGGTGGTGCGGTCGGCGGAGAAGATGGACGAGGAGCATTACGGGTTCAAGCCGGCGCCGGAGGTGCGCTCGTTCGCTCATTTGCTGGGCCACATCGCCGATGCGCAGTATGCGTTTTGCGCGGGGGCTTCGGCGGAGAAGAACCCGGCGCCGGGGATTGAGAAAAGCAAGTCGTCCAAGGCGGATCTGGTGCAGGCGTTGAAGGATGCCTTCGCCTACTGCGACAAGGTCTACGCCGAGACCACCGATGCCAACGCGGCCGGCATCGTGAAATTCTTTGGCGGCGAGCGGACCCGGCTGAACGTCCTGTCGTTCAACACCAGCCACACGTTTGAGCACTACGGCAACCTGGTGACGTACATGCGCATCAAGGGCGTGGTGCCACCATCCAGCGAACCGCGGCGCTAACGGCGCGGGCGGTAGCCGAAGCGGCTGGTCAGGTAGTCCAGCAGTTCGTTGCGGGCGTCATCGGGGACGCTCGCGCCCCAGTTTTTCATCTTGGTGAGTTCGCGGTCCCACTGCGCGCGGGTGAGGCGCTGCTGGGCGATGACATCCTCTTCGTGGCAGCCGATGCAGGCCGCCTTGTAGCGGGCATTGGGCGTACCGGTGGCCGGTGCGGCGGGTGCTTTCGGCGCGGACGCGGCGGCGGCCACTTCCACCAGCACCTGGTGCACCACGTTCCAGAGATAGCCGGAGGGGTTCCATTCCGGCGCGAACGGCTGTGTGTTACCGGCGGCGTCCCGGGCACGGGCCATCAGGACATAGTGGCCCTGTTCCGGCGGCGTCCAGGCGAGTTGGAAGGTGCGCCAACTGTAGCGGGAAAGCGCTGCTGAAAGACGGGCTGGCTTCCACGTCCGGCCGCGGTCGGTTGACACCTCAACGGAGGCCACCGGGGAATCACCACTCCATGCCGCGCCCGAGATGGTCACCGGTCCGGTTCCGAGCACCGCGCCTTCGAGCGGTGCCGCGATGACGGACTTGATGTGCAGGCTCTCGACGGGCTTCATCAGCTTCGGGTCAACCGCTGTGCCGGGCACCACCGCCTTGCCGGGGTGACGGTAGCCGGTGGCCATGAAAAAGCCTTCGAAGTCACGGTCGAGCGCCTGGATGCGGGTGACCCACTTGGTCCAGCAGTCGCCGCCCCAGCCGGGCACCGCCAGCCGCAAAGGGAAGCCGTGCGAGACCGGAAGCGCCTGGCCGTTCATCTCATAGGCCAGCAGTGTATCGGGATGCAAAGCCTTGGCGGTGGGCACGGTGCGCTGGAACTTGGGCATGGTGCCCACGGGCACATCCGCGCCGTCGAAGAGGATGTGGCGCGCGGTGGGCTTGAGACCCGCCTGCTTCAGCACATCGGCCAGACGCACGCCGGCCCAGCGTCCATTGCCGACGCCGCCGTGTTCCCATTGCAGGCCGATGATCGACGGCTCATAGAGGGAGCGCCCGTTGCCCGCGCATTCAATGACACTCACCAGTTCCACGCGGGGCAGCTTGCGAAGATCGTCCATGGAGAGCGAGAGCGTCCTGCCCACTTCGCCTTCCACGGCGAGCCGCCAGGAAGCCAGATCCACCTTGGGCGTGTAGTGGTGGCTGCGGACGAAGAACTGCTCGATGGGGGTGACTTCGGAAAGGAAACCCTCCATCGGCATTTCGAAATCCTCGGGCCGTGTGGAAAGCACACGCATGCCGCGTTTGGCGGTCTCGGCCGCCAGCGGGGCAAAGCCGGCCGCGGCCAGCGTGGAGAAGAACATCCGGCGTGATGTCATTGGGGGTTGCGGACGAGCCAGTTGATCTCAAGGTTGGTGATGACGCTGTCCTTGATATCGATCTCCTGCTCGTCTTTTCCGTATCCTTCCTTGGAGATTTCCACCTTATAGTGTCCCACCGGCAGGGTGAGAATGGTTGGGGTTTTCGAAGCCTGTTCCTGGCCGTTGACGCGGATGAGACTGCCGGGCGGGTTGGACTTCACCGCCAGAGTGCCGGTCTGCCGGACGAGCGGCGCGGTGATGTAGGTGTCGCGCGGAACTTCGACGAACTTGATGGCTTCACGATGGCCGTTGAGCGCGATGCGCGCGAGATGGCGGCCGGGCGGGAGCGTGAGGGTGCAGGGTGTGAGGCACTGCTCCCGCGAGCCCTCGATGGTGACGGAGGCCGCGGCGGGGCTGGAGAAGAACTGCACACGCTGGGGCGCCGCGGGGGTTTCCTTGGGTGGTTCGGGGCGGCGGGGCTCGGCTGTGACGGGCGTTGCGGGTTCATCGGGTTTCGGCTCGGGCGCGGACGGCGGGGTTTCGACGGCGGCGCCGGCGGGGCTGGGCTTGGCGTCCTGCTCGGAGACCGGGGGGAGTTGCGGCTCCAACTCCGGGCGCTGCGATGAGCGGTCTCGCGTGGTCCAGACGATGCCGCTCAGCACGGCAAATCCCATGACGGTGGCGAAGACCAGACGGCCGTAGCTCCTGCGGCGGGGCGACGGGCGCGCGGGCGGCGGCGCCACTTCCGCCGCCGTGGGCAGGCTGGCGCTTGCCCCCTTGGCCATGGCGTACCAGCCGCGGTTCTGGCCAAGAGCGGCCTCGAGCGCGGTGAAGAAGGCGGTGCAGGTGGGGAAGCGCTCCTCGCGCGCCTTGGCAAGAGCGCGGGCGAGGACGGCATCGACGGTGGCGGGCAGGCTCTGGTTGAGCAGACGGGCGGAGGCCGGAGGCTCATTGACAATGCGGAAGACCAGTGTGGGCAGGCGGTCCGCCGTGAACGGCAGTTCGCCGGTGAGGATCTCGAAGGCCAGGACGGCAAGGGCGTACTGATCGGCACGGCCGTCGACGGATTCGCCCTTCACCTGTTCGGGCGGCATGTAGTTGGGCGTGCCCATCATGGAGCCGCTGGTTTGAGTGAGGGAGTGGGTGTTAGCCTTGGCTACGCCGAAGTCCGTGATCTTGGCGATGCTGTCCGCGTGCAGCATGATGTTGGCCGGCTTGATGTCGCGGTGGACGATTCCTTGGGCATGGGCGTAGTCGAGCGCGGCGGCGGTCTGACGCAGGATGGAGAGAACGGTCTCGCGGCTGGGGGCGCGGCCGGACTGGAGGAAATCCGCGAGGGTTGGGCCGCTGACGCACTCCATGCAGATGTAGGCATTGCCGTCTTCCTCGATGACGTCGAAAATGGTCACGATGCCGGGGTGGGAGAGAGCGCCGGCAAGGCGGGCCTCGCGGAGAAGGCGGTCACGCAGGCGGTCGCGTTCGGGACCAGCCTGGGCAAGGTGAATGGTCTTGACGGCCACCGTGCGGTTGAGCACGGGATCGAGCGCGCGGTACACCACTCCCATGGCGCCGCGGCCGAGTTCGCCCTGGATCTGATAGCGGCCGATGCTTTGCATGCCCCGTACCTTCTACACTAACGAAATGGCGCACGGCCAAACAATGAAGATCGAAACGATCGCGGTTCACGCGGGCCGGCGGATCGACCCGGCGACGGGTGCGGTGGCGCAGCCCATCTCGCTTTCGACGACGTTCGAGCGGGATGCGGATGGCGAGTACTCGCGAGGCTTCAGCTACTCACGCGAGGGCAATCCCAACCGCAACGCGCTGGAGGAGTGCCTGGCGGCGCTTGAGGGCGGCAAGGAAGGCCTGGTGTTCGCGTCCGGCCTGGCCGTGGTGACGGCACTGGTGCAGGGCATGGAACCGGGGGACCACATTCTGGCGCCGGCCGAAGTCTACTACGCACTGCGCAAGATTCTCGGCCGGCTGTATAAGAAGTGGCCGGTTGAGATCAGCTACGTGGACATGACGGATCTGGACACGGTTCGGGCGGCGGTAAGGCCCTCGACGCGGATGGTGTGGGTGGAGACCCCGTCAAATCCCTTGCTCAACATCACCGACCTTGCCGCGGTGGCGGCGATTGCGCGCGAGGCGCGGGCCATCTCGATCTGCGATGGCACCTTCGCGACACCGGTGCTGCAGCGGCCGCTCGATCACGGGATCGACATGGTGATGCATTCGACCACCAAGTACATCAACGGCCACAGCGACGTGGTGGGCGGATCGCTGGTGACGCGGTATGACAACTACCTTTTCGAGCGGGCGCGGGCCTCGCTGAAATTCGGCGGGGCGGCGCCGTCGCCGTTCGATTGCTGGCTGACGCTACGCGGCATTGAGACGCTGCCGTACCGGGTGCGGGCGCAGTGCGAAACGGCACTGCGGCTGGCTGAATTCCTGCAGGCTCATCCGGCCGTGGAGCGCGTGTACTATCCCGGGCTTCCGACGCATCCGGGCCATGAGATCGCCCGGCGGCAGATGAGCGGGTTTGGCGGAATGCTCTCATTCGGGGTTCGCGGCGGCAAGGATGAAGCGATGGGCGCGGTGGCGCGAGCGCGGGTGTTCACGCGAGCCACCAGCCTGGGCAGCACACACAGCCTGATTGAGCACCGGGCGTCGGTGGAAGGGCCTGGCACGGCAACGCCGCAGAACGTGATCCGTATGTCGATCGGGCTGGAACATTTCGACGATCTGGCGGCGGATCTCGACCAGGCGCTGCAGCCATGATTCTTCTGATTCATGCCCGTCCGGAGGAGGCGGAGACCGGCGCGGAGCGGCTGCGTTCGCTCGGGCATGTGGTGCAGGTGCATCCGTTCGCGACGGCCGGACTTACGGCGAAAGCAGCCGGGGCAGAGGCTGTCGTGATCAGCCTGGAGCGCCTGCCGGCGCACGGACTGGCGGTTGGAACGGTGCTGCGGCGCACCAAGCGGACGCGGACCGTGCCGATAGTGTTCGCTGGCGGCGATCCGGAGAAGGTGGCTCGCGTGAAGGCGGCGCTGCCGGATGCTCTGTATGCGGAGTGGCCCAAGATGGGCGCGGCGTTGAAGAAGGCGCTGGCGGGCGGCGGGCGCGACGTGGTGGTTCCGCCGGACTACATGGAGCGGTGGGCGCACAGGCCGCTGTGGGCCAAGCTGGGGATTCGGGAGAAGAAGACCGTGGGGCTGATCGGGGCGCCGGACGGTTTCGCCGAGACCCTTGGCGATCTGCCGGAGGGGGCGCGGTTGATGGAAGACCCGCGCGGGGCGTGTGACATCTGGCTGTGGTTTGTGTGGTCCCAGGAGAGCCTGCTGGCGGACCTTCCGTATGTAGATGCCCGCGCCGGCGGGCGTCCGCTTTGGATTGCGTGGCCGAAGCTGAAGACCGCGAAGACCCGGGCGCAGACCGGGTTGTCGCAGTTCGTGGTGCGGAAGGCGGCGCTGGCCCTGGGGCTGGTTGATTACAAGATCTGTTCGATTGACGCAGCGTGGTCGGCGATGGTGGTCACGCGCAAGGCGGTCAGGAAGACTTGAGAACGAGGGCGGAGTTCTTGCTGCCGAAGGCGATGCAGTTGGCGACGGCGTATTCGAAGCTGAGCGCGCGGGCCTGGTGGGGGATGTAGTCGAGGGGGCAGGCGGGGTCCGGCTGGTCCAGGTTGAGCGTGGGGTGGACCACGCCGTCGCGCATGCCGAGGAGGGTGGCGGCGACGCCGGCGGCTCCGCAAGCGCCTTGCGGGTGGCCGATAATGCTCTTCAAAGCCGACCCGGGAAGACGCTCGGCATGAGCGCCGAAGGCGAGTTGGACGGCGCGGGATTCGATGCGGTCGTTCAGTTCGGTGGAAGTGCCGTGATAGCTCAGATAGCCGATGGCATCGGGCTCGAGGTTCGCCTCTTCGAGCGCGATGTGGATGGCGCGGGCGGGTTCCTCGCCGCATTCCTCCAGGCGCACGCGATGATAGGCTTCGCAGGTTGAGCCGTAACCCACGATCTCACCCAGTGGAACGGCGCCGCGGGCGAGGGCGCGTTCGCGTTCTTCGAGGATGAAGAACCAGGCGCCTTCGGCGATGACGAAACCGTCGCGATCGCGGGAGAAGGGGCGCGAGGCCCGTGTTGGCGCGTGGTTCCAGCGGGTGGACATGATGCGCATGACAAGGAAGCCGCGCAGGATGAGAGGCGCGATCGGAGAATCGACGCCACCGGCGACGATGGTGTGCATTTCGCCGTGGCGGATGGCGCGAAAAGCATAGCCGATGGCGTCGGTGGAGGAGGTGCAGCCGGTGGAGACGACGTGGCTATAGCCGCGGAAGCCGAAGCGCATCGAGACCTCGCTGGCGAGGGTTCCGATGGTGGAGGTGGGAATGACATAGACGCTGCATTCCTTCTGACGGCCGGTGTAATAGAGCCGGTACTGTTCCTCGGTGAAGTCATTGGCGCCGCCGCCGGAGCCCAGTGAAACGCCGATGTGGCGGAGTTCCTGACGGGTCATACGGGCGGGTTCGAGTCCGGCTTGAGCGAGCGCTTCGGTGACGGCGGCGATGGCGAGAGGTGCGGAGCGGGAGACGTGCGGGCGGTCCTTGGGGGCGATGTACCGGGCGGCATCGAAATCGGGGATGGAGCCGGCAACACGGCAGGCGAAGCCTTCGGGATTGAAGACCGTGATGGGGCGGATGCCGCTGACGCCGGCGCGGGTGGCGGCCCAGAAGGCTTCCCGGCCGGCGCCATTCGGGCTCACCGCGCCGATGCCGGTGATGACGACTCGATGTGGCATGGGGCTATTTGAGATGCCGCTCAAAGAAAGCGGTCATGGTCCTGTTGAGATGCCTGCGCGCCACGCCGATGACGCCGTGGGACTTCTGGGCGTAGAGCATGAGCTCAAAGGGATGGCCGGCCTTCTGGAAAGCGTCCATCATCTGCAGAGTGTTCTGGAAGAGGACGTTGTCGTCATCGGTGTTGTGGATGAGCAGGAGCTTGCCCTTGAGCTTGGGGGCGTAGGTTATGGCGGAACTTGCGGCGTAGCCCTGTTCGTTGTCTTGCGGTAGGCCCAGGTAGCGTTCGGTGTAGATGGTGTCGTAGTGGCGCCAGTCCGTGACCGGGGCTCCGGAGATGCCGGCGGCGAACGTGTCCGGGGCGTTGAGCAGCGCGTAGAGGGTCATGAAGCCGCCGTAGCTCCAGCCATAGATTCCCACGCGGGCCGGGTCGACGAAACCAAGCGACAGAAGGTGATTCAGGCCCGCCTTCTGGTCTTCCAGTTCCTGACGGCCGAGGCGGCGATGGAGCTTCGCTTCCCAGAGATGGCCGCGCCCGGCCGAACCGCGGTTGTCGGTCTGCCAGATGACGAAGCCGCGGTGGGCGAGAGCCTGATCCCAGGTCAGGCCGGCCCAGGCGTCGCGCACCGTTTGGGCGTGGGGTCCGCCGTAGACCATGACAATGGCGGGGTACTTCTTCGTGGGGTCGAAGTTGGGGGGCTTGATGAGGCGGGCGTAGAGCGTGGCGGCGTCGGGAGCTTTGTAGGTGAGAATTTCGGTGGGAAGGATTTCGAAGTCATCAAGGGGCTTGCGATCGGAGGCGGCGAGGACGGCGGTTTCCGAGCCATCGGCGCGATGCAGGGTGCGGCGCGTGGGTGTGGAAAGGCTGGAGAAGGAGTCCACGTAGTAGTCGCAGACGGGGCTCATGGAGATGGTGTGAGTGCCGGCGTCGCGTGTGAGTTGGGTGGCGGGACCGCCGTCCAGGCTGACGGAGTAGAGGTGGCGTTCGGTGGGGTTGACGGCCGTGGAGGTGTAGACGACGCGGCCGGCCGATTCGTTGACGCAGGCGAGATCGGTGACTTCCCAGTCGCCGGCGGTGAGTTGGCGGATCGGTTCGCCGGTTTCCGTGTGCAGATAGAGGTGGCGGTAGCCGTCCTTTTCGCTCGCCCAGAGGAACTGCTTGCGCGTCGGGAGATGGCGGAATTCGTCCTTGACGTTGATCCAATAGGGGTCCGTCTCACGCAGCGTGGGGCGGGCGGCGCCGGTCTCGATGTCGGCGGCAAGAAGGTCCTGGCGGTTCTGGATGCGGTTGAGCCGCTGCACGGAGAGAGCACGGCCGTTGGGGTTCCAGTGGACGCGGGCGATGAGGGCGTCGCGGGTTTCGCCGAGATCCATCCACCGGGTGCGGCCGGTTTCAAGCGAGATGACGCCCAGGCGTACGTCGGGATTGGGACTGCCGGCCTTGGGATAGCGCTGCGGCTCGTGGACGGGATTGAGTTTGAGGAGGTCGGTGTGGTGGTAGATGCCGAGGCGGCTGGTATCGAATTGCAGAAAGGCGATGTGGCTGGATTGGGGCGACCACCAGTGTGCCGTTCCAAGGTTCAGTTCTTCGGGATAGACCCAATCGAGCTCGGCGTTGCGAAGGGTGGGTGAGCCATCGCGCGTGAGGCGGTTGACGGCTCGGGTGGCGATATCGAGAACGTAGAGGTCGTAGTCGAGACGGAAGGAGATGCGGCGGCCGTCGGGGGAGAGTTTGGGATCGCGCTCGGCGGTTGGGGTGGTGGTCAGTTGGGTCCACTTGCCCTTGTCGATGTCGATGGAGAAGAGGTCGCCGGAGAGGGACAGGAGGAGTTCGCGGCCGGAAGGGAACCATTGCAGACGCTCTTCGCTGACACGGCGGTTCTCCCAATCGAAGGCTTCCGGCTCCGGAGGCTTCCGGGCGGCGGCGGCGAGGGGGGCGGTCTTCAGGATCTCGCGCGACTTGCGATTGGAGGCGTCGTAGAGGTGGACGGCCTGATCCTGCTGCCAGGCAAAGTAGCGGCCGGCCGGTGACCAGATGGGGCGGGGCGCGGGCGTCGCGGCGGCGATATCGTCGAGCGTGACAGGCTTCTTGGCGTGAGCGGCGAGTGCGAGCGCGAGGAGGACGGCCGGCTTGGCGGGATTCACCTTCCGATTGTAGCGGTGCCGGCGCCGGACGGTGTGCGATGATCGGGAAGTATGAAGCTGACGTTCTGGGGCGCGGCGCGCACGGTGACGGGATCGATGCATGAGGTGGAGGCGAATGGACATCGCCTGCTGCTGGACTGCGGGTTGTATCAGGGCCGGCGCCGGGAGGCGTTCGAGCGAAACCGCGATCTGCCGGTGCGGGCCGCGGATGTGGATGCCGTGCTGCTTTCGCACGCGCACATCGACCATAGCGGCAATTTGCCCTCTCTGGCACGGCACGGTTATGAGGGCCTGGTGCACACTTCGCCGGCCACCGTGGACCTGTGCGGCGCGATGCTTCGGGACTCGGCTTTCCTGCAGGAGAAGGATGCTCTGTTTGTGAACAAGCGCCGGCGGAGGCGCCGTGCGTTGCTGGGGGAAGACGGTGAGGAGACCACGGAGCCGTTGTACACCACCGAGGATGCCGAGGCGATTCTGGCACGGTTCCGAGGGGTGGATGTGGGCCAGGGGGTTGAGGTGGCGCCCGGCGTGCGGTACAGCACGGTGGAGGCCGGCCACATGCTGGGGTCGACGGCGATGGTGGTTGAGGCGGAAAGTGGCGGGCGCACAATCCGGCTGGGGTTTTCGGGCGATGTGGGGCGCAAGAACCTGCCGATTATCCGCGATCCACAGACACTGCCGCCGGTGGATTACCTGATTCTGGAATCGACGTACGGCGACCGGCTGCACGAGCCGATGGACCTGGCCAAGAATAAACTGGCGGACACGGTTCGGCGCACGGCGGCGCGCGGCGGGCGGATTGTGGCCCCGGCGTTCGCGGTGGGCCGCACGCAGCAACTTGTCCTGATGCTGCATGAGTTGATGCTGGAGAAGGAGATTCCGAACATACCCATCTTCGTGGACAGCCCGCTGGCGGTGAACGTCACGGAAGTCTTCCGGAAGCACACCGAGTGCTACGACGCCGAGACGCGCGAGTTTCTGAACGACGGCAAGGATCCGTTCGGCTTTTCGCGTATGCGGTATGTGCGGGAAGCGGCCGAATCGAAGGCGTTGAACGATCTGCGCGGGCCGATGTTGATTCTGTCGGCATCCGGGATGTGCGAAGCGGGGCGCGTGATCCACCACCTGCGGAATTCGATTGAGGATTCGCGGAATACCGTGCTGATTACCGGATACCAGGCGGAGAACACGCTGGGGCGAAAGATTGTGGAGCGGCACGCCGAGGTGCCGATCTTCGGCGAGCCGATGCGTCTGCGCGCCGAGGTGGTACGGCTGAACGAGCTTTCAGGCCACGCCGATCAAGCCGAACTGGTGGCATGGATGGAGCCGGTGGCACGAGGGTTGAAGTGTGTGTTCCTGGTGCATGGCGAACCGCGGCAGCAGGAGGTGTTGGGCCGGTTGATTGAAGAGACCTATGGCGTACCGGTAGTGGCGCCGGAGCGTGGAGAGCGGTTCGAGTTGAGTTGAGAGCCGCATCGAGGGTCACTTGACGGGGCTCCCATGGGTGGTCCGGGGGGCGTTGCGAAACGAAGCCGATTCAGTCTGAAGGGTGTGGGGCGTAAAGGCTTTGTGAAAGCTGGTGGCCCGGCAACCGATTCCCTATGGCGTCCCAATCACCCCGTCAGGGGGCCTTCGCCAACTCCACACGCCGGTTCTTCGCACGCCCCTCTTCAAGCGAGTTGTCGTCGAGCGGCCGCGTCTGGCCGAAGCCCCGGCCAGTGAGTCTGTCTTTGGCCACACCTTTTCCCACAAGCCACGCGACAACCGCATCGGCTCGCTGCTGGGATAGCGTCAGGTTCGCCGCGGGCTGCCCCACATTGTCGGTGTGCCCTTCCACGATCAGCTTCAACCCGGCTGAGGACTGGAGCAGCGCCAGCACCTCCTCCAGAACCTTCGTCGATTCCGGCTTCAGAACCGCCTTCCCCGTGTCGAACTGAATGCCCCAGATGGGGATGCGGCCGTCGGCCTCCAGTTTCTCGCTCAGCGTCGACGCGGTCACCACCTGTTCCATGGGCTTATCAAGCACCGTCCAGACCTGGTAGGCATCCCCGTCGCCGCCTGCCAGCACCCGGACCCAACGCGGGCCGCTGCGGGCCGTCAGGTCGTTGTTGAGCGAAAAGACGATGGTCCACTTCGCCATGCGCAAGGCATTTTCGATGTTGCGCCGGATCTGCAACCCGGACCCGCCGGTCTTGTCGGTCTGGTACATCACCCGCGCCCACTGACCTTCGATGCGCTGCGACGTCTCGCCAGGCATCAGCAGTTCGAGTGCTTCGAACTCCTTGTTCTCGCATTCAATAAGGGTGTACCCCGGCATTCGTTTCAGGAATTCAGGGTCCTTGCAGCCCTCCGCGTCCTGGGCGTGGAGGAAAGCGATCGAGGAGGCAAGAAAAGCAAGTAGGAGCCGCATTTCTCCCTTAGTATCGGCGGGAAGCTCACGGTTCCGCAACTGTAATGCTTCTTCCTGGTAAGGATTCGTGCCACAGCGGTCCGTCGATGCTCAGGTGAGCCGGCGGTAAAGGTTGTTGTCCCCGCCGACGTCGGTAAGACGGAAATCGCGGCCCTGAAAAAAGTACGTCAGGCGGGTGTGATCGAGGCCAAGAAGGCTGAGCATGGTGGCATGAAGGTCATGCATGGAGACCCGGTCGACGGCGGCGCGAAGGCCGATTTCGTCGGTCTCTCCGATGGTCTTCCCACCCTGGATGCCTCCGCCCGCCAGCCAGACGGTGAAGCCGTAGGGGTTGTGATCGCGGCCATTGCGGTTGCCGCCGCCGGATTCGGCGCCATCGGTGAATGGGGTGCGGCCGAAGTCGCCGCCCCACAGGATCAGAGTGGAGTCGAGGAGTCCGCGTGACTTCAGGTCAGCGAGAAGGCCCGCGATGGGGCGGTCCACCTGGCTGGCCATGAACTGGTGGTTCTGGTCGCATTCGTTGTGGCCGTCCCAGCCCACCTCGGCGCCGCGCTTCCCGCCGGAGTAGAGTTGCACGAAGCGGACGCCGCGTTCCACCAGGCGGCGGGCCATGAGGCACTGGGCTCCGAATGAGGCGGTGCGGGGCTCGTCGATTCCGTAGAGTTTGCGGGTGGCGGCGGTCTCACGGGTAAGATCGGACACTTCAGGCACCGACATCTGCATGTTGAAGGCGAGTTCGTAGGAGGCGATGCGGGCGTCAAGCGTGGAGTCACCGGGGCGGGCCTGGAGGTGATCGCGGTTAAGATCGCGAAGCAGGTTGAACATGCGTTCCTGCTGCGGCGCGCTGATCGACGGCGGGCGGTTGACGTTGAGAATGGGCGGGCCGGAGGAGCGGAGGACCGTGCCTTGGTACATGGCGGGGAGGAAGCCGGCGCCATAAGCGGGGGCTCCGGCCTTGATGGCGCCATCGAGCATCACCACATAGGCGGGCAGATTGCTGCTTTCGCTGCCCAGGCCGTAGACCAGCCAGGAACCGATGCTGGGGCGGCCGATGCGGCCCCAGCCTGTGTTCATCCAGGTTTGACCGGTAACGTGCGTGAAGCCGTCGTGGTGACAGGAACGGATGACGGCAAGATCGTCCGCGTGGGCGGCAGTGTGTTCAAAAAGATCAGAGATTGGGATGCCGGACCGGCCGCGGGGTTTGAAGACGCGCGGGGAGGCCATCAGAGGCACCTTATCCACCTTCGTGAACTGGAAGTCGGCCTTGCCGAAGCTGGGCGGAACCGGCTGGCCATCGAGCTTGTTCAGGAGTGGCTTGGGATCGAAGGTATCCAGGTGGCTGGGGCCGCCGTGCATGAAGAGGAAGATCACGCTGCGAGCCTTGGCAGGGTGATGGGTGGGTTTGGCGGCGAAGGGATCGGCGGCGGGAGCCCCAAGCAGGCTTGACGCGGCGACGGCGCCGAAACCGAGTGCGCTTTGGGAGAGGAACTGGCGGCGTGTGGCGGCGAGGAGAGTTTTTTCACACATGGGCGGTTAATCGATGTAGAGGAATTCGTTCATGTTGAAGACCACGAGACAAAGGCGGGTCAAGGCCTCCGGGTCAGGGCCTAAGGATTGCGCGCTTTGGCGCTCGGCCGCGGTGGGGGCGCGGCCCAGGGCGAGGTTCCAGATGGCGGCGATGGGGTCCTGAGGGTTGAGCTTGCGGGCGCGCTCGGCGAAGCGGTCGGCCTGGGTGACGCTGAATTCGCCGTTGATGAGCGTGAGAGCCTGCGGAGCAACGGTGGTGGAATCGCGGCGGGCGCAACTGGCCGCCGTGTCGGGCGCATCGAAGGTGGTGAGCATGGGGAGCGGGAAGCTGCGTTTGACGTAGAGGTAGACGCTGCGGCGGCCGTGCTCGGCGGGGTCAAGGGCTTCGGGCCACTGGCTGCGGGCCCAGAGAGTGGAGTACTCCTCCTTCGAAAGCGGCGGGATGACAGGGCGGCCGCCCATCTTGAAATTGATCGCGCCGCTCGAAGCGAGCATGGCGTCGCGCAGGGTTTCGGCGTCGTGGCGCTGGCGGTTGGCGCGCCACAGGAAGCGATTGCCGGCATCGATGCGCGTGTTGGATTCGTTGTGGGTGGAGGCGCGCTGGTAGGTGTCGGTCAACAGGATCTCGCGGTGGAGTTGCTTGAGGCTCCAGTTGTTGGTGATCAGGCGGTGCGCCAGGTGGTCCAGAAGTTCGGGGTGCGTGGGTGCAGCGCCCTGGCGGCCGAAGTCGTTGGGGGTGGCCACCAGGCCGGCGCCGAAGTGCCATTGCCAGAGGCGATTGGCGATGACACGCGCGGTCAGGGGGTGGGACGGGTCGACAAGCCAGTTCGCAAGCGAACTGCGGCGTGTTTCGTTGCTGACCGTGGCGCCGGCGGCAAGGACGGCGGGAAGGGCCGGCGGGATGACGGGACCCTGGGAGCGCCAGTCGCCGCGGTGGGTCAGATGGACATCGGGGATGCTCGCGGCCCGGCCTAAAACCGTGGCCGTGGCCAGGACGGGGTTGGCTTTGAGCGCGGCCTTGCCGAGTTCGACGATCAGGCGCTCCCGTTCCTGGCTCTCTTCGGCGGTCAGCGGGATGTCGGCCTCTTTGCCTTCGGCGTTCTCCTGAAGGCCGGCTTCGGTGATGGCCTTTTCGAGGCGGGCGGCAAGGGCTCGCTGGGCGGGTGATCGCTTCTCAACGGGGATGGCGTAGGCGTCGAGGACTTCCTTGGGGAAGGGGGCGCGGACACGGTCGACGACGCGCTTGCGAGCGGCGCCGTCGATGCGATTGATGGCGCCCTTGATCTCTTCGACGCGGAGCCAGTTGGGGTAGCCGCTCTTGAAGCCGAAGATGTTGAAGGGGCTGACGACGGGGACTTCGCGCTCTTCGCTGGCGGCGAAGACGGCCATGAGGGCGTGGTAGTCGCGGCTGGTGATGGGGTCGAATTTGTGATCGTGGCAGCGGGAGCAGCCGAGGGTAAGGCCGAGGAAAGCTTCGCCGGTTGTGTCGACGGCGTCGGTGAGCCATTCGTAGCGGGCCTGGCCGCCGAAGAGGGCGGCTTCGTGATAGGCGGGTCCGATGGTGTAGACGCCGGTGGCGATGCGGGCGTTGAGGTGCTCGCGTTTCTGGGCGGGGACTTCGAAGCCGCCGTCGAGATCGAGGTTGTCGGACCACAGTTCGTCGCCGGCGATCTGCTCGCGGACGAAGCGGTGGAAGGGTTTGTCCTGGTTGAAGGACTGGATCACGTAGTCGCGGTAACGCCAGGCGTTGGGGAAGTAGATATCGGTTTCAAAGCCGCCGGTGTCGGCGTATCGGACCACATCCAGCCAGTGGCGGCCCCAGCGTTCGCCGTAGCGTGGAGATTCAAGCAGGTGATCGATCAGGCGGGGCCAGGCGTCGGGCCGTGTGTCGTTTTCAAAGGCGGCGATCTCTTCGGGAGTCGGCGGCAGGCCATGGAGGTTGAACGTGGCGCGGCGAATGAGCGTGCGGCGATCGGCGCGAGGGGCGGGGGTGAGCCCGTTTTGGCTGAGCTTTTGAAGGATGAAGGCGTCGATCGGGTTGGTGCTCGCGGCGGGGATGGGCGGCGGTTGGATGCGTTTGAAAGACCACCAGGAGGGAGCAGCGGTGAGGGTGGCGGGCCAGGGAACGCCGGCCTGAACCCAGCGTTCGAGCTCGGCGATATCGGCGGCGGGCAGGGGGGTGCGGCCGGGGGGCATGTGGAGGGGCCCGGTGCGGCGGACAGCCTGGATGAGGAGGCTTGCGGCGGGGTTGCCGGGTTGAGCGGCGGGTCCGCGGGCGCCGCCTTTGAGGAGGCCTTGGCGGGTGCGGAGGTCGAGGCCGCCCATGGCTGTGGCTCCGTGGCAGGAGAGGCAGTTGGCTTCGAGAACGCGGAGGGCGGGGTCAGCGGGAGGCTGGGCGAGGGCGAGGGTGGGGAGGATCGCGGTGAGGAGCCGCATACGTCTGGTGTATCACATGGGGGCTACTCGGTGGTCCGGACTTGAGCGAGGCGTTGGCGGAGGAGTGGCGGGAGGGCGGCTTCGATGGGTGGTGTGATGAGGCCGGCGGCGTCGAGGTCCTGGATGTGGACTTGGTCTTTGAGGCGGAAGCTGGTGAGCTTCATGCGGATGAGGTCCGGGAGGGGCGCTAGGAGGAATCCTTCGGGCGTGGCGACGGGGGCGGAGGCGGGGACGGGTTCCAGGTGATCGGGGCGGACGCGCTCGTTCAGGAAGATGAGGTGGACGGCGGAGCGGGCCTTGGATTCGGGTTGACCGATGAGCATGTCAACGCCGGCAGCGTGGCGGTAGGTCCATCCGGCTTCGGCTGCGGCGGCAATGACGCGGTCGAGATCGCGCCGGTGGATGGCGGCGTCGACATCTTTGGTCATGCGTGCACTGAGAGGGTCGACGGCAGAGACGTGGAGGTAGACGGCAACGCCTCCGACGATGCGGTATGGGATGCCGTGGGCTGTCAAGATGGCGTGCAGTTGACGGACCCGATCGAAGAGTTGTTCCACGTGTGCGTCGTAGGCGGTGACCAACATGCCTGCCCTCATTGTGGCAGGGGCGGGGTTGCTGAGCAAGGTGCTAGCATCGGGACGTATGGAACTCGTGATCCGAATCCAGGTGGAGCACTTGCCTGAGGGGGTCTATCTCGCTACGTCCTACGAGTTGCCGGGTTTGGTCGCTCAGGGACGGACCGTCGCCGAAACACTCGAGATTGCCCGTGACGTTGCACGCCGGATTATTGAGGCAAGACGAGAACGCGATACTCTGCCTAACCTCTCGACCACGGCGGACCATCGGGATTACACGATCGTCGTCGCTGCCTGAAATGGGCCGGCTTTCTGGTTTCCGGTACCGGGAGATTGCGCGTAGACTCAGGGCCCTGGGATTCGTGTTCGACCGGCAGGGGGCCGGGAGTCATGAGATCTGGTTTAACCCGGCGAGTAATCGTTACACAACGCTTCCGAATCACACCGGAGATCTGCCCGAGGGCACGTTGCGGTCAATCTCAGACAGGCGGGAATTGATCCAGACCACTTCCTTACCGTTCGGTAGACGGTTCGGCCGGGGGCATTGTTGCGCTGAGAGCACAGGTCGTGCTAACTTTTACCAATGCGTACTTTATCCAGGTTTCTGGCGTTGCTCGTGGGCGGCGTATTGGCGTCACAGGCGGCGACCTTGCAGGTCATTATGAGTGCTGGTCCGGTGAGAGGCCCCCGCGGGCAGATCCTTCCGCACATGGAGGTCAACGAGACCCGATACTCTGCCATGGCGGGTGACACGCTGCTCGCGATGGAGTCTGTTTCAGGGACGGGAACAGGATTGGGGCAACACGCGATCGTATCCGAGCGCTACGCTCGCGGACGGGCCGCAATCGCCAATCTGGGAGCCGAGATCGGTTTCTCGCTGAGCGGGGACTATACCGGCGAGAATCCGACGATGAATGGAAGTTATGTTCTCTCAAGTTATGTTGATCTGCTCAGTTACGACGCGCCTGTAGACGCTGCCTTTTTACAGGCAGACGTCCTGGTTGAAGGAAGCGGCACCATCACCAACTATGGAAACTGGGTGATAAGTTCTTCCACTATCTTTGGAAGCAGACAATTAGACACCGAGGTTTATACGTTCTATACGTGTGCAGACTGGGATTGAGGCTTCCTGGAATGCGAAGGGAAAGCGGGCTTGACCTCTGACCTTCGGCCGGCCGGCGCGAAAATCGCCATGACGGTGACGATACCTCTGTCGTCGATCTACCACCTTTCGGGCCACAGCCTTCCCACTTTCCAAATAGCCTCCTATCTGCGTGCATCCATCACGCCCTACATGCTGAGAACCCGTGAGCCGTCGACGTCGGCCTCGGCGAACTACTTCAACAGCAGCCACTTGGGCGGCTTCCGCCTGCTCGACGCCAGCATGAATCTCTTGGACGCGACTTTCAGGTCTGAGTCCGGGTACGACTACACGCGCGCCGTCCCGGGCGCGGATGTTCCCGAACCCGCCACGTTTGGGATGCTCACCGCCGGAGCGTTTGTCTTCGGAATGGTCCGGCTTCGCCGCCGGGCTTAGGCTTGCGCATCGGAACGCAGGGCGTGTACAGTGCTAGCGTGCGGTTCTTGTCGATTGTTGTTGCCCTTGTTGCTCCGGTGCGATTGATTGCCGCCGATGCCGCGGCGGAGTTTTCCGGGCGGATCAGGCCGGTTTTGGAGCAGAATTGCGCCGGGTGCCACAACCCTCAGGGGACCAGCAAGCGGGTGAACTTTCTGGCTTCGAAGACCGTGGATGAGATCCAGGACCGGCGAGGGCAGTGGGCCAGTGCGGCGGTGCAGTTGCGGAACCGGACGATGCCGCCGGCTGCTTCGAAGTTGAGCGAAGAGGACCGGCTGGCGGTCACTTCCTGGATCGACAACCGGCTTCGGGAGACCGCCTGTTCGGCCGGGCCGTGGGCCGGCGCGGCGCCACCGCGGCGGCTGAACCGGCGCGAGTACCGGAACACGGTGCGGGATCTACTGGGCGTGGACTTGGCGGTGGCCGATGTCTTCCCGGCCGATGAGACCGGCGGCGCGGGGTTCGACACGAACGCGGATACGCTGTACATTCCACCGATGATGGTGGAGCGGTACATGGAGGCGGCGGGGAAGATTCTGGACCGGGTGATTGTGACGCCGCCGCTCAATCGTGTATTCCCATCGGCTGGCATGGCTCCCGCGGCGCCGAGCACCAAGCCCGGGCGGGATCTGGCGCCGGGGCAGGAGGTTTCAACCGAGGTCACCGTTTTCAATGAAGGGCAGTACAACCTGCGGGTGAACGTGGAAAGGCCGCGGCAGACTCCGTTCCAGATGCATGTGAAGGTGGATGGCGGGGCGGTGGGGTCCCTGAACTATCAGCGGGATCTGAATGGCGGCGCGACGACGCGGATTCAGACCGTGACGCTTGAGCGCGGCGTGCACAAGGTGGCCGTGGTGACCGGTGAGGAACCCGTGGTGTTCTACAGTCTGACGGTTGAGCAGCGGCCGGCCGCGGCGTCGCCGGACAAAGCTGTGCTGCACCAGAGGCTGTTCGGTCTGGAGCCGGGCGAGGCTCCCGTGGATGGGCGCGTGGCGGCGCGGCGGGTGATGGAGCGGTTTGTCGAGCGGGCGTACCGGCGGCCGGTTGCGGCGGCGGATGTGGAGCCGTTCCTGGCGCTGTATGAGCGGGCGAGCCGGCGCGGCGATCCGTATGAGGAGAGCGTGAAGCTGGCGTTGAAGGCTGTGTTGGTCTCGCCGCGGTTCCTGTTCCGCGTGGAGGATGTGCCGGCGGGGCGGGAGATCCGGCAGCTTGGACAGTATGAGATGGCGTCGCGGCTATCGTACTTCCTGTGGGCAACCGCGCCGGATGACGAACTGCTGCGTCTGGCGGCGGCGGGCCGGCTTCAGGATGACAGAGTGCTGGCCGGGCAGGTGGACCGGATGCTGGACGACCCCCGGTCGCGGCAGTTCGCCACGGCGTTCACGGGCCAGTGGCTGGGCACGCAGGATGTGGGCGGCCGGGCTGTGCCATTGCTGACGGAGTTGCAGCATTTCTACACACCGGAGGTTTCGGTGGAGCTTCGCCAGGAGCCGGTGATGCTGTTTCATCACTTACTCTCTTCGAACGGCAGTCTGCTGGACCTTATTGGCGGTAATTACTCCTTTCTGACAGCGCGGCTGGCGCGCTATTACCAGGTGGAGGACAAGTTCCCTGCCCTGGGTGACCGTTTTGAGCGCGTGGCATGGCCGGACAACCGGCGCGCCGGCGTCCTGGGCATGGCGGGCGTGCTGGCCCTGACGTCGCACTACCGGATGAGCAGTCCGGTGTTGCGCGGGGCGTGGGTGCTGGATACACTGCTCGGCACGCCGGTGCCGGCGCCGCCCCCGGATGTGCCGCCGTTGGAGAAAGCGTCAAAATCCGAGAAGGGACTCACGATGAAGCAGATTCTGGCGCGCCACCGTGCGGACCCTGCGTGCTCCACCTGTCACAACCTGATGGATCCGATTGGGTTTGGGCTCGAACCGTTCGACTGGATGGGCCGGTTCCAGGAGAAGCCCGTGGATGCGGCCGGCGTCCTGCCTTCCGGGGAGAAGTTCGACGGGCCGGTTGAGCTGCGCGAGGTCCTGCTGCGGCGAAAGAGCGATTTCGTGCGGCACCTCGCGGGGAAGGTGTTGGGCTACGCCACCGGACGGCCGGTTCAGGACGGAGATCACTGCACGGTGCAGAAGCTGGCGGCGGCGGTGGAGCGGGATGGCTACCGCGCCCGTACGCTGGTGCGCGAAGTGGTGTTGAGCCTGCCGTTCCGGGCCGCGCAGGGCGGCGTTGAGATTTCGAGTTCGGGACCACGGTCGAAGCGGTCGACGCGGCTGCTGCTGGGAGAGAAATGACCGGCGGGAAGTGATACCTTAGGATTGACCATGAAGACCACATTGTCCCGGCGCGTATTCCTGCGCGGAGCAGGGGCTACAATGGCGCTGCCCTGGCTGGAATCGGTTGGCCGCGCGGAGCGGCTGACCGCGCCGCCGTTGCGCATGGTGGCCATGTTCATGCCGAACGGCGTGCGGCCCGATCACTGGACGCCGGCGGGCGATGGCGAGTCCTATGAGATCACTCCGCATCTGCGGCCGCTGGCGCATCTCAAGAACGATTTCCTGCTGATCGAAAACTTGTGGAACAAGAACTCAGTGGGGCGGAACGGGCATTGGCCCAAGGTGCCGGCATGGCTGTCTGGCGGGTACGTGGAGCGGACAACGGACGGCGACCTGGATTCGGGCGGCACCACGGTGGATCAGATGGCTGCGCGGGCGGTGGGCCATGAGACGCCGCTCCCTTCGCTTGAGCTTGGGCTGGATCCGCCCCGCACAGGCATCGATACGGCGGGCGGCGGGTTTCCCAGGGCGCTGGGGTCTTTTCTCTCCTGGTCGAGCCGGCATACTCCGGTGCCGAAGGAGATTGTGCCGCAGTTGGCGTTTGACCGGCTGTTCCGGAACAACAAGGCGCGCGTGATTTCGGGCGCGGATCCGAAGAATCCGTCGTTGATCGAATCGATGCAGCGCGACGACACCAGCGTGCTGGACCTAGTGCGGGAGCAGGCGAAATCCCTGCGGGCGAAGGGGAGCCGCGCCGATCAGGCCCGGCTGGACGAGTATTTCGATTCCGTGCGTGCGGTCGAGCACCGGATTGAGCTTTCGATGCGCCCGCAGAAGCGGTGGATCAACGAAGGCAAGTTCCCAATGGACCGGCCGAATCCCGGGATTCCGGCGACTCATCCGGAGCATCTGCGGCTGATGTACGACATCCTGACGCTTGCGTTGTGGACCGACAGCACGCGGATTGCAACGATGATGATCGGGGATGCGCAGAGTTCGCAGGACTATTCATTCTTGCCGGGAGTGAAGGGGAGCTGGCACGGCCTGTCCCATCACCGGGATATCGAGGAGCAGCGGCGCCAATACGAGGCGATCATCGATTGGAACATGGCCGAGGTGGCCAAGTTCCTCACCCGGCTGAAGGAGTTGAAAGAGGGCGAAACATCGCTGCTGGACAACTCGATGATCCTGTTCGGGTGCTCACTGAAGTGCGGGAACCGGCATGATCCCGAGAATCTGCCGGTGGTGCTGGCCGGAGGCGGGCGCGGAACGCTGCGGCCCGGGCGGCGCGTGCGTGCGGCGGAGAAGACTCCGCTGTGCAATCTGCATCTGGCAATGCTGCATCGCATGGGCGTCAAGGAAGAGTCCTTCGGGGACAGCACCGGAGTCTTGCAGGGATTGGCGTAGGCGCCACTCCTCATAAGAAGAGACAGCGCCCTATCCTGTTGCCCTCAGAATGCGAATCGCAGGGCAAACTGAACCAGTCGCGGTGTGTTGATCTGCGAAAACACCTGTCCCGTTGTTGCGTTAGCCGCCGTAGTCACAACCAGGTTCGGCAAACCGAACTGCACCCGGTTGAACAAGTTGAAGATCTCAGCGCGAAACTCGATGTTGGCGTTCTCCTTCACCGCCGTCCGCTTCAGGATGGCCAGGTTGTACTGGGCAATTCCGTGGCCCCGAAGCTCCGGATCCGTACGGCTTTGATTGCCGAACGTATAGGCGTCGGGAACAGTGAAGCACGACGTGTTGAACCAGCGGCGAAGCCGTGCCTGAGCCGGCCCTTCCACCTGCTTGGCGCAACCCTGAACCACGTTCGGGCGCAGCCCGGTTCCCAGCCCCGTGATGTTCGGAGTGGCCGTTAGCGCCAGCGGGAAGCCGGATTGGAACGTTGCCGTGCCGCTGACGCTCCATCCGGAAATCACCATTCCGGTCGGCCCTGAAACGGAGCCACCGAAGCGATGTCCCTTGCCGAAGGGCGCATCAAGAGCGTAGGAAACCACCAGCCGGTTGCGTGAATCGAAGCCGGCGAGCGACTTTTCGGCGCGCAGATTGTTGGGCTGCTGCACACCGCCGCCGGAGCCGACGCCGGCATTCAGCCACTCGGTGAGGCTCTCCATCCCACATTTCCGTTTTGAGCCGCGCGTGCGAATCTCCTGGATGCTCGTCCGCATCAATATCGATAGGGGTTTGAAGGCAGCGAAGACCCCTGCGGAGGACAGCACCCAATGGGTGACAAACAAAACC
>Ga0194132_10002464_pt1 | contig 34558 bp, 28 predicted proteins | sample TA2KigOf80mmetaG_FD_148612 | JGI IMG/M metagenome (GOLD analysis project Ga0194132, IMG submission 148612) | Freshwater microbial communities from Lake Tanganyika, Tanzania - TA2015054 Kigoma Offshore 80m | ecosystem: Environmental > Aquatic > Freshwater > Lake | place: Tanzania: Lake... | reverse complement strand
GAACGTTGAACGTGTTCGGGTCGCCGGTGGTGCGGTACTTCTCCCACAGTTCGCCGGCGCGCGCGTCGGGGATCTCCGTCGCGGTGCGGAGGATCGCGGCCAGCGCGTGGGGGCTTTGCTTGCGCATCATTCCCTCGGCTCAACCACATAGTTGCCGCCAAAGGTCGCGCGTCGGTAAAGAAAATTGAAAAAGTCGGAAGTGGATACCCACCAACGACAACCGCCCGCGGCGTTGGGCCGCGGGCGGGTCGTGGTTCGGTCTGGTATCCGCGTCACTCGGTGGTCGCGGTGCCGGCGGTGATCGTGCGCGGCGACATGGGCGTTCGTCCTGAGTGGTGCTGTGAGCCGATGTCCACTGCACGCGATTGTGCGCATTCGGTCGCGCGAACGCAAACCCGCGAGTCGGGATTATTTCCAGAAAGGCGAACGACAGTCTGTGAAACATTTCACAAGGCACGCCCGCCCCAGACGAGTTGGCGCTCTGGCGCTCTGGCGCTCTGGGGTACTAAACACTGGAAAAACAAGCGTTTCACCCAGAGCGCCACTCCAACAGAGTTGGCGCTCTGGGGTGGGGATGTGGCGCTCTGGGTCGGGAATTGACGATCTCTTTTTGGCGCTCTGGGGGTAACTCGGCGCTCGCCTCGAATCCACACCAAGCGGCACCGTTCCCGCGCGCGGGAGCGATTGGCGGTATTCGGAACGCTCCACTCATGTTCGCCGGTGCCGCTCGGCAAGTGGCACCTACCAACGTTCGGCGCGTCGGGTGTCCGCGGTGGCGCGGGGTTCGTAAACCGTTCTGATACGCCCGTTCGCTCGCACGCCTTCGCCGTTCCCCACTGAGCCTGCACCATGCGCGACCGCCCGGCCCTTGAGCTGTTCCTCATCTCGTGGCTCGTGCTGTTCCTCGAACTCGCCTGCATCCGCTGGTTCCCGTCGCACGTCCTGTTCCTCACGTTCTTCGTGAACCTCGTGCTGCTCGCGTGCTTCGTGGGCATGTCGGTGGGGTGCCTCGTCGCCCGCCGCCCCACCGATTACATCCGCCACACCCCGTACTGGCTGCTGCTCGGCATCGGGCTGGGACTGCTCGTGGGCTACAACTCGGACTACCTCCAAACGGTGTTCGCGGTCGGCAACCAAGCGCAGGCCGACGTGGTGTACTTCGGCACCGAGGGCACGGTCACGCACAAGAACCCGCTGCCGTTCGTGGTGCCCATCGAACTGGTCGGCGCGCTGTTCTTCGGGATCATCGCGGCGGTCATGGTCGGCCCCGGTCAGGAGATGGGCCGGGCGTTCAACCGCGTCCCGAACCGTACCACGTCGTACAGCGCGAACCTGCTCGGCAGTCTCGTGGGGATCGGCATGTTCGCGGGGTGCTCGTACCTGCGGCTGCCGCCGCTCGTGTGGTTCGGGCTGATCATCGCGGTGCTGGCGTACCTGCTGTGCCGGGGGCCGCGGGCCGGGGACGCGCCCGCGGCGGAGGGCGGCGCGCGGCCCGCACCCCGGTGTACAGTGTGGGCGCTGGCGGCGCTCGCGCTGGTGGGCGTCGGGTCGGCGGCCACGTCCGGGTTCACCACGGTGAACGGGCGCTCGGTCACGTGGAGCGAGTACTACCGCATCGACTACAGCGCCGACTACCACGGGATCATCACCAACCTCATCAGCCAGCAGCAGATGGAGCCGAAGGACCTGCCGACGGCCGCGGCCGTGCCGTACGCGCTCCCGTACCTGTTCCAGCGCGACCTCGTGGAGCGCGGGCCCGACGGGCAGCCGGTCCTCGGCCCGGACAAGCAGCCGAAACCGCTGTGGCAGCCGTTCAAGAAGGTGCTCATCATCGGGGCCGGGAACGGGAACGACGTGGCCCGCGCGCTGATGTGGGCCGCGCCGGACGCCCAGATCGACGCCGTCGAGATCGACCCGGTGATCCAAGCACTGGGCAGCCGGGACCACCCGGACAAGCCGTTCGCCGATAAGCGCGTCACGGTCCACATCAACGACGGGCGCAACTTCCTCCGCGAGGCGAAGGCCGAAACCTACGACCTCGTGGTGTTCGCCCTCATCGACTCGCTGGTGCTGCAATCCGGGTACTCGAACCTGCGCCTCGAGAGCTACCTGTTCACGCTCGAATCGTTCCAAGACGTGCGGCGCGTGCTGAAGCCGACCGGCGTTTACGCGGTGTACAACTTCTTCCGGCAGGGGTGGATCGCGGCCCGCATCAACAAGCAGTTGAAGCTCGCGTTCGGCACCGACCCGGTCGTGATCGTGAACCGCGTCGACCCGAAGTTGCCCGAGCTCAACCGCGTGCTCCTCGACGAGTTCGACCCGAGTTCGAGTACCGGGTTCTTCGCAGGCCGCGCCGAGGTGGTGGAGCCGCTGCGCAAGGCGTTCGCGCGCACGGAGCCGAACGCGAAGGGGGTGCCGACCCCGGTGCGGTACTGGTACCCGTGGTTCACGGGCGTGTCCGTCGATACCAAGGCGCGGTTCTCCGCGGTGCCGCCCGCGGACCCGCCCCCGAAGCCGGCGCACCCGGTCCGCCGCGTCCTTTACAAGAAGGACGCGAAGGGCGAGGACACGACCGAAGCGGTCAAGAACGAGAAGGGCGACCTCGTTTACGAGGACGTGCCGCCGGTGTGGATGGGCCTCATCACGGCCAAAGTGGAGCCGCGCGGCGACGAGATGCGCATCGCCACCGACGACTGGCCGTTCCTGTACACCCGCGAGCCGCTGGTCCCGCTCCAGACCTCGATCAGCGTCGCCCTGACGGTGGTGCTGTCGCTGGGCATCTGGATGCTGTTCGGCGGGCGGCAGGCGCTCGGCACCGGGGCCGGCGCGAAACCGGACTCCGGCTCCATGCTCCGGGCTTTCTTCCTCGGCGCGGGGTTCATGCTCGTCGAAACCAAAGCCGTGACGCAGATGGCGCTCCTGTTCGGCGGCACGTGGATGGTGAACACCGCGGTGTTCGCGGCGATTCTGGTGATGAGCCTCGCCGGGAACCTGTTCGCCGGGCGCGTCAACCCGAAGCGGCTGGAGCCGTACTACATCGGGCTGTTCATCACCATCGGGATCGGTATGGTGGTGTCGCTGAACACCTTCCTCGGGCTGAGCGCGACGGTCCAGATCGCGCTGGCGTGCCTGTTGGTGTTCGCGCCCATCGCGTTCGCGGGCGTGATCTTCGCGACCAGCTTCAAGCGCACGACGCAACCCGACCGCGTGATCGGGGCGAACGTGGCCGGGGCGCTGGTCGGCGGGCTGGCGGAAAACACGTCCGTCGTGTTGGGGTTCCAGTTGCTCTTGTGCGTCGCGGCCGGATTCTATTTGCTGTCGGCCGCGTTCGGGAACAAAGTGGAAGGGGCGGACGCGGGCGCGGGTGCGACTCCGCCGGCGAGCGGCGCGGCGTAAGCCCGCCGGTCGCGAGGCGACCGAAACAACCCACGCGCGAATGAGGTCCGGGGCGCGACGTGCCCGGCCGCGCGGCAGCTCGCGGGGTACAATCCCCGCGAACGTTCAACGAATACCGGAATAGTCGCGCCGCGGGCGACCGCTGCCCGAACATTCCGCACGAATTGCCGCATCCCGCGGCGCGCGCGTGGCGTAGAATGCTGTAGTCGGTAATGTTGCGTGCGGCGCACCCGCTGTTTCGTCCCGGCCCCGCGGTTGGCCCGATTCCTGCACCCCCGCGAGCCGAAAAGAAACACGGGCGACTCGCCCAACGCGAAGCGGTCCCGGAACTGTCGTTATTCGGACCTTGGTCGGTCCCCTCTCCAATCCGCCCTCGTGCCGGGAGGTAGCCGTTCATGCCAGACGCGAACGAGGACCCGCCCGATCTTGAAGACGCCCTGCTGCGGCGGGGCACCCGAACCGCGGCCCCCTCGGTCATCCGCTCGGGCCGCGACTCGATGACGGTCGAGCTCGCGCTGACCGTGTTCCGCCAGATGCTCCGCACCCGCGCGCTCGAAGAGCGCAGCATCAAGATGTCGAAGTCCGGCGAGGCCTACTTCTGGATAGGCGGGCCGGGCGAAGAGGCGTTCAACGTGTGCCTCGGGCTGCAAGTTCACAAGGGCCGCGGCCCCGCCTACGACTACCTGCACCTCCACTACCGCAACGCCGGCATTCTGCTCGCCATGGGCATGCCGATGATCGACCACACCCGCCAACTCGCCATGCGGAAGACCGACGCCCACTCGTGGGGCCGGAACTTCGTCGGGCACTACGCGATCCCCGACTGGAACGTCGTCCCGGTCACGTCGGTGATCGAGGTGCAGTACGCGATGGCCCCCGGCACCGCACTGGTCCAGAAGCGCCACGGCCTCAAGAACCCGAACGAGAACGAGGGCATCAGTATCGTGATCGGGGGCGAGGCCGGGACCGCGGAGGGCGACTTCGACAGTTGCATGAACTGGAGCACGCGCCCCGGGCGCGAGCTGCCGGTTCTCATGCTCGTGACCAACAACAAGTTCGGCATCTCGACCGACCTCGACACGGTCCACACGCACCGGCCCATCGTGGACCGGGCCGAACCGTACGGCATCCGCCACGAGATCACCGACGGGAACGACCCGGTCGCGGCGTGGGCCGCCATCGACCGCGCCATGCGGTACTGCCGCCGCGAGCGCAAGCCGTTCCTCCTCGAAGCGCTCGTCAGCCGCCTGCACGGGCACTCGTCGAGTAGCGGCGCGCAGCGCAACTGGAACGACCTCGACCCGCTCGCGGCGTTCGAGCAGAAGTTGATCGACGCCCGGGCCATCGACACGCCCGCCGTGCAAGCGCTGAAGGACGACGCGAAGGCCGAGGCGGACGCGGCCGTCGTGCAGACGATGACCGAGCCGGAGCCGACCCGCGAGGACGTGTACACCCACACGTACGCGCCCAGCGCCGTCGATTCGGTCTACCCACTGGACTACACGGGGCTACCCCGCGCGCGCTGAAGCCGTTAGCCGCGAGCCGCAGGCGAGCGCGCCCTCAGTTTGAGGCGGCGCGCTCGCCTGCGGCTCGCGGCTAATTGTTTGTGGAGGATTCACAGTGGCGAGTATAGCGCAAGCGGTGCGCATGGCCCTGCACTACGGCGAGACGCACCTCGGCGTGACGGACGTGTTCGGCGAGGACGTCGGCCCGCCGCTGGGCGGCGTGTTCACCGCCACGCAGGGCCTCAAGACCGCGTGGAACACCCCGCTCGACGAGCGCGGCATCATGGGCACCGCCATGGGCATCGCCTACGCCGGCGGCCGGCCCGTGTGCGAGATCCAGTTCTGCGACTACGCCTTCAACGTGCTCGACCTGTTCAAGGTCGCGGGCAACCAGCGCTGGGCGGGGGCCGGCACGTTCGCCCTGCCGATGGTCGTCATGACGCCCAACGGGGCCGGCATCCGCGGGAGCCTGTACCACTCGCACAGTTTCGAGAGCTGGGCCAGCCGCCTCGCCGGGTGGAAGGTCGTCATGCCGTCCAACGCCCTCGACGCCTACGGCCTGATGCTCGCCGCGATCAAAGACCCCAACCCGGTGCTCGTGCTGCTGCCGAAGGCGCTGATGCGCGCGAAGGACACGCGCCTGATTCCGGGCGAGCCGGCCGACCCGGAAGAGCTGAGCCGGATGATCGACGCCCCCATCGGCGACCGCTCGAACTGGGAGCCGCAGTGGCCGGAGGTGGGCGACTACACCGTGAACATCGGGAGCGCGGTGCTGGTGCGCGAGGGCACCGCCGGCACCGTGATCAGCTACGGGCGCCCGCTCCCGCTGTGCGCGCAGGCCGCCGACGAACTGGCCCGCGACCACGGCCGCACGTTCGACGTGATCGACCTGAGGAGCATCTTCCCCTACGACTGGGATATGCTCTCCAAGAGCGTGCTGAAGACCGGGCGCGTGCTGATCGTGAACGAGGACACCGAGGTGACCAACTTCGGCGAGCACCTGCTCCGGCGGGTGATCGACGAGCACTTCTACGACCTCGTTACGCGCCCGCGTACACTGCTGGGTAAGCACATCCCCGGCATCGGCATGAACCAGAACTACGAGACCAACAGCGTCCCGCAGTTGGGCGACGTGCGCGCCGCGCTGTGGGACTTGGCGACCGAAGCGGCCTGAGTCGTGTCAGTACCGGTGGCTAGTGCCGGTGAACGGCAGTGAAAGACAAGAGCGGAAGCTGCGTTGCCTTCACTCTTCGGCGTTCTTCCCTGACACGAGCCACTGACACTGGCACTGGGAGCGAAGCGACCATGGACTTTCCTCTTCCGCCGGTGGGCGAAGGGCTGATCGAGGTCGAGTTGGTGCGCTGGCTGGTGCGGCCGGGCGACGCGGTCGCGCGCGGGCAGAGCCTCGCCGAAGTCATGTCCGACAAGGCGAACATGGAGGTGCCGTCGCCGTTCGCGGGCACCGTCACCGCGCTCGCGGCCACAGAGGGCACGAAGGTGAAGGTGGGGCAGACGTTCCTCAGCTATAACGCCGTGGGCGAGGTGGCGCAACCTGCCCCCAGCGAAGGCAACCTACCCCCCCGGCCCCCTTCCCTAAGAGGGACGGGGGAGCAAGAGGCTGGCTCGCCCCAGCGCACAAACGGCCCACACGAGAGCGCGACGGCTCTGGCCCCCCCTTCCCTCTTAGGGAAGGGGGCCGGGGGGGTAGGTTCTTCCCCCAACGGCCACGGCGCGCCCCTGCCCCCCGCGGCCCCGTCGGTGCGCATGTTGGCGCGCAAGTTCGGCGTCGATCTGGCCCACGTCCGCGGCAGCGGGCCGCACGGCCGCATCCTGCTCGACGACCTCGCCCCGTACCTCGCGCCCAAGCCCGCCAACGGCGCGCGGCCCGCGCCCGCCGCGCCGGACGCCCCGAAGCTCGACTTCGGCACCGCCGGCACGCGCATGAAGCTCATCGGTCTGCGCCGCAAGATCGCGGAGCACATGGTCGAATCGAAGCGGCACATCCCCCACTACTCCTACATCGACGAGTGCGACCTCTCGGACCTCGTGCGGCTCCGCGCCCAACTGCGCGACGCGCTCGCGAAGTCCGGCGTAAAGCTCACGTACCTGTCGTTCATGGTGAAGGCCGTCGCGCGGGCGCTCAAGGAAGTGCCCATCGTGAACAGCTCGTTCGACGAGGCCGCGAACGAAGTGGTTCTGCACGACAAGTACAACGTGGGCGTCGCGGTGGCCGCGCACAACGGGCTGATGGTGCCCGTGGTGAAGGACGCGGACAAGAAGGACGTGGCGACCATCGCCACCGACATCGAGCGCCTGAGCAACGACGCGAAGGCCGGGAAGATCAAGATCGACGACCTGCGCGGCGGCACGTTCACGGTCACGTCCATCGGCAACCTCGGCGGCCTCATCTCGACGCCCATCATCAACCACCCGGAGGTCGGGATCATGGGCGTGGGCAAGGTGGTGAAACGCCCGGTGTACGACGCCCACGGCGCGCTGAAGCCCGCGGACATGGTGTACCTGTCGTTCTCGTTCGACCACCGCGTCGTGGACGGCGCGATCGGCGTCGTGTTCGGCAACGCCGTGATGCGCTACCTGCACGCCCCGGCTCTGCTGCTGTTGGGCGAGCGGGGGGCGTAAGCCCCCTGTTCTCCGATGACGAAAGATCAGATGCAAGAAGAGAACAGGGGGCTTACGCCCCCCGCTCGCCTTTCGATTCTCGCCGCCCTCCTCCTCGGCGCGTTCGCGCTGTTTCAGGCGCGCGCCACGAACAACTTCCCCGACCTGTTCATCTACCGCGCCGGCCCGCTGCTCGTGTCCGAAGGGAAGACGCCCTACGACGTGCCGCTGGTTCGGGCGCGCGTGGCGGCGCAGTTCCCGGACCCGGAACCCAAGGAAGACAGCTTCGTCAACAACTGCGGGTACTTCCCGCCGCCGCTGGCGCTCATCGTCTACATGCCGTTCGCGATGCTGCCGTGGCTCGGGGCAAAGGTGGTGTGGGCGCTCGTGACCGTACTCGCGGCACTCGCCATCGCGCGATTGCCGCACCTATTTCGCGATGCGGACGCGCAGCCCCCGCCGTTCACCGCCGTCTGGCTGCTCGTACCGCTGGCGCTGGTGCTGAACCCGCTCGCCATCGCGACCGTGGTTGTCGGGCAGACGCCGCTGCTGCTGGTCGGGTGCGTGTGCGCCGGGCAGATGTGCTTCGCGCGCGGGTGGACGTGGGCCGGTGCGGCGCTGTGGGCGATCCCGTTCGTGAAGCCGCACCTCGCGCTCCCGCTGATCCCGCTCGCGTGGTACTTGGGCGGGTGGAGGCGGGCCGCGATCCTCGTGGGCATCGTCGCGGCGCTGAACCTGATCGGCGCGACCCTCGCCGGCGGCTCGCCGTTGTACCTCAAAGACTACTTCGAGTACCTGCCGACCGCGCACAAGTCGGTGCTGTACAACCGCGCGGAACTGAACCCGCAGATCACGAGTTGGAACCGCCTGTTGTTCGCCGCGGGCGGGCCGCTGATCGAACTGTCGGCGCTCACGACGCTCGCCGGGTACATGGTGTGGGCGGGGTTGGTGGTGGGGCGCGTGGCGCTGGCCGGGGTGCGCCCGTCCGCGCCGTGGGCGGTGGCCGCGGCGCTGGCCGGCGCGCTCACCTGCTGTCAGGTACTCGGCTACGAACTGCTCGCGCTCACGCTCGTCGTGCCGTACATCCGCGACCTGTTCGCCGGCGGCTGGAAGGTGCGCGGCTGGCTCGCGGTGCTGCTGCTGTTGAGCCAACAGATTCCGTTCGAACTGTTCGCGCAAATCGGCGTCGACTCGCACCGCCCGATGGCCGCGCTGGGCCTCGCGGTGCTGGTGCTGCTGGGGCCGGTCGCGCCCAAGCGCGTCACGCCCGGTTCCCCGGCTTGACGAACACCACGCGCGGCTCGTGGCGCTTCGCTTCGGCGTCTTCGTACTCGGCGAAGGTCGCGATGATGACCGTGTCGCCGGTGCGGATCAGGTGCGCGCCGGCCCCGTTCACGCAGATCACCCCGCTGCCGCGCGGCCCCAACAGCGCGTACGTCACGAGCCGCGCGCCGTTGGTCACGTCCCAAACGTGAATCTGCTCGTGCGGCAGGATGTCGGCCGCGTCCAGCAGGTCGGCATCGATGGTCAGGCTGCCCTCGTACTCGACGTTCGTTTCCGTCACCGTCGCGCGGTGCAGCTTCGACTTCATCATGATCCGGCGCATGTGCTCTCCCAACGGAAGAAACCTAACCCCCCGGCCCCTTTCCCTGAAGGGAATTCGGCAACGTGTAGCGCCCCCTTCCCTTCAGGGAAGGGGGCCGGGGGGTTAGGTTGCCTTTCCCCTGCCATTCTACGCCCGGCGGGTAAGATGTCGTGCGGACGCGACTTACCCAACCGGAGCCTCTCTCATGCGAACGGTGCTCAAACTCGGTGTGCTGGCGGTGGCGGTGTGTGTGGCGGGCGCGCGGGCCGAAGACAAGCCCGCGGCGAAGCCGCCCGAAGGGTTCGCCCCCCTGTTCGACGGCAAGACCCTCGGCGGCTGGAAGGCCAGCGGCAAGGCCGAGGCGTGGGCCGCGGACGGCGGCGCGATCGTGTGCAAGGGCGGCGGCGGCGGCTACCTGCTGACCGAAAAAGAGTACGGCGACTTCGAGTTCCGCTGCGAATACAGGTGGGAAAAGAAGGGCGGCAACAGCGGCGTCGCGCTCCGCACGCCGGAGAAGGGCGACCCGGCGTACGCCGGCATGGAGATTCAGCTCATCGACGACGAGGGCTGGCCGGGCAAGCTGGCCGACTACCAGCACACCGGCTCCATCTACGACGTGCAACCGGCGAAGGCCGCGGTCAACAAGCCCATCGGCGAGTGGAACAGCGTCAAAATCGTGTGCAAGGGCCGCAAGGTGACGGTGGAGCAGAACGGCGGGCTACTGGTGGACGCGAACCTCGACGACTACAAGGCGAAGCAGGACAAGAACCACCCCGGCCTCGGCCGCACGAAGGGGCACATCGGGTTCCAGAGCTACAACATCCGCGTCGAGTTCCGCAACGTGTGGATCAAGGAACTGAAGTAATTCGGAAGTCGCTCGCGGCTTCGCAAGGGAACCAGACCATGCTCGATTTCGACAAAGCCGGCGGGTTGGTGGCGGCCGTCGCGCAGGACGCCGACACCAACGAAGTGCTGATGGTCGCGTGGATGAACCGCGAGGCGTTCGAGGAGACCGTGCGCACCGGCCGCGCGGTCTACTTCAGCCGCAGCCGCAACAAGCTGTGGCGCAAGGGCGAGGAGAGCGGCCACGTGCAACTCGTGATGGGCGTGCTCATCGACTGCGACGCCGACACGGTGCTACTGAAGGTGAAGCAACTCGGTGGGGCCGCGTGCCACGAGGGGTACAAGAGCTGCTTCTTCCGCCAGCTCGACGGCGACGAGCTGAAGGTCATCGCGGAGCGCATCTTCGACCCGAAGGTCGTGTACAAGAAGTAACGCCGCGCGCTACTTGCCGGGGGCAAACGCGCGCAGTTCCTGTGTGAACCCGCCCCCGTTCGCGTGCTTGACCACGCGCTTCACCAGCCCGACCTCCGGCGCGAACCAGAACGTCACCTTCGTGCCGCCGTCCCACGCGCCCTCGACGCGGATCGCTCGGTAGGTGCCGGTCGGAACCTTCACTTCCTCCGGCCCGTGCGCCGCGAACTTGCCGTGCGGGTGCTTATTGTCCGACCCTTTGGTTTCCGATGTCACGTCCCACGCCGTGCCCCCGACGTGATCCATCTTGAGGATCGCGAGCGGCGGGTGATAGGTGGCCGTCCCTTGCCGCGCGATAAACAGCCCCTTCTTCGACACGAGCCACACGGCTTGCCCGTCGTTGACGGTCGCGCGCGTCTCGCCGTCGCCCTCCTCGACCGCAGTCACGCGGTCGAACCCGCCCTGATCTTTCTCATCGAGCAAGTAGCGCGACTCCGCGCCGAGGCGCGTCGGGAAGTAGCGCGCCTCCGTCTTCGGCGTCAGGTGCTTGGGCACCGGCGCGGCCGGCGCGACCGTGAAGCACACCAGAGCGCCGAACAATGTGAAGAGCACGCGAAGCATAGGTCAACTCACGTGATGGGCGATCCCATGGTACCCGCTGGCCGGTCGTCGTCACTTCCCGGGCGCGAGGGCGCGCACGTCGGCCCAGAGTCGTTGCCACCGCGCGCGCTCCTCGGGCGGCAACTGCGCGAGGTGGGCCGGGTCGCGCAGGCCGGCGAAATCGCCAGTCGCCAGCCACGACCGCACGAACGACGCGCGCACGCCTGGCGCGACTTTGTGCTTCTCGAACTGCGCCAACTCTTCGCGGAGCCAGTTCAGCGCGAGTTCGCGATAGTGGGCGCGCTCGGCGGGCGACGGCGCGTCGGTTCCGCCGCCGGTGCCGCACATTGCCGCGCCGCGTGCCGCGGTCACGCGGCCCTGAGTGCCGAGGTTCGCCATGAACGCCGGGTCCGCTTGCGCTTGACGGGCGATGGTGTCGGCGCACTCGCGCCCGCGGTCGGCACGCAGGCACGCCATTGCCAATTCGAGGTACGCGGTCGAAGCCGGGTTCGGGAGTTTCACGATGGCGCGGTGCGCGTCAACGGCCCCGACGTGATCGCCGGACGCGGTGAGCGTGGCGGCGTGGCGCTGGTGCGCGAGCACCGAACCCGGTTCGAGGCGGATCGCGGTGCGCAGTTCCGCCACCGCTTCCGGGTAGCGCTTCGCCAGAGCCAGCGCGGTGCCCAACACGATGTGCGGGGCCGGCGCGGTCGGGTCGAGGTCGACCGCGTAGCGGTACTCGACCAGCGCCTCGTCGAGGCGCTTGCCGACCGACAGCGCGTTGCCGAGCACCGTGCGCGCCACGACGCTGCGCCCGCGCAGCGCGACCGCGACGCGGCACCAGCCGAGCGCTTCGGTGAGGCGCGTGCCGTGCAGTTGCTCGAAGCGGATGCAGATGCGCAGCGTCAGCGGGAAGTGGTCCGGGTTCGTGCGCCACGTCGCGGCCATCAGTTCGACCGCGCGGGCCGGGGGCACGGCGTAGTTCATGCCGAGCAGGATCGCGGCCCGCGGCGTCAGCTTCGCGCCGTCGAGCTTCTCCGCGAGTTCGATCAGCCGTGCGCGGTTGTCGGTGGCGACGGCCGCGCGAATGGCGGTGCGCTCCGGGTCGCGGTCGAGTTCGTCCAGCACCGCGCGCAGGCCGGGGTAGCGCGGGTTCACGACGAACCACTCGTCGAGCGCCGCGGCCAGTTCGTCGGACACGCGCGCCGCGCGCACCTTCGCGACGATGTCGGCGGGCGCGTCGCGGCCCACGTTCAGCCCGTATTTCTCGAACGCGGTCGGGTAGAGCTTCGCCGCGTCCTCGTTGAACCCGCCGGTCCACTTCGCGGTGTCGGTCCACACCTTCTCGAACGCGCGCTCCACCTCGCGGGCCGCGTCGCGGTCGCGCACCAGCGACTGGTAGCGCCCGTCCGGGTCGGCGTCGGGGTGCTCTTGCAGCCGCTTCTGCGCGAGCGCGAGGTCGGCGTCGGCGTCGGCGAGGTGCCCGGCCTTGAGCGCGACCTCGGCCGCGTCGAGCGTGCCGGTGATGCCCTCACGGTCGCGCGCCGCGGCCACCTCGCGCTCGCGCTTGCGCTCGACCGACTGGTGATCGGCCCACCACAGTGCGCCGCCGATCATCGCCAGCAGCACGACCGAGGTGCCCGCGAGCGCGGCCCACACCTGCCTCCGCTTGCGGGCCTCCGCGGCGCGGGTCTGGGCGCGGGTGCGGTCCTGCTCGGCGCGCGCGGCGCGCTCCTCGGCGGCGGCGCGCACCGCGGCCAGCGCCGTCGCCACTTCGCCCGCGTCGGCGGGGCGCAGCGCGGGGTCGGGGTTCAGGCACCGCTTGCACAGTGCCACGAGGTCCGCTTCGCCGGTGATGGCGTCGAGGCGCGTGAACGCCGGGGCCAGTTGCCCGCGGATGCTCATCAGTCGTGCGCCGTCCGATGACGTGGTGCCGAAGGGCGCTTCGCCGGTCAGCACGCAGCACAAGAGCGCGCCGAGGCCGAACACGTCGGACGCGGGGCCGACCGCCTCGCCCCGCGCCTGCTCCGGGGCCATGTACGCCGGCGTGCCCAGTACCGTGCCCGCCAGCGTCTGGTCCGCGCTCGCCTCCGGCTCGCGGCTAACGGAGTCTTCGCCTTGTCTCTCTTCTTCCTCTTCACTTGGAACTTGGAGCATGGAACTTAGAACGTGCTTCGCCAAGCCCCAGTCCATCACCTGCACTTCGCCGAACGCGCCGACCATGACGTTGTGCGGCTTCAGGTCGCGGTGGATGATGCCGCGGGCGTGCGCGGACGCGACCGCTTGGCACACGTGCTCGAAGATGTCGAGGTGCCGGGGCAGGTCCGCGAGCTGGTGCGCGCGGGCCTTCAGCAGTTCGTCGAGCGTCTGCCCGTCGATCAGCTTCATCACCAGATACGGGCGGCCGTCGGGCAGCGTGCCGACGCGGTGAACGGGCGGCACGCTGGGGTGCGCGAGCCGCGCGGTGATGTCCGACTCCGCGACGAACCGGCGCGTCGCGACGCGGTCCCCGGCGTAGCGCGTCTGGAGCATCTTGATGGCGACCTCGCGCGTCAGGTCGCGGTCGCGCGCCCGGTACACGATGCCCATTCCGCCGCGGCCCAGTTCGCCGACGATGTCGAAACCGGGCACGGCGAGCACGTCCGGCGCGCCGGGCCCGGCCGCGCCGTCGCTCATGCGGGTCGCGTTCGGGTCGTCCGGTTGGTCGGACGACGGGTGCATTTCGGTCTGCTCGGACATGGCCGCGTGCCGATGAGAAGGGAACGCCACAGTGTACCGGGGCGCGGGACGCGGTTGAAGAGTGCGGCGTTGCTTTCCGCACGCGAATACCGCACACTGTTGCTATCCCACCGGGGCGCTGCCATGCCGACCTTCTCCCACCCGACCTTCACGCGCCGCACCGCGATCCAAGCCGGGGCCGTCGGCCTCTTGGGGCTTGGCGTCGGCGAACTCAGCGCCCTTCGCGCGCGCGAGCGGTCGCGCGCGAAGTCCGTCATCTACGTATTCCTCAGCGGTGGGCTGGCGCAGCACGAGAGCTTCGACCCGAAGCCGGACGCGCCGGACACGATTCGCGGCGAGTTCGGCACCACGGCCACCCAGACGCCCGGCCTGCGCATCACGGAGCACCTGCCGAAGCTCGCCGCGTGTTCGGACAAGTGGTGCGTGGTGCGCTCGCTCACGCACAAGTCGAACGACCACTCGCTCGGCCACCACATCATGTTGACCGGGCGCGGCGACGCGCCGGTCGGGTTCAACCCCAGCAAGCCGCTGCCGACCGATCACCCCAGCCTCGCGGCCATCGCCGGCGCGGTGACGAAGGCGCGCAACAACCTGCCGCCGGCCATCGTGCTGCCGGACAAGATCGTCCACAACACCGGCCGCGTGATTCCGGGGCAGTTCGCGGGCGTGATGGGCCGCGCGCGCGACCCGTGGTTCATCGAGGCCAGCGCCTTCGAGCCGAAGGCGTATGGGGCGTTCCCCGAATACGAGTTCGACCACCAGCAGCGGCCCACGGATTTCAAGCGGAAGACGTTCACCGTTCCTGATCTCAGCTTGCCGCAGGGCGTGGACGGCACGCGCTTCGGCGGGCAACTCGACCTGCTCAAGCACCTCGACGCGCAGCGCAAAAGCCTCGATAGTGCCGCCAGCGCCGGGGCGTTCGACCGCACCCGCGCCGACGCGGTGAGTCTCCTCACGGACGCGCGCGTACGGGCCGCGTTCGACCTGAACCGCGCGCCGCGGCGCGACATCGACCGCTACGGCAACAATGCCTTCGGCTGGTCGCTGCTCATGGCCGCGCGGCTGGTCGAAGCCGGCGTGAACCTCGTGCAGGTGAACCTCGGCAACAACGAGAGTTGGGACACGCACGGCAACGCCTTCCCGCACATGAAGGACAAGCTGTTGCCGCCGACCGACAAATCCCTTTGCGCGCTGCTGAGCGACCTCGAACAGCGCGGGCTGCTCGACGACACGCTGATCGTGATGGCCGGCGAGTTCGGCCGCACGCCGCGCGTCAGCACGCTGACGCAGCACTACAAGGGGCCGGGCCGCGATCACTGGGGTTCCGTGCAATCGGTGTGGCTCGCGGGCGGTGGGGTGAAGGGCGGCAAGGTGGTCGGCTCGTCGGACAAGACCGGCGGCTACCCCGCGACCGACCCGCAATCGCCGGAGAACTTCGCCGCGACGATCTACAGCGCGCTCGGCCTGCCCAAGACCGCCGCGTGGACCGACGCCGAGAGCCGCCCCCACCACCTCTACCACGGCGACCCGATGCCGGTGTGGTAATCGCCCGATGAGCTACGAAGTTCGCTGCGAGTGCGGAAGGCACACGCGGTCAGTGCGGCCGACGCCGGCGAATCATTAAACTGGGCCTGCGGGCGCACGGTCGATGTGCCCCCGCTGCACCAACTGCGCGCGTCGGTTGGGGAGGAGGCACTCTCGCCGGCAGTTCGCATTCAATCACTGCTGTTGGCGGGACAGTTGCCCGGCACCAACCTGTGCGCCGTTTGCTCCGCCACCACCAGCAAACGGGTTCTTATCGGTATCGAGTGCGAGCGCGGGGAACTGAAGCCCGGTCCCGCGTCGCGCACGACCGCGGGGATCGGTTGCTTGTTCGGGATGGCGATCGGCGGGCTTGGCGGGTTGTTCGCCGGGAACCGTGTCATGCAAAGTTCGAACGATACGGCGGGTGCCAAGTACGTTGGTCAAGACGTGGCCTTTGAGCTGCCGCTGCCGGTGTGTACCGGCTGTCGCGCCGGGCTGAACGACCGCACCGCACTCATCAAAGCCTTACGTTTCGTTCCCGAATACGCGGCTCTTCTCGACCGTTATCCCAATGCCGAAGTGAAGCGCATCTCGTAACCGCTCTGGCTCGCGCGCCGCGCTCATTCCTCGTCGTCCTCGGCCTCGTCGTCGTCCGGGTGGCGGTCGCCGGGCTTGCCGCGGAACTTCTTGTCGCCCGTCTTGTACTCCACCATCAGCGGGCGCGAGTTCTGGTCGTTCTCCAACACGAGACAGCGCACGAACACGTATTGCAGCACGCGCTCCGGCAGCAGCGCGCGCTGCACCCACACGTGCATGCTGTACACCTCGCGGCCCCCGGTGAACTCCTTCGGCAGCAGGAACCGCTTGAACGGTTGGTACGTCTCGTCGTTCACGAGGCGCGCGACTTTGGCCTCGGCCTTGCGGTCGGGGTCCTCGCCCTTCAGTTCCCCGACGCGCTCGGCGAGCTTCGCCATGAACGAGTCCGGCGGGTTCGCCTCGGCGTCGAAGCACACCAGAATCTGCGCCGGCTTGTCGAAGTTGCCGGGCGCGTACAGGTCGTCGTTGGCCTGCACGATCCACCCGAGGACCGCCACGCCGTCGGCCTCGTACCGCCGGCGCGTCCGCTTCTCGTCGATGTTGATCCACACGAAGAACAGCACGGTGAGGACGACGAGGCCCACGCACACCCAGCCCCAGATCGGCATGGCAGATCCTTTCGCGGTTCGCGGCGCGCGGGCGCGCGCCGCGGGCGCACAGCGTACCACGTACCGCGCCGCGGTCACGCGCCGTCGGGGATTTCCGGTTCGACCACGTGCGCCAACAGCGCCAACGACTCCTGCCAGCCGAGGTAGCAGAACTCCACCGGGATCGCCGCGGGCAGGTTCTCTTGCGTGATCGTCACCTCGGTGCCGCACAGCACTTGGCGCAGGACGACGGTCACGCTCATCTCGCCGGGCAGGTTCGTGTCGTCGAAGCGGTCGGTGTAGCGGATCAACTCGTCGGGCTTCAGTTCGACGTACCGCCCGCCGAACGAGTGGCTCTTGCCGCTGCCGAAGTTGGTGAACGACATGCGGTACCCGCCGCCGACGCGCGCGTCCATCTCGTGAACGGTGCCGGTGAACCCGTGCGGCGGGAGCCACTTGACCATCGCCGCGGGGTCGAGGAACGCGCGGTAGACGCGCGCCGGCGGCGCGCGGAACACGCGGTGGAGCCGAACCGTGCCTGTGTTGTCGGACATGAGACGCCCTCTCCGGGTTGGCGCAGAGGGCGGATGGTACCCGCCGGCGCGCGCCGGGGGCAACGTCGGTTGCGGGCCGCGCTACACGCCCGCTCCCACGGCGGGCGCGCCGCGCGCGCGGAGGGCCGCGCACGCCCCGTCCAGCCACGCGGCCGACGGCAGCCCGTAGGGGCGGAACTTCTCCGCGCGCTCCTGCTCCTCGTGCAGGAACAGTGCCCGGTGCCGGCCCAGCTTCGACGCGGTCGGCGCGTCCATCAGCGTGCTCGAATCGGTCGCACTCATCTGGAACAGCACGCGCATCGCGAACTCGCGCAGCAGCGGCCGGTCGAACACCCGGTTCAGGTTCACGAGCGAATCGCACCACGCGACCACGTGTACCCCGGCGAGCGGGCCGTCCTTCAAGATGGCGGCGAGGCGCTCCGCGGGCGACGGCTCGCGCTCGCCGCGCCGCCCGAAGCTGAAGTCGTCGTCGGCTTTGCGCAGCTCGCGGAACCGATGCACGCCGAAGATGAACAGGAACCGCGGCGCGCGCTCGGCTTCCCCCTTTTGCCGGCGCTCGATTTCGGCGGCCACCTCCGCGAGCGCGGCCGGCAGTTCGGCGCGGGCCACCGCGCGCGCGCCCGGCACCTGCTCCGCGAACGCGCGCAGCGCGTCGGCGCTGTCGGCGTCGTCGGGCGTGCCGTCGAGAAGGAGGAGCGCAGAACCTAACCCCCCAACCCCCTTCCCTAAGAGGGAAGGGGGAGTACGCGCGCCGAATTGTCCGCGCGCCGCGTTAGTGATCGTATCTTCAATCGCGCCCTCCCCCCCTTCCCCCTCAGGGAAGGGGGCCGGGGGGTTAGGTTCTGAGCGCGTCGGTTGCGCCGCCAGCCCCAGCAGCGAGGCCACGAACAGCGCCCGTGCGCTGTCCTCGCTCTGGCCGATCATCAGCAGGTTCGCGCCGCCGTGCGGTCGGAACAGCGCCGCGGTCGGCTCCTTGATCGCCACCGGGTCGCCGAGCCACGCGGTCGGCACCTTCACGCGCGAAGGTGAGGCGAGTTGCTTCGCCAGCGCGCGGTTGCTCTCCAGCGGCGCGCTCGTGTTGCCGCTGAACACCAGCGGCGCGGGCCAGCGGTCGCCGGCGCGGGCGTGCAGGTCTTCCAGCAGTTGCTCGCGGCGCTCTTCGGTCAGCCACACCACTTGGAACGGGTCGTTGCCCTCGATCAGTCCGTTCTGGTCGTTGTAGATCGCCTCGCCGGGGCGCGACAGCAACCGGGCCGCGGTGTTGTCCTTGCTCAGGATCAACTGCGCGTCGGCGTCGGAGCACTGGAGCGCGACGCGCACCGCCATCTGGTCGATGGTGCTGCGCGCGAGCGAGTACGCGCCGCCGAGCGTTTGCGAGCCGAGCAGGACGTGCATCCCGAACGCGCGGCCCTGCCGAACCAATCGGTCGAGCAGCAGCGACGCCTCTTGTGCGAGCTTGTCGTCTTCGGTGAAGAACGCTTGGAACTCGTCGATCACCAGCAGGATGCGCGGCGTTTTCTCGTTGGGTTTGGCGGCGCGATAGCCGGCGAGGTCGTTCACCCCGGCGTCGCGGAACTTCTCGCCGCGCTCGCGCAGGATGCCGTCGAGCCGTTGGAGCGCGCTCAGGCCGAACTCGCGCTCGCTCTGGATCGCGACCACGCGCGCGTGCGGCAAGCGGTACGTCGCGTACCACTGGAACTCGACGCCCTCCTTGAAGTCGATCAGGTACAGTTCGGCCTCGTCCGGGCTGTACGTGAGTGCGAGGTTGGTGATGAGCGCGTGCAGCAGCGTCGATTTGCCGGATCCGGTTTTGCCGGCGATGACCGCGTGCTGCGCCGTGCCGCGCCCGAGCGCGAACATCTGCTTGCGGGTCGCCCCGGCGCGGCCCACGGCCACCTCGAACCCCTTCGCGGCGCTCGCGGCCCACAACTCGTCCGGTTTTGGGGCGATGTAGTCGAACGGCACCTCCACGCGCACGGCTTCCTTGCTCGCCTTGCCGACGCGCTGAACGAGTGCCGCGACCGTGGCCGGCTCCGGGGGCCGGTCGAATGCCGGTGGGAACGCGGCCAGCACCGCGTCCTTCGGCACGAATCGCCCTTCCTTCCACGCGGCGCTGTAGCTGACCGCTTCGAGGTCGGCGATGTTGAAGTCGCGCGGCATCGCGGCGCGCGTGTCGGCACTGACCAGCACGCACACCCCGCACGACGGGCCGCTTTGCGCGAGGCTGACGAGGCGCTTGGCCGCTTCGGGTGTGAAGCCACTTGGGAAGTTCGCGACGACGAGCACGCGGTACGGCTCGGCCACTTCGCCCGCGGCCCGGTTGTACTCCTCTATGCTCTTGTACTGGTTCCGCAGGTACTTCTGGATCACGCTCGCGGTGTGGTCGGTAAGGTCCGCGAGGCGGGCCTCGATGTCGCGCGGCTCGGTCCAGATTTTCGCCGTGACGAGCTTCTCGTCGAAGTCCGCGAGGTGCATGAACGCGGCGAAGTTGTCGCCGAGGCCGACCGGGTCGACGATGGTGAACCGCACCTTGCCCGGCGGCAGGCCGGTGAGGAACCGGAGCATCATCGCTTGCAGCGCGCCCACGCCCGCGGCGCGGCCGTCGTCGCGGCAGCGGAGCAGCACAGAGCAGCGCTCGGAGAATGGCAGGAACGCCGGCACCGGGCCGGCCAGTTCCGGGGGCGGCGCGAGCCGCGGGTCGGTGGGTACGGCGTCGGTGATCGCTCTCAGTTCCGCGGTCAGGTCGCCGAAGCGGATACCGGCGGGCACGCGCTCCACGAGCGGGCGCGCGGTCGTCAGTTCGCCCCACGCGGGGAAAGCCGTCGCGCCTTCGGCGCGCAGCTCGGTGAAGGTGCGCGCGACCGCCGCGGTCGTGCCGTTCCACGCTTCCGCCATCGCATTCCAAGCGGAATCGCGCGCGGCAGTCGCCGCGGACATGCGCTCCGCGACCGCGTCTTCCACGGCCTTCAACTCGCCGCCGAGTCGCGCCGCGACCTCGTCCTTACCGCGGCGGTGCTTGTCGTCCGCGCCGCGCTCGCGGTTGCCGCGCGTGCGGCGGATCACCTCGGTCGCGGTCGCGTGTTCGGCCTCGATGCGCAGAACCTCGGCGTTGTACTGCTTCCGCTGCGTTTCGAGCAGCGGCTTGTAATAGGCGTCGGTCTTGTCGCGCTCCTTCCGGTGCTTCTCGCGCAGGCGCTCCATCTGCGCGACGAACTCGGCGGTGGCGTACTCGTACAGGAGCTTCACCGCGCGGGCGCTCTCGGCGGCCTGCATCGCGATCTGCTTCCCCTCGCGCCGCGTGACTCGTCGGCCGAGCCAGCGAAGCAGCAGCCACAGTGCAACGCCGACGACGGGGCCGGCCGCCGCGGCGATGAAGTAGCTAGCTGAGATTGCGAAATCGCCGATCCTCGGTCGCTCCACGAGCACGAACACACCAGCGCTGAGCGCGCCGAACAGCACGATCAGCACGAACAGGCGCACCGGGTGGCCCCAGCCCGGCGAGCGGCGGCGGGCCAGTTGCGCGATCCCGTCTTCCGCGCGCCCCAGCCACTTGTTCATGCGGGTGATGGGGTCGTCGTCGGTCGGCGGCGGCAGTTCGCCGGTGTGTTCGACTTCGGCGCGCGTCACGCGCCCGCGCGTCAGCAGCGGTTCGAGGTCGGGCCACAGCGCCTCGGCGCGCTCGCCGCCGGCCGCGGCCTTGCGCTGGAGCGCTTCGAGCTGCTCCTTCGCGGTCTTCTCGCCCGCTTCCAGCACGGAATCGTGCTTCCAGATGTCGCCCTTGTAGTCGTCGTCGCCCTTCTGCTGCGCGGCGTTGAACCGCGCGGTCGTGCTCTTGCGGCGGTCGCCGTGTTCGCGGTCAGAGGCGAGCAGTTCGGCGGTGTAGTCGGCCGCAACATGCGCCAGCGCCGCGGCGTGCTCGGCCTCCAGCGCGCCGATTTCGCTCTCGGTGCCGCCGGCGCGGGCCTTGCGCGCGCGGCTCAGGTCGCGCTCGGCGCGCTCGCTGGCGGTCCGGAACGCGCCGGTCAGGTCGGCGTCGGCCGCCGCGCGCGCGCGGGCCGCGTCGGTCAGGCGCGCGAGCGCGCCCCGCTGCCGGTCGAACAGGTTGTCGGACATGGTGAAACCCACCGGGCGAAGGCAGTACGTTACGAACCGAACTCGCACTCTTGCCGGACTTGAGTAAACAGCACGCTCAACTGGTCGATGGCGCGGAGCGCGTCGCTCACGGCCGCGTCGAGCGGTTCGACGGTCGTTTCCCCGTGCGCGCGGCGCACCTCATCGTCCCAGCCGTCTTGCGACACGTCCCACTTCGCGCGCGCGGTCTTCTGGGCGTCGTAAATCTGGCTGCGCGTGGTGCCGAACCGCATTAGGGTGACTCCGAAGGCGCGGGCAAACCCCACCCCCCAGCCCCCTCCCCGGGGCGGGGAGGGGGGGCATTCTCCTTCTCACCGTCCCGCACTGATGCTGAGCCTGTGGTGCCTTTCTCTGACTCCCCCTCCCCGTCCCGGGGAGGGGGCTGGGGGGTGGGGTTGTCCCCCCGCGTCGTCAGCGGCGCGTAATCGGCCCTCAGCCCGGCGTAGCTCTCCAGCGCGGCGACCCGGCGGGCCAACTCCGCGAGCGCGTTGGGCAGGTCCGCTTCGAGCATTCCGCGCAGGCGGCGCGACGCGCCCGTGAACAGCTCGTCCACCAGTTTCGGCAGCCGGCCGAGCCAGCGGCGGCACGTTTCCACCTGCTCCTCGGCGTGTTCGAGCTTCGCCTTCGCGAGGCGCAGCGCCTTCTCCTGAACGGTGCAGTCCGGCTCGCGCCCGTCCCACGTCGGGAACTTGCGCTGCGCCAGCTCCGCCTTCGCGCGCACCACGTCTTCCTCGCACCCGCGAACGGCGCGCCGCCACAGCGCGAGCTGTTCTTCGACCCAGTCGTGCGCGCGGCGGATTTCGAGATCGACGCCGGCCATCGCCTCGGCGAGCAGGTCGCCGTAGTTGGCGAGGTCGGCCCGCCAATTAACAACCGCGGCGATACTCCGAACGTCGGCCGACATGCTATTCGGGGGTCAAAGGTCGTAAGGTCGAAAGTCGTAAAGTCCGTCGTTGGCGTTCCGACCTTAGACCTTACGACCTTCGACTACCGCTGGGAGAGATACTCTTCGATCCGCTCGGCCTTGCGGAGTAGGAACGGGATGTGTTCGTCGGACACGTTCAGGAACCGCTCCAGCACCTGCATGGTGGCCTCGAACTCCTGCCGGAAGCGGTCGTGCTCGTGGTCGCGCCAACTGTCGCCGAGCGCGACCAGTTGGCCGTGTAGCCCGGCGACCGCGGCCATCAGGTCGGCGTTGAACCGCTTCAGGGTGGTGGCGAACCGACGCACCTCCGCCGGGTTCACAATGGCCTGCGACATGTGGGCTTCTCCTGCGAACGACAAGGGCCGACACCCGATTATACCGGGCCTGTGGGCCGGCGTTGGCGCTTCGTCCGCGCGAAGTTATTCCTTCGCCTTCACGAACCACGGCTGCGCGGTCGGCTCGGACTTGAAGAACTTCAGCATGTGTTCCGCGACCTTCCGTTGCCCGGCCGGCGACGGGTGCGTGCCGTCGTTGGCGAAATCGCTCTGTTCGTAGGCGAGGCCGTCCGCGTTCTTGGTCGTGCCGTTGGCCCACAGGTACGGCCCCCACGAGAGCCACGGGGCCTTCACGTCACCCTTTTTCGGGTCGAAGTTCAGTTCCTTGTCGCCCTTGAGTTGCTCCTCAATCAGCCACTTCACCGAGAAGCCGGATTCGAAGGCGTACGGTTCCGGGTTCAGGCCGGTGGTCGCGTAGCCGCCGTACGTGCGGCTGGAGAGGTACACCATCTGAAGGTTCGGGAACCGGGCCTTCATCGCGCGAACGATCTGGCGCAGCTCGTCGCGGAGCGTCTGGGCGTACTTGGGGAACCCGTCGCGCGGGCCGGCGTCGGCCTGCTTGATCCACGCGACTTGAACTTGTTCGCGGGTCACGTTCTGGGCCTTGAGGCGCTGGTCCACGACCTCCCAATACTTGGTGCCGGTCCCCTTGTCGTCGGGGTCCTTGATGCGGGCCGCGGTCATGCCGCCTTGCGCGCCGTCCACCAGCACGAGCGCCGGGTGCTTCTCGCGGTCGGCGTCCGCGAGCCGCTTGAACGTGGAGAACGCCTGTGTCGTGTTGCTCATGCCGACGGACAGCATGACGACCTTCCCGGTCGCGGCCGGCTTGCCGTCGGCGTCGAGCGGGCGCAGCGCCTTCGCCCGCGTCAGGCCCGCGTCGTCGTGCGCCTTCGGTCGCTCGTTCTTGCCGCCGGGGTACAGCCCGCCCTCGTAGCCCTGATACTTCTCCGCGCCGAGTTCCGGCAGCGGTTTGAGCTTCGACGTATCGACCTTCGGTTGCGGCTGGCCGGGCTGCGCGCCGAACCGCATCGCGGTGATCACGTCCGCGCCGTTCTTCACGGCGCTCTTGAACATGACCGCGGTGCCGGGCTTCAGGTCCTTGTCCTCGAACGGCTTCGCCACCTGTTTGCCGCCGGACCGCACGTCCGCGTCCGCGGGCAGCAGGAACGTCTGATCTTTGCCGTTGACCGCGATGGTGACGGTGCTCTTCTCGGCGTCGAGCGCCTTGACCGTGCCGCGGCGGATCTCGTCTTGAGCGACGACCGCGCCGAGCGCCCCGGCGAAGAGCGCGAGCGAAACGTACGCACGAAGCACGTCGGGCCTCCTCTACTTTCGCAACACCCACGCGACCACAACGATCAAGACCGCGCCCACGGCGAGGCTCAGGTGTTGCGCGGTCAGCGGCGCCACATCGGGGATGCCGAACGTCGGACCGAACAGCGCGACCGCCGCGCCGGGCACCGTCACCAGCGACGGCCGCCACCCGAAGTAACAAACGCCGTTCAGCAGCACCAGAAGACCCGTGATCGGCAGCGCCCACGTGTTGAACACGGGCTTGATCGCGGCCGGGATCTCGACGCCGCCGGGGATCGCCAGCGGCTTCGTCGCGCTCGCGGCCTTCCACGCGCCGTCGAAGTCCCCGGAGAGTAGAGCGTTCGCCGCCTTGCTCTCTTTCAACAAATCGTTCTGGTGCAGCCAGAACAGGCCGACCGCGAACAGCGCCGCGCCCAGCACGAGCCTCAGCCGCCGGCCGAGCCAGTCGTTCATGAAGTCCTTGAGCCACAAATTGCGGTGCTTCAGGCCGGCAATGGTCATGCCCGGTTGCGGGCGGCGGCGGGCCTTCGCCGCTTCCACCATGTCCTTGATGCTGACCTCTTTCCCCTCCTTGCGGCCCTGCTTCGCTTCCGCGGCTTGGTCCACCATCTGCCCGGCCATCTCTTCGGCCTGCGCATTCGCCTCGGCCTTGCTCACGCCCTCGGCGACGAGCGCCTTCGCCTCCACCTTCTGCAAGTGGGCGCGCTCCCTCGCGACGCGCCGGGCCTCGACCTTGGCGTCGGCCCACTGCACGATGGGTTCGCGCCACGTGCCGTGCTTCTTCCACGTCTCGCCGGTGTCGCCCTTGCGCGACGCACGGGCCGCGAGCATGGCCTCGTACCCGAACAGCCCTTCGTAGAACGGTTCCCAGTGCGGGCCGCTGAACTTGCACACGAACTGCCGCACCGCGTCCTCTTCCAACCCGCCGAGGCGCAGCGACTTGAGCAGCCCGCGGGCCTCGTCGAGCGGGGCCGCTTGGCCCTTCGCCGCGGCGCGATCGGTGAGGAACCAGAGCAGGAACCCCAGCGCGCCGGCCAAGAGCGCGAACCCGAGCCACGCCCAGAGGAACCCGAACAGGTACAGCGTGACGAGCAGCAGCAGCGCGCCGCCGGCCCACGTGAGCCAGTCGAAGAACCGCATCCCAAACACGACGGCGCGCACCTTCGTGAACACGACGGACCCGGTCAGTGTGCCGTGGATCGCGAAGTACGCCAGCGGCGTCATAACCGCGAGGCCGAGCAGCCCGCCGGCCACCGCGGTCATACCCATGAACGCCGCCCCGACCACGCCGAGCGCGCACGCGGCGAAGAACGCGAACCCCATCGACCGCTTCGCACCGGCCTTCGACCGGAACTGGTACTGGTGCGCGCACTTCTCCAACTGGTCGGCCTGCTCCTCCTTCGGGTTGAACGGCCCGGCGCGCTCCAGCCCCAAGAAGCCCTCCAGCGCCGCGATCACCTCGTCCATCGTCTGGTGCCGGTCCTCGGGCCGCTTCGCCATCATCTTGAGCAAGATGGACGACAGCGCCGGCGGCACGCGCTTCACCACGACCTCCGGGGGCGTGATCGGCTCCGTTTGGTGCTTGCTGATGATCTCCATCGCGGTCTTCCCCTCGAACGGGGGCCGCCCGGTGATGAGCACGTACAGCGTGCAGCCGAGCGAGTAGATGTCGGCCCGCGCGTCCACGCTGCCGCTGTCGGTCGATTGCTCCGGACTCATGTACGCCGGCGTGCCCATGACCGCGCCGGCGCGCGTGAGGTTGGTGTTGCCGGGCGTGTCGTCGTCCGCGGGGGGCAGCGCGCCGGCCTGTTCCGGCAGTTCGCCGCCGGGCAGTTTCACGAGGCCGAGGTCGGCTACCTTCACCACGCCTTCCAGATTGAGCATCAAGTTGTCGGGCTTGATGTCGCGGTGAACCATGCCCTGATTGTGGCCGTATCGCAGGCCCCGCGCGGCCTGCAGGATGTACCCGACGGCCGCTTCCGCGGGCAGCTTGCCGTCCTTCTTCACGATGTCCATGAGGGACTGACCGGGCACGAACTCCATGCTGAAGAAGTGCTGGCCCTTGTCCTCACCGATGTCGTAAATCTGGATGACGTTGTGGTGCGTGAGCTGCGCCGCGGCGTAGGCCTCGCGGGTGAACCGCGCGACGAAGCTGGGGTTCTGTGCGATCTTCGGGTGCATCACCTTGAGCGCGACCTTGCGGTCGAGCGAGAGCTGCCGGCCGAGCAGCACCGCGCCCATGCCGCCCTTGCCCAGCACCTTCAGCACCTCGTACCCGCCGAGGCGCGGGGGCACGTCGTCGCCCAGCGGTTCCCGCTCCTCTGGCTCCGCTTCGCCCGGCACGCGGGTCTTGGCGGGGTCCGATTTGGATTTCTTGGGCGCGGCGCGCGACGCACTCGCCTCGGTGCGCTCGTCCGCGGGCGCGGCGTCGGCCTCGTCGGTCGAAGTGAACTCGCCGGTCATCTGGCCGGGCGTCGCGCCGGGGTCGTTGGTGTGTGTGAACTCGCCGGTCACGTTCGGATCGGCCTTCTTCCGCGCGGCTTTGGGCTTCGCCGCTTGCGGCTTTGCGGGCGCGGCCTTTGGGGGCGGCGCGTCGTCGGCGCTGGTGAAATCGCCGGTCACGTTGGCGTCCGGCTCGCGCACGACGGTCTTCTGCGGCGCGGGCTTCTTCGCCACGGGCGCGGGCTTCGGGCCTTCATCGGCGCTCGTGAAATCGCCTGTGGTATTGGGATCGGCCTCGACCTTCGGCTTCGGCGCAGGTTTGGGCACAGCCACTTGTGGCTTCGCAACAGGCTTGGGCGCGGGCTTCGGCGCAGGCGCAGCCGCTGGCGGCTTCGCAACGTCGCGCGCCACGGTCGTGTTGGGATCGATCTCTTCTTCCGGCGCGTCGGCCTCGGCCTCGGTGCCGGCGTCCTCGTACTCGCCGGGGTCTTTGCCTTCGAGAATGAGCGCCGCGCGCTCCTCGTCGCTCAGTTTGCGCTTCGGCGCGGGCTTCACCGGTTGGGGATTCGCAACGATGTTGCGCGCGGTGTCGGCAACCGGCGCGGACTTTGCCACGAGTTGCTGCACGCGGACGGTGCCGTTCGGGTCGTCGGGTACGAGGAGGATGAAGGACTTGCCGCAGCCGGGGCACTTCGGCTGGAACTTGCCGGGCTTCAGCCCTTTCGGGTTCAGCACGGCCTTGCAGTAGGGGCACGCGAAGCTCATGGGGCGCGACTCGCAGGGGGTGTGCCCGGCGCGCGACGCGGCCCCGCGAGCGCGGGGATAAGGGTAAATGAGAGCGCGTAGCGGCGGGTCGCGGGCGATTATACCGGGTTCGACCGCGGCGCGCGCACAGAAACTGTGATCACTCAATCGCGGACCCAGACCAGCCCGATGGTGAGAACCGCGACCCCTGCCAGCCCCGCGGTCAGCGCGCTGACGCTCAGGTCCGGGGTGACGTTGAGCCGCGCGGAGGTTGAGCCGCGCAGCACCGAGATGACGCCCCACCCGCCCACGGCCCCGCCCGCGAGCACCAGCCCCCAGCCGAAAAAGCGCTTCATAAGGCACCGCAATCCGAAAGGAACCGAACGTGTCCCTAAGAAAGGTGTGCCACACGAGCCGGCCGTTGTCACGCGACGCGCGCGGTTTCGCGCCCGGCGCGAGCGCGCTAGTCGCCGGCCGGGAGGACCGGGAACAGACCGGTCAGCCCGGTCGCGGTGCCGACGCGCGGGAAGAAGATGCGAAACGTAGACCCGGTGCCGGGGGTGCTGTCTACACGGATCAGCCCGCCGGCCCGGTCCACAACTTGGCGCACCACCGCCAGCCCCAGCCCGGTGCCCTTCGCCTTCGTGGTGAAATACGGGTCGAACAGGCGCGCGCGGGTGGCGGCGTCGATGCCGGTGCCGGTGTCGGACACTTCGAGCATCACGAACCGGCCGGCGTAGCTCGGGTCCCCGGTCAGCTTCACCGGCGCGAGGCGGATCGCCACCGGGCCGTCGGGCATGGCGTCGCGCGCGTTCAGCGCGAGGTTCAGCAGCAGCCGCGTGTACTACGACTTCTCGATGAACACCTGCCCCAGCGCCGCGGGCACCGACACCGTAACCGGGTGCCGCGCGCCGACGGCGGCGCGCAGCACCGGGAGGAACTCGGTGGTCACTTCGGACAGGTCGAGGACCGCGGGCGGGCCGTCCGACGGGCGCGCGAAGTCCATCAGCTCGCGCGCGAGGGCCGCGCCTCGGTCGGCCGCGTCCACAATCGCCCGCGCTTGCTGGCGCACTTCGGCCGGCACGTCGGCGCGCTTGGCGATCAGCGCCCCGTACCCCACGCACACCGAGAGCAGGTTACGGAAATCGTGGGCGACCCCGGCCGCGAGCCGTTCGAGGGCCGCGGCCTTGTCGTGGGCCGCGGCCCGCTCCTCTTGGGTCGGGAACGCGGCCTGCAGCTCGCGCACCTCGGCCGACTGCACGCGCAGCGCGAGCACATCGGCGACCGAGCCGGCGAAGTCGCGGGCCTCCGTCGTCCACTCGCGCGGCGGGCCGACGTGCTCGTGGCACACCACGCCCACCAACTTCCCGTCCATGAAGATGCCGGCGTCCAGCATCGAACTGATGCCGAGCGGGGTCAGATCGTGGGCGGCCAACTCGCGGGTCCACGGTTCGGTGGCCGCGACCTCCGCGGGCACGGCCTTGCGGATCGTCAGCGAGCTGAAATATGTAGGAAAGGCGGCGACCCGTAACACGGCCCCGGCCGAGTGCTCGTCCTTTCCGCGCTCGTACAGGGCGGCGCACCGCAGCGCGGCCCCGTCGTCGATGAACAGCCACACGCCGACGCGCTCGACGTGCAGCGCGCCCGCCGACAGCTCGCAGGCGCGGCGGAACACCGCGTCGAGCGGCTCGCTCGGGGCGAGTCGGGCCAGTTCGAGCCGGGCAATCTCGGTCGGCCGGCTCCGGTGCGGAACGGGGGTTGACATGATGGAGGCCGGTCGCGGGGGCGGGCGGAACCGGAACCCCTCGACTGTACCCCCGAACCGCGCCGCGACAGCAGTTTCCCTCACGGCAACAGATCGATCGCGCCTCGACTCGCTGAAGCGGGTCACTACGAGCGTCAGTTCCAGCGCGCGACTTCGGCGAGCGCTTTGGTCAGGAAGTTCTGCACGTCGGGCGCGTCGGCGGCGGCGGGGGCCGCGTCGAGATAGTGGCGCAGGTGGTCGATGGCCGCGCCGGGGCGCTCGGCCTGAGCCAGCAACACGCCGAGGTCGCGGCGCTGCGACGGGTCACGCGGGAACAGTTGCGCCAGCCGGCGCGTGACGCGCGCGGCCCGCTGGTATGAGCGGTCGGCGAGGTACGCGGTCTTCAGGTTCTGGAGCACGCGGGCCACGATCGCGCCCGGCGGCGCGGCGGCCAGCGATTCCGGGGTCGCCTCAAACGGCCGCCCGGTCACGCCGCCCACCAGTGCCTCGCACGCCTCCACGTCGAGGAACTGTCCGCCGTTGAACGGGTCGAACAGCACCTCGTCCGCGCCGTCCACGGCCTTCGCGATGAAGTGCCCCGGCAGTGCCACGCCGACGACGTTCAGTCCGGCGCGCTCGCCGACCGCCACCGCGACCAGCGACAGTGCGATCGGCAACCCGACCTGCCGGTCGATCACCTTGTTCAGATAGCTGTTGCGCGGGTCGTAGTAGTGTTCGGTGTTGCCGGCGAACCCGCACTCCTCGAACAGGAACGCGGACAGCGCCGCGGTGCGCCCCGCCAGTGAGCCGGTGAGCCGCGGGCGCACGCGCGCCGCCAATCGGTCCAGCACGCGCAGGTACGCGCGGGGGTTCATCTGGCTGTAGGCGTCGTGCGCGATCAAGAGCGACACGCGCGCGAGGTCGGTCGGCGCGTGCGGGTCGGCCGCGAGCGCCGCGAGAGCGGAACGGAGCTTCATACGTGTATTGTAACTCGGCGCGCGGGCGGCAAAACACCAACTGCAAGAACCGTCCGGCCCGCGGGTACGCTCAAATAGGATGAACTCCGGAGGGCCGACCGTGACTGCGCACCGATTCCGAACCGATTTGCACTGCGGGGCGTGCGTCGCGCGTGTCGGCCCGCTGCTCGACGCCGCACCCGGGGTGGCGCGCTGGGCCGCCGACACCAGCGGGCCGCAGGCGGTTCTTACCGTCGAGGGCGACGACATCACCGCGGCGCGCGTGGACGCGCTCATCCGTCCTGCGGGGTATCGGGTTCTGGGCGAAGAACCGCCGCCGCAACTGTTGGCGCTCGGCCGCGCGCCCGCTGCGCCGCCGGAAAAGCCCACGTCGTACTACCCGCTCGCGCTGATCCTGTTCTTCTTGCTCGGCGCGGTCGGGCTGACCGAACTCGCCGCGGGCCGCTTCGACGCCATGCGCGCGATGGGCCACTTCATGGCCGGGTTCTTCCTCGTGTTCTCGTTCTTCAAGCTACTCGACGTGCGCGCGTTCGCCGACGCCTACCGCGGTTACGACGTGGTCGCGGCGAAGTGGCCCGCCTACGGCTACGTGTACCCGTTCATCGAACTGGCGCTCGGCGCGGCCTACCTCGCGCACGCGGCCCCGCTCGCCACGAACGTCGTCACGCTGGTCGTGATGGGCGTGAGTACCGTGGGCGTAGTGAAGGCGCTGGTCGCGCGCCGGAAGATCCGCTGCGCGTGCCTCGGAACGGTGTTCAACTTGCCGATGTCGAAGGTCACACTTGTTGAAGACGTGCTGATGCTCGGAATGGCGGCGGCGATGTTGGTGCTGATGCTCGGATAAATAACAACCGCACGGTTGACTGCCAGCCTCTCCCTCTGGCAGCCAACCGTGCGATTTTAGGCTCTCGCCGTACAACAAGAAAGCGAGTTGCGTGCCAAACTCCCAGTTGGCTGTCCAGAAATCACGCAACTGGCTGTTTTCCAAGCATTTCTGTGCGCATCGATTTTCCGGGTGGTCGTGTCTCGCGTACCTCAATGCACACATTTCGCGCACCGCCAGCAAGATGGTGCGCGAGAAGCGTGCAGGGGCAGATTCCGATGCCGGAAGGCTGCTGTTCTTGACGCGACCCTGCCGAAAATACAGCATTCGTGCCCTTTCGAGGTCCGCTCCATGTCCGCCGTGATCGACGACACCTACGCCGAGGCGTTTCGCAGCATCTATGCCAGCGTTCTCATCACGGCCCGCGACCGCTATTGGCTCGACCGCGCCGTGAGCGCCAGCACCGGCAACGCTAGCAGCACGATCCTGTGCGACTGCGAAGCCGGTCTCGACCGCTACGTTGCGCCCGCCGAAACGCCCGACGGTCGCCCCGGGGCCGTCGTGCAGTTCCACGTGCCGCGCTTTCACAAGGACCGCGAGTCGCGCCTCGAACGCGCCGTACTCGTGCGCGTGTCGCAGAACGTGCTGACGTGCCCCACGACCGCGGCGTTCAACGTCCTCGACGCCAGCGGCAGTTGGTACGCCAGCACGAAGGAAGTGCAGCCCGGCGGGAAGTGGTTCCCGCTGGGGCGGAAGTTGAGCTACTTCGGCGACGGGCACCAGTTCGCGGCCGAGCGGTTCGGACGGCGCTGCTGGGTGGTGCCGATCCTGAGCGGAGAGTTCGTGTGCGAGCGGCGGGTCGGGTTCGCGGACGGACTGATGGGCGGAAACCTGTGGTTCTTCGGGGCGACCGCGGACGCGGCCCTCGACGCCGCGACGCGCGCCGCCGCCGCCGCTGGCGCGGTGCCGGGCACGATCCTGCCGTTCCCCGGCGGGGTCGCGGGCAGCGGCAGTAAGGCCGGCAGCAAGTACAAGTTCAGCATCGCCAGCACCTACGCCGAGTTCTGCCCGACGCTGCGGGGCAAACCGGGCGTGGCCTCGCGCCTCCCGGACGGCGTGACGAGCGTGCAGGAGATCATCATCAACGGCGGCGACCTGCCGACCCTCGTGACCGCGACACAGGCCGCCATCGCCGCGAGCCGCACCGTGCCCGGCCTGCTCACCGTCTCCGCGGGCAACTACGGCGGGCGACTCGGTAAGAGCTTCATCTACCTGCACCCGGAGAAGCAACCGGCATAGAACGAAGACGAATACGGCCGGGACGAACCCGGCCGCTCGCTGCCCCCTTGGACTCACACCATGCGCGCCGCCCTTCTCGCCCTGTTCGCGCTCGCGCCCGTCGCCCGCGCCGCCGATCCGAAGCCGCTCGAGTTCGAACTGACCTTCGACAAGGCCGCGCTCGACGCGCCCTTCACCGGGCGCGTGTTCGTCACGTTCCGCGCCGGGTCCGCGTCGCCCCCCACCGGCCTCAACTGGTTCGCCCCGGAACCCGGACTCGCGAAGGACGTCAAGGACTGGAAGCCGGGCGCGCCGCTCACCATCGGCGCGAAGGACATCGCCTACCCCAAGCCGCTCGCGGACCTGAAGCCCGGCAAGTACTTCGTGTGCGTGGTCATGGACCGCGACCTCGGCGGTATCGACTTCCTCAACAGCCCCGGGAACGTGTTCTCCAAGCCGCGCCAGCTCGACCTCGACCCGAAGGCGAGCGGGACCGTCGAACTCAAACTCGATCAGGTGGTGAAGGCCCGCGAGTTCAAGGAAACCGAGACGGTCAAGCTCGTGGAACTGGAAAGCAAGCGGCTGACGAAGTTCCACGGCAAGCCGACGGCGCTGCGCGCGGGCGTGGTGCTACCGCCGTCGTTCGGGAAGGAGCCGACGCGCGCGTACCCGGTCGTGTACGAGGTGACCGGGTTCGGCGGGAACCACTTCGCCGCGTTCGGCGCGGCCGCGCGCAAGGCCACCGACGTGGCCGGCACCGAGATGATCTGGGTCGTGCTCGACGGCAACTGCCGGTTGGGGCACCACGTCTTCGCCGACTCCGCCAACAACGGGCCGGTCGGCACCGCGCTCGTCGAAGAACTGATCCCGCACTTGGAGAAGAAGTACCGCGGCAGCGGCGTGCGGTTCACCACGGGGCACTCGTCCGGCGGGTGGAGCAGCCTGTGGCTACAGGTCGCGTACCCGGACACGTTCGCCGGGTGCTGGTCCACGGCCCCGGACCCGTCGGACTTCCGCGACTTCCAACTGGTGAACATCTACAAGGACGCGAACATCTTCACCGACGGTGCGGGCAAGCTGCGCGAGCTGTCGCGGCCCACGCCGCGCGGCCAAACGCTGACGTACAAGGCGTTCACGGCGATGGAAGACTACATGACGCGCGGCGGGCAACTCGGCTCGTTCGACGCGGTGTTTAGCCCGCGCGGCGCGAACGGGAAGCCGCTGCCGCTGTGGGACCACGCCACCGGCGCGATCGACCCGAAGGTCGCGACCGCGTGGGAGAAGTACGACATCCGGCTGAAACTCGCGCGCGAGTGGAAGACCCTCGGCCCGAAGTTGAAGGGCAAACTGCACGTGTTCTGCGGCGACGAGGACACGTTCTACCTCGACGGCCCGGCGCGGCTGTTGAAGCAGGGGCTGGCGGACCTGAAGAGCGACGCGGTGGTGGAACTGTTCCCCAAGCGGCACCACGGGAACTTGGTGGACGCGGCGCTACGCAAGCGGATGAACGAGGAAATGGCCGCCGCCGCGAAGCGCTGAGGCGCGGGCGGAGTGATCGTTGACAACGTGAGTGACCGAAGCGGCGTCACGGACGGCTCGCGCCGAGGGTGCGCGCCGAGGCAGTTTTCGAGGGGCCGTCCGCAAGAAAGCCCTTTGCTACCCCTTGGACGCAGCAACCCGCTGGACCAAAGCCCGCACCCGCGCCGGGTCAAGTTCGGTGAAGCTGCGGCTGATCCCGGTCGCCACGAGGAAGCTGTCGGCGTGCGGCAGGTAGCCCCCGACGTTCTCCGGGGTGATCCCGCTCGCGATCGCCAGAGGCGTCTCGCCCAGCGCCCGCTTCATGCGAGCGATCTTCTCGATATCCGCCGCGTGCCCTGTGCCGGGGCCGCTGGTCGTGACCACGTCCATGTACCGGGCGGCGACCCGGCAGGCCGCCTCGAGGTCCTCGACGGGCCGCTGGTACTTGAACGCGACCCCGCCGAAGTACAGGCAGTTCGGGGCACGGGCCCGCTGGGCGGCCAACACCCGCTCGGCGTACGGCTGGCTCTGCTCCCCTTCCTCGATCCCGGCGTTATCGGCCCAGACCCCGCCGACCTTCGGGGAGACCGCAGTGAAGGCTTCCTCGGCCGCGAGGCCGAGGCAGTTGACGCCGACCCACCAACTCGGGTGAGCATCGGCGACGGCCCCGTGGATGTGGAGCAGCGCTTCGTCTGCCATCCCGTGGTTGATGAGGAAGACCCCATCCGCCCCGGCCTCGCGGGCGATTCCGGCGTTCTGCTGGGCCTGTTCCAGCGAATCGACGTGGATGACCGGCAGGACGGTGTGCCGGCCCGGAAATGCTTGCCGGTAACGGTTCATAGGTGCCTCCAGCAAGTGCGCCCTTCTGTGGCCGAACGACAACGTTCAGCAGCCGGCGGCCGCGCGCGGAACCGTTGAACTTCGAGAAGCTAGTGTCCTGAGTTAGAAGTCCGTTTCCGATTGACGGACGCGATTCGCCTTGAAAAGCAAGGCTCTGGTGACAACCAAACCAGCAACGAACTTCCAACTCTGGACACTAGGATCGCGGCCGCGGTCTGCTGTAGCGCCTGGGGCGGCGGGCCTTTGCTTCCCGAACAGCGACGGGGTGCCGTCGACGCTCCCGTCGACCACCACGTCGCCACACGCTCACTTCTGCGACTCGATACGCGACCGGTTCCACTCCCGAACCAACATGCAACCTGTGGACCACCACTTAACTCCCGTTTCACTTCCGCGGCCTTATTACCCAGAGCGGATAACAAGTAACATCAACGGACTTCAGGCGGCGTATCTCACATGCTCGGCTCGGAAATAGCCTTGAACCGTTGTCTTGCGTCTCTGTGTGGCCGCCAAATACGACCGCACGT
>Ga0194132_10002463_pt1 | contig 34564 bp, 28 predicted proteins | sample TA2KigOf80mmetaG_FD_148612 | JGI IMG/M metagenome (GOLD analysis project Ga0194132, IMG submission 148612) | Freshwater microbial communities from Lake Tanganyika, Tanzania - TA2015054 Kigoma Offshore 80m | ecosystem: Environmental > Aquatic > Freshwater > Lake | place: Tanzania: Lake... | reverse complement strand
CCCAAGCCTTTGCCCCTGCCATCGGAGGTTTGGATCAACAAGCCGGTCGACACCAGCCCAACAGACAGAGAGGAACGTCAGTAAATTCCCATGCCGGGTGTCTCAAAGTTGTTGACACGCGCCGCGCGGCGAAGGAGCCGAAACTGTTACTGGCCGGCGCACTGGATGCGATCGGCGAAAAGACGTTCAACGCACCGTCGCGCAATTACACGATGGCCTACGCGGCGCGCCTGCGCCGCCAGGTGGAAGGCAGGCAGTAGCACGTCGGCGAGAAGACCATTCGCTCTTTAGTCTGAAACATCCCCCCTCAACCGAGCCGCGACGGCAACGGAGCGTCCTGCCCCTCAACCGAACCGAAACATCCCCAACAACCGAGCCGCGACGGCAACGGAGCGTCCTGCCACTCAACCGAACCGAAACATCCCCAACAACCGAGCCGCGACGGCAACGGAGCGTCCCGCCCCACAACCGAACCGAAACATCCCCAACAACCGAGCCGCGACGGCAACGGAGCGTCCTGCCACTCAACCGAACCGAAACATCCCCATTTAGGGGTTGATCTTCCCCAGAATCACCCTATGCCGCGCTCCCGTGGCGGACGTCAGGTTCGACGGCCTCAGGTGAATTGACTCCGCCGCCAGCACCGCAAAAGCCACCGCTTCCTTGGCATCAGGGTCGATCCCGTGTTCCGCCGTCGTCGTGATCTTCAGGTCCGGCAGAAACGCCGACAGGTACGCCATCAGCAGCGGGTTATGCACCCCGCCGCCCGCCGCAACAAGATCGCGCGGGGTAAATCGAGGCCGGACGAACCGGTCCACCGCCGCCGCAACGCTTCGCGCCGTGAACGCCGCCGCCGTGTGCATCAGGTCGGCCAACGGCAACCCCGTTGCCCGCAGCCTTGCGATGAACTCCTGGCCATACTGCTCCCGTCCAGCCGTCTTCGGAGGCGCCGCCGCAAGATAGCGGTCCTTCATCAACTCATCAAGCAAGCCCTGGTTCAACTTCCCCTTGCGGCCAATCCTCGCATCCAGGTCAAACGAGGCACGCCCGCCCGTGGCCAGCGCCGCCAACTGATCCATCACCATGTTCCCCGGGCCGGTGTCGAAGGCGAACGTTTCATCCGGGCTCTCCGCCCCGCCCGGAATCGCCGTGATGTTCCCGATCCCGCCCAGGTTCAACGCCACACGCCCACGGGTGCGGTGCCGGAACAACAGGTAATCCAGATACGGCACCAGCGGGGCGCCCTTGCCGCCCGCCGCCATATCGCGCATCCGGAAATCGTGCACCACCGTGATGCCCAGACGTTCGGCCAGGAAAGACCCGTCGCCAATCTGCAGCGTGCTCGCCGTCGCGCGGCCAAGAAACCGCACCGGTTCGCTTTCGTGAAAGATCGTCTGGCCGTGGCAGCCCACAACTCCAATCGACTTCTGCCGAATGCCATGCGCGCTGCACGTCGCGATCACCCGCTCCGCGTAGTGTTCCGCCAGCCATACATTCAACCGCGCGATCTCGGCCGTGTGGCACGTCCGGTTCGATACCGCCAGAATGGCCTCGCGCACCTTCCGCGGATAAGGCTTGCTGCTGAACGCCACCAGACGCGCGCGCGTATTCCAGCCCTCGCCGCGCAGGTCCACCACCGCCACATCCACCCCGTCGAGCGATGTTCCGCTCATCACACCCACTGCTCTCATCGTTTCAACTCATCCTGAAGTTCAGACAGAATCTGGAGCGCCTCAACCGGGCGCAGGTTGTTCAAGTCCAGGCCACGGATACGATCGGCGATGTGATGGCCCACCGGCTCAAACATCTGGATCTGCACCGGCGGCGCTTTCACGGTCCGGCGCGGCGCCAGTTCCTGGCTCACGGCATGCTCGGACTTCTCATGCAGGGCCAGAATCTCGCGCGCCCGTTCGATCACACTCAGCGGCAGCGCCGCCAGCCGCGCCACCTCAATTCCATAGCTCTTGTCAGCCGCACCCGGCTCCACCTTCCGCAGAAAGATGATCTGATCGCCGGACTCCTTCACCGATACATGCAGGTTGGCCACGCCCGCCAGCTTGCCTTCAAGCTCCGTCAGTTCGTGGTAGTGCGTGGCGAAGAGCGTCTTGGCGCCGATGCGATGGTGGATGTGCTCGATCACCGCCCACGCCAGCGCCAATCCGTCGAAGGTCGAGGTGCCGCGCCCGATCTCATCCAGGATCACCAGGCTCTGCGCCGTGGCGGTGTTCAGAATGAGCGCCGTTTCCGTCATCTCCACCATGAACGTCGAGCGTCCCCGCGCCAGGTTGTCGCTTGCGCCGATGCGTGTGAACACACGGTCCACCACCGGCAGCGACGCCTGCGCCGCGGGCACGAAACTGCCCGTCTGCGCCAGTATCTGAATCAGAGCCGCTTGCCGAAGGTAGGTGGACTTGCCGCCCATGTTCGGCCCCGTGATGATCGCCGCGAATTTGGCGCTGTCCAGATACAAGTCATTGGGAATGAACCGCTGGGCGTCGCGCTCGACAATGCGCTCGATCACCGGATGCCGGCCCGCCAGCACCCGCAGTTCTCCGCTCGCCAGAAATCCCGGCCGGACATAGTTGTGCTCGGCAGCCACCTGGGCCAGCGTGGCCGTCACGTCCAGTTCCCCGATGCCCGCCGCCAAAACACGGATGCGCCGGGCTTCACTCGCCGCCGCGGCCCGCACGGCCGTGAAGATCTCACGCTCGATGGTGAGAATCCGCTCCTCGGCTTCCAGCACCTTGCTCTCCAGCACCTTGAGTTCCGGCGTGGTGAACCGCTCGGCATTCACCAGCGTCTGCTTGCGGTCATAGTCCGCCGGCGCCAGATGCAGGTTCGCCTTCGAGATCTCGATGTAGTAGCCAAAGACGTTGTTGAAGCGCACCTTGAGCGACTGGATCCCCGTTCGCCCGCGCTCGCGTGTCTCAATGGCCGCGATGAACTGCTGGGAGTTGGTCTTGATGGCACGCAACTCATCCAGGTCCGCGTTGTACCCGGCGCGGATGGTTCCGCCGTCGGCCAGACTCGCCGGCGGCTCATCGGAGATGGCGCCCAGAATGGCGTCCCGCACCTCCGCCAGTTCATCGAACCGCTTGTCCCCAAGCAGCCGGTTCAACTCCGGCATCACGGCCAGAGATCGCCCCAGGCCCAACAACTCCCGCGGCGTCGCCGAGCCCATGGTCACCTTGGCGAGAAGCCGCTCCAGATCCAGAATGCCCTCCAGCGCCCGCCTCAGGCTGGCGCGCAGAATGGTCTGTTTGAGCAGCCACTCCACCTGATCCAGCCGCGTCTCGATCTCCGGCAAATCAAGCGACGGAGCCAGCAGCCGCTTGCGCAGCAGCCGGCCTCCCATGCCCGTCGAGGTCTGGTCCAGCGCTTCAATCAGGGCGCTCTCACGGTCGGGCCCCACCAGTTCCAGATTCCGCACCGTAACCGGGTCCAGGATCATGCTGTCGCCGCGCTCGTAATAAGCCGGCCTGTCCAGATGATCCAGCGCCGAACGCTGCGTGTCGCGCAGATAGTGAACAACGGCGCCCGCCGCCCGCACGGCCAGCGGCCGGCGCTCGAACCCAAAGCCATCCAGCGACAGCAGCCGGAAGTGATCGCGCAGGGTGCGCTCGGCGAAGTCCAGGCTGAACACCCAGTCGTCCAGTTCGGTCCGCACGCTGGGCCGCACCTGGCTCTTGGCCGTCGTCAGAATCTCGCGGATGTTCAGCGTGTCCACCGTGGCCAGCACACTGTCGACATCCGCTTCGGTCACCCGGAACTCGCCCGTTGAAACGTCCGCATAGGCCAGCCCGGCCCGCGTGCCGTCGGAGACGATGGCGCCCAGGTAGTTGTTCTCGTGGGACCGCAGCACGCTCGAATCGGTGGCCGTACCCGGCGTCACGATCCTCGTGATCTCGCGCTTCACCAGCTTCTTGGCGAACCGCGGGTCCTCCGTCTGGTCGCACACCGCCACGCGGTGGCCCTTCTGGATGAGCCTTGCGATGTAGCCCTCGGCGGCGTGGAACGGCACGCCGCACATGGGCACCGCGTCGGCCTTGTCCTTGTTGCGCGAGGTGAGCGTGATCTCAAGTTCGCGCGCGGCCACCACGGCGTCCTCGTAGAACATCTCGTAGAAGTCGCCCAGACGGAACATCAGCAGTGCGTTCGGCACCTGCTGCTTGATGGCATGATACTGCCGCATGAGCGGCGTGGCTTCGGCTGCCATCAGGCGTAGATGCCCCGGATTTTGATGGCGAACTGCACACGGTCGAGCGCCAGCATGTAGGCCGCCGTGCGGTTGTCCACATCGTGCTGGGCCGAATACCGCACCACGTCGTGGAAGCTGTTCACCATGATCTCTTCCAGCCGGTCATTCACCAGCTGCTCATTCCAGAAGTATCCCTGCCTGTCCTGCACCCACTCGAAGTACGACACCGTCACCCCACCGGCATTCGCCAGAATGTCCGGAATGACGAACACCCCGTTTTCCCGCAGCACCGCGTCGGCCGGCGGCGTGGTGGGCCCGTTGGCGCCCTCGCACAGCACCCGCGCCCGGATGCGATGCGCGTTGAGCGACGTGACGATGTTCTCCTTGGCAGCGGGCAGCAACACCTCGCAGGGCATGTAGAGCGCCTCATCGCGGTCCATGTCCTCCGCCTCGCCGAATTCGGTAATGGACCCGGTCGAGCGGCGGTGCGCCATCAGCTTCTCGACATCGATGCCATGATCGTTGTACACCGCGCCGTCATACTCAATCACGCCCACGATGCGGCACCCCATGGCCGCCAGCAGCCGGGCGCCCATGCCGCCCACGTTCCCAAACCCCTGCACCACGATGCGCGCGTCCGAAGGCGCGATGCCGAACAGCTTCAGCGCCTCGCGCGTCACGAACGAGCAGCCGCGCCCGGTGGCCTCCGGCCGCCCGCGCGACCCGCCCAGGTTGAGCGGCTTGCCCGTGACCACCGCGGTCACGTTCTGGCGCTTGTGCATCGAGTAGGTGTCCATGATCCATGCCATGGTCCGCTCATTGGTGTTGATGTCCGGGGCCGGAATGTCAACCTCCGGTCCAATCACATCGATCAACTCCGCCGTGTAGCGGCGTGTAATTCTCTCCAGTTCGAACTCGGAGAGGATGGACGGATCGCAGATCACGCCGCCCTTCCCTCCGCCGTAGGGGATGTTCACCACGGCGCACTTCCACGTCATCCAGGACGCCAGCGCCCGCACCTCATCCAAAGTCACATCGGGTGCATACCGGATGCCGCCCTTGGCCGGGCCGCGGGCAATGGAGTGCTGCACGCGATAGCCCGTGAACACCTCCAGGCGCCCGTCATCGAGCGTCACCGGCACGTGCACCGTCACCTCGCGAGCCGGCAGACTCAGCATTTTTCGCATGCCTTCATCCAGCGCCAGCCGTCCGGCCGCTTGATTGAACCGCGCCTCGGCTGATATCCAGGGATTGAGTTCGCGATCAAGCCCGGCCGCCTGTGTCTCTGCGATCATGGAATCGTCTCCGCATCCAATTATGACCCACCACCTTACCCGCCGCGAAGCCGCTGCTTCCGCGCTGGCCTGGCTGCCGTTCCGCACTCCGCGGCTGGCTCCGATGGGCGAAGCTCGGTTCCACGTCATGGGCCGGAGCAACTCGCCGCGCCGCTACTTTCATGTGCACGGCAATGAGAGCACGGCCCGCCAGGTGCTGCGCGACCACCTCAAAGGCCGCGCGGGCCTCGCCTTGCTGGTGGACTCCGAGCGCCGCAACGTGCCCCTGGCCGGCGGACAGCTTGACCCGAACCGGATGTTCTCCCGCGAGGGCGCGGGCAAGAACCTGAAGCGCCTCAATCCGGCCTGGACCGAAGCCCAGTCCAAGGCCGCGCTCGACACGCTGGACCGGGATCGCGACCGCTTTCTCAAGCTGCTACTACCGCCGCCGGGCGGGCTGATCATCGCCATGCACAACAACAGCGAAGGCTACTCGATGACCGACGAGATCCCCATCAGCGACAAGGTCTCGGTGAAGGAGGCCGCGCATCCCCGCGAGTTCATGCTGGCCACGGACCCGGCCGATTTCGAGATCCTGTCGCGGTCCATCTACAACGTGGTCCTGCAGCAGAAAGCCCCGCCGGACGACGACGGCAGCCTTTCGCGCCTATGCGCGGCCCGCGGCATACGCTATGTGAACATCGAAGCGTCCCTGGGGCTGGCCGATAAGCAGCGCCGGATGATCGAGTGGCTGGATGGCGCCCTGCCGGCGCGGCGTTAGCGCTTCACCTCCGTTGCCAACCAGGCTTTCAGTTCGCCGTCGAGTTGCTTGAAGAGGTCCGGCATTTCCGGACCCAGCGTGCGCCGCTCCCCGGGGTCCGTGCGGACGTTGTAGAGCGAGCGGTGGCCCCCGACGACCAGCAGTTTGTGGTCCCCGCGCATGGCGGCGGCCATGTCGACGCCTTCGATGCGGAAGTCCCAGAAGAGAGTCCTTTCGGGACCGTTCGAACGGCCGAGCCAGACATCGAGCATGTTGGCTCCATCCACTTTCCAGGCAGGGTCCGGCTTGGAGCCGGCGGCGGCAACGAAGGTGGGCAGGATATCGATGTTGTGCATGGGCACTGTGCTTCGCTTGCCGGCCGGCACATGGCCCGTCCAGCGCACGATGCCAGGCTCGCGGATACCGCCCTCTTCGAGGCTGCGCTTTTGACCACGGAAAGGGCGATTGCTGTCGTGGAAGTTGGAGGCGCCCTCGTTGCCTTTTTCGAAGGTGGCGCCGTTGTCGCTGGTGAAGACGATGACGGTATCGCGGCCGAGGCCGGCCTGATCGATGGCCGCGACGATGCGGCCGATGGCGCGGTCAAGCCGGGTGATCATGGCGGCGTAGTTGGCGTTGAAGGGCTTGGACGGGTCCTTCTCGGAGAACTTGCCCTTGAAGCGCGCCACGTCTTCCTCGGGCGCTTCGATGAGGAAGTGCGGCTCGATGAAGGGCACGTAGAGCAGGAAGGGATTATTCCGGTTTTCGCCGATGAAGCGGACGGCCTCGTCGGCCAGAAGGTCGCAGCTATAGCCCTTGACGGGCTGCTCCTCGCGCCCGCGCCAGAGCTTCTTTGGAAAGTGTTCCCAGGCGTGGAGGGCATCCAGATAGCCGAAGGTCTCATCGAAGCCCTGGTCGAGCGGGTGGAGGAAGCCGCCATCGGCCATACGGCCCTTGTGCCACTTGCCGAAGAGCGCGGTGCGGTAGCCCTGCGCCTTGAGCGCCTCGGCCACGGTGACTTCGGTGGCCGGCAGGTCCATGCTGTTGTTGCGCACCCCGTTGTGGATGTTGTACTTGCCGGTCATGAGCGCGGCGCGCGAGGGAGCGCAGAGCGGGCAGGCGGTGTACCAGCGGTCAAAGATGGTGCCCTCGCGGCCCAGTTTGTCGAGGTTCGGCGTGGACCATTCCTTGCGCCCGTTGAAACCGACATCGCCCCAACCCATGTCGTCGGCGAAAAGAAAAACGAAGTTTGGCTTGCGCGTTTGGGCCATGCTCGCGGCCGGGGCCGCGGCCAGCGCCGTCAACATGCTTCTGCGTGAAATCATCCTCATTAGGCTACCCCATCCTATTCCTTGTATTCTGTACTGTGATGCTTACCCGCCGGGCCCTTCTTGCTTCCGGCGTTGCCGCCTCTGCCACCGCGCAGCGGCGGCGCGCTCCCAATTTTCTGATCCTGTTCACCGACGACCAGCGCTTTGACACCATCGCAGCGCTGGGGCACCCCGAGGTCCGCACGCCGAACATGGACCGGCTGGTCCGTTCCGGCATGGCCTTCCGCAAGGCCCACATCATGGGCGGAACCATTCCCGCCGTCTGCGCACCAAGCCGCGCCATGCTGATAACGGGCCAGGCGCTCTTCCATATCCACCGGAGCATCATCGCCCCGAACAACTTCCCGGCCAGCGAGCGGCGGCCGTTCGACATGTTCCCCGAGGTGCTGCGAAAGAACGGCTGGGCCACCTTCGCCACCGGCAAGTGGCACAACGGCGGCCCACTGCATGCCCGCGCTTTCTCCCACGGCGCAAGTATCTTCCTCGGCGGCATGCAGTACCATGACCGCGTTGACGCGAACCCTTTGGACCCGACAGGCCGGTATCCCAAGGACAAGATCACGGTCACGAGCACGTTCTCCAGCCAGCTTTTCGCCGACGCCGCCATCGACTTTCTGAAGAACCGTCCTCAAGACAAACCGTTCCTGCTCTACACTGCCTTCACCTCCCCGCACGATCCTCGCATGGCGCCTAAGCCCTACTCCGGCTGGTACAGCGCGGACAAGGTCGCACTGCCCAAAAACTTCCTGCCCCAGCATCCTTTCGACAACGGCGAACTGAAGGTTCGCGACGAACTGCTGGCCCCGTTTCCGCGCACACCCGAAGACACGCGCAAACAGATCGCCGAATACTACGCGATGATCTCCGAGGTGGACGCCCAGATCGGGCGCATCCTCGACGCGCTTGAAGCGAGCGGCGATTCGGAGAACACCTACGTCGTCTTCGCCGCCGACAACGGCCTGGCCGTGGGCCATCACGGCCTGATGGGCAAGCAGAACCTGTACGACCACAGCGTGCGCGTGCCACTGATCATCCGCGGCCCCGGCATCCCCAAGAACTCCATCTGCGACGCGCTCTGCTACCTGAGCGACGTCTGCCCGACCGTCATCGACCTGAGCGGCTCCACGATGCCCGACACCGTGACCGCCCGCAGCCTGCGGCCTCTGTTCACAAACCCGCGCGCCGCCCACCGCGACAGCCTGTTCTTTGCCTACCGCGACGTACAGCGCGGCGTTACGCAAGGCGACTGGAAGCTGATCCTCTACAACGTGGCCGGCAAGGAAACCGTCCAACTCTTCGACCTGAAATCCGATCCGTTCGAAATGAACAACCTGGCCGCGGCGCAACCCAAGCGTGTGGCCGGGCTGCGAACACTCCTGCAAAAACACCTGGCTGAGGCCGGCGACAGGGCCGACGTCACCAAGCCGGGCTGGGGCCTTACAGCATGACCCGAAGAACCTTCACCCTCACCGCCAGCGCCACCGCCGGCAGCGCCCTGGGCGCGCCGCAAGGCAAGCGCCCCAACATCCTCTTCTTCTTTCCCGACCAGTTGCGATTTGACTGGACCGGCGCCAACAAGTCCGTCGACGTCCGCACGCCCAATCTCAACGCCCTGGCCGCGCGCGGCGTGAACTTCCGCCGCGCCGTGGTGGCGTCGCCGCTCTGCGCGCCGTCACGCGCCTGCCTGGCATCGGGCCGCGAGTACGAACGCTGCGGCGTCCGCAACAACGGCCAGGACTATCCGGTGGAGCAGCGAACCTTCTACACTCTGCTGCGCGAGGCCGGCTATCACACCATGGCCTGCGGCAAAGTGGATCTTCATAAGAAGACCCAGGACTGGGGCCTGGACGGCCGCCGCCTGACACGCGAGTGGGGCTACTCGGACGCCATCGACAACGCCGGCAAGCATGATGCTATCCGAAGCGGCGCCAAGACTCCCAAAGATCCCTACATGGCGTACCTGCATGCGAGCGGCCTGGCCGCCACGCACGTTGAGGACTTCCATGAGCGGGGCCAGAAGGGCAACTACGCCCACACCGCGCCAACGCCGCTGCCCGAGGATGCCTACTGCGACAACTACATCGCCCGGAACGGCCTGGCGCTGCTTGACCGCGCACCCAAGGACAAGCCTTGGTTCCTGATGCTCAACTTTACCGGGCCCCACAGCCCGATGGATATCACGCGGCGCATGGACGGCCTTTGCCGGGGCCGCGAATACCCGCAGCCCAACGCCAACACGCAGTTCGACGCCAAGACCCACACGGCCATCCGCCAGAACTACTCGGCGATGGTGGAGAACATCGACGCCTGGCTGGGCATCTTTCTCCACCGCCTGAAGCAGCGCGGCGAACTGGACAACACGCTGGTTGTGTTTTGCAGCGACCACGGCGAGATGCTGGGCGACCACAACCGGTGGGGCAAGACCGTGCCGTATCAGGCTTCGATCGGCGTGCCGCTTGTGGTTGCCGGACCCGGTGTTCGCCGCGGCCACTCGACCGATGCGCTGGTGAGCCACATCGATCTGGCGTCGACGTTCCTGGACTGGGCCGGGATTCCGACGCCCGGCGACATGGACAGCCGTTCGCTACGCCCGGTGCTGGCGGGCGCGACGGACCGGCATCGAAGCCATGTGCGAAGCGGGCTCGATGAGTGGCGCACCGTCTGGGACGGGCGCTACAAGCTGACCCGGGGCTTCGCCCAAAGCGGCCTGTTCGACCTGGCGCGGGACCCGGGCGAGAACGAGGACATCTCGGCTCGCGAGCCGGCCACGGTGGCGCGTCTTGAAAAATTGCTCAGCGGGTCACCTCCCAGGCCAGGTGCTTCAGCTCAGGGAGAATGAGTTTCTCCCAGGCCAGGCGCACGGCGGCGTTGGAGCCCGGTGTGGAGAAGACCACGCGGCCACGATAGACGCCGGCCGTGGCGCGCGACAGCATGGCGGCGGCGCCCACTTGTTCGTAGCTGAGCATGCGGAAGAGTTCTCCGAAGCCGGGCAGCGTTTTTTCAAGACGCCGCGCAAGGACGTCATACGTTGTGTCGCGTGGTGAGATGCCCGTGCCTCCGTTCCAGAGCACAACCTGTGTGTCGCCGGCGCAGAAGGTGTCGAGCATCAGGGCGACGTCGGCGGGCTCATCGGGAATGATCCGGTAGCCGCTTACGATGTGGCCGGAGGTTTCGATGGCGTGACGGAGGAACTGGCCGTTGAGATCCGTTTCCGGCGTGCGCGTGTCGCTGACGGTGACGATGGCGATGTGGACCGGGCCCTTGGATTCGGCCTTCGATTTGTGGAGGGTGGCGCTCATCGGAGGCTCCCGGTTGTCAACAGGCGGAGTTTGTTGAAGGTGGCGGCCTTGGGCACTCCCTCGCGGTCGTGGCTCGGAATGGGGAGCCTGTTGACGGTGGCGACTGTGGACACTCCCTCGCGGTCGTGGCTCGGAATGGGGAGCCTGTTGACGGTGGCGACTGTGGACACTCCCTCGCGGTCGTGGCTCGGAACGGGGAGCCTTTTGAAGGTTGCGACCTTGGGCACTCCCTCGTGGTCGTGGCTCGGAACGGGGAGCCTGTTGACGGTGGCGACTGTGGACACTCCCTCGCGGTCGTGGCTCGGAATGGGGAGCCTGTTGACGGTGGCGACCTTGGGCACTCCCTCGCGGTCGTGGCTCGGAACGGGGCGTGGTTCCGGGGCGCGGGGATTAGGGGTGTTCATCGGAGGCTCCCGGTTCTCAACATGCGGAGCCCGTTGAAGGTGACCAGCAGCGTGGCGCCCATGTCCGCGGCGACGGCCATCCAGAGGGTGGCCAGATCGAGGAATGCCACTACCAGGAAGATGAGCTTGGTGGCTAGGGCGAAGGCGACGTTCTGCTTGACGATGGCAAAGGCCCGGCGTGAGTGATGGATGAGGGCGGCGATGCGGCGGAGGTCATCGGTGACCAGGACGACGTCCGCGGTTTCGAGCGCGACATCGGTGCTGCGGGTTCCGACGGCGATGCCGAGCGAGGCGGCGGCGAGGGCTTGCGCATCATTGATGCCGTCGCCGACCATGGCCACCGCGCCGTGGCGGGTGCGGAGTGAGGCGATGTGGTTTGCCTTGTCCTCCGGCAGGAGTTCCGCGTGGGCCTGATCGAAGCCGAGTTCCGAAGCGACGGCGCGGGCGGTTGCCGGGTTGTCTCCGGTGAGCATCACAAGCGTGCCGATCCCCTGGCCGCGCAGGGCGTGGACGGCTTCGGCGGCTTCCGGTTTGGGCAGATCCGTGAGGCCGATGCGGGCCCAGGGGCCGTCGGCGCCGCCGCAGAAGACGGCGGTGTGGCCACTGTCTCCGGCGGTTTCGGCAACGCCGTGTCTGGCGGCGAGCATGCGGCTGCTGCCGATCCAGAATGCTTCCCCGTCGATGGTGGCTTCGGCGCCGAGCCCCGGCAGGGCTTGGAATCCGGCCGAGGGCGCGGGGCGGATGCCCTGTTCCTGGCAGTAGCGGAGGATGGCGCGGCCGAGCGGGTGTTCGCTCGACTGCTCGATGGAGGCGACGCGGCGCAGAACGTCCTCCGTCTTGTGGCCGTTGAGCGGTTCGAAGGCTTCGACGCGAGGCTGGCCGGCGGTGAGGACGCCGGTCTTGTCGAAGGCGATAGCGCGAATGCGGGAGGCGATCTCGAGATAGGCTCCGCCCTTGATGAGCATGCCGCGACGGGCGGCTGAGGCGAGGGCGGCGGCGATTGTCACGGGCGTCGAAATCACCAGGGCGCAGGGGCAGGAGATGAGCAGGATGACCATGCTCTGGTAGAACCAGTGCGGCCAGCGGCCATCAAACAGGGGCGGCACCAGCGCGACGGCGGCGGCGAGCGCGATCATGACCGGGGTGTAGATGCGGGCGAAGCGTTCGAGGAACTGTTCCGAGGGAGCGCGGCGGGTCTGGCAGGATTCGACCATGCGGACGATGCGGGCGAGCGTAGTGTCGTGGGCGGCGCGGGTGGTGCGGATGTCGAGAAGGCCTTCGCCGTTGACGGAGCCGGCGTAGACAGAATCGCCCGGGCGCTTGAGGACGGGGACGGACTCGCCGGTGATGGGCGCCTGATTGACGCCGGAGGCGCCGGCGGAGACTTCGCCGTCGAAGGGGATGCGTTCGCCGGGGCGGACGCGGACGGTGGCGCCGACCGGAACGCGGTCAAGCGGGGTGCGGTGTTCGTGGTCGTGGTGGACGACGGAGGCTTCACGGGGACCGGCGTTGAGGAGCTGGCCGATGGAGCCGCGCGCTTTGGCGAGGCTCCAGGATTCGAGCAGATTGGCGAGGGAGAAGAGGAAGGCGAGAGTGGCGCCTTCCGACCATTGGCCCAGATAGATGGCTCCGGCGATGGAGATGGAGACCAGGACGTTCATGTCCGGCCGGCGGTGGCGGATGGCAAACCAGGCCTTGGGCAGGAAGTAGTACATGCCGGAGGCGATGGCCATGGAGCAGAGAGCGATGGCGCGGGCGGAGTGGGCCTCATCTTCGTGGGAGAGGAAGGCCAGGGAGGAGTTGCCGCTGCGCAGGGCGTGGTCGACCATGGTCCCCAGGACGGCGAGGCCGCTGGCGATGGTGAGCACGGAGCGGCTGTGGGTGGCGAGCCAGGAGGCGGCGGGACCGGCGGTGGGCTGGTCGCGCCAGGGTTCGGCGCGGAGGCCGGTTCCGGCGACGGCTTTCTGGATGGCCGGAGCGTCGATGAGCTCGGGATCGAGTTCGATGGTCATACGGGCATTGACCACATCGAAGGCAAGGCCGAGGACGCCTTGGCGGCCATCGAGGGCATGGCGGAGGAGAGAGACCTCCTCGGCGCAATCGAGGCCGTGGACCCGGAAGCTGAGCGTGGAGGCCGGCATCTAATCGACCTCCTGGCGGCGGATGGCGTGGCCTTCGAGAAAGGCGCAGTGGCGCACGAAGCCGAGGCGTTCATAGAGCCGGATGGCAGTATGGTTGCGCTGTTCGACGTTGAGGACGATGTTGTGGATGCCGTCCTGCTGGAGGGCCTGGACCACGGCGGTGGTGCAGGCGGCGGCGAGGCCCTGGTTGCGGTATTCGCCGTGGGTGATGACGTTGCCGATGGCGGCGGCTCCCCAGGTGCGGGATGCGAGGTGGATGCCGGCGGCGGCCACCAGCTCACCGTCGCGTTCGACGCCGCGGAAGTAGCCGGTTTCCACCTGCCGGCGGGCAAAGGCGTCGCCGCCGCCGAAACGGTAGAGGGCTTTGATCTCTTCGGAGCGCGAGGCAGGGAGGGTGATGACATCGTTGGCCCGGGCCGGCCGGAGCGCTTCCAGACTCATGCGCCACATGGGAAGAGGGTCCGGGAAGTCGTAGTACTTACTAACATCATCGAGAAACTCGGGGTGCACATTAATATAGGCCGGGGAGAGAGAGATCTCCCGCAGCAGGGCCTGGCAGGGGCCGAGCAGGAAGAGGACGGTATAGTCCGGGAGACCTTTGAAAATGAGGGCCAGCGAGTTCCCGTCGGCGTACCATTCGCAGCATTCAAAGAAGCCCGGTTCGAGATCGGCGACCGGGTAGGCCGACCAAGCGGGATCCTGATTTAGTAATGCGAAGATCTCGTCCCGGTCCGAAATGCGTCTCAAGTGAGTAACTCTCGCACCACGCTGCCGTGGACATCGGTGAGCCGGTAATCGCGGCCCTGGAAGCGGAATGTGAGGCGGGTATGATCGAAGCCCAACTGGTTGAGCATGGTGGCATGAAGGTCATGGACGTGGACCTTGCCGCGGGTGACGTTGAAGCCGAGTTCGTCCGATTCGCCGTGGGTGATGCCGGGCTTGAAGCCGCCGCCGGCGAGCCACATGGTGAAGGCGTTGGGATGATGATCGCGGCCATCGGAGCCGCCCTGGACCATGGGGGTGCGGCCGAATTCCCCGCCCCAGACGACGATGGTGTCCTTGAGGAGGCCGCGTTGTTCGAGATCGGTGACGAGGGCGGCGGCGGCCTGATCCGTGTTCCTGCAGTTTTCCTGAATGTCCTTGACGAGGCTGCCGTGCTGGTCCCAGGCTTCGTGATAGAGCTGGACGAAGCGGACGCCTTTTTCGACGAGGCGGCGGGCGAGCAGGCAGTTATTGGCGAAGGAGGGTTTGCCGGGGACGGCGCCGTAGAGGTCGAGCGTGTGCTGGGGCTCCTTTGAGATATCCATGACTTCGGGGGCGACGCTTTGCATGCGGAACGCCATTTCGAAGGAGCTGATGCGGGTGGCGATTTCGGGATCGCCGACGGTATCGAGCCGCATGCGGTTGAGGCGGCCGAGGGTATCGAGCGAATCGCGCTGGAGCTGGTTGTCGACGCCGGGCGGGTTGGCGAGGTAGAGAACGGGCTCGCCGGAGCCGCGGAACTGGACGCCCTGATGGACGGTGGGGAGGAAGCCGGAGCCCCAGCAGGAGTTACCGCCGGAGGGTCCTTTTTTGCCGGAGGAGAAGACGACGAACGACGGAAGATCGCGGGTTTCGCTGCCGAGGCCGTAGGTGACCCAGGCGCCCATGGAGGGGCGGCCGAACTGCTGGGAACCGGTGTTCATGAGCAGTTGGCCGGGGGCGTGGTTGAAGGCGTCGGTGGTCATGCCACGGACGATGGTGAGCTTGTCGGCGATGCGGGCGGTGTGCGGGAGAAGCTCCGAAATTTCGGCGCCGGACTGGCCGTGGCGGGCGAATTTGAACTTGGGGCCGAGGAGTTTGGAGTTGGGGTTGATGAAGGCGGCGCGGTAGCCCTTGAGGAGATCGGCGGGAGGCAGGGTTCCGTCGAATTTGGCGAGTTGGGGCTTGTTGTCGAAGAGTTCGAGGTGGCTGGGCGCGCCGGCCATGAAGAGGAAGATGACACGTTTGGCGCGGGCGTCGAAGTGGGGCTTCTTGGGCGCGAGGGGGTCCGTGGAGGCGGCGCCGGCGAGTTGGGCGAGGGCCATGCCACCGAGACCGATGCCGCACTGTTCGAGGAACCAGCGGCGGCTGACTTCGCCGGCGGGACGATTTTTCCAAAGATGGTCCTGGCAGTTCATGGCTTATTCCTTTGTGATGGTCTCGTCGAGGTTGAGGAGGACGCGGGCGACGGAGGTCCAGGCGGCGAGTTGGACGGGGTCAGAGGCTTTGGGGGCGTCGGCACCGAGGATGGGTTTGGCGTCGAGTTCACCTTTGGCGAGGCGGGTGCGGCTGCGTTCGAGGAGGGCGAGAAGTTCCCGGGATTCATCGGCGGTGGGGGGGCGGGAGACGCAGCGGCGGAAGGCGTAGGCGGCGCGTTCCTGGTCCGACTTGCCGCCGTTTGCGAGGGTGTTGGAGGCGAGGGCGCGGGCGGATTCGAGGAACATGGGCTCATTGAGGGTGGTGAGGGCTTGCAGCGGCGTGTTGGAGCGGGTGCGGCGGACGCAGGCGAAATCGCCGTTGGGGGCGTCGAAGTTCTGGAGCATGGGATAGGGCACGCTGCGATAGCGGAAGGTGTAGAGGGCGCGGCGGTAGCGGTTGGTGTCCTTTTCCTCCTTCCAGATCTTGGGGCCGTAGGAGGTGGGCGGCTGGAAGAGGAACTCGGGGGCGGGCGGGTAGACAGCGGGTCCGCCGAGTGCGGGGTTGAGCAGGCCGCTGGCGGCGAGGGCGATATCGCGGACGGCTTCAGCATCGACACGGAAGCGGGGGCCGCGGGCGAGGAGACGGTTGTAGGGGTCGCGCTGGAGGAGTTCGGGGGTTACCTTGGAGGTCTGGCGGTAGGCGGCTGAGTTGACGATGAGGCGGTGGAGATCCTTGATGGACCAGTTGCGGTCCATGAATTCGACGGCGAGCCAGTCGAGGAGTTCGGGATGGGAGGGGGCGGGGCTTTGGCGGCCGAGGTCCTCACTGGTTTCGACGATGCCTGTGCCGAAGTAGGCCTGCCAGACGCGGTTGACGAAGCTTCGGGCGGTGGTGGGGGCATTGCGGCTGGTGAGCCATTGGGCGAAGCCGAGGCGATTGGCCGGGGCATCCTTGGGCAGTTCATTGAGGAAAGCAGGGACACCGGAGGCCACTTCCTTCTGGGGTTTGAGGAAGTCGCCGCGCATGAGAATGCTGGTGGCGCGGGCTTCGGTGCGCTCGGTGAGGATGAGTTGGGAGTGGCCTTCGGGGTGGGTGGCGAGGATGCCGGCGATGGTCTGATTGGTGTCGCGCCAGGCGGGTACGGTGGTGCGGTAGAAGGCGAAGAGGGCGTCGTTTTGCGCGCCGGTGCGGACGGCGGCGGGGAGATCGAGGATGCGGCGGATGGCGGCGGGAACTGGGTCGAGAGCGGGGGCGGCGGCATCGGTGGTGGAGAGACGGAAGCGGCCGAGGTTGTAGTTCTGGTTGTCGTCGGAGTTCCAGCCGCCGTGCCGCTGGCTGAGATAGACGATGACTTCGTGTTTTTTGGCGTCGATGGGTTTTTCGAAGAAGAAGACGGCGGTGCGGGGCAGGTTGCGTTCGAGCGGACCGGCGTCGTGGCCCCAGGCGGTGTCGTCTTTGCCATCGATGGCAAATTCGATGGGTCCGGTGATGCGTTTGGCGTTGTCGGACTTGTCGAAATAGATGGGGTCGATTGGGCGCTGTGGCAGGTTGATGTCAGCGGCGGCGCGGGTGATGCGGACGGGGGTGGGTTTGGCGGCGGCGTCGTTGCGGGGTTGCAGTTCGACGGTGATTTCGCTCAGGGCACCGGTGCCTTTGATGGAGCGGCCGGGGCCGCCAAGGGGGAGATTGGGGTCATTGAGGAGCTCAAGACGGAGCGCGGTGAGGCTGGCGGCCGTGGTGTCGAGGGTTAGTTTGACTTTGTGCTTGGTGGGGGCGTAGCCGGCGGCGAGGAGTGAGTTGTCTTTCTGGAGGAGATATTTCTGGCCGCCGGTGGAGATGTCCTCGGCGGCGGGGCGGACGGTGGTCCAGGGGGTGAGGCCGGAGGAGGCGGAGCGCTCCCAGGCCTCCATATCTTTTTGCCAGTTGGGGTTGCGGTGCTTGAGCTCCGCTTCGAGGTCCCGGACGCGGCGGAAGATATCGGCGCGGCGGGCCTGTTCTTCCGTGGTGTAGACGGTGGCGCTGCCTTCGTGGGAGTTATTGAGGAACGCGAAGAGCTTGTAGTATTCCTCCTGCGTTAGAGGATCGAACTTATGATTGTGGCACTGGGCGCACTGGATGGTGACGCCGAGCATGGATTTGCCGACGGCGTCCATGCGGTCAAACATGGCTTCCATGCGGAACTGTTCGGGGTCGATGCCGCCTTCCTCATTGATCATGGAGTTGCGGAGGAAGCCGGTGGCGACGATTTGATCCTGGGTGGGATTCGGGAGAAGGTCGCCGGCGAGTTGTTCGGTGATGAAGCGGTTGTAGGGAAGGTCCCGGTTGAAGGCGTTGACGACCCAATCGCGGTAGAACCAGACCCAGCGCTGCTTATCCTTTTCGAAGCCGTCGGAATCGGCATAGCGGGCGGCATCGAGCCAGTAGCGGGCCCAGCGTTCGCCGTAGTGGGGGGACTTGAGGAGGCGCTCGACCTGCTTCTGGTACGCATCGCGGGACTTGTCGCGGAGGAAGGCGTCGGCTTCGGCGGGGGTGGGCGGGAGACCGGTGAGGTCGATTGAGAGGCGGCGAAGGAGGGTGATGCGATCGGCTTCGGGGGCGGGGGTGAGTTTTTCCTGTTCGAGGCGGGCGAGGATGAAGCGGTCGATGGGGTTGCGGGCCCAGCGGGTGTCGCGAACGGCGGGCGGTGCGGACTTGACGGGGGCGACATAGGCCCAGTGCTTGCGGATTTGGGCGGCGGGGACGGAGGCGGTGTCGGGCCAGACGGCTCCCTGATTGATCCAGTCGCGGATGAGGGTGATGGCGCGGGCATCGAGAGGGGGAAGGCCCATGGGCATGCGGGCCTGGTCGCCGAGACCGGCGACGCGCTGGTAGAGGGTGCTGCCGGCGGCGCGGCCGGGGTGGAGGATGACGCCGGACTGGCCGCCTTTGAGGGCGAGGGCCTTCGAATCGAGCCGAAGTTGGCCGAGTTGGGCTTTGGCGCCGTGACACTGGTGGCAGCTTTTCTCGAAGATGGGCTGGATGTCGCGGGTGAAGTCGATGGGGGACTGGGCGGGCGTGACGGCGGCCGCGAGGAGGGCGAGTGGGAGGAGGCGTCGGAAGAACACGCGCAAAACGGACTCGCCCCGGCTTTCGTTGAGGCGCGTCTTTCCGGGTGTTTGGAGCCGCGCCGGGGCGGCCTGTGCGCTGGGGGCCTGGGTCATGGATGATACCCATTTTATATCGCGCGGGGCGGGTTGGGGTGGAATTGGACACACTTCGGGCCTGGTGTGTGGCGTTCCGGGCCTGTTTGCGGGGTGATCGGACATCGTTTGGGTGGCGCGGTTACTCCTTTGTGGGCTTGGGACCCGGGTTGGGGGCCGGTTCGGGGCCGGTTTTGGGACCGGTCTTGGGGTGATTGCCGGGCGAAGTTTGGCGCAGGTTGGAAACGAACCTGGCCATGAGGGGGGAGGGCTCGGCGAAGGTGTCGAGGATGTTGAAGGGTTCGGGTGCAGGGGTGGGACGCGGTTTGTTGGGCGGGCGTTCGTCGAGGGTCTGGCGGAGAAGTTTTTCGAGTTCGGCGCGGAGCAGGCGGGCGTGGCGGTGGGAGCGGTCGCGTTCGCGGAGGGCGGTGACGTAGGCCGGGCAGGTGTTGAGGCGGATGTAGGTGTTGGCGAGGATCTGGTGCTCGGTGGGGTTCTTGGTGTTGTAGCGGATGAGGTTGTTGCGGGCCTCGTTCCGGTTGTCGATGAGGAGGGCTTCTTCGAAGCGCTCGGCTCGTTGGATGTGCCAGAGTTCGGAGGCGAGTTGATCGACGAGGTGGCGGTGGACTTGGGGGATGAGGTAGTGGTCGTGGAGTTCCTGCCGGAGTTCGTCGAATTCTTCCTGGGATTCCCAGGGGAGGACCCGGCCTTTGGCGTAGAGGCCGTGTTTGAGGGAGTTTTGGGCGGACCGGGATTTACCTTGAGGGGTAACGGGTCCGGTTGAGAGGGCGCCGTTGGCGCGCGAGGTTTCGGATTGACGTAGGGTAGCCATGGTTTGTTCTCCGTGCTGATTTTACGGAGCGGGGGGATCGGGATTTCCTTCTGTTGTTTGTAATTTGTTGAAAACAGACTGGAAATAAAGTTTCAGAGTTTGTGATCGCGGGGATTGGTCAGGTGCATCAATCCAGGCGGGTGAGGGCGAGATAGCGGATTTCCGCCACCTGGGCGCCTTTGATTTCGGTGGCCCGGAGGGTTAGGGGACCCCGGTGCTGGGCGAGGAAGATGGGGCCGAGGGTCATGGGGCGGAAGTCCTTGACGAGGGATTCGCCGCCGCGGGGGGCGCGGTCGTCGGAGGCGCCGAGGGCGGGCGGGTTGTGGGGTTCGGTGATGCGGGCGGTGAGGCGGGCGTCTCCGAATGCGAGTTCGATGGTGGAGCCGGTGTCGGCGGCGGGGCAGGCGTAGTAGATTTCGGCATGGAAACGGCCGGGGCGGGCGACTTCGATATCGAAAGTGATGGAGTCCCCGGGCCTGGTCCAGTTGGTGAAGTAGGAGCAGTTGGGGGCTGGCGCGCTGCGGCGGACTCCGCCGTGGGGCACTCCATCGCGGGCCGGGAGGCGGGTGGTGCGGGAGTAGCCGACGGGGTAAGGCCGCGGGTCGGCGAGGGGCGGGAGGACGGTGCGGGCGAATTCGGCGGCGGCGGCTTTGAGCCGTGTGGCGATGGCGGGTTGAGCGGCGGCGATGTCGCGGTCCTGGCCGGGGTCGGCCGGGAGGTCGAAGAGGCGGCCGTCGGGATCGAGGCGGTATTGCTGGGTGCGGACGCTGACGCGGTTGCGCCAGGCGGTGAAGATCATGCGGTCCTGCCAGGGGGCGGCGGGATTGGCGAGGAGCGGCTGGAGATTGCGGCCGTCGAGAGGCTTTTCGGCACGGATGGGAATGCCGGCGAGAGCGGCGAGGGTGGGCAGCAGATCGATGGCGGCGGCGATTTGCGGGATGCGGGTCCCCTGGGCGATGTGGCCGGGCCAGCGGATGAGGAGCGGGGAGCGGATGCCGCCTTCATCCAGGTTGCCCTTGCGGCCCTTCATGCCGCCGTTCCAGCGCCAGCTTTGCGGACCGTTGTCGCTGAAGTAGACGACGATGGTGTCATTGGCGAGGTTCAGGGATTGGAGATGGGCGAGAACCCGGCCGACGTTGGCGTCGAGGTTCTCCATCATGGCGAGGACGCTGCGGGTGATGGGGAGGCTCTCCTGTTGGGGGTCGCGGGCTTTGAGCGGGGGGTCGAGGGCGGCAAACTTGTCGAAGTACCGGCCGGGCACCTGATAGGGAGAATGGGGCGTGTTGAAGGGCAGGTAACAGAAGAAGGGGCGGGTGTGGTGCTGGCCGATGAAGCGCAGGGCACGGTCCGTGATGATGTCGGCGATGAAGCCGCGGGCGCGGACGATTTCGCCGTTGTGTTCGAGTTCGGGGTTGAAGTACTGGCCCCAGTGGCCTTCGGTGAATCCATAGAATTCATCGAAGCCGCGGGCGTTGGGATGGTAGGGGTGTTGGGAGCCGTTGTGCCATTTGCCGAAGGCTCCGGTGGCGTAGCCGGCGGACTTGAAGGTCTGGGCGATGGTGTGTTCGTCGGTGTTGAGGCGCTCTTCCCCGGTGCTGACGCCGCGGACACCGCCGCGGCCGTGGTAGCGGCCGGTGAGAAACTCGGCGCGGGTGGGAGCGCAGACGGGGCAGACGAAGAAGCGATCGAAGAGGGCGCCGTCGCGGGCGATGGAGTCGATGTGGGGCGTGGCGAGGTTGGTGTTGCCGTTGATGCCGAGATCGCCCCAGCCCTGGTCATCGGCAAGCATGACGACGATGTTGGGCCGGCGGCGGGACTGGGCCGGCACAGGGGCCGCGGCCAGTGCGGCCAGCCACTGACGTCTGGATATTCCGATCATTGGGGGTTTCTCCTTCGCCATTCAAAGAGCGCGACGCCGGCTGCCACCGAGACGTTGAGCGAGGCGATGGCTCCAGCCATGGGGATTCTGACGAGAACGTCGCAGTGTCTGGCCGTCTGCTGGTGCAGGCCGTGGCCTTCGCCGCCGAGGACGATGGCCGCGGGCGCGTTGTACTCCACACGGTCGTAGGCGACGGCGCCGCGTTCGTCCAAGCCGTAGATCCAGTAGCCCTGCTCCTTCAGCTCTTCGATGCAGCGATTGACGTTGGTGACCTTGACCAGGGGAAGGTGCTCGAGGGCGCCGGCGGCGGCTTTGGCGACGGTTTCGGTGACACCGGCGGCGCGGCGTTCGGGGATGATGACGGCCGCGGCTCCGGCGGCATGGGCGGTGCGGACGATGGCGCCGAGGTTGTGGGGATCTTCGATGCCATCGAGGATGACGAGGAGTCCACGGGCGGCGGCGGCGGCTTCAAGAGTGGTGGCGGACTGGGCGGCGGCAAAAGCGGCGACGCCCTGATGGGTGGCGGAGGCGGTGGCGCGATCGAGGGCGGCGCGGGGTTCAAAACGGAGGGGGACTTTGCGTTCGCGGCAGAGGTCGATGATTTCCTGAAGGCGCGGTCCGCCGGCGCCTTTGGCGACGAGAACACGATCGATGGGGCGGCCGGCGAGCAGGGCTTCCCGCACGGGATGAATTCCAGCAAGCACGCTCATACGGCAAAGCTCATAATGTTAAATGGTAACGCCAACCCGGCGCATGGAGCCGGAGGCCGGGAGCCATGAGCGAGACAGGACAGCAACTACCCAACAAGCTGTATTTCCGCATGGGCGAAGTGAGCCGCATGGCGGGGGTGGAGCCGCACGTGCTGCGGTATTGGGAGAGCGAGTTTCCGGGGATTGAGCCGAAGAAGGCGGGGAGCAATCACCGGATGTACCGGCGGAAGGACGTGGAGCTGATCCTGCAGATCAAACATCTGCTCTACGAACAGCGGTTTACGATTGAGGGGGCTCGGAAGCATCTGGCCAATGCGAGGAGCCGGAAGAAGGCGGCTCCCGTGGCGGGGGCGGCGGCTCCGGGGGTGCAGGCGAGCCTGTTTGGAGCCGCGGCGGGGGCGACGGTTGAGATGGCTCGGCTGGAGCCGATCCGGCGCGAATTGGTGGACCTTTTAACCCTACTAAAGGATGCGTAATAGAGGGGGTGGGGTAGCCGATAAGTTCATGTGGCGGATTGCCGTGCATGATCTGGCTGACACGCATTAACCGGGTTCCGATCGTCCTGAACTGCGACCTGATCGAACATCTTGAAACGACACCTGATACGGTGATCACTCTCACGAACGGGCAGAAGTTCGTGGTAACGGAGGCGCCCGAGGAAGTGGTTCGCCGGACGGTTGAGTACCGGCGGAGTCTGCGCGCCGAGGCGGCGGCCTGATGGCAGCCCCGGCCAAGCCGGCATTGAAGCCGGACTATGGGACCGTTCTGGGCCTGGCGGTGGCGGCGCTGGGGATTGTGGGCGGGCTGTTGCTTGAGGGTGGAAACATCAGCGACGTGGCGCAGTTGACCGCGGGCCTGATTGTGGCGGGCGGCACGCTGGGGGCGGTGATGGTGAACACGCCGCTGGATACTCTGGCGGGCGGGGCGCGGCAGTTGCTGGGCGTGTTCACGGACAAACCCAGGACAGGGCGGGCGGTGATCGATGAGATTATCGAGTACGCGTCGAAGGCGCGGCGGCAGGGGCTGGTCTCCCTGGAGGCGGAGGCGGCGCGGGCAACGGATCCATTTCTGAAGAAAGCGCTGACGCTGGCGGTGGACGGCTGCGATCTGGGCGAGTTGCGGAAGATGATGGAGCTTGAGATTTCCGCGCACGAAGAGCGGGGCGGGGCCGAGGCGAAGTGCTTCGAGGCGGCGGGCGGGTATGCACCGACGATCGGAATCATCGGCGCGGTGATGGGGCTGATCCAGGTGATGAAGAACCTGGAGGACATCAAGGAAGTGGGGCACGGGATCGCGGTGGCGTTCGTGGCGACGATTTACGGCGTGGCGCTGGCGAACCTGTTCCTGCTGCCGGCGGCGAACAAGATCAAGGCGAAGGTGCACCAGGAGGCGATGCTCCGGGAGATGGCTCTGGAGGGGATTATCGGGATTGCGGAGGGGCTGAATCCGAAGCTGATCCGCAGCAAGCTGGAGAGCTATCTGCCGGCGGAGGAGCCGGCGAAGGGGAAGGCGGCGGCGGGGGCGGCTGCCCTGCGGCGGGCGTAACGGACGATGTCGCGGCGCAAGCCACACGCTGAGCACGAGAACCACGAGCGGTGGCTTGTGTCGTATGCGGACTTCATCACTTTGCTGTTCGCGTTTTTTGTGGTGATGTTCGCCAACAGCCAGTCGGATAAAGGCAAAGTGGCTGAGTTGTCGCGTTCGATGAAAGAGGCGTTCGAGAGCGGGGCGCTGCAGCGTGCACTTTCGGGGATGTCGGGGGATCACAAGATTCCGGGAGAGAAGGACCAGAAGCATGACTCGGCCGCGGCGGAGATGGCCCGGGCGGAATTGGTTCCGTCGCTCCACCGGTTGAACGAGGTGCTGAAGCAGGAAGTGTCGGAGGGGAAGGTCCAGGTGGATCTGGAGGCGCGGGGGCTCGTGATCAGCATGCGGGAGGCGGCGTTTTTTCCGCCGGCGAGCGACCAGTTGAACGAGGATGCGCTGCCGATTATCGAGAAGGTGGCGGCATCGATTGCGGCGGTGCGGAATCCGGTGCGGCTTGAGGGCCACACGGATTCGACACCGATCCGGTCGGCGCGGTTCCAGAGCAACTGGGAGCTTTCGGCGGCGCGCAGCATTGCGATGCTGGAGGTGCTGGCGGAGATGTTCGCGATTTCGCGGAGCCGGATGGCGATTGTGGGCTTTGCGGACACGGTTCCGGTGGCGCCGAACGACACGGCGGAAGGACGCCAGCAGAACCGGCGGGTGGATGTGGTGATCCTGAACGACTTTGGCGGGAAGTCGGAGCCGGTGCAGAAGCAGGACGAGGGGAAGGGTAAGCCTTCCGCGGAGTTGTCTCCGGTGGTGGAAGTTCCTGCCGCGCCCGCGCGTGCGTCGGTGACGGGCCTAGAGGCGCGAACGCCGATGACGGGCCTAGAGGCGCGAGCGCCGATGACGGGCTTAGAGGCGCGAGCGTCGGTGACGACCTTAGAGGCGCGGACGCCGGCTGTGCGCGCGGCGGCTCCGCTTCCGACGCGGATTGCGGATTTGCCGGAGGAGCGCCCGCGGGTTGCGGCCGGGCCGGGGCGCGGAGCGGCGGTGGAGACATCGGCGGCTGCCTATGAGGCTGTGGCGAAGCCGAGCGCGTTCGGGCCCACGATGCGCAAAAAGCGGTAGCCGGAGTGTCTGTATACTCTTGGCATGCAGTACGCATCCATGTTTCGCGCGGCCGCACTGGCCGGTTTTGTGTTTGTGCTGTGGGCGGCGCAGGCGCCCCCGCCGCAGACGTTGACGCTGGAAAAGGTGAAGGACGGGCTCTGGAACATTCAGGGCTCGGGCGGCAACGTGGCGGTGTTTCCCACCGAAGAGGGCACGGTGATCGTGGACGACAAGTTCACGCAGGATTTCGACCAGATTCTGGCGAACGTCAAGAAGGCGACGGATAGGCCGGTGCGGTACGTGATCAACACGCATCATCACGGCGACCACACGGGCAGCAACGCGAAGATGCTGGGAATCGCCGAGGTGATCCTGCACCGGAACGCGCGGGACAACATGGCTCGCGGCAAGCAGCCGGGGGCGCCGCGGGTGGCGTTCGCGAACGAGGCGTCGCTGTACCTGGGCGGGCGTGAGGTGCGGGCCCGGCACTTCGGGCGGGGCCATACGAACGGCGACGCGATCGTGTATTTCCCGGATCTGAAGACGATTCACACGGGGGATCTGTTTGTGGCGAACATTCCGCTGCTGGACACGAACAACGGGGCGAGCGCGGTGGAGTGGATCCGGACGATTGACCGGACGCTTGAGGCGTGGGACTTCGACACGGTGATTCCGGGGCATGGGCCGATCATGAAGCGGGAGGACCTGGTGGCGTGGAAGCGCACGTTCGAGGGGCTGCGGGAGAAGGTACTGAGCCTGCGCCAGCAGGGACGTTCGCGCGACGAAGTGCTGGCGGAGCTGGCGTTAGAGAAGATGGAACTGCCGGCGTGGCGGGTGGCTCCGCTGGCGCCGGGGGCGGCGCGTCCGCAGACGTTCGAGGCGGCCAGTCAGCGGTGGGGACGGATCCCGGGGCTGCTGTATGACGAGTTGGGGAAGTAGGCCGGGCGGCTACAGCTTTTCGGCGATCGATTTGCCTTGCAGGAACTGGAGCAGGTAGTCCGGCCCGCCGGCTTTGGAATCCGTGCCGGACATGTTGAAGCCTCCGAAGGGGTGGGCTCCGACCATGGCCCCTGTGCACTTGCGGTTGATGTAGAGGTTGCCGACGAAGAAGTGATCGCGGGCGTATTGGATCTTTTCGGGGTTGCGTGAGTAGAGAGCTCCGGTGAGGCCGTACTCGGAGTCATTGGCCAGTTCCATGGCGTGGGTGAAATCGCGGGCTTTGGCCACCGCGAGAACCGGCCCGAAGATCTCTTCCTGAAACAGCCTGTGGTGGGCTTCGATGCCGCTGAAGATGGTGGGCTGGATGAAGTAGCCTTCGCCGGGGGCGGCGGCTCCGCCGAGGGCGAGTTGGCCTTCCGAGCGCCCGGTCTCGATGTAGTCGAGAATGGTCTGGCGGGCGCGGCCGTTGATGACCGGGCCGAGGTTGTGGGCAGGGTCATCCGAGGGGCCGACGGTGAGTTTGGCGGCGGCGGCGACGAGCTTCGCGAGGAACTCATCGTGCACGGACTGATCGACGATGGCGCGCGAACAGGCGGAGCACTTCTGGCCCTGATAGCCGAAAGCGGCCTGCACCACTCCCGTGACGGCGGCATCGACATCGGCTTCGCTATCGACGACGATGGCGTCCTTGCCTCCCATTTCGGCGACCACGCGCTTGATCCAGCGCTGGCCTTTCTGGGGGCGGGCGGCGAGTTTATTGATGCGGAGGCCAACGTCCTTGGACCCCGTGAAGGAGACGAAGCGGGTGAGGGGATGGGTGACCAGAAGGTCGCCGATGGCGGCTCCGCTGCCGGGGAGGAAGCTGAAGGATTCGGCGGGGAAACCGGCTTCCAGCAGCACTTCGGCGAACTTGGCGCCGACGGTGGGGGTGTCGCTGGAGGGTTTGATGACGACGGTGTTGCCGGCGACGAGCGCGGCGACACTCATGCCGGCGAGGATGGCGAGCGGGAAGTTCCACGGCGGCACAATGACGCCCGCGCCGAGCGGGAGATAGACAAGGCGGCCGTGTTCGCCGGGCATCTGGACCAGCGGGCCCGGGTTGGCCCAATGCATCATCTGGCGGGCGTAGTATTCACAGAAATCGATGGCTTCCGAGACGTCGGCTTCGGCCTCATTCCAGGTCTTGCCGGCTTCATAGACGAGCCAGGCGTCGAATTCGAGCTTGCGGTCGCGGATGATGGAGGCGACGCGCACGGCGGCTTTGACGCGGTCCTCGACCGGGGTCCGGCTCCAGGCGGGGAAATTGGCGTGGGCGCGTTCGATGGCCTGTTGGGCCATGGCGGGCGTGGCCAGTTGATGGACGCCCACGATCTGGGCGGGGCGCGAGGGGTTGACGCTCTGAAGCTTGGCGTCCGTGGTGGCCTGCTCACCCGCGATGAGCAAGGGATACTCTCGGCCGAACCGGGCACGCACGGCGGCCTGGGCGGCGAGCATGGCCTGGACGTTGGCCGGGTTCGAGAAATCAGTGAAAGCCTGATTGGTGAAAGGTGGCAGAGTCAAATTGTTCCTCGCTGTGCATTACAGCTCAGGCTAGCCCTGGACGATGCGGCGGCCGCGTTCGAACAGTTCGGCGGCTTCGTCGGCGATCTCGCGGCCCTTGGCGTAGAGGTCGCGGCCACGGTCCAGCATGTCGCGGCCGGCATCCTCAATGGAGTCGCGGGCTTCGTCGGCTTTGCGGCCGATGAAGCGGCGGGTGTCGGCTCCTGACTGGGGCGCGAAGAGGATGCCGAGGGCGGCGCCGACGGCGGCGCCGGCAAAGAACCAGATGAGACGTTCGCCAGAGTTGTTTTGTGCCATAAGTACCATTGTATCGCGTGTCTCCGGCGCTGCTATTCTCGGAGGAACGATGAGCATGACAAACTCCGGGGCGTTGATGCGCGCAATCAAGGCGTTCCCGGTTCCCCGAGGGAGTGTGGCGATGTGGTGGTTCGGGCAGAACGGCTACATCATGAAGTCGCCGGAGGGGACTCTGGTTTCAACGGACCTTTACCTGAGCGATTCGTGCGAGGGGCTGGCGGCGTCCCTGGGGCTGGATTTGCGGCGCCAGGTTCCGATTCTGATTCCGCCGGAGGACCTGGAGGTGGACCTCTACACGTGCACGCACAACCATCAGGATCACACCGACCCGGCGACGATTGAAGGATTGCGGCACAAGGACACGATGATGTTCCTGGGGCCGCACCCTAGCTGCGACGTGTTTCGCGCGAGCGGCGTGGAGGAGGGACGGATTCAGCCGGCGTGGCCGCAGTGCCTGGTGGAGTTTCGCGACGTGGCGGTGCATGGAACGTTCGCGCTGCCGACGGACGACACGGATCTGAACCACATGGGGTTTGTGTTCCAGTTCGGCTCGCGGGGGCCGCGGGTGTATGTGACGGGTGACACGGACTACACGGAGCTGCTGGTGTCGGCAGCGCGCCACAAGCCGGATCTGGTGGTGACGTGCATCAACGGCGGGTTCAACAATCTCTCGCACTGGGAGGCGGCGGACATTGTGGGGAAGATCGGGCCGAAGGCGGCGATTCCGTGCCACTACGACATGTTCGCGGACAATCGCGTGGATCCGCGCCAGTTTGCCGCGTCGCTGAAACTGCGTGCGCCGGGCGTGGGTTATCAGGAACTGGGCTACGGCGAGCCGTTCGTGTTCAGCGTGGATTAGCCGCCAGACGCTAAGATGTAGGATTGTCTCGCATCTCGCTTTCCGAAACCTCCGCACCGGAACCCGTTAGTTGGCCGCAAGTGTATTGGGGCGTGGCGCTCACAACGCTCGCCACGCTGCTGCTTGAACTGGCGCTGACGCGGATTTTCTCGGTGATTTTTTACTACCATCTGGCCTTCCTGGCGATTTCGATCGCGTTGTTCGGGCTGGGCGCGGGTGGTGTGTTCTCGTATGTGGTGGCGGGCTGGCGGGGCTCGTTGTTCGGAAAACTGGGAACCCTGGCGGCGGCCAACAGCGTGGCGGTGGTGTTGTCGCTGATCTTCCTGCTGAGCGTGGAGGGCGAGCCGGGGAACCTGACTCTCGCGCTGGTCTACTTCGCAAGCGCGGTTCCGTTCACCTTTTCCGGCGCGATTGTGTCGCTGGCGATTTCGGAGACGGTCTCGCGGGTGGACCGGGTGTACTTCTTCGATCTTCTGGGCGCAGCGGGCGGCTGCCTGCTGCTGGTGCCTTTTCTCGACGTCTTCGGAGGTCAGAACACGCTGATCAGCGTGGGGGTGCTGTTTGCGGCCAGTTCGTCGGTGTGGTTCAACCTTGCGCGGAACGGGCGCGGGCGGGCGGCCGGGGCGGCGCTGGCGCTGGTGATTGTGGCGCTGATGATCTTCAACATCAAGCGCCCGATGATCGACGTGAAGTACGCCAAGGGTCAGAAGCTGCAGGGCGAGCGGTATGTGAAGTGGAACAGCTTTTCACGGATCGCCGTGGCTCCGGAGCCGGGTTCGACGCGGATGAGCATTGTGATCGATGCGGACGCGGCGACGGGGATCGCGGAGTTTGATTTCGACAAGCTGACGAAGGATGACCGCGAGGGGCTGCTGTATCAGGGCATGGGCTTCCCGTATGTGCTGCGGCCGGGAGCCAAGACGCTGATTATCGGGCCGGGCGGGGGATGGGACGTTTCGCGGGCGCTGGCTTCGGGGTCGAAGGATATCACGGGCGTGGAGATCAATCCGATCATCGCCGAGAAGGTGATGAAGGACCGGTTCGCCGATCTGAGCAAGCGGCTCTACTTCCGGCCTGAGGTGAGGATCGTGGTGGAGGACGGACGGGCGTTCGTGCGGCGTTCGACGGAGAAGTACCAGGTGATTCAGGCCACGCTGGTGGACACGTGGGCCTCGACGGCGGCGGGCGCGTTCGCGCTTTCGGAGAACAACCTCTACACAAGCGATGCGTTCCGCGACTATCTGGCGCACCTGACCGATGACGGGATCCTGGTGTTCACGCGCTGGGGATTCGAACCGCCGCGCGAATCGCTGCGTCTGCTGACGCTGGCGGACACGGCGCTGGCGGAACTGGGTGAGACGCAGACCTGGAAGCACGTGATTGTGCTGCGGGAGGACGGGCAGTTGATCAACGGCTGGGGCGCCCGCGACACGGTGTTGATTTCACGGAAGCCGTTCACGGCGGCCGATATCGACCGGACGCGGAGTGAACTGGCTGGCAGGATCCCGATTGTGTACCTGCCGGGGGACCGGCCGACGAATGCGTTTGGCGAGTATCTGCGGACCACGGATCCGGCGGGGTTCCTGGAGAGTTACCGGTTCGATGTGACCTCGGTGGACGACAACCGGCCGTTCTTCTTTTACACCGTGCAGCCGCGGGATTTGTGGGAGTTCGTGACCTCGATGTCGCGCGACAGCGCCGACTACAAGATCAACCGGGCGGTGCCGCTGTTGTTCGGGCTGATGGGGGTCAGCCTGGCGGCGACGGCGCTGGTGCTGGTGCTGCCGCCGCTGATGCTGGGCACGCGGCTGCCGGTGGAGCGCGGCATCCGGCGGTACCTTCTCTACTTTGTTTGTCTGGGGGCGGGGTACATTCTGATCCAGGTGGCGCTGATCCAGAAGTTCGTTCTGTTCCTGGGCCACCCCACCTATGCGCTGGTGGTGATTGTGTTCGCGATGCTGGTATCGAGCGGCGCGGGCAGTTACATGAGCCGGCGCCTGGTGCGCGCCGATGACGGCCGGCTGCAGGTGGTGCTGGGCTCGATTTCAGCGCTGGTGGCGCTGCTGGCGGTGAGCGCGGGCGTGATCACGGATGGCGCGGTGGGCTGGCCGCTGTGGGTGAAGATGGCGGTGTCGGTGGTGATGATCGCCCCGGCGGGCTTCTGCATGGGCATCCCGTTTCCGGCGGGCCTGGCGCGGCTGGAGGGCTGGCACAAGCCTTCGGTGCGGTGGGCGTGGTCGCTCAATTCGGCGTCGAGCGTGCTGGGCTCGGCGAGCGCGATTTTCCTGGCCATCTATCTGGGCTTGCGGGAAGCGATGTTGATCGGCGCGGCGCTGTACGTGGCGGCGCTGCTGCTTATCCGCGGCACTGCGCGGACAAGGCTCGCAGGCGGCGCATAGCGTCGTTGGCCCCACGACCGAAGTAGTCGTGCAGCAGGAGATACTCTTCGTAGACGCGCTGATAGACGGCGTGCGCCTGGGCGGACGGCTGATAGCCGCGGCTCTGGAGTCCGGCCATCGCGTTCGCGGCCTGGGCGATGGAGGCGAAAACGCCGCCGGCGACGGCGCCATGCATGGCCGCGCCGAGGCCTGAAGCCTGCAGCGAGCGCGGCAGGGCAATCTGGCGATTGGTCACGTCGGCGAAGATCTGCATGACGAGCGGGCTTTTTTCGGCCAGGCCTCCGCAGGCGATGAGACGTTCGATGGGAATGCCGTGTTTTTCAAACGCCCGGATCACGGTGAGAGTGCCGAAAGCCGTGGCTTCCACCAGCGCGCGATAGATCTCGGCGGGTGTGGTGGCGAGTGTGGCGCCCATGAGCGCGCCGCTGAGGCCGGCGTTCATGAGCACGCTGCGGTTGCCGTTCCACCAATCAAGCGCCACCAGTCCGCTTGCGCCGGGAGGGATTTTCAATGCCTCCCCGGTGACGGCATCGGGTGCAACGCCGAAGGCGCGAAAGAACCAGGCGTAGAGGTCGCCCACGGCCGCCTGTCCAGCTTCGTAACCCCAATAGCCCGGAACGATGCCATCCTGCACGACACCGGCCACGCCTTCCACCACCGGGCCTTCGTTCGCCATCAGCATGTGGCAGAGGGAGGTGCCCATGATCATGACGAGCGAACCGGGCTCAACGACGCCGCAGGCCGGTACGCCGGCATGGGCATCGATGTGGCCCACGGCGACGGGTGTGCCCGGGTTCAGACCGAGCCGGGCGGCCATTTCCGGTGTCAGGCCGCCGGCCTTGGAGCCCAGCGGGTAGTAGTCCGAAGCGAGCTTCGCGGTGACGTCCGCCAGGTCCGGATGGAGAGCGGCGAAGAACGCAGGCGCGGGGAAGCCCGAGCCTTTCACCCACATGCCCTTGTAGCCGGCGGCGCATTCGTTGCGGCGTTCGGCGCCGGTCATGCGCCAGACGATCCAATCGCCGGCCTCGATGAAGCGGTCCGCGGCGCGGTAGACCTGAGGGGCGTGGTTCAGGGTCTCAAGCAGTTTGGCGAAGAACCATTCGGAGGAGAAGCGGCCGTTGTGGTGGCGCAGGGCGGCGCCTTTGGTTTCGGCGTTGACCTGTTCGATGCGGTCCGCCTCGGGCTGCGCGGCGTGATGCTTCCACAGCTTCACCCAGGCATGGGGCTGGCCGGCGAAAGCGGGCACCTGGCACAGCGGTGTGCCATCGGCAAGGGTGGGCAGCATGGTGCAGGCGGTGAAGTCCGTGCCGATGCCCACGATCTGATCCGGCGTGACGCCAGCGGTCCGGAGCACGGCGGGGATACCCTCTTCGAGCACGCGTTCGTAGTCGCGCGGGTCCTGCAGGGCCCAATCGGGACCGAGCGGCGTGCCATCGGGCAGCCGCTCATCGAGCACGCCGTTCGGGTAGCGCACCACCTGCCAGGCCGCTTCCTCGCCGGTGTCGAGCGAGGCGAGCATGACGCGGCCGGACTCCGTGCCATAGTCGACGCCGATGGCGTAGCGAGGCATGGGTCGGCTACCGCGGGCTGAGCAGATGTTCGAGGGCTTCGACGAAGAAGTGTTCGCCCCACATCACGCTTTCATTCACGCCGAGCTTCTTGTGGATGTGATAGACGCCTCCGGTGAGGATGCCTTCCCAGTTCGGGTTGCCCTTTGCCAGGTGGCTTTCACACAGGCTGCGCATGATGCGATGGCCGCTGGCCCAGTAGAAATGCCCCTTGACGGGGTCCTGCACCAGGCGGCTCAGGCGGAGCAGGCCGGCGGCGCCGATGGCGGCGGCGGAGGTGTCCACCTGCTTGCGGCTGGCGGCGGGGGCGTTGAAATCCCACGGCGGGATGCCGTTGGCGGGGGCATAAGTGATGTAGTAGTCGGCGCAGGCCTCGGCGGTGGCCAGGAAGTTGGGGTCGCGGGCGTACTCATAGCAGGTGCCGAAGCCGTAGATGGCCCAGGTGAGGCCGCGCGCCCAGCAGGAGTCACCACGGAAACCCTGGTGCGTGGTCTGGCGTTGGAACTCGCCGGTCTTGAGATCGAAGATACCTTCGTGCGACGTGGAGCCATCGCCGCGGACCAGGTATCGGCGGGTGGTGAGGGAGTGGCGCATGGCGATCTCGCGCAGGCGGCGGTCGCCGGTTTCGCGGGCGGCGTAGAAGATGATGCCGACGTTCATCATGATGTCGATGAACAGGGACTCATCGCTGACGAAGGATCGCAGGTACTGGCCCTTTTCCTTGAAGCGCAGGGCGAGCGTCTGGCCGGCTTGAATGAGGACGTCGTTCAGCAGCGGGTCCTGGGTGAGGGCGAACCAGCGGCGGTAGGTGGACATGAAGATGAAGCCCAGGTCGTGAACGTCGCGGTCGAACTTGCGGTCTTCCAGGGGCTCCGTGTAGCGGATGGCCTGGCGCTTCCAGTAATCGGCGTTGGCGCCTTCGGAGCGCCGGTGGAAGAGCCACATCATGCCGGGCAGGAAGCCGTCGCACCAGTGCGTCCAGGCGGGTTTCCGGTGCTTCCAGCGGCCTTTCTCCGTGTACATCGGATAGAAGTCCGGGTGTTTTTCGATGAGCCGCCGCACCTGTTGCTGCGCGAACTCGAATGCGCCTTCGAACAGTGCGCGATCGGTGTCCAGTTCAAATTGGATCATTAGGTCTCGTGAAGCAGGACCTCGTGGAGAGGTACTTCTTGAAGTTTACCGCGATGCCGCAAGGTCTATCCGCCGGCCACGCGGCGAGGCCTGCGGGCGCGTTCGGCCGGCGGCGTCAGCACCAGCTCGGGGGTCTGCTCGGTTTCGGCCGCGGGCGGCTTCTTGAGCAGGGCCAGGCTTTGCTTGAGCGCTTCCATGATGTCGATGACCGGGGCGATCTCCTGCGATTGCGGGGCGGCCACCACTTCCTGGCCGTCGATCTTGGCCTGGATCATGGCGCGCAACTGTTCGCGGAAAACGTCACGGTACTTTTCGTGGTCGAAGGGCGCGGCGAGGGCTTCAATGAGGCCCAGGGCCATCTTCACTTCGGCTTCGCGAATGTTTGAGGTGTCGGTGCGGAACTCGTCCATCTCGCGCACTTCATCGCGGTAATAGAGCGTGTGAAGAATCATGCCGCGCTTGCCGGGCCGCAGAACGACGATGTGTTCGCGATTGTGCATGAGCAGCTTGGCGACGGCGAGGTAGCCGCTGGAGCGCATGGCCTCAAACAGCAGCGTGTAGGGCTTCTCGCCCGCCTCTTCGGGCTGCAGGTAGTAGGAAGTTTCAACCCACATTTCCGTTTTGAGCCGCGCGTGCGAATCTCCTGGATGCTCGTCCGCATCAATATCGATAGGGGTTTGAAGGCAGCGAAGACCCCTGCGGAGGACAGCACCCAATGGGTGACAAACAAAACCAGCCCTTTCAGCTCTCGTTCAACGGCCTTCTCAAGATCGACTTCCAGGGATCGCGCGTTACTTCCGATGGTGGTCTGATCCTGGTGCGTGAGTTGGATGAACGGCTGGGCTTCGGTGCTCTCATTGCCCAACACCTGACTGACTCACGGCGCGGCAAGAATACCCAGCTTCCGCTGGCGGACCTACTGCGCCAGTCCGTCTACAGCCGGATTGCCGGCTACGAGGATGTCAACGATGCCGAGCGGCTCTCGCAGGATCCAACCTTCCGGCTGA
>Ga0194132_10002462_pt1 | contig 34577 bp, 26 predicted proteins | sample TA2KigOf80mmetaG_FD_148612 | JGI IMG/M metagenome (GOLD analysis project Ga0194132, IMG submission 148612) | Freshwater microbial communities from Lake Tanganyika, Tanzania - TA2015054 Kigoma Offshore 80m | ecosystem: Environmental > Aquatic > Freshwater > Lake | place: Tanzania: Lake... | reverse complement strand
GCGAGCGGCGACAGCTCCTGTTGCGCCCCCCCGCCATGGCGTCCGCCACGCGCCACGTGCGCGTCGTGCCCCGCACGCGCCTCGCCGGGACGCGCGCCGCCCGAGCCGGACAGCGTCCGGCTCGCGATCCGCACCGCGGAGCGCTCGACCTCGGGAGGAGTGCGCACGTCGTCACGCCGCAGGTCGTCGAGCGTGTGGACGCCGAGCGGGTTCCCCGCCGCGACCACCAGGCCGACCGCGCGTCGCGCGAGCTGCACGACGACGCCCGGGGCCGCGGCAGGCTGCCCGCCGCACACGGCTGCCGCGTGCACCTCGCCGCGTGCCAGCGCCGCGAGCCCGGCCTCTCCTCCCACCGGCGACAGCACGATGCGGTACTGCGGCGACGTCGCGCGCAGCACGTCCTCGAGCTCGCCGAGCGCCGGGTCGTGGCTGCCGGCGACCAGGATCGTACCGCGCACGTCGGCGAGCGGACGCAGCAGCTCGACCGCCACCTCGCTCCACGCCTCGACGCGCTCCACGTCCGCGGCCAGGCGCACGATGCCGTCGGCCCGCGCCATGGTGGAGATCGCGCCGGCGCCGCGCGGCAGCGGGCAGATCACGCGGCGCCCCGCGACCTCGCCCACACACACGCGCATCAGCTCCTCCTGGCCGCGGCGCGACGTCAGCGCGTGCGGCGTCGCAGCGGTGATCGTCTCGTCCTCGGGCGCCGCGCGGCCGACGAGGTGCGCCAGCAGCGGTGCCAGCAGCTCGCGGCAGATCACCGCGGCCGACACGGGATATCCCGGAACGCCCACCGCGACGCGCGCGCGCGCGACGCCCGCGGTCGCCTGACCGCCGTCCGCCAGCGGCGCGATCGTCGCCACGATCGCCGGCTTGCCCGGCATGACGGCGATACCGTGCACCGCGACGCTGCCGACGCTCGCGAGCGCCGCCGCGGTGAAGTCGTGCTCGCCCGCCGACGAGCCGGCGATCACGCACACCACGTCCGCCTCGCGCAGCGCGAGGGACAGGCGCGAGCGCACGGCGTCGAGGTTGTCACCGACCGGCGCGAGCCGCACCGGCGTGCCGCCCCACTCGCGCACGAAGGCCGCGATCATGCGCGAGTTGAACTCGACGATGCGGCCGGGACGGCGCGGCTCGTCCGGCTCGATCAGCTCGTCGCCGGTCGGCAGGATCGCGACCACCGGACGGGGCCGCACGTCCACCTCGACGAGCCCCGCGGCAAGTAGCGCGCCGACGTCGGGTGGACGGATCGCGCGCCCGCGCGGCAGGATCAGGTCGCCCGCGACCACGTCCTCGCCGACCAGCCGCACGTGCTGCCAGGGCGCGGCCGCTGCCGTCACGTGCACGACGCGCGCGACACCGGGTACGGGTGCCCTCTGCGGACCACCTGCGGCGCCCGGGTGCGCCGCGTCCTCGGGCGCGCAGCAGTCGTCCGCCGCGGGCAGCGCGTCAGGTGCGCGCGCGGCGCGGTCACGAGCGTCCGGCGAGACCTCGGGCAGCCGCGTGCTGCGCGGCGCGGGGCCATCGTGCACACGCTCGATCATGATCACGGCGTCGGCCCAGGACGGCAGGGCGTTGCCGGTGTCGACCCAGCTGAACGGCCGCCCGACGGTGGCCGGCGTGCCGTGCTCGAGCTCGACCGCGGCCCCGTCGCCCGCACCGAGCGTGTCGTGCGCGCGCACCGCGATGCCGTCCATCGCGGCACCGTGATAGTGCGGCACCGAGAACCGTGCGCGGCACGCGGCGGCGGTCACGCGGCCGAGGGCGTCCGACACGGGCACACGCTCGGCACCGTCGAGCGGCGGCGCCGCGGCGAGCAGCAGGGCGCGCGCGGCGTCGAGCGGCGTGAGGCTCGCGTGATGCTTCTCCGCCACGGCTCGCTCGCCCCGCGACGCCTCAGGCGAGACGCGCGTGCTCGAGGCACGGCATCTCGCGCCGGACCCTCTCGAGCAGGCCGAAGTCGATCTCGGCGACGACGACGCCCTCCCCGTCCGGCGCACAAGCGACCACGGTGCCCCACGGATCGACGATCATGCTGTGCCCGTAGTCCGCGTGGCCGAGTCCGCTCGGCCCATGCTGGTTGGCGGCGAGCACCCAGCACTGGTTCTCGATCGCGCGCGCCCGCAGCAGGACTTCCCAGTGCGCCGCACCGGTCGGGAACGTGAACGCCGAGGGGACGCACAGCAGCTCCGCGCCGGCGCGCGCCAGCGCGCGGTACAGCTCCGGGAAGCGCAGGTCGTAGCAGACCGTCAGACCGAGCCGGCCGACCGGGGTGTCGGCGGTGACGACGTCGGTGCCGCGGCCGCGCTTCGCCGACTCGCGCACCTCCACCTTGCCGGGGATCGACACGTCGAACAGGTGCATCTTGCGGTAGGTCGCGAGCCGCGCGCCGTCGGGGCCGAGAACGACGCTGGTGTTGTAGGGCGCAGCACCGTCGCCGGACTGCTCGAGGATCGAGCCCGCGACCAGCGTCAGGCGGTGCCGGCGCGCGACGCCCGCGAGGCGCGCCAGGCTCGGGCCGTCGAGCGCCTCTGCGTTCTCCTGGTCGCGCGCCGCCGGTCCGCGCCACGAGAACGTCTCGGGCAGGACCACGAGCTTCGCGCCGAGCGCGGCCGCCTCGTCGACGCGCGCGACCGCGGCCTCGAGGTTGGTCTCCTTGTCGTCGGCGCTGCGCATCTGGATGCAGGCGGCGACGAAGCGCTCGGGACGCGACGACATGCCCCCGGGCTACCCCCGGCCCCCGGATGGCGCAAGGAGCCGCTCCCCCCGTCCGCCCGGAGAGGCGCGCGAACCGGGCTGGAAACCTCCGCGCCGGCGGCGGAGGATCGGCGCGTGCGCGTGCTCTATCTCGCGGCCGTCTGGTGCCACGTGCTCGCGGCCATCGTGTGGGTCGGCGGCATGGCGTTCCTCACGCTGGTGATCGTTGCGGCTGCGGCGCGCCGCGACGCTTCTCGGACGGGGCAGCCTGCTGCTCGCCGTCGCGGTCCTCACGCTGGCGGTGATGCTGGTGCGCGGACTGCCGTAGCGCCGGTGCGTCAGTCGAGCAGCTCGTCCATCCGGTCGATCATGGCGGCCGCGATCGCCCGGGGGTCGGGCTGGTAGCGACCCGCACGGACCGCTCGCTCGAGCCGCGCCACCAGCTCGGGACGGTACGGGCGCGGGTTCGGGTCCTCGCGCGGCAGGTCCGGCCAGCTCGCTGCCTCCGCCGGCGGGCGCCCTGCGCCTGGATCGGTGCTCCTTCCGGACGCCCCTGGCCTGGGCCCGCCCGACGACCTCCTGCGCGACGTGTTCATCGGCCGGTTCAGCGGACGATCCGGTGCGGAACCTTAGCCCGGTCCGGACGCGCCCCCCGGGCCGGGACCGCCCGATCCCCGGGGCGCGTGAGACGGGTGGATTCCCTCGATCTTTCGGGTGCCTCCGGCTCAGTCGACGGAGAGGTCGTACTCGTTGTCGGACAGCAGCACCTTCAGGCGGGCCATCGCCTGGCTGTGCAGCTGCGAGATGCGCCCTTCCGTGAGGTGCAGCGAGTCGGCCATCTCCCGCATCGTCAGGCCCTCGAAGTAGTAGAACGAGACGACGATACGCTCCTTGTCGGGCAGCTGCTCGATGGCGTGGGCGAGGATCTCGACGCGCTCCTTGCGCAGAACCTTCCGCATCGGGCCGGCGTCGCCGCCATCGGGCACGACGTCCTCCGCCGCGCAGCCCTCGTCGGCGCGTCCGAAGTCCACGTCGCCCGCCGGAACCATCGGCGCGGTGCCGACGGTCGCGACGGCCTGCGCGTACTGCTCGAGCGTCATCGACATCTCGGCCGCGATCTCGTCGGCACCGGGCGTGCGCCCGAGCCGGTGCTCGAGGCGGATCGTCGCGTCCTCGATGTCGTGCGACTTCTGGCGCGCGCTGCGCGGCAGCCAGTCGCAACGGCGCAGGTAGTCGAGGATGGAGCCGCGGATGCGGTACTGCGCGTAGGTCGGAAACGCAGCCTCACGCTTGCAGTCGTACTTGCGCATCGCGTCGAGGAGACCGACCGTGCCCCAGCTGATCAGGTCCTCGGCCGCCACCTCGGCGGGCTTGCGCGGCAGCATCCGCTGCACGACCTGCCGCACCAGCGGCAGATATGTCCGCACCTCTTCCTCGTCGAATGGGCGGAGCTTCGGCGAAGGCAGCGCCTCGGCGACGCCCTTCTTGCCCGCCTTCGCGCCGACGGGAGCGTGCAACGCCTTGACGCGCACCGCGGCCTTGCGGGTGGGCGCGGGCTGCGCGGGAGCCCGCAATGCAGCCCCCCGCGCCGTCGCCGCGACCGCCACCTTCGCTGGAGCCGGACGCGCCGCCACCGCCCGTCCGCTCGCCGCCACCCCCACTCGCTGCCTCGCCGTCCCCGTCGCGCCCATCGCATCCTCCCCCGAAAGCAACCTGTGCGGGTCACTTCAGCGAGAACCGTTCCATCGCGCACCATGCGGGACGCCATAGGGAATCGCAGCGATTTCAGTGGCTTCCAGCCGGCGCACGGAGCGCTGACCGGGAGTTTGCCGTGGCAGGATCCTGGCCACCCCGTCAGGAATCTGACCGGCACGGCGCAGCTCGACCGGCGGATCCGATCGCGAACCGGCAGCAACGCAAAAGGCTCGTCGAGGGTTGCCCGGGGGCGGCGGGTGTCCTAGAGACCCCGCCCATGTCTTCGGAACGTCGTAAGGAAATCGATAGGCGGCGCCGCCGCCGGGAGCGCGCTCTCAAGGCGCGCAAGCACGAGGCCATCAAGGCAGCGGCCTCGAACAAGAAGAAGAGGTAGGTCGTCGCGTGGCCGGGGTACGCCTCCTCGGCGTGACCCTGCTCGCCGCGACACTGCTCGCCGCGACACTGCTCGGGTGCGGCGACGGCGGCGGCTCGACCCCTGCGTCGGTCGCGCCGGAAGCCGTGGTCGCGGAGGAGCGGGTGCTGGTCGACCCGACCCGCGGGACGCCGGCCAAGCCGGGCTTCGACGGCGCGTCGGACAGGACGATCGTGACGCGCGTCTGGTACGCGCCCGAGGCGCCGCGCAACGACGTCTGCCGGCGCACGGGCTGCGCGTTGGTGGTGCTCGCGCACGGCTTCGGTGGCAGCACCATGCGCTTCGACGTCTACGCGCGCGCGCTCGCGCGGCTGGGCTACGTCGTCGCGGCACCCAGGTTCCCGCTCACCACCGAGGCCGCGCCCGGTGGCCACCTGAGCGGCATCGGCGACCTCGCGTCGCAGCCCGGCGACGTGTCGTTCGTGATCGATGCGCTGGCGGCGGCGGCGCGCGACCCCGCGGACCCGCTGCACGGGCGCGTCGACACGGACCGCGTCGGTCTGATGGGCCACTCGCTCGGCGGCGCGACCGCGATCGCGGCGACGCGGCTCGGCTGCTGCAGCGACCCGCGCATCGACGCGGTGATCCTCGTCGCCGCGGCGGACTTCATCGTCGAGGGCTTCTTCGCCGACGAGATCCGCGCGGCGGGGCCGCCGACGCTGTCCCTGACGGGCGGGCGCGACGGGGTCGTTCCGTCGACCAGCGTGCGCGCGCTGCACGACCGCCTCGACCCGCCGCGGGTGTACGTGCAGCTCGCCGGCGCGAACCACGTGGATCTCATCGAGACCTACGGCGAGCCCGGGCCGCCGCTCCTCGCGAGCGAGGAGATCTCGGTTGCGTTCCTCGGGACCTACCTCGCGCGCGACGGCGGCGCGCTCGTGCCGGCGCTCGAGGCCCTCGCGGAGCAGGGCGAGGACGTCGCCGCCGATCTCTGAAGCGCGCGCTCAGAGAGCGGTGAGCAGCGCGTCGTACACTTCGATCGCCGCGTCGCGGTGGCCCGACGCGAGCGCGTCGAGCGCCGGCGCGACCTGCTCCTCGAGGTAGCGGCGCGCGCCCGCCACGTCGCCGCGGGCGAGCAGAACGTCGCACTGCCAGACACGGTTCGCGATCGCCTGCGGGCTCGGGCCGTGGTGTCCGGTGGCGGGGAGGTGGCGCAGCGTCTCGCGCAGGACGAACACCAGCTCGTGCGGGCGAAACCAGAGCTTCGAGCGCTCGTGGAAGCCGAAGCCCGAAACGGGCCGTCCGCCCATCTGTCCGATCACGCGAATCGGCCCGTTCCAGTACTCGATCGGCATGCCGTGCGCCGGCGCCGCCACGCAGGGCTCGGCGGTGACCGACAGGCCCCAGTCGCGCACCGTCAGGTGGAAGCGATCGGTCAGGAAGGCCGTGCCGCTGGGCAGGGCCTTCATCGGCTTCACGTGACCGGGATCGCGCACGAACGACAGGCGCTCGACGTGGAAGTCCGTCGTCGCGCGGACGGCGCCGTCGGGACCCTGTGCGGTGACGCCACTGAACGGGACCAGGCGGTCGCCGCGTTCGGCGTCGAACTGCTGCCAGACGCTCATGTCCCAGCCGTTGTCGAGGTGCAGCACGCGCCACTCGTGGCGGTGGCGGGTGTTGCCGAGGTCGGTGTACTTGCCGAAGTGCTCGCGCGCGTACTGCCGGTCGATGAGGCCCGCGTCGCCGCGCACCTCGTCCTCGAAGTCGCCCCAGCGCACGCGGCCGCGCAGCGCGAGTCCCGTCTGGAAGTACGAGAACGTGCCGAGCTGCATGCAGCACGTCTTGACGCCGCCGAGCTCGTCGCCGCCGACCGGGGCCGGCGGCTTGGCGACCTCGACGTCGAGCGTCGCCGCCATCGCGCGCCCGCTGCCGTCGCGGCCGCGCAGGTCGAGCGCGTAGCTGAACGGCACCGGTGCACCCGCGGCGTCGCGGCGGGTGGTCCAGCGCGCGCGGCCCTCGGACGTCTCGTAGCTCACGTCGAGCACCCCGCGCGCAACCTTCAGCTTGTGCGTGCGGCGCACGCGCAGCGGCTGCGGCAGGTCGAAGTCGGTGATGGTGCCGTAGGTCCCGGCGTCGAGGTCGAACAGCGCGAAGACGTAGAAGTCGGCGCGCAGCGTGAGGCGCGCGAGCGGAACGCGCATCGCGGTGAAGATCGCCATCAGAGCGAGGTTTCGCCCGGTGCGGATCCCGCGCAGCGGGCACTCGATGAAGTAGGTGTTCGCGCCCGTGCCCTGGTCGCCCTCGGCCGCGGGGAACGTGAACCAGGCCTGGTCGGCGCCGGGGATCGCGTACGGGTAGCGCTTCCAGGCGGCGTCGGCGGCGGCGTCGGTGAGCTCTGTCGGCGTGTTCATCGGGGCGAGGACGCGGCGCCGGAGCGTGCGAGTTGCCGCGCGGCGCGAAGTATGGACGAATCCGGCGTGTCATGCGAGCCGTTGTCCTGCGCGAGAATCACCTGTCGATCGACAACGTCCCCGATCCCGTGGCCCAGCCCGGCGCGGTCGTCCTCGAGGTGGCGGCGTGCGGAATCTGCGGGACCGACCACAGCATCTACCGGAACCGCCTGCTGCCCGATGGGGCGATTCTCGGCCACGAGTTCGCCGGAACGGTCGTCGAAGTCGGCCGCGGGGTGTCCGACTGGGTGCCTGGCGACCGCGCGACGGTGCTGCCCGTGCCGTTCTGCGGGCGCTGCGAGCTGTGCCTGACCCGAAAGCAGAACCTCTGCCGCTTCGGGCTCACCAACACCATGGGCTGCGGCGGCGACCCGGGCGGGCTCGCGCAGTTCGCCGCGGCACCCGTGACGTCGCTGCGCCGGCTGCCGGGCAGCGTGGACGCGAAGCGCGGCGCGGTCGTCGAGCCGCTCGCCGTGGCGCTGCACGCGGTGAACCACGGCGACGTCCACCCCGGAACGCGCGTCGGCATCATGGGACTCGGCCCGCTCGGACTCTTCGCGGGCATGATCGCGCGCTCGCACGGCGGGCTCACCTTCGGCATGGACGTCCGCGGGGCGCGGGTCGACTGCGCGCACCAGCTGGGCCTCGGCGCGTTCAACAGCGAGGACCAGGCCGACGAGCGCATCCGCGACCTCACCAACGGCGGCCCGGACGTCGTCATCGAGGCGAGCGGGCGTCCCGAAGCGATCGAGCGCGCGGCGCGTCTCGCGCGCGTCGGCGGACGCGTCGTGATGGTCGCGTCGTACCACGCGCCCGCCGAGATCAAGCCCGGACGCTGGGTGACGCGCGGCATCTCGCTGCTGCCGTCGATCGCCTACACGCCGCAGGAGTTCGACTCGGCGCTGGACATGATCGCGACCGGGCGGATCGACGTCGGGCGCCTGCTCGACGCGACGACACCCCTGGGCGAGATCCAGTCGGTGTTCGACCGCTTCGAGACGCACAGCGACGCGATCAAGACCCTCATCGACCCGTCGCTCTGAGCCCCGCTCGGGGCGCGCCCCCCGGGGGCGTCAGGGTGTGGTGAAGGTCACGCGGAGCGACTTCGGGCCGCCCGGGCGCAGCAGCGCCGCGGCCTGACCCGGCACGATGCTCACGCCCGTGATGCGCGGCAGCAGATCGCGCAGCGCGACCTCGGCCTCGAGACGCGCCAGCGGCGCGCCGACGCAGTAGTGGATGCCCATGCCGAACGCGACGTGCCGGTTCGTGCCGCGGTCGAGGCGGAACTCGTCCGGATGCTCGAACGCCCGCTCGTCGCGATTGGCGGACGCGAGGAGCACCAGCACGCGGGTGTCCGCCGGAATGGTCGCGCCGCCGACCTCGACCTCGCGCGTGGTGCGGCGGAAGGTCGCCGGGAAGGGCGCGTAGTAGCGCAGCGCCTCCTCGATGGCGGCGGGGAGCAGCGTGAGGTCGCCGCGAACGCGTTGCAGGACGTCCGGGTACTCCGCGAGCGCACGGGTCGCGTTCACGATGAGCCCGGTCGTGGTCTCGTTGCCGGCGACGAGCAGCAGCCGGCAGAACATGAGCAGCTCGAGCTCCCCGAGCTTCCCCTCGTCGGTCTCGACGTGAACCAGCTCGCTCAGCAGGTTGTCCTCGGGCTCGCGGCGCAGCTTGGCGAGGCGCTTCGAGAAGTAAGCGTCGAACTCCTGATTGACGTCGGCGAGCGCGCTGTCGTCGCCGGTCAGGAGAATCGGCGCCACGTTCTCGATGATGGCGTCCGACCAGCGCTTGAACGTCGCGTGGTCGCCGTCCGCGACGCCGAGCATGTGCGCGATCACCATCACCGGCAGCGGGTAGGCGAGGTCCAGCACGATGTCGGGATCGCCCTTCGCGAGCATCGCGTCGACGAGTTGCTTCGAGCGTGCGGCGATCGATTCGCGCTGCAGCTCGACCACGCGCGGCGTGAACGCCTTGGCGATGAGGCTCCTGAGCCGCGTGTGCAGCGGCGGGTCGTTGAACAGCATGCTCGGCAGCTCTTCGCCGTCGCCGCGGCGCTGTCCGACCACCGACGAGAAGGTCTCGGGGTCGCGCAGCACGCGCAGGACGTCCTCGTGGCGCGCGATGCCCCACAGGTCCATCAGCCCGAGCGGTGCCACCGGCGCCTCGCGGCGCAGGTACGCGTAGAAGGGGTACGGGTCGTTCGCGACCGCAGGGTCGAACAGCGACCGGGCGGGGCTCGGGGAAGTCACTCCGTCTCCCTAGCACGCGGCGCCGGCCGGGTCCGAGCGACGGCAGCGACGCGCGTGCCTCGTTCCCGTCGCAGAGCTCGACGCCGCTGCGGATGCCGGCGAGAGGCTCGAGCGCGACGCCCCCCGGCCCGCTCTCGCGCGCACCCGTCGGGATGACCGACGACTCTCCGATCGACTACGGAGTGAACGTCCGCGGGTCGATCCACGGCAGCTCGTGGTCGGGCCGCGCGACGTAGGCGCCGGAGTCGTCGAGGCCGTAGGCGACCGCGTCGGCGCCGAAGGCACTGCTCGTCGCGAGCGAGGCGATGGTGAACGAGCCGACGATGGCGTCGTCCACCGGGACACGGCGGATCGGGTCGATGCATTTGGGACCGGGCTCGAACGCGGTCAGGACGACGAAGCCGCGCTCCCCGGCCAGGTTCGCCACCGGACCGCAGCGGTCGTTGTCCTCACCGACCGCGCGCACGTCGGACAGGTCGACGACCACCGTGTCCTCCGCCGTGAGGCAGATCCAGACGTCGAGCAGGTGCTCGCAGGACTCCGACCAGAAGGTCCAGTGCGTCGCGACGGCGTCGCGCCCGCCGATCTGCGACACGACGAGGAAGCTCGCGTGGCCGGCGCCGACGTCGAACGGTGCGACGAGCGCGGCTCCGGGCTGCCTCTCGCTCGACCGGAGGTCGTCGCTCAGGGCCGCGGCAGGCCCCGCGCCCAGCCCCAGAAGAAGCAGCGCGAGGGCTGCGACTTCCACCCGCGACAGGGTCGCCATCTCCCCGCTTTGCGGCCCACGCGGCGCAGCACTTTAGCGGCGTGCCCGCCCGGCCCGCCCGGCGACCGGCTGCCGTGCGGCACGCCCGTGCGCACCGGCGCGCCGGCGCGCACGGGCCGGCGCCCCCACGCCCGAGCCACCCGAAGCGATCCCGCTCGTCAGTGGTGCGGACGGCGGCGCGGCTCGATCTCGCGCGCGGCCGGTATCAGGTCCGCCGCGAGCGACTCGATCTCGCGCTTCGCGTCGTCGGGCGAGCCCGCGAACACCACCTGGATCATCTGGTCGACGCCCGCGTCGGCGTAGCCGCGCAGCGTCGCCGCGTCGCGGCCCGGCTTCATGTAGGGCGACGCGCTGATCTCGATCGAGTCCGGACGCCGGCCGCGCCGCGACAGGACGCCGTTGAGCGTCTCGATGCGCGGCCGGATCTCGTCGGGCAGCACGTCGAACGCGAACCAGCCGTCGCCGAGGTCGGCGACGCGGCGCAGCGCGCGGTCGCTGTGGCCGCCGAAGACGATCGGCGGGTGCGGCTGCTGCAGCGGCTTCGGGAACATGCGCAGCGGCGGGATGTGCAGGAAATGCCCCTGGTGCTCCGAGACGTCGTCACTCCACAGCGAGCGCATCGCCGCGATGTACTCGCGCGTACGCTGCGCCCGGCCCTCGAACTCGACGCCCAGCGCCTGGAACTCCTCGCGCAGCCAGCCGATGCCGACGCCGAAGTCGACGCGTCCGCCGCTCAGCACGTCGCAGTCCGCGACCTGCTTCGCGGTGTAGATCGGCGAGCGCTGGGGAAGGATGCAGATGCCCGTGCCGAGGCGGATCTTCCTGGTCACCGCGGCCGCGAACGCGATCGCGGTGAACGGCTCGAGCATGCCGTGGCCGGACGGCATCGGCAGCGAGCCGTCCGCCGAGTATGGGTACTTCGACCTGAACTCGTCGAACAGCACCACGTGCTCGGGGAACCAGAGCGAGTGGAAGCCGCACTCCTCCGCGGTGCGTGCCGCGGTGGCGAGGAGCTCCGGAAGCGCGCTCGCGTCGCGGGCGCCGATCAGCGGGAGAAAGATGCCGAGCTTCATGCGGCGAATCTGCCCCATCGCGGACGCACGCCGCAAGCGTGCATCGGGCTCGGAGCGGGATGTCGATCTTCTCGGTCGCGCACGCGGCCCCGGGCTCCCGCTCGCTGCCGTCCCCAGCCCGGCGAGCTGGTCGCGGCCGCGCGGCCGGGGCGTCGCCGCGGCCCGTGCGCGGCGCGCGGAAGTCGGCGCATCGCCCGGCGCGGGATGCTAAGCAGGGCGCCGTGGCCGACTGGATCTTCACGCCCGATCCCGGGCGCGCGCGCACGAGCCGCCTCGGCCGGTTCCTGACCGCGCGCGGCCTGCCGGCGACGCCCCAGGGCTACGCCGAGCTGCACCGCCTCTCGATCGCCGATCCGGAGGCGTTCTGGCCTGCGCTGCTCGACGAGCTCGGCTTCACGTGGCTCGCGCCCTGGTCCCGCGTGCTCGACGCGAGCCGCGGCCCCGCCTGGCCGCGCTGGTTCGTCGACGGCCGGATCAACGCGGCGCAGCTCTGCCTCGACCGCTGGCTGCCGCTGCGCGCCTCCGAGGTGGCGGTGCTCTGGGAGGGCGACGACGGCAGCCGCCGCTCGTGGACGCTCGCCGAGCTCGCGGCCGAGACCGACCGCTGCGCCGCACGCCTCGCCGCGCTCGGGGTCGAGCACGGCGATCGCGTGGCGCTGTTCCTGCCGATGCTGCCCGAGACGGTCGCGGCGCTGATGGCGACGCTGAAGCTCGGTGCGATCGCGGTGCCGTGCTTCTCCGGCTACGGCGCCGAAGCGGTCGCGACGCGGCTCGAGGACTCGGCCGCGAAGGCGCTGATCACCGCCGACGCGTTCTTCCGCCGCGGCACGCACGTCGCCATGAAGGCCACCGCCGACCGGGCGATCGAGCTCGGCGGCGCGAGCGTCGCGGCGGTGCTGGTCGTGCCGCGCGCCAGCGCCGGCCCGGCCGGAGGCAGCGTGCCGGGCGAGGAGACCGTGCCGTGGACGGTCGGCCGCGACCACTGGTGGCCCGCGACCGACGACGCGCTGCCGTCCGCGCCGCCGACGGCGCAGACTTCGTCCGACGATCCCGCACTGGTGATGTACACCTCGGGGACGACGGGACGCCCGAAGGGCGTGGTCGCGACGCACGGCGGCTTCCCGCTCAAGATCGCGACCGACATGGCGACCTGCTTCGACGTCGAGGCCGGCGACCGCATGCTGTGGGTCACCGACATCGGCTGGGTGATGGGCCCGTGGGAGATCCTCGGCACGCTGTCGCTCGGCGCGAGCATGGTGCTGTTCGAGGGCGTGCCGGACTTCCCCGATCCGGGGCGGCTCTGGGAGATGGTCGCGCGCCACCGCGTCACGCACCTCGGCGTCGCGCCGACGGTGATCCGCGCGCTGTCGTCGCACGGCACGAGCTGGCCGAAGATGCACGACCTGTCGTCGCTGCGCGTGCTCGGCTCGAGCGGCGAGGCGTGGAATCCGGAGCCGTACCTGTGGTTCGCGCGCGAGGTGGGATGCTCCCGCTGCCCGATCGTCAACTACAGCGGCGGCACCGAGATCGGCGGCGGCATCGTCGGCTGCACCATGCTGCACCCGCTCGAGCCGTGCGGCTTCTCCGTGCCGATCCTCGGCGTCGACGCCGACGTCCTCGACGAGAGCGGGAAGCCCGTGCGCGGCGCGGTCGGCGAGCTGGTCGTCAAGCAGCCGTGGCCGGGCATGACGCAGGGCTTCTGGCGCGACCCGAAGCGCTACGAGGAGACCTACTGGTCGCGCTTCCCCGACGTGTGGGTGCACGGCGACTGGGCGCGCATCGACGAGCACGGCCAGTGGTTCATCGAGGGCCGCTCCGACGACACGATCAAGATCGCCGGCAAGCGCCTGGGGCCCGCCGAGGTCGAGTCGCTGGTCGTCGCGCACCCCGGCGTGGTCGAGGCCGCCGCGATCGAGGTGCCGCACGAGGTGAAGGGCGGCGCGCTGGTGTGCTTCGCGGTGCCGCGCTCCGGCGTCGAGGCGACGGACGCGCTGCGCGGCGAGCTGTCGCAGCGCGTGGTCGACGGTCTCGGCAAGGCGATGAAGCCCGACGCCATCCGCTTCGTCACCGAGCTGCCGAAGACGCGCAACGCGAAGGTGATGCGCCGTCTGATCCGCGCCGTGTACCTGACCTCCCACCCCGGCGCGCTGCCCGCGGGAACGCCGCCGCCCGCGCTCGGCGACGTGTCGGCGCTCGACAACCCGCGCGCGCTCGACGCCGTGCGGGCCGCCCGCTGAAGGAAGTCCCGACCATGTCCGAGCGTCTGACCGATCTCCACGTCCGCGGCACCGAGCGTCTCGTCACGCCGCGCGAGCTGAAGCGCGCGCTGCCGCTCGACGACGCTTCCGCCAGCGTCGTCGCGTCCGGCCGCGCGGCCGTCGAGGCGATCCTCGCGGGCCGCGACGAGCGGCTGCTCGCCATCGTCGGCCCGTGCTCGATCCACGACCCCGAGGCCGCGCTCGAGTACGCGGGACGGCTCGCGCGCGTGCGCGCCGAGGTCGGCGACCGCTTCGAGGTCGTGATGCGCGTGTACTTCGAGAAGCCGCGCACGACGATCGGCTGGAAGGGTCTGATCAACGATCCGCACCTCGACGGCAGCTACGACGTCCAGCGCGGGCTGCACATCGCGCGCCGGCTGCTGCTCGACGTCGCGGCGATGGGGCTTCCCGCCGCGACCGAGTTCCTCGACCCGATCGTCCCGCAGTACCTCGCCGACCTGGTGAGCTGGGCCGCGGTCGGTGCGCGCACCACCGAGTCGCAGACGCACCGCGAGATGGCGAGCGGCCTCTCGATGCCGGTCGGCTTCAAGAACGGCACCGACGGCAGCCTGGACGTCGCGCTCGACGCGATGCAGGCCGCGCGCTCGCCGCACGCCTTCCTCGGCATCGACGAGGACGGCTTCACCAGCGTCGTCCGCACGTCGGGCAACCCGCTCGGACACCTGGTGCTGCGCGGCGGGCGGGCCGCGTCGAACTACGATCCGGAGAGCATCGCGAGCGCGCTCGCGCAGCTGGCTGCGCGCGGCATGCCGCCGGTGCTGCTCGTCGACTGCAGCCACGCGAACTCGGGCAAGGTCCCCGCAAGGCAGGAGGACGTGTGGCGCAGCGTCGTCGCGCAGCGCCGCGGCGGCACGAAGGGCCTCATCGGGCTCATGCTCGAGAGCAACCTCGAGGAGGGTAACCAGGCGTTTCCGCAGGAGCGCGCGCGCCTCCGCCGCGGGGTGTCGATCACGGATGCGTGCATGGGCTGGGCGGACACGGAGCGGCTGCTCGCCACCTGAGTGACGCACGTCCGGATCGCCGGCGCAGGTACGCGCGCCGTCCTGCCCGACCCGCCTGCGAAACTTCCGGATTTCCTCCGCCGGCCGACGTCTCGCCCGTGCAGGTGACGCCATGACCAGGTTCGCACTGCTCCTCGGAATCACGTTCATCGCCGCCAGCGGCAGCGATCCGCGCGACGCCGCGGCGCGCGAGATGATGACGATGCCGTTACGACCAAGGTCGCGGCCTCATGCTTCCGGGCCACCCGCGCCTCGCGACCCGCCGGCAGCGTCGCGATTCCGTCGTCACCGACACGGGAGCGACGCCCGGCTCGCCGCGCACCGGGAAAAGCCTTTGCCCTTTCATGAACGAGCGGCGCCATCCGCTTGGACCAGCGCTTGCTGATCTCCGCGGCGCCGACTCGACGGCAACTTTCCAACTCGGAGTGGAGGGGCATGATGATGTTTCGACGACGATTTCCGGGCCTCGCCGCGGCGGCGGCTCTGATGCTGGCGCTCAGCTTCGCGCCGACGCAGGCGCTGGCCTTCGGCGGCGGCACGCCGGACACCGATCCGCCTGCCGAAGAGCAGGTGTGCAACGCGTTCGGCGGCCGCGCGCGGGGCCTGTGCGTGGCGTACTGGGAAGCGCAGGACTGCCCCGCATCCGAGCACCCCTCGTGCGAGGTGCTGCGGAGGAAGATGTACGACCTCGTCGGGTCGGAGGTCTTCCCGTGCGATAGCACCGGGGGCGGCGGCTTCGGATGATCGCATGCCCGACCGGACGGTCCTTCCGTCCGGCCGGGCGCGAGGTCGAGCCTTTCCCTCGGCGAAGCACCCACGCCCGCCCGCGCGGCGATCAGCGGGCAGTGCCGGCCGCGGTGCGCCGTGCGTCCGCCCGCTGCTTCGCGGAAAGGCGCAGGGCGCGCTCCGCGAGCGGGCGGCCGACCTCGGCGCAACCTTCGAACTTCAGGTGGTTCTGGTAGTCACGAAAGCGCTCCGACGGCAATGTCGCGTGCAGATCGAGCCACTCCACACTCGTCAGGCCGATGCTGACGCGCAGCTCCTCGAGCCGGCGCGCGAGCTCCTCCGGGTCGAAGTCGCCCGTGCCGCGCAGCCGCTCGACGTCGATCGGCGAGACGTACACGATCACCGGGACGCGTGCCGCGTGCAGCTCGCGCACGGCCTCGCGGATGACGGTCGCGTTCGGGTGGCTCGCGTAGTCCACCATGTACGAGAGCAACATCCGGCGCGTCACTTCTCCGAACGGAGGGTACGCCCGCCGGGGTACGCCCAGCGCCGCGGTCGCCCAGGCGGCGCCGGCGTCGAGCAGGTCGAGCGCTCCCTGGCGGGCGCCCTCGAGAACGTAGAGCAGGCCGAGCTGCTCCTTGAGACGCATGATCGGCGGATCGAAGGCGGACATGCCCTCGCGCTCCAGGGCCTCGTGGACGCGCAACGCGTCGACGAAGTCCAGGTTGCGCGCGAGCCCGGGCAGCCGCGCCTCGCCCGCGCGGACCTGCGAGTCGAGGAACGTCCGGAGATTCAGCTCGAGCACGACCAGCGACACCGGTGTCTCGAGCGCGTCGTCGAGCAGCGCGTAGTAGTACAGTGGCAGGAGACCGGGCTGCGTCAGATCGACCACGTCATACCGAGGGCGACCACGGTTCACCACCGTGCGTACCCCGTGCGCGACGGTGGTCATCGGTGGGGCGGGCGGGGTCGCGCACACGTTCAGGGAGTCGCCCAGCAGGACCATGCGCGGGAGCATCACCGGCTTCCGCCGCCACCTCTCGATCCTGCGGAGCGTACCGCGCTCGACCGCACCCCGCCCCGCGCCGATCCTCGCGAGCGGCTCGCGATACGTCCACAGGAGCGCCAGGGCCGCCGCGACGACGGCGACGAACGGTACCGCCAGCGCGAGCCAGGCACGCCTCACGTCCGACGGAGATTCGCGGCCGTTCCGTCCGCCCTCGCCGGCGAAGCCGCCGAGGACCTCAGAACTGGAAGTAGATGAATCGTCCCGACTGTGCATGGAACAACGCCATGAGAATGACGACCAGACCGTAGGCGGCGCCCTGGACGGGGCGCGGGACCGTGCGCCACCACGACGCGATCTCGAGGCGCGTGGCGAGGCCGTGCGTCGCGAAGCCGATCAGCACGAGCAGGATGGGCCCGACCGGAAGCGGATGGAGGAGCCGCCGGCCGGAGGCCAGGCCATCGAAGAACGCGAGCGCGTCTCCCAGCGAGGCCGCGCGGAACGGGACCCATGCGAGTGCGACGAGGTGGAACGTCGCGGTGCGGCGCAGCCACCGCGGCGTACGCGGTGCCTCCGGGGCAGCGGCGTCGCCGGTCCCGAGGCCCGTCCGCCACCAGTCGCGACCCGAGAGGGCGCGGTGCGCGGCCAGCCACAGGCCGTGAAAGCCGCCCCAGACGACGAACGTCCACGCCGCTCCGTGCCACAGTCCGCCGAGCAGCATCGTGATCAGGAGATTGACGTACGTGCGCGCGGTGCCGCGTCGGTTTCCGCCGAGCGGCACGTAGAGGTAGTCGCGCAGCCACGTGGACAGCGAGATGTGCCAGCGGCGCCAGAACTCGCTCGGGTTCTCGGCCAGATACGGGTGCCGGAAGTTCTCCGGCAGCCGGAAGCCGAGGAGTCCGGCGACGCCCATGGCGATGTCGGTGTAGCCCGAGAAGTCGAAGTAGATCTGGAACGCGTAAGCGTAGATCGCGACCAGAAGCTCGATCCAGCCGTGCTCGCCGATGTTGCCGTACACGCCGTCGACGAAGCTGCCGAGCGAGTCGGCGCAGACGACCTTCTTGACGTAGCCGACCGCCAGCAGGAACAGCGATGCCTCGATGCGCGCCATGCCGACGTGCGGCTGCGTGGCGAGCTGCGGACCGAAGAAGCCCCAGCGGGTGATCGGACCGGCGATCAGCTGGGGAAAGAAGGCGACATAAAGTGCGAAATCCGGAAACGAGTCGGTCGGCGGTCGGATGCCACGGTACGTGTCGATCACGTAGCTGATCGAGTGGAACGTGTAGAACGAGATGCCGAGCGGCACGACCACGGCGAGGAAGCCCGGGGCCGGGGGCAGAGCGAGCACGGCACCCGCCGAGTCGTAGAGGAAGAGGCCGTACTTGAAGTACGCGAGCAGCCCGAGGTTCAGGCACAGGCTCGCGATCAACAGCGCGCGTGCGCGCGCCGGCGAGACCGCCCGCGTGCGATGGATGATCCGCGCCAGCTGGAAGTCGATCCACGTGGTCGCGATCAGCAGCACCAGGAAGCGCGGGCTCCACGTCGCGTAGAACAGCCAGCTCGCCGCGAGCAGGAACACCTTGCGCGCTGCGAACGAGCGCAGCGCGGCGTGATAAACGATCAGCACCAGCGCGAGAAAGACGAGGAAGTAGAGGCTGTTGAAGAGCATCGAAAGAGTCTGCCGTCCCGGTCACGGACGACCGGAGCCCGCACTTCGCCACGGGTGGCGCCGATGAGCAAGAGCCGCCCCGGCGAGGCGGCCGCCCGTGGCGCCGCCAACCCGCCCCCCCGGGAAACGGCCGCGCGAGGCGCCGGACGGATCGGCGCCAGGCAGACAGGTGTGCGAGACGGGATCCGTGCTTTGCGGGCCTTTTTCGGAGCGCTTTCCGGAGCTTAGCCTCGCTCGCGACGTCCGATGACCATTTGCCGGCTGACGTGAGCCGAGTCCCGACCGAAGCCGCGGTCAAGCCCGAAGGGATTCGCGAAGCGGCGCACGCAGAGCAGGCAGGCTTCCCGCGTGCCGGGCCTGCAGCCCCCGGGCACCGCCCGCACCGCAGCTCTACTCGAGCACGACGCTCACGTCGTCGAACACGACGCTGCCCGAGGCCCGGCCGTACTCGACACGGACCTTCAGCTTGTCGTAGTTCTCGCTCGCAACGACGGTCTTGGCGAGCTCCTCGAAGCCGTGCGTGCCGGACGAGAACTTGATGGTCTTGCGCTGCACGGAGCCATCGCTGTGGATGATCGACAGCTCGACCTGGTACTTCCCGGCACTCGCTGGCACGTTGGCCGCCGAGCTGCGCGCGCTGAAGGTGATGCTGTCGCCGGCGCTGCCCGGCGCGAGGATGGTCTGCAGGGCCTGGCTGCGTTCGCCGTCGCCGGCCATGCGGAGCCCGCAGGAGCTGCCGCTGCAGTCCAGACCGTCGCCGGCCTGCTGCAGGCGACGCAGGCGCCAGCGGTCCGGCTCGTCGTCGGCGTCGTGGTCGATCTCGAAGTGCGTGTTGGCGACCAGCTCGAGCGGCCGGCAGCCTGCGAGCGGACTGGTCGCGAAGCCGGAGACGTCGACGGTACCGTCGAAATCGACCGAGTCGCCACTGCCAGTCTCGAAGGCGATGTTGGGCCCGTCCGACGCTCCCCACCAGCTGCCGGTCGCCGACTGCTGCGTCGCGACGAAGTTGACGACGGCGGTGTCCTCGTTGCCGACGAAGCAGCTCGTGCCGATGACCAGCGAATCGGCGGAGGTCGAGCTGTTGGCGATCGCGCCGCCGGCCACCTTCGCGCGGTTCGCGACGAAGGTCGAGCCCGTGACGGTGAGAGGTCCGGTGTTTCGGATCGCGCCACCGCTCCCGCTGAGCGCACGGTTGTCGTCGAACAGCGAGTCGCTGACGGTCGCGGTCGAACCCGACGAGGTGGAGATCGCGCCAGCGGAGTTCTGTGCGACGTTGCGCGTGAACGTGCAGCGGGTGACGGTGAGGCTGCCTCTGCTGAAGATCGCGCCAGCGTTGTTCTGACCGAAGTTGTCGGCGAACGCGCAGTCTTCGAGCGTCAGGGACGACCCGTTGTCGGTGCTGACGCCGCCGCCGCTGACGGTGGCAGGCGAGGTGCCGTTGCGGATGGTGATGCCGCGCATGGTGACGCTCGCGCTGTTAAGGACGTCGAAGACGACGTCGTCGGGTGCGGCATCCTGCGAGACCGTTGCGCTGCCGCCACCGGCCACCTCGATCAGCAGGTCGTCGGCGGCGGCCACGTTGTTGAAGATGTCCAGATCGCCGACCAGCGCGCTGTTGTCGGCTCCCGCCAGAACCAGCGAGTAGGTCGCGCCGTCGGCGAGCCGGATCGTGTCGCGCGCGGTGCTGCTGCCCGCCGGGCAGGCGTCCTGCGCGGCGTTCAGGTTTGCGGCCCGGATCGCGCCACGCAGCGAGCAGTCGCCGTCGCTGGTCAGCTCGTCCTCGGTGGTGGTGACGACGATGTCCACCGCTCGTGCGGGGGAGGCGAACGACGCCAGCAGGGCGGCCAGAGCAAGGGCAAGCCCCCGGACCAGCCGTGGGCGGGCGGTGGAGATGTCGAGCCAGCAAGCCATTTCTCGGGATCCTCCTGCGACGGCCTGGGGAACCTGGATGCTCCCGAACTGTCGCCGCGTTGCAGATCCCGTAGCCGCGCGCTCCCCGGAGAGTCCGAACCAAACGGTAAAGTTGCGGTAAGTTCCGGGCCGGTGTGGCTGGCAAACCGGCTCCGGTCCCGGACCGATCGCCGAGGTCCAGGGGCGGGCTGCCGACGCAAGCCACGGCCGCTCGCAACCTCGACCTGGCACGGCAGCGGCTCGAGGAGATCAACTGATGAAGACGAGGCCGTCCCGAAGGCGCGGCTGAACGCTGCCATCATCAAGGAAGTGGGCCGACGAGAGCTGACCCACGCGGCGCTCGCCTCGCGTGCGGGGCTCTCGCGGAGTACGGCTTCTGGGATCCTGTCCGGGAGCCTGCAAAAGGTCACCATGACCGCGTCCTCAGGCTCGTGGACGCCGCCGGCCAGGAGGCCGAGATCCGCGTGCGGCGGTCCGCCTGAGCGCCACGATGAAGCAGTCTCTGAACGATCCACTTGGTCGGAGGGTTACACCATGGTAACTCATGATCATGGTGAAACCTGCACCACGTAGCCGTCTGGCCATCGACCTCCCCGCAGAGGTGCGTCGTCGGGTGCGGATCGCAGCCGCCCGGCAGGATATGACCCTCCAGGAGTACGTGCGTCGCGCACTGGATCGTCAACTCGAGGAGGACGACCGCGACGCGCTGAGCGCCGTGGAGGATCCGGTCCTCGCCCAGCTCTGGAGCGATCCCGAGAATGCCGTCTACGACCGTCTGTAGGCGGGGAGAGATCGTGCTCGTACGGTTCGTCTTCGCCGACGAGGGAGGCGCGAAGCGCCGCCCTGCGCTCGTGCTCTCGACCGACGAGTACAATTCCGGGCGCGCGGACGTCATCGTCGCCGCCCTGACGAGCAACGTGTCGCGGCTTCTCCCCGGCGACTATCTGATCGTCCGATGGCAGGACGCCGGCCTGCCGAAGCCTTCGGTCGCTACCGCCATCGTTCGCACCATCAAGGCGAGCATGGTCGAGCGCCCACTGGGCAAGCTCGACCGACGCGACATGGCGAGGTTCTCCGACGGGCTGAAACCGCTCCTCGGCTGGTGACTCGCACGGCGTCGCTGACGATGCCACCCATGGTGTGCGCGTTGATCGGGTTCGAGCGGGGAACGCGCTCGAGTGCGCGAACCGCTCGCTGGTGTGAGATCCCCGGGATGGTCGGCGCTCGGATGGCGACGTCGATCTCGCGAACGTCGGCGCCATCCAGCTGCTCCTCGACGACCCGCGCGACGGGCGGCTCGCGCGACCGGTGAAGCGAAGGCCCGCCGGGCAACGTGGTGCCGGGCGGGCCTCGCTGGACGACCTCGCGTTCCGAAGGCGCCGTGCGGGCGGGAACGATCCGTCCCGCCGCACGACGCCGTACCGTCACGCGCCGCGCAGCGTCGCGACGTACGTGCCGCGGACCGTCTGCCCGTTCGCGTCGACCTTGAAGCGCATCGTCACCTTGCCGGCGAGCGTGCCGTCGTCGGCGACGCGCAGCGTGATCTTGGTCTTGCCGGCGGTGCGCACGGTGGCGGGGTCGAGGCCGAGCGACGCCACCGACTCCGCGAGCAGGCCGAGCAGGCGCTGCGTCGCCTCGGCGTCGGGGCGCAGCCGCAGCCGCGTACCGTCCGCATCGAGCGCGCTCCAGGTTCCGGCGAACACGCGACCCAGCGGATCGACCCCCTTGAACGAGCCGTCGCCGATGCGGAGGGCGAACGCGGTGTCGAGCGACTTCTTGCCGAGGCCGGCGACCCGCACCCTCTGCTTGCCGTCGAGCACGACCGGGCGGCTGCACTCCTCGCACGGCGCTGCCGGATCGACGAACGCGCGGGGGTCGACGTCGGCGATCGCGCCGACCAGCCGCACGTCGCGCGCCCGGGTCGCGCCCGGGACCGCCGCGGGAGGATCGAGCTCGGCGAACGCGTCGAGCGTACCCTGTACGCCGATCCCGTCGTCGAGCCAGTCGAGCCACGCCCGGCGGACGACGAAGTCGGGGCAGGCAGCACCCCCGTCGTGCAGTGCGAACAGCGCGCAGCGATCCGCCTCGGGGACACCGTGCGCCTTCATGGCGTCGGCGAGACCGCCGAGGAAGCTGTCCTCGCGCAGCAGCTGGCCGCGGTCGTCCCACTGGTCGAACAGGTCCAGGAGCGCGGCGCCGGGCAGGCGCACGGTCTCGTCGTTCAGGTCGGAGTCGCGCGCCGCGACGTGCGTCAGGACGCCGCCCGCCGGCCGCGTCCAGTGCGACGCGTCGTTCGGGCCGAGGCCCTGCGGGTTGCCGTCGAACGCGTCGTGCAGGATCGACGTGATGCGCGCCACCTGCTGCTCGAAGTCGCTCTTGCCGGAGAAGTTCTCGTCGAAGCAGGCCGCGCCGGCCTTGCAGTAGTTGACCTCCTTCGAAGCCACCGCGTCGCTCGGCGCGAAGTAGTTGGTGCCGCCGACGACCTGCGCGGTGAAGAAGTCGGCGAACGCCTCGTTCAGATAGCTCGCCTGGCTGCCGGCCGACTGGTCGCCGCTCGCGAAGATCACGTCGGTCCACGCCATCTGGAAGGCGTCGAAGCCCTGTCGCTGCAGCATCTCGCACATGACGACGTGCCCGTACTCGTGCACCGGCACGCCGCGCGAGTCGTCGTCGGGCGTGCGCAGCACGATGTCGACCGAGTAGAGGAACTCGGTCGTGATCGTGGCGACGAGGAACGCCGGGTTCACCATCGCGCCCAGCGCGCCGATGATGTCGGCGCCCAGCCCGAGCGCGCTCGGCACGCGGCCCATGCAGGGCGCGAACGAGCGGCCCGCGGCGGCGAGGCTGTCGGCCTGGCGGCCGACGAGCACGGTCACCTTGGGCATCTGGATGCCGGCGGTGCGCAGCAGGTAGCGGCGCGCGTCGGTCATCGCCGCGAGCGTGTTCACGTACGGGTGCCGCACGTCGACGGTCGCGCGCGTGTAGTCGCTGAGCTTGCCGAGATTCCTCACGCACACCGTGGTCTCGATCAGGTACTCGGTCAGCTCGGCGGTGTCATTCTCGACCTGGATGCAGACCTTGGTGTCGGCGTTCTTCGCGACCTTGAGCGTCACGTAGCCCTGCGAGTCGGTGTGCGCGTAGAACGCGGCGAGGCCTTGGCGCACCTCGATCTTGACGCCGGCCAGGTGGATCTGCTCGCCGCTCCAGCCGCTGCGCAGCACCTGGTCGGTGCCGAAGCCCGCGTCGGTGTTGAGGATGCGGAAGTTCAGGTCGAGCCGCAGCTCGCCCTTGACCAGACGCGCGATGCGGCCGATCGCGCTGCGCACCTTCTCGATGACGAGGTCGCCGAGCTCGACCACCCACTTGACGACCTTGCGCAGGATCCAGCCGACAAGCTCTTGACGCGTCTCGCACACGCGGGTGCCGTCGGGGAGCGTCGAGCAGCGCGAGATCGCGTTGAATTCGAAGCCCTGCTGGCCGAGGTACTGGTAGTCGAGAACGTGGCGGCTGACGCCGACCGGCAGCGCCTCGGCGACCGGCACGCGCCGGAACACCAGCGCGCGGAGGCCGGGCTGCTCGCCGCGGCCGATCTGCTCGAGCATGCGCTCGCGGATCTCGTTGTAGACGTTGCCCGGCACGACGGCGAACAGCCAGCGGCCGACCGGTACGCACGAGTACACCGGCAGCCCCGGCGCGGGAAACCGCGCGGCCGCCGCGAGCGGCGCGAAGACGTCGATGCTGCCCGTGCACTCCTGCGCGACCGACTGGCTCGCGTCCCAGTCGTCGAGCTCCTGTACGAAGATCGGCTGCGGCTGCACGTGCATGCCGAGGGAGCGCAGACCCTGCTCGGCGAGCGGATCCGCGCCCTCGACCAGCACGTTCATGTGGTAGAGCGCAGGCTCGTCCTCGCTGCCCGGCGCGATGCGCTGCGTGTCGCTCCAGTCGAAGGTCGACAGCACGCGTGCGCTCTCGTCGGGATCGATGCCGGCGCGCTCGAAGCCGAGCCGCCAGTCGGTGGTCGCGCAGCGGGTGTGCGTCTGCTCGGGGCCCGCGCTGCTGCCGAGAATGGTCAGCCGGTAGCAGTACTCGCGGCCGAGCCGCAGGTTTTCGTCGCGGATCACCTGCTCGGTTCCCGCGGCCACCGGCTTGAACGCCGCGTAGGTGTCGCCCGGTGCTTGACGCGTGAGCTCGCTCGTCGCGCCGGCCGGCGGACGCACCACGATCTCGATGAAGCCGAGGCCGTACGCACGGATCGCGAGCGGCGGCGGGGGAGGCGGCGGAGGCGGAGGCGTCGGGTTGCCCGGATCGATGCCGGGGTTCCTCGGCGGCAAACCGATGTTGCCGGGATTCAGTAGCGCCTCGGCGCTGGTGGGCGTAGCCGTCAGCGTCGCGAGCGCGAGGAGTGCGACCACCACGGCGCGCGCGAAGCTCGTGCTGGTCGTCCGTGCGGCGTGGCACGGCTGGGTCGGGGTCTCGATCTGCGAAGTGGACTCGGTGTCCCGGTTCATCGTCGGGTTCCTCCTGACCGGTGCCGCATCGCAGGCGGCGTGCCGTTCGTGAACCCGTGAAAACACTGAACTTCTGGCGCACGGGTCGCGTGCCGCCGGGCGCCCAGGCCGATTCGATATATCGCGCCGAAGGGCTGCTCGGCGCTTCGGGTGCGCGGAGAGCCGGTCGGCGACGATGCGCCTCGAGTCGGGCGTCGGGAGGAAGAAGTGCTCGACGGTCGAGAGACGGCCGAGGTGGCGGCCGGAACCTTCGACACGTTTCGCGTCCGCATGAACGTCGACGAGCGACGCACGATCGGCAAGCTCGCGCTGCCGACGTCCCAGGGCTACGACGTCGCCCGCAACGTCGTTGCACAGATGCGTCCGCCCGACACGCGGATGTGGCTCACGACGAGCGCGCCGCACGTGGTGGTGCGGACCTTCACCGTCCCGGGTCCGCCGGGTACGTCGCCATGCACGATCGAGCCGGCGACGCTCGACGCGCAGATCCCGCGGCTCGCGACGAGCCTCGGAGAATAGGTGTCGGCGGCCGCCGTACCGGCGAGACGCGGGCCGCGAGACTCGACGAGCACCACGCCGGCGTGGGATGACGAGCCCCATGTCGAACGACGCATCGTTTCGCTCGAAGTACGGCCCGTGGGCCGTCGTCGCAGGCGCCGCCGTCGGCCTCGGCGCCGAGTACTCGCGCCAGATCGCGGCCCGGGGCCTGAGTCTCGTCATGATCGACCGCGAACCCGGGGCGCTGGCCGCGACCGCGGACGCGATCCGCGGCGAGCACGGCGTCGGGGTGAAGACGATCGAGGTCGACCTCGCCCGTCCCGACGTCGGCGAGCGCGTCGCCGCGGGCGTCGGCGACCTCGAGATCGGCCTGCTGGTCTACAACGCGGCGATCGGCACCGTGGCGCCCTTCCTCGAGACGCCCCCCGCGCTCGAGGACGCGGTGATCGACGTCAACTGCCGCGGACCGCTGCGCCTCGTGCACGCGTTCGTGCCGGCGATGGTCGCGCGCGGACGCGGCGGCGTGATCCTGATGTCGTCGATGTCCGGCAACTTCGGCTCGGCGCAGCTCGCGGTCTACGCGGCGACCAAGGCCTTCACGCTGGTATTCGGCGACGCCATCTGGGCCGAGCTCGCGCCGCACGGCGTCGACGTGCTGACCGTGCAGCCGGGCTCGACGCGGACACCGGGCTGGCTGTCGTCACAGCCTTCGGACCCCGGTGCCGAGATCATGCCGGCGATGGAGCCGGCAGACGTCGTGCGCGAGGCGCTCGCGAACATCGGCGTCGAGCACCGCCTGATCCCGGGCGAGGCCAACCGCCAGGGCGCCGAGCTGCTCGCGCAGCTGCCACGGCGTCAGGCGATCGAGATGATGAGCCAGCTCACCGCGAAGCTGATCCGCAACGACCGGCCGCGCCCGTGAAGCTGATCCGCAACGACCGGCCGCGCCCGTGAAGCTGATCCGCAACGACCGGCCGCGCCCGTGAAGCTGATCCGCAACGACCGGCCGCGCCCGTGACGGGGCCAGCCGGCATCACTCGTGCGGTGGCGTCGCCGGTGGCAGGAGCGCCGCCGGCCCGAAGGTCTCGGGATCGGCCTCGGGAACGAGTCCCCGCTCCGCGAGGTGGGCCACGTCGCGGAGCGTGAGCGGCGCTGCATCCGCGAGCACCCATCCGGTCTGCTCCGCGGTCGGGCCGTCCGGGAAGCGCCACAGCGTACCGTCGACGACGAGACCGTAGAACTCCGCGTGGTCCGCGGCGGCGGCGACGCGCACGAGGCCGTTGGCCGGCGGGTCGGGCAAGAGGTTGCCGACCACCGGCGCCAGCGCGCGCGCGATCACCTCGTAGCCCGGAGCGATCGGGTGGCCGTTCTCGCTCGGCGGGTAGAGCGGTACGCCCTCGAGCGCCGCCTGCTGCAGCGGCTGCACCAGGTCGACGTAGGTCGCGCCGGGGATCTCGCGCAGCGCGCGCGCCAGCTCGCGGATGTTCTCGGTCTCGTCGGCGACGAGCCGGGTGTAGTCGGCCGGCTCCTCGACGCCATCGCGCCGCAGCAGGGACGCGTACGCGATCTCCTTGGTGGGGATGATCGTGAACACGACCTTGACGCCGTCCTGCGCTGCCCTGGCGCCGATCCGCCGCCCGACCTCGGCCATGATGCGGTAGCCTTCCGTGGTCGCCGGCAGCGCGCGGTCGTTCGCGACCAGCCGCGCACGCGGCGTCAGCACCGTGTCGTACTCGCCGGCGCGCACCGTCCACCGATCGCCCGCGCGGGGCGGCCAGTCGCTCGGCGGGTCCGCTGGCTTCTGCGGCAGGGCGCGCAGCGTCTTCCACGCATCGAGGTTGTACGCGACCTTGATCGCGTCGAAGGCGTCGTTGCCGGTGTAGAACGCGACCACCAGCACGCGCGGCCGGAGCGCGAGCGCCTTCTCCGCCATGTAGAGGTACTGCACGGGGCCCCAGCCGCCGCTCGCCATGCTGTAGACGACCGGTTGCTTGACCGACAGCTGCGACTCCAGCAGCGCGGGCCAGCTCCAGTCGAGCGTCGCATTGCGGCCGACGGTCTGGCTGTCGCCGAGTGCCACCACGTCGGCGACGACCGGCACGGCGCGGTTCCGGAAGCCGAGGATGTCGAACGGGCCGCTGTACTCGACGTTCTCCGGCACCAGGCGCCGCATCCGCGTCATGGTCAGCGGGTCGTTCTTCACGCGGCCGTCGTTCGCGAACACCGCCTCGTAGAACGGCGGGAGCTTCTCGTCGAGCTGGACGACCTGCAGGTCCAGCGGTCGCTCCACCGCCGGCGGTGCGACCCAGCGCACGATCGCAAACGCCGCCGCGACGGTCACGACGAGGTTGACGAGCAGCAGCAGAAGGTTCTTCTTCACGACGGGTCGGGGGATGCGGCCTGGCCGGGCCATGGCGTCGGCGCCGGTCGGCGCCGGGGATTCCCTATACACGAGATTCGCGCAGGGGGCTGCACCGGACACGAGTGCCGCGCAGGGGGCTGCACCGGAGCGACGCACAGCGGCACTCCGCCATGGTACCTGGCCGTCCGCTGGTCTACTGATTCTGGCTCATGAGCGAGCGCTCCCGCAGGACCGGACGAGCCGGACAGCAGCGAACCCCGGACGCCCCGCGGTCCGGCTGGACGCGGCGGGACGTGCTGCGCGCCGGCGCCGGCGCCGCGACGGCGAGCCTGCTGCTGCCCGCCTGCACGCGCCGCGCCGGCGCGCGACGGCCGAACATACTCCTGGTGGTCGCCGACGACCTGGGCCTCGAGTACCTCGGCGCGTACGGCGGCACGACGTTCTCGACACCGAACGTCGACCTCCTCGCCAGCGAGGGGATGCGCTTCACCAGCGCCTTCGCGACACCGGCGTGCGCCCCGTCACGCGCCCAGCTCCTCACCGGCCGCTACCCGTTCCGCACCGGCTGGATCACCAACGCGGGTCCGCTGAGCCCGCCGTCGCTGGCGCCCACCGAGCCCACCTTCGCGCGCACGCTGCGCGACGCCGGCTATGCGACGGCGATGGCCGGCAAGTGGCAGCTCGGCTCGCTCGCCGAGCGCCCGACGATGCCGCAGGAGTCAGGGTTCATGGAGTCTTGCTGCTGGAGCCTCGAGCGCGTCGGCACCCGGCTCCGGCCGACGCCGGACAACTCGCGCTACTTCGCGCCGCGCCTGTGGCGCAACGGCGTCAAGCTCGAGCACGAGACCGACCCGGCCGCCTACGCGCCCGAGATCGAGTTCGCGTTCCTGACCGACTTCGTGCAGCGCCACCCGAAGCAGCCGTTCCTCGCCTACCATGCGATGAACCTGCCCCACGCGCCCTACCACGTCCCGCCGGGGCGCAAGGCGCCGCCCATGCCCGACGACGAGGGGCAGGCGACGGCGATCGCCTGGGGGCTGATGATCTCGTACATGGACGAGCTCGTCGGCCGCTGGGTCCGCTTCCTCGTCGAGCAGGACGTCGAGCGCGACACGCTGGTCGTGTTCACCTCGGACAACGGCGGCAACGAGAACTTCATCGTCGAGCTCGACGGGCGCGAGATCCAGGGGGGCAAGTTCACGCTCGGCGAGAGCGGGAGCAACGTCCCGTTCGTCGCGCGGCAGCCCGGCACGATCGCGGCCAGCGTCGTGTGCGAGGACCTGGTCGACTTCACCGACGTGCTGACCACGTTCGCCGATCTCGGGCGCGCGCCGCTGCCGCAGGGGGTCGTGCTCGACGGCCACAGCTTTGCCGCGCCGCTGCACGGTACGGGCAAGACGACCCGCGAATGGGTCTACGTCCAGCTCGGCTTCAACGCGTTCATCCGCGACCGTCACTGGCGACTCGCGAGCGACGGACACCTGTTCCGCGTCGCCGGAACGTACTCCGACGAGCCGGTCGATCCGCGTACCGACGCGGCCGCCAAGGCCGCCTACGACGAGCTGCGCGCGGCCCTGCTCGCACTGGTCGGCAGCGATGCGAAGCGCGTTGCCCTCGCGCCGGCACTGCTGCGCGGCGAAGGGCTGCCGCCGGCTCCGGCGCCGGCCGCGGGGCGCAGGTCGTAGAGCACGTAGAAGGGGGCTTCGCGTACGAGGCGCCAGCCCGGCTCCGGCGGCGCGCCCGACGGCAGCAGGACGTAGTCGATCGGCAGGCGGCCGAAGCGCTTCGTGTCCGGCGTGCGACCGAGGTTGCCGGTGTAACGAATCGGCCGCCCCGCTCGGTTCACCACCGGCACCGCGAGCGGGAAGATCGACAGGTTGCCGTAGAAGGCCTGCGCGTGCAGCACGGTGACCGGTCCATCGCCGTCGCGACCCTCGAGCGTGGCCAGCTCGGCGAGCGCCGCGCGTGCTTCGCCCGCCGCGTCCCATTGCCGGGCCATCCACTGCCGCTCGGGCAGGATCCGTGCGTGCGCGTAGCCGACGACCTCGGGGAAGAGTACGAGCAACACCGCGTACAGCGCGAACGTCGCGACGCGGTGGCGCCCGGCGACGAGCGCGATCGCGAGCAGGTAGAACACCGGCGCCAGGTGTCGGTGCTCGCGCCAGGTGTTGGCGTCGTAGAGCAGGAAGAGCAGCGCGAGATGGGCGAGGAGGATCGTGCACGCGCCGAGCGCCAGACGATCACCGCCGCCCGACCCGGGCGCGGGACCGCGACCGCCCCGTAGCCCCGCGACGAGCAGCACGCCGCCGACGGCGACCACGACGTACTTCATGACCATGTAGAAGCGCAGCCCCTGCGTCTCACCGACGAAGTAGCGTTGCAGGTTCTCGCCGACGTTCTGCACCACCAGGGTCAGCGCGGCGCGCGCGTCGCCGCGCGACACCGCCGCCGCGGCGCGCGACAGCGGCCAGTGCGGGTTCGACGCCGACAGCTCGCGCATGAGCCCGATGCCGAGGACGACCACCAGCAGCGCGAGCGCGGCGAAGCGCACGAGCTCGCGCCGGTCGCGCGCCAGCGGCACGAGCCCGAGCGCCCACAGCGCGTACGACACGCGGAACGCCGACAGCACGAGCAGCAGGACCGCGTATGCGGCGAGCGTCGCACGGAAGCGGCGCGACCCCGGGTCCGTTCGGTAGAGCGTCACCAGCAGGACCGACGCCGCCACCGCGAACAGCACCTGGAACGTCTCGACCATCCAGGTGAACGCGTAGAGGAAGACCGCGAAGTGCAGCAGCAGGAGCACCGCGACCCAGAGCCGCTGCGTACGCTCCAGCGGCAGTGCGAGCAGCACCAGCAGCAGCGCGCCGATCAGCGCGATCACGTTCGGCCACACCGAGAGCTCGACCGGGTCGCCGAAGGCGCGCGCGATGCCGCCCTGCAGGAGGATGTACGCGGGGCCGTGCGTGCTCGCCTCGAAAGCCGGCGAGACGCGCTCCTCCTTCACGCGCGCCGCGTGCAGCGTGCCGTTCGCGGCGAACGAGCGCGCATCGAGCACGTAGCCGTACTCGTCGGTCCAGGCCGGCAGGTAGCCGCCGTCGCGCAGGATCGGCACCAGCAGCGAGGCGTAGAGGGCGAGCAGCGCTGCAAGGTTGAGCACGAGAAAGAGCGTCTCGAGGCGCTCGGCGCGGGATCGCGGCACGCCCGCTTCGATGACGGAGTGGCGCCCGGCGTGCAAGCGCACGCTGCCGGACGTGGGGCGACATGTCGCGACACCCTGCTTTGACTCCTTGCGCACAGCCACGCCATGATGCGCGCCGGGAGGCTTCATGGCGGTAGGAATCAGCGGCCTCGATCACGTCGTGCTGCGCACCGGCAGGAAGGACGCGGTGGTCGCGTTCTACCGCGACAAGCTCGGCTGCCCGGTCGAGCGCACCCTGGAGGTCATCGGCCTCTACCAGCTGCGCGCCGGCAGCGCGCTCATCGACGTCCTCGACACCACCGTGTTCACCGTCGCCGCCGCCGGACCCGGGGAGTCGCTCTACGACCACTTCTGCCTTGCCCTCGACGCCGACTCGGTGGACGAGGTACTGGCGATGCTCGACGCGGCCGGCATCCCGCACGGCGAACCGGCGCAGCGCTACGGTGCGACCGGCGACGGCACGTCGATCTACGCGACCGACCCCGACGGACGCACCGTCGAGCTCAAGATCACCGGCGGCAAGGCCGCCGAGAGGACCGCCTGACCACGCCTCCGCCCCGTGAGGACCGCCTGACCACGCCTCCGCCCCGTGAGGACCGCCTGACCACGCTCCGCCCTGCGAGGACCGCATGACCACACCGCCACCCGACGCTTTTCGCGTACACCACGCCGAGATCGGCGACATTCGCATCGCCTACCTGCGCGAGGGGACCGGCGGCTTTCCGCTGCTGCTCCTGCACGGCTACCCCGAGACGAAGCGCATCTGGTGGCGCAACGTCCGGCCGCTCGCCGAGGCAGGCTTCGAGGTGATCGTCCCCGACCTGCGCGGCTTCGGCGACTCTGACCTCGCGCGCGACGACCGCTACGACGTCGCCGCGCACGCGCGCGACGCCCACGCGCTGGTGCACGACGTCCTCGGCCACGCGCAGTGCGCGACCGTGTCCGGCGACCTGGGCGGCGTCGTGGCGCAGGATCTGGGCTTCCGCTTCCCCGGCTTCGTCCGCTGGCAGTGCATCTTCAACACCGTGCTACCGTTCCTCGCGCAGGACTACGCGGCGGCGGGGATTCCGGACGCGCGCGAGCGCGGCATCGGCCCGGAAGCCGATTACTTCATGCGTCAGGCGACCGATGCCGACGGCCTCGCCGCGGAGCTCGACACGCCAGCGCGCCGCCGCGCCTACATCGCCGACTTCTACGGACACCGCTTCTGGGCCGCACCGCGCACGTTCTCGCGCGACGACGTCGACTTCATGACCGAGCCGTTCGCCGACGGCGCGAAGCTCCGCGCGAGCTTCGCCAACTACGAGTACGCGACCGGCAACCGCGTGGCACCCGAGATGGTCCACCTGTTCGAGAAGAACCCGCTCCCGACGCTGCTGCTCTATGGCCCGGAGGACCACGTCGTGCCGCGCGACTTCGTCGCCAGGGCCGAGGTCGCGTTCACCGAGCGCATCGGACCGCTCGTCGTCCCCGGCGCGGGACACTTCCTGCAGTGGGAGCGCGCCGACGTCTTGAACCAGGCGCTGAAGCACTTCCTGCACGGGATGCGCTGACGCGGGCCGGCCGCGTCGCGCCACCGCGCCCTACTCCATCCCGAGTCGCTTCATCATGCGGTAGAGCGTCGTGCGCTCGATGCCGAGCGCACGCGCCGCCTCGACGCGCTGCCCCTGCGCGGCCTCGAGCGCGGCGCGGATGCGCGCCTCGGCGGCGCGGTCGAGACACTCCTGCAGCGTGCCCGACGTGTCGACGGCCGGGCGCTGCGCCGCCGACGGACCGAGGGTCTGCTCGAGCAGCAGGTCCTCGGGCACGATCGCTGCCGCACGCGCGAGCACGACCGCGCGCTCCAGCACGTTCTCGAGCTCGCGGACGTTGCCCGGCCAGGCGTGCTCGGCGATCGCGCGCTCGGCGTCGGGCGCGATCGTCAGCCGCCGGCCACCGCCGGCGGCGTGGCGGTCGAGGAAGTGCTGCACCAGCGGCAGGATGTCCTCGCGGCGCTCGCGCAGCGGTGCGAGCTGCACGGGGATCACGTTCAGGCGGAAGAACAGGTCGTCGCGGAAGCGTCCGGCCTGCACCTCGTCGCGCAGCACACGGTTGGTCGCGGCGACCACGCGCACGTCCACGCGACGCGCCTGCGTACCGCCGACGCGCAGGACTTCCCCCTCCTGCAGCACGCGCAGCAGCTTCGCCTGGAAGTCGAGGCTGACCTCGCCGATCTCGTCGAGGAACAGCGTGCCGCCCTGCGCGCGCTCGAAGCAGCCCGCGCGGGCGGCGGCCGCACCGGTGAAGGCGCCCTTCTCGTGGCCGAAGAGCTCGCTCTCGAGCACGCCCTCCGCGAAGGCCTTGCAGTTCACGGCGACGAACGGCTGGCCGACGCGGTCGCTCCAGTAGTGCAGCAGGCGCGCCACCAGCTCCTTGCCGGTGCCGCTCTCGCCCTGGATGAGCACGGTGGCCTTGCTGGGTGCGACGCGCCGCACGAGGTCGAGCAGGTCCTTGCTGCGCGCGCTCTCGGCGACCATCGCGTCCGGCGCGTAGCGGCTCGCGACCTCCTGCCTGAGGTACCGGTTCTCGCGCTCGAGCCGGGTGAGATCGAGCGCGCGTCCGACCAGCGCACGCAGCTCGTCGTTGTCGAACGGCTTGGTGAGGTAGTCGAACGCGCCCTCGCGCATCGCCGCGACCGCCGACGGCACGCTGCCGTGCGCGGTGATGAGGATCACCGGCAGCGCGGGCCGCTTCGCGTGCAGGCGGCGCAGCAGCTCGATGCCGTCCATGCCCGGCATGCGCCAGTCGGTCACGACGGTGTCGGCGCCGCGCGCCTCGACCGCCGCGAGTGCCGCGTCCCCGCTCGTGCAGGTCTCGCACTCGTAGCCGGCGCGCGCGAGCGCCATCGCCACGACCGAGGCCATGCGCTCCTCGTCGTCCACCACCAGCACGCGGGGCTTCACGCGACCGCCTCCATGCGCGCAGCGCGCGCCTCGGGCAGCGCGATGCGGAACAGCGCGCCGCCGCCGGGGCGCTCGGCGACCTCGATGCGTCCGGCGTGCGCCTCGACGATCTGGCGCGCGACCGCGAGCCCGAGCCCCGTGCCCTTGTCGCGCGTGGTGAAGAACGGCTCGAAGATGCGCCCGCGCAGCTCCTCGGGCACGCCCGGGCCGGAGTCCGCGACGTCGATCTCGACCAGCCCGTCGCCGTCCGCGCGCGCGCCGAGCCGGACCTCGCCGCCGCGGGGTACCACGTCGGCCGCGTTGGCGAGCAGCCCGAGCAGCACCTGGACGATCAGGTCCGAGTCGGCGCTGACCTCCGGCAGCGACGCGGCGCCCGCGCGCACGACGCGGATGTCCTTCGCGTCGAGGTCCTGGCGCGCGAGCAGCAGCGCCTGGTCGAAGAGCGCGTCGACGGCGACCGCGCGCGGTGTGAGCCGCGGCGGACGCGCGAAGCTCAGCAGCGACGAGACGACGCTGCCCAGCCGGTCGATCTCCGCGGTGATGAACGAGCACGCGCGCTGGGCGTCGGCGTCGGCTGCGGGCAGGCCCTCGTTCAGGCCCTGCGCCGCCGAGCGGATGATGCCGAGCGCGTTGCGCACCTCGTGCGCGATGGCGGCGGCGAGCTGGCCCAGCGCCGCGAGCTTCTCGCTCTGCGCGAGGCGCGCGCGCGTCGCCCCGGCGGTCTCCATCTGTGCCGCGATGATCGCCGCCGCGCGCCGGTCGCGGCGCCGCGCCTCGAGGACGAGGCCGAACAGGAGGCCGGTCGCGGCGAACGTGCTGCCGTAAAGTGCCAGCGCGGCGAGCGTGACGTCGAGGCCGTTCATCTCGAAGCGGAGGCCGAGGAGCAGCGTGAGCGCGAGGTCGGCGAGCCCGACCGCGAGCCCGGTCGCGAAGCCCCACCAGCGCTCGAGACGCCACCACGGGCGCGGGGCGTCGTCGGCCGCGGTGCGCGGCACGTCGTGGTCGCGGGGCGGATTCAGGTCGACGCTCGTCATCGTGCGGCCGTCCCCAGCAACTCCCCGGCCACGCGGGCCGGGACGCCGGGTCGCGCGATCTTGGACGCCGCGGCGACCGGACGCAACGAGAGGCCTGCGCGCGGCGCCGGCTCGCGTGCAACGCGAGCCGTGCGCG